>Ga0137302_10277_pt1 | contig 30936 bp, 16 predicted proteins | sample Ramsor2O_GlcNAcB_FD_97184 | JGI IMG/M metagenome (GOLD analysis project Ga0137302, IMG submission 97184) | Mouse cecal microbial communities from Vienna, Austria - N-Acetylglucosamine amended with D2O_GlcNAcB | ecosystem: Host-associated > Mammals > Digestive system > Large intestine > Cecum... | reverse complement strand
GGCGGTGAATATCGACAGTACCGACCGCGACGAGTTGTCGGCCCTGTTTACATCGTCGGGCAGGAGCAAGATACTTGTCTATCGCGAGGATATCGACAATGTGCTGGGATATATCCATGTCAGCGAGCTCTTTACTCCCGACAGCGACTGGAAAGAGGCCATAAAGCCGGTGCTTTTCGCTCCCGAGACACTTCTGGCCAACAAGATGATGCGCCGCCTGCTCAGCGAGAAACGCTCGATGGCTATCGTGGTTGATGAGTTCGGCGGCACGGCAGGGCTTGTGTCGCTTGAGGACCTTGTCGAAGAGATTTTCGGCGATATCCAGGACGAGCATGACAATGCACGGCTTACCGCCCGCGAGGTGGAGCCCGGAGTGTATGAGTTTTCCGGGCGCTGTGAAATCAGTTATCTGCACGATTCTTTCGGAATCGATCTTGAGGAGAGCGACGAGTATCAGACTCTGGCCGGCTTCATCCTGCATAATCTGGGAGAGATTCCCGTGCAGGGAGCGACCATCGAGCTTGACGGATGGACGCTGACTATCCTGCGCCGCACGGCTACGCGCCTTGAGCTGATAAGGCTCACAAAGAGCGCCACCGCCGGTTCCGACAAGGAGTAGGCCGGGCACAGGTTTTCCGGGATGACGGCGCATATACCGCGCCGGTGATTGTGTGTTCATAGAATTGTTGTTTTAGTATTGGTTGCAGGCATTTGAGCCTGCGACAGTGACTTTATACCCCGGCTTCTGCTATCACCAGGCTACATGTATCCATATGCCTCCGCGCTCCAGTATGAGTTCGCGGTGGGGCAGTGTGCACAATATCTCGTATAGTCGCCGGTTGCCTTCTATAGAGCCTGTAGTGAGGTCGGCGGCGCGGCCTGCAAGATGGTAGGAGCGCTCGGCGCCGCCTACTGCTTTGTTGAGTGCCTTGCACCGGTATCCGCTATTTACATATATCGGTGAGCCGTACTGAATGCGTGCCGGCTCAAGCACGTCGTTGATAAGACGGTACATGGCTTCAACGGCCTGAGGCGGCGGAGTGTTGTCGATGCCGAGCCGTCGGGCAGTAGCCGAATGGGTGAGTTCGCGGATGGTGAAGTGGGATGCCGCCTCTTTGGCGTCGAGCGGCACGACTGCCTCGGCGGCTACCACCGAGAGAGCGATTAGGGTGTTTTTATTCATAGTAATAAATATGCTGTGTGTTGTGTTATCGATGCAAAGATATAATGATATATTGTAATATGCAAATCTTTGTGCGTTTTTTTTGCGCAAACTCAGATGGCTGTATGGTCGGTAGAGTGGGGCTATAGGGCTGAACCGGTGGCCAGCGGGGAAGAGGAGAGCGGTGATATACAGAGATGTATATATGGAAAGAGCGCGGACCTATGGTGGGTCCGCGCTCGGGATTACGAATTGCAAGGCTGCTCACGCAGCTATTTGGGATTTCTGATTACTTGACAACTTTCTTGCCGTTGATGATGAGGAGGCCCTTGGCAACCTCGGGATTTACGGGGATACCCTGGAGGTTGTAAGCCTTTACGGGAGCGTCAGCGTCCTCAATCTCGATATCCTCGATGGCGCTGCTGCCACCGAAGTCATCGCCGATGCCGAAGCTCATGTAAAGTACGTTGGCGGTATACTTGTTGGCCACGGGTTCGGTGAACTTGAGAGTCATGAGTTTCTTGCCTTCGGTGAGGTTGATGTTTTCAACCTTGTTGGTGACAAACTTCTGCCAGTTGCCGGTCTTTTCGGCTGCGATGTTGAAGGTTGCTTCAGGAGCTACAGTGGGGTCGGCGTCGTAAGCGGCCTTGTCAAAGATGTTGAACTCGATGTTGGCGGCTTCCTGCTTTGTAGCAGTGGGGCATATGAGAGTATAGTTGCCGGCTTTTGTCACGTTGAGGATGAACTGCTCCGACTTGTTGGCGGTATAGTTGCAGAGATAGGGCACAATCAACAACTATCTCGAAGGCACTACCATCAGCATCACAGCCTTGGACTCTTCCTTCACGCCACCGATTTTCTTGGTGTTGAGGTCGATAGTGCCGGGGATGTCGTTGACAGAGCTTACTGCCTCGAACATAGCTGTAATCGACATGCTTTCGAAGATTTCGAAGGTGTAGGGGTTGGCGGTGTACTCGTCGCCGTTGTCATCGTTGGTGAAGTTGATGAACTTGTAGGTTGTGTCGTCGTCACCGGCGCTGGGAGTGGCTGTGATGCTGATGGTAGTGCCTTCGAGATAGTTGTTTGCGGCGGGCGATACCTTTATTGTACCGGCCTGTTCGGGGTATACTCCGGTGGAGAGAGAGAAGTATTTGATCTGGTCCTTGGCCTCAAACCAGAAGTTGGCGAGGTTGGCGGTCTCCTTGGTGTTGTCGTGGTGGAATGTGACGCGCAGAGTGTATTCGCCTTCGGGGATTTCCTCGTCGAAGAATGCCATAGCGTCGTAGAGAGCGTTCCAGTTGCTCTTTTCGTTGGCCAGATAGATGGGGTCGAGAGCACGTTCGAGGTCTTCTCCGTTGTAAAGCTCAAACACGATGTTTGCGCCGTCGGTCTTTACGGCATACTGGAAGTGGAGGATGTACTGCGATTCCTTGGTGTTGTTGATTTTGAGATCCATGTAGTCGCCTTCCCAGAAATCAGCGGTCTGCTCAACAACTTCCTGCTGCTGTTCCCATGCATAGCGGTTTTTGTCGATAGAGGGATCGGGAAGTTTCTCATCGGCTGTAGCGGGCACACGGGGATATACAGCTACACATTTGCTGTATTCGCCACCGAGTTTCAGCGGATTTGTGTTGATGTCCTGCACTGTCTGGGCAGAGGCGAAGCCCATCGCGAGAAGGGCTGCTGAAAGGAGTAAAGTTTTCTTCATGATAACTTATCTGTGGTTAATTCTTCAATTTGGATTGCTGTGGTTACTTGTATTCCGTCGGAAACGGTGTGAGTTGAATGACGGATATGTCGGATAGGTTTTCCGACCGCTAAGTTAGTAGCGGAGTGGCCCTTAAATGGGTGAAATTTTATCGCAAGAGGTGTAAAAGTTTGTTTTAGTGCTTTATAACATAAAAATCTCTGAGGTGTGGCAATGTCATGATAAAAGCAACCCCGAAGCGTATGGCACGCTCCGGGGTTGCGGGATGGGGTTGTTGTGGCTGTGTGGCTTATCTTACAATGAGCTTGGCCACCTTTGAAGATGCTTTCACTACATAGACTCCGGCGCCTGTGGTGATTTCGGTCAGAGCCTCGCCAAGGCCGTTGTATATGACACGGCCATCGGCAGCCGATACCATCACCGGGAGACCTTCGCATCCGGTGATTACGATGCGTCCGGCTTCAGCGCGGATTGCGATGCCGTCGGCCGAGGGTGAGTCGATCGACGAAGTTCCGGCAGTAACCGGGTCGGAACCTTTCGACTCGCGTTCGCCGTAGAGTGCTGTCACAGTCCATAGGTGTGAGTCGGGATTGTCGACATTGTCGGTAAAGGAGGTAGCGGTGACGGGGGTGTCGTTGACAAGCCGTCCGTCGCGGTACACGTTGTAGCCGGTCACTTCCATGCCATAGGAAGAGAGCGGGGTGAAGGTTACGTCGTCGAGCATCAGCATAAACGAGTTGGTAGCGCATGAGCGTATTGCAAAGTTGCGTGCTCCCTGTGGTAGGTCGGCCTGACATTGTGTCCATGAGCCGGGCACTTTGTCGACAGAGACGCCTGTAGGGATGAAGTCGGCCGGTTCGAGCGAGCCGGTCGAGTAGAGCACCTCGACACGTTCGGGATAGGCGGCATCGTAGCTGCGGATGTAGAACGATACTGTCTGGGCCTCGCCGCTGAGCTCGGGCGATATGGCCCAGTCGTCGGTAGTACCGTTGTCGTAGCGTGCGAATGCGGCAAGATACTGCTTGCCTGAGTTGGGCATAAGGTATTTGTTGCCTTCAAACATGCCGGTGGCGCTGAACATGAAGAATGACGCGAGGGTCTTTCCGGCTTCGATGCCGGGGAGGTCGGCCTGGGCGAATCCGCAGACAGCTGCGCCGTCAAGGTCTCTCATGGCCCATCCGTCGGCATAGTGGCTCCATGCTTCGGTCGACTCGAAGTCGTCGGTGACCGGCGATGCGGGAGCCGCCGCAATCTCTGGAGCTGTCCATGAGAGGGCCACGCTGCCGTCGGCCGACTGTGTGGCGGTCAGGAATGCCGGCGCAGGGAGGGGCGATACCAAAGGTGTCACTGTCAGGGTCTCCGAGGCGTCGTTGTCGTTGGTGGTATCGTCGGTGTGCGACACGATTGCCTTGAAGGCGACAGCCTTGTCGGAGAGCGGGCTCATGGTAGTGGTGAACTCAACCGAGCCACTGCCCAGAGAGGGTATGGGGTCGCCGTCGACAATGTCAAGGAGGTTGCCGTCGGCATAAATCTCGACGATATAGTCGGCGGCGTTCTCAGCGCCGTTGTTGGCGATGTCGACTGCAATTCTGAATTTCTCGCCTCCTCTCACGTGGGCGGGCGCGCTGATAGCCTTCACCTCAAGGTCGATGCCGGCCATCGACTCTACATTGATATTGTCGATATATGTGGCGATGTAGGGACGGTCGTGGGTGGTTGCGGTAAACTTCAGGCTTATGTTGCGGCCTGCATATTCGGCGAGCGACACGATTACCTCATGCCATCCGCGTGTCGGGCCGATTTCCACTACGGTCTTGTTGAAAATCTCGGTCCATTCGCCACCGTCGGCGCTCACGGCCACAGCCAGCGGATTAAGGTCGAGCAGGTCGTTGTCGGGGGTATAGCTGTAGAAGCGCAGGATGGGAGCCTTCATGTCGGCCAGGCTAATCTTGCCTGTCGTCATAGCGCCGCAGTATCCGGCGAAATATCCGTTCATGGTCATCAGACCGCCGTCGCCGTCCTGCGATGTTACGTCGCTGTCGTCGGCCTGAGGCGCCCAGTTGCCATAGTTGATGCGCTCGGTCATGTAGACGGTCGAGGCGCGTCCTCCGGCATACGATTCATGGAATTCCTTGTAGGGAGTGCCTGCGGGGATGCTCTTTGTCATGGTGCGGTCGCTCTCGCCGCGGTCGGTGACAGCCGATACGGAGTACTGCACAAACTTCTGTGTGCCGGCCTCCACACCTGTGAATGTGAACGATGTGCCTGACACGTTTTCGGCCACCGGTTCGCCGTAAGCGTTTGCGTCATAGATGTTGTAGCGCACTCTGGCGGGATTGATGGCGTTGCCGTCGGCAGAGAGCGATACCTCGTCCCACGACAGTGTGATTTCGCCGTCGGAGGCTTCGGATATGGCTACCGATGCGGGCGCGGCTGCAAGCGGTGTGCCTACGAAGGCAGTCAGTGAGGCTTCGGGGCCGGCATCCTCGCCTTTGTAGGCAACGGCGCGGTAGGTGTAGTCGCCACCCTGTTCGAGAATATCATCGTAAGTGAGGATGGCGCCGGGAGCCGGTGCTGTGAATGTGTGTACGAGAGTCTCGCCGCGGCTAAGCTCGATACGGTCGATGGCCGACAGTGTGGCACCGCTCATGTCGGTCGCAGGTGCCTTCATCGACACGGTGGCCTTGTAGTCGCCATTGTCGTCGGCTGTCACAGCCAGCTCTGTGGGGCGCGAGGGTGCACCGGCGTTAATGCCGGCCTCAACCGATATCATGCATACTTCGAGGTTGTACATGTCGGCGTCGGAGATACCGTGCAGACCGATGTGATATATGCCTGAAGTGGCCGGGCTAATGAGGTCGCCGAATGTCTCGTAGTCGCCCGAGAGAGTCACAGGCTCCACGAGTGTCGAGGTCATGTCGGCCGGGGTAGCTCCCGCACCCCATTTTGCCTCGATTTTCTCGGGATAGCGGGCGTTGGAGCTGCGTGCCTTGAAGGTGGTGCGATACATCTTTCCGGCCTCAAGACGCAAGGGTGGAGATATCAGCCAGTCGTCCATGGTGACAGTGCCGTACTTGACGCGTACGAGTCCGGAGGCATATTCCCAAGTCTTGCCGTCGCCGTTGGCATCGACCACAGTGAAGAAACCGATAGACTCAGCCGAGGCAAAATCCTCCGACCATGGGAGCACGGGGTTGCCGCACACTACCTTGTTGGATTCGGAGGCCGCCGACAGGCAAGAATGGTTGTCGGCGGTGACGGTATAGCTGTAGGCCTGCATTCCGGCAGCGGCATCGGGGGTGTCGGTCACTGATGTGGCGCTGACGTTGCGTGCAATCACGACATCGCCGGGGATGCGTTTCACTGTGTATGTCACGGCTGCTGCATCGATGTATCCTCCGTCGGCCGACTCCGATACGGGTTTCCATGCCACGGTAATGGTGCCGTCGGTGTTTTCGGCAGTCACACCTTCGGGAGCTGTCGGGGTGCCGAAGCCTACAAACTTGTCGACTGTAACCTTGGGCGATGAGCCTTTGTCGTTGGCCACGGAGATGGTGAAGGTGTATTTTCCTCGTTCGGCCACAGTTACCTCGGCCTTTGTGGCGGCTCCGAATGATGTGGTGCCGGATGCAGCCTCGCTGCCGTTGCAGAGGATTGTATATGAAATCTCTCCGGAGGCTGCTGTGCCGTCGTAGAGCGACGCCGGAGCGGTGAAGCTGACATATCCGTTGAGCGAGCCTTCGTCGAATATGGCTTCGGCATCGCTCACAGCGGCCGGAGCGTCGTCCTCGGCCGGAGGGGTGGGCACATAGAGACCTACCACCTGGCGTCCTGCGGCGAAGTCCATCAGCTTTGTGGCCTTTCCGGTGGTGAGGTCCACCTCGCAGAGGTAGCTCTGCGAGGCGTCGGGGCCTACCGTCCAGAACATGCGTCCGCTGCGGGCGTCGATTGTGGCCGAGCCGGTGATGAGGGGGAGCTGTCCGGTCTCACCGACGAGAGTAGTCTCTCCGGTGAGACGGTCGATTTTATGGAGCGACGATGAGTTGACCTTTACCGAGGTGCCCTGTATATCCAAATCCGACGATATGCCGTAGAGCTGTCCGGAGGGAGCGGCTGCGATAGCAATCCAGTTGCCCTCCATCTCGCGTATCGGTGTCACGGTCTCGCCGGCCTTGTCGTAGGAGATTGTGGCGAGCACCATACCTGTATTTTTCTCGTTGGAGAAGAATCCGTAGATTTTGTCGTCGTATGGGTTCAGGGTGAGGTCGTAGGGGAGTGCTGTGAGTTTTGGATAGTTGGTCCAGAGTTTGGTGCCGTCGGTCATCGAATATGCGTCGACGTATACGATGGTGCCGTACTGGGCATTGCATCGGGTGGCATAATATACGTCGCCGTACATTACTCCGTTGTAGAACGATGCGTATCCGGGGTCCATGGCGATGTCCATCTGCCATGTGCCGGTGGCTGTGACGGGAAGGGTCCACAGGCCGGTCAAGGTTTCATCCTGCGACGAAATTACCATACCTTTCATCTGAGGCACAGTCGTGGATGTGTCGGCAGCAAGCGATGGAATAGAGATTCCTGCGGCATATATAGCCGCCAACATAGTAACAAGTTTTTTCATTAAATAATTTAAGTGAATAATGATTGGAAGTATATTGCGATGATATACACAATTTTAAAGGTGCAAAGTTACGGAAAATAGCTGTTAGTACAAAATAAGCTCATGTTTAAGCATGTGTGTAAACATGTGCTTATGTGTGTTGTGCGTTTCACCCGACAATATCGTGCGGCAAAAAAAGCTCCGCCTCTGTGTCACACAGAAGCGGAGCCGAATAGGTTGCGTTGTTTATGGATATTTGAAAATGTCTGTGAAAAAGTATGTGATAAAATCTAAAAAAATGCAGCCTATACGTGTTTACTTAACCCAATCTTTTTTAATCCTTAGCAGGTAAGGCCCATTGACTGTAGAGATACGGTCGTGGGCCTGACTGTTGAAAATCATCTATCTGCGTATGAATATTTTTCGTCCGTTGTGGATATACAGTCCGGGAGCCGAGGGCTGTCGGTCGAGACGTATGCCCTGGAGTGTGTACCAGGCGTCGTCGGCGTTTTCGCTGTCGTCGGCTACAGTCTCTTCAATGCCAGAGGTGGACGGGTTGGCGGTGAAGAGAGTGATGCGTACGCACGGGCGGTTGCCTGTGAAGCTGAATGTCAGCGACTCCTTGGCGGGACTTGAGAGTGCGACTTCGAAAGAGTCGGGGTTGTCGGCTGTGGAGTTTTTGGCGATTACATAATCGCCGGGGTTGAATTCAGCGCCATTGAGGCCTATGAGCGAGGCGTCGGAGTATTTGTCGGAGGTGTAGTATGTGCATCCCTCAAACTTCAATCGGCTTATTTCGGCATATGGGGGTAGTGTGACAGTGTGGGTCACATCCTCGTTGATGCGGATGAAGTCGCCCTTTGTACCATATCCTTTTCCTCCGGTATTTGAGATGGATATGCCGTTGCCGAAGCTCCATGTGGAGCCTTCGCGGTTGGCGGTGCATATGGTGTAGCTTTCGGGAATCGGGTCGGAGTATATCAGCGCACCCTCGGCGGTGCCGCCTTCGTTCTGAGCCTCGGTGATGTGCTCTACGAGCGAGTTAAGGTATACTTCGAGCATGGTGTATCGTTCCTCGTCGAGGGTGAGGGCGTCGGCGGGGTTGTTGGGGTTGAGGCCATGCTCGGTCTCCCACTCGTCGGGTATTCCGTCGCCGTCGGTATCGACGGGCGCTGTGGCCGACATGAGGTCGGGCCAGGCCGACCAGTTGGCGGGGGCATCCGAGGGTTTGTTGTCATTCTGGCTGTTGATGAGTCCGCGGCTGTTGCCTGAGCCGGTGTATGTGGCTGTGCCCCGGCGGGTGTCGTCGATAATGAAGTCGTCGTGGGAGTCGCGCGACAGCGAAGCGCCGGCATAGTCGAGTACGTGTGCGTAGGCGTCGTCGGCCGAGTGGGTTGTGGTGGTGATAAAGTCGATTGGCGAGTCGAGGCGCAGGGCGTCGTCGCCGGGATATGTGCCGTCGGTGGCTTTGTCGCTTTTGTCAATCTGGTTGAGGAAACCGTTTTTCCAGTTGTCGGCGGTCACGTCGGAATATTTTGTGTTGACGTTTCCTTCCACGAAGAATTTTCCCCAAAGATGGAGAGCCGGGGTGTATGCGGGGTATGTCTCGCAGTAGGAGTTGGTGCGCACGCCTATGCCGGCAATGCGTCGGCCCCGGTAGTTGGTGGGCGTGGCCGGTCCGGGCTTGTAGTAGTTGTTGACGATGTTCACGTTCATTCCCTCGCCTCCATAGCATCCGTTGCCTCCGAAGTTGAAGATGACATTGTTGCGCATGTCCATGCGTTCGTCGAGCTGAGTTGTGGGGCGCGGACCGAGTCGCGGAGTGCGCGATCCGTGGTGTGCAATCAGGTTGTGGTGGAATGAAGCCCCGGAGCCGCCCCAGTTGCCTCCGTATCCGTGTGCGCCTTTGGAGTGGCCGGCATTTACGAGGCTCTGGTCGATAATGCTCCACTGCAGGGTGGTGTTGGTGTTGCCGAGAATTGAGCAGCATTCGTCGATACTCCAGGATATCGAGCAGTGGTCGACGATGACATCGTGGGTGTCCATTACCGACAGGCCGTCCCAGCCGTCGGCGCCGTTGGCTGTCACGTTGGTGTTGCCGAGTCGGAAACGCATGTAGCGTACGATGCAGTTTCCGGCGATGCTGACGGGATAGTCGGCGATGCATATGCCGTCGCCGGGGGCTGTCTGTCCGGCAATGGTTGTATTTGATGAAATGGTGAGTCCGGATGAAAGATGTATAGTGCCCGACACGTCGAATACGATGGTACGCGGGCCCGACTGAGCGAGCGCCCAGCGCAGGGTGCCTTTCAGGCGGGCGTCATCCTTGAGGCTGGTGACGTGGTATACATTGCCGCCGCGTCCGCCGGTGGTGTAGCGTCCGAAACCTTCGGCTCCGGGAAACGCCGGAGTCTTTTCCGGGGTGTCGGCTGCCGATGCGAGCAGAGGCAATGCAATGATGGGGAGAAGATATTTCATGATTCGGTAGATTATTTTCGAATTATTATTTTGCGTCCGTGGTGGATATATAGTCCGGGAGCCGATGGCTCGGCGGAGAGTCTGTGGCCCTGGATGGTGTACCATGCGGGGTCGTATCCGTAGCCTTCGGTGGGGTCGTCGACGGTTGTGCCGATGGCGGCTGTGGTCGATTGATTGGATGTGAGGAGTGTAATCCGCACGCATGGATTATTGCCTTGCCATGTGAATGTAATCCGGTCGGCAGCAGGCTCATCCAGCTTTATCTCGAAGGATGACGGGGCGGTGGATATGTCGGAATTTTTCGCGATGGCGAATGTCGATTCCGGATATGCCGTGCCGTTGATTTCGGTAAGCGAAGCATCGGAATAGCTGTCGGAACTGTAGTAGGTGAATCCCTCGAAGCGTATGCGGTCGACCTCGGCTCGCGACGGGAGGGTGAGAGTGTGGCGCACGTCGCGTGCGAGGCGTATGTAGTCGCCTCGGGTGCCGTAGCTCTTTCCGGCGTCGTTGGAGAGTGTGATGTCGTTGCCGAAATTCCATGTCGAGGGGATGCGTGTGGATGTGGCGACAGTGTATGAGGGGAGTATGTCGGGAAGGTATTCGAGGTCGCCGTCGGCGGTGCCGCCTTCGTTCTGGGCTTCGGTGATGTGGTCGACGAGCGAGTTGATGTATACCTCTACCATTGTATATCCCTCGTCGTCGGTGAGGAGCGCGTCGGCGGGATCGGCGGGGTCGAGTCCGCGGGCGAGTTCCCAGGCGTCGGGCATGCCGTCGCGGTCGGTATCGAGCGGCGCTTCCGTAGAGTTTAGCACGGGCCATGGGTTCCAGTTGTCGGGAGCATCGGCGGGGCGATTGTCGTAGGGCGAGTCGATTATGCCCTTTGCGTTTCCGGCTCCTGAGCCTGTGTAGGTGGCGGTGCCCTCGCGCACATCGGATACCATGAGGGCATCATGGGAGTCGCGCGACAGTGACGCTCCTGCATGGTCGAGCACACGGCTGTAGGCGTCGGCTGCGGAGTGGGTTGTCACGTGGTAATATTTCATCGGCTCTTTGAGGCGCATGCGGCTCTCGTCGAGGTTGTATTTTTCGGGATTGTTGCGATAGGTATCGGAAATCTGCTGCCATATGCCCAGGCCCCAGTTGTCGGCGTCTACGGCCGGGTGGCGGGGGTTGACATTTCCGTCGACAAACAGGCGTGCCCACACGTGGTACATCTCGTGTCCCTCCTGCTCGTTGACTCCGACTCCGCATATGCGGCGCTGATAGCCGACTGCGCGTGAGGCAATTGTGCCCGGGCCGGGCTTATAGTAGTTGTTGACGATGTTGGCGTTCATGTTCTCGGCTCCGTAGCATCCCTGTCCGCTCCAGTTGTACATTACATTGCAGCGGAAGTCGGTGGTGTCGCGAGCTCCGGTGGCGGGGCGTTCACCCAGGCGCGGACAGCGCGAGTCGTGGTGCACGAGCAGATTGTGGTGGTACGATGCACCCTCTCCGCCCATCATTGCTCCATAGCCGTGAGTTTTTTTCGAGTGGCCTCCGTAGCGCAGGCTCTGGGATATTATACACCATTGTACGGTGGTGAAGCGGTTGCCATAGATTGAGCAGCATTCGTCGACACTCCATGATATCGAGCAGTGGTCGACAATGATGAGGCGCGAGTCGACGGCACCGAGGCCGTCGGGCTCGAATCCGTCGCCTTCAGTCTCGGCCATGCGGTTGCCAGGACGGAAACGCATGTAGCGGGCAATGATATTGGGGCAGGCGAAAGTCACGGGGTAGTCGGCCACACAGATGCCGTCGCCGGGAGCTGTCTGTCCGGCAATGGTGAGGTTGCCGTTGGTAATCTTGAGGTCGCTCTGCAGATATATGGTGCCGGAGATGTCAAACACTACGATGCGTGGGCCGGTCTGCTCGCAGGCCCATCGCAGCGATCCGTAGCCGGAGTCGCGCAGATTGGTCACATGGAGCACCTTTCCGCCACGTCCGCCTGTCACATATCGCCCCCATCCCTCGGCTCCGGGGAATGCCGGCGTGCGCTCGATGCGCTCCTGAGCCGAGGCGGCTACGGAAGCGATGATGAGCATCATGTATTTAATCAGGAGTCTGGTTTTCATGACATCGTAGATTGGTCGGTGCAAAATTAGGCAACATGTACAGCATAAGGGGGTGAAAATTTGCCGAAAGATGGTGGATTCGGACAAATTGCAGGTGGAAATTACGCCAATGGTAAACAAGCGGGGCACGCCTCGGATGTGGTGTGCCCCGTGTCGGTGTGCGTAGATTACAGGAAGATTATTTTATGATCTTCTCGGAGTGGCGTGTGCCGTCGGGGAGGATTTCCACGCGTATCACGGCGCCTTTGGTGTCGGCGTTGACCTGCACACCCTGGAGGTTGTAGTATACGGTGGATACAGCACCGGTCTCGCCGGTGACTGCGTCGATGCCTGATGTGCCGCCGGTAGCGGGCTCGGATGCCGCACCCAGACCGCCGTGGGCGTTGGCCGCGCGTACGGTGTATGAGGCTCCGTCGTTGGCGTTGAGCTCATAGCGGTTGGTGGTGGTGTGGGCGAGGTACTCTCCGTTGCGGAATACGGCGTAGCCCGATGCGTTGTCTACGGTCGACCAGGTGAGAACGCCTTCGGCAATAGCGATGCTTTCGGGAGCCTCACACTGCAGTGTGGCCGATGCGGGATCCCAGGAGTCGTTGCCGCAGAGTACGTTGCGTACGGTAAGGCGTGCGGCTTCCTCCTCGGTGAGCACCGGAGTGTAGGTGTTGGTCGATGTCGGAGAGTTCTTGCGGGTGCTGAGGTCGATGGGGTTTCCGTCCTTGTCCATAGAGTTGTACTCGTAGAAGTGGGTCGGTAGAGTGCCCATAGAGCCCCATCCTTCGGCGCTTGCCTCGGCTATCATCACGGTGTTGAGGAAGTAGGCGCGGGGTTCGTTCTGCCAGGGGCGTCCGAGCGCATATGGTCCGTAGCCCGATATGGTGTTGCTCTCGAATACGTAGCCATACTTGTTGTTGACCGATGTAGAGGGGGCTGTGATGTAGCCGCCTTCAATCTCATGGATGATGTCGCAGTGGTCGAAGTAGTGGTCGCCTCCACCGCAGATATAGTCGACAGAACCGTGGATGAAGCAGCGGTCGAGATAGCTCTGGCTGCCGGTTACATAGGTGTCTTGAATCGACTGGAGGGCTACATTGGAGAGGATGTCCTTGTTGCCTCCGTAGAATGCTGCTCCTACACCCTGACGCTTGTCGGCACCGAAGTCGAGGTCGTTGCGGATGGTGAGGTCCTGGAAATATGTGCCGGTGGCGTTGCGGGTAGAGATGATGGGGTTGGAGATACCGGTGCGGTTGCCGTGGAGGATTACGCCTTCGCGGCTCTCACCTACAATCGACACGTTGTATGCGCGGAGAGTCTGCTCTTCAGAGCCGAAGTCGTAGTCGCCGTTTTTCACGAAGATTACCGCACGGGGAGCGTCGGCAGTATTGTTGGATGCTGCCACAGCTGCGAAGGCTGCTTTCCATTCGTCGACATTTGTTACCACTACAGGCTCGATTGCCTCGACTGTGGCGGGAGCGCCTACGGTCATGGAGAGTACGATATCCTTGTCATTGACATTGCCGAATGTATCCTCGGCCTTGCCGGCGGGAATCACGAGCTCGGAGGTGGTATTGTAGGGGAGATCCCATACTTTGAAGCGCACGGTGGCACCGGCTACCTCGCCTTCTACATCCTGTTTTCCGACAAAGGCTGTGACGCTCTTCATCTCGCGGTCGAAGTTGAATGTGGCCACGGCGTGGTTTACGTTGGCAGTAGGTGTGGCCGACGAGCTGTTGACTGCGGGAGGTGTGGAGAGGGCTTTCTTGTTGACGAGGATTTCAAACCATGCCACGGGCTGGCTGCCGGGGGTGAAGAGGAATTTCACGGGTGTGCCTGCTTTGTGTCCCTCGAAGTTTACAAATATGTTCTTCTCGGCTCCGTCGCCGTTGCGGAAGTAGGTGGCAGTGGGGAGGTAGACTGTGGCGCCTTCGGAAGTCACATAGCCGATAGTGCCGGGTGTGTAGTTGTCCTTGAGATTTGTGAACTTAATCTGCTTGATAACCACATTGGCGGGTACGGATAGAGTGATTTCGGTGTTGTTCTTGAATTTGAACTGTGTGCCGCCCCAGCCGTCGTTGGCAGGATTGAGGCTGTATGAACCGTTGCTCCACGAGCCGTCGGCCTGATTGAGCGAAGAGTCGTAGACGAGTTTTACCATCTCGTCGTTGTCGGCTGCTGTGTAGAAGTGGAATCCGGATACGTTGATTGTATAGTTTTTGCTCTTCGAGCCTGCCTCTCCCTTGAAGGTGAATGTGCCTTCGGCGCCGTTGACAGAGCCGGTGGCTGTCACTTTGCTGTTGTCGGCGAATGTGGCCACGATTGTAGGCTCGGCGGTGAAAATCCAGTCGCTGAGAGTGGCTGTGACGTCGGTGCCTGAAGCGTTGAGGGCTGCCAGGAGTTCGGCGGGAGCATCTACCTCGTCGATAGTGAGAGCGTTGATGATGATGTCGCCTATGCGGTAGAGACGCAGGGTGTATGTGTCATGGAATACGACGACACCCTCCTTGGCCGATACATTGAATGTGACGATTGTCTGAGTGCTTCCCTCGGGGGTGGGGAGTGTGTATGTGCCGTCGCCGTTGTCGGTCACTGCCACGGCATTGCCATCTCCGTCGACAGCTGTCGCGGTAATGATTGCGTTGGCATTGGCGTTGGTCTTGACGGTGGTTGTGGCGGCGAAGTCGAGCGGAAGGTTGCAGTTCCAGTCGTATCCCTCACCGGCGGTCACATCCTGACCGTCGATTGCCACGCCGCGGAATGTGGCGCAGTGGTCGGCAATTTTCTCGAGCACCATATCCTTGTAGTTGGCGATGAAGCCACCGTGATTGGCATTGAACACGAGTTTGAGCACTTTGCGGCCTGTGGTCAGTTCGCCCTCGAGGTTTATTACATGCTCTGTGTAGTTAGACGATTCGGCGGGGAGGGTCCAGTTGGTCTCAGCCTCTACGCCATTGTTCTGGTCGGTGACAGTGACATTGAGCACGCCGTCGCCATAGCGCGACACCGGGAGGGTCATGGCGTATACACCGGCCTGATCGACAGTGATTTCGTTGGAAGTGCCGCAGCCGTCCTTTACGTATCCGATATTTTGGCCTTCGTTGCGTGCTCCGCCGATGAGGTCGGATTTTGCGATTGTCACAGTGCCGGGGATGTGCTCGGAGTTGTCGGCGAAGTCATTGTAGAGCGCGAGCTTGCCCCAGTTGCCGGCATAGTTGCTCCCTTCGAGGTCGCGGGCCTTGAGGGTGAGGATGTAACTGCCGGCGGGGAGTGCCGGAGTGTAGAATTTAGAGGTCGTGGATGGTGTCCAGCTACCGGTGTTCTCCATCTTGTGGACTGCTTTGAATAGAGTGTCGCAATCGGCTGTGGATATGGAGATGTCCATATAGGCTGTGCCTTTGTGTCCGGTGGCGATGGTGAACTGATAGCTGCTTTCCTCCTCGCTGACGAGGTTGAAAGTGACATTTGTGTTTTCACCGGTGGAGCCGATGTTGTCGCCGTTGTTTTCGACTTTGCCGGACGTGCCGTTGAAGTCGCAGTTGTTCCAGTCGATGAATGTTCCGGCCGGTGTCGGGATTGACACTGGGTCGCCCGAAGCTGCAGTGGCCGAGAGTCCTCCTATCGCCATTATGGCCGACAGGGTCAGGGCTGAATTAAATTTTTTAAACATGAATGATGGTTGATTTTAAGGTTATGAATGCCGGAGCAATATCTTTCCGGCACCCTTAACGGATATTGGATTATGAGATAAAAATCTGCCTATGGTTATTTGCACAAATGACTTCGCAGACAAAATTATGCTAAAGATTGAAGCGGAGGAATACTCCGGGCCCGCGAATCAGCTGAAAAGTCAAAAAATACACCCTTTCCGACAAATTTGCGCCATCGCAGTCGGCTCGGGGCTTTTTGCGATAATAAGTGCGCTTTAAAGAGCGATATACGATTTATCTTCGCACAAAAACATAGAAAGCAAATATTGTTAACAAGTTCTTAACCTTATGAGACTACCACGAATTATAATCATGCTTGTGGCTGTCGGCTCAGTAGTAGCGGGACATGCCCAGCGCGTACCTTATCTTGACGCGTCGCTCAGTCCTGAGCAACGTGCCGCCGATCTTTGCGGACGTCTTACCATAGACGAGAAGGCCAGGCTGATGATGAACAGTTCGCCGGCGATAGAGCGCCTTGGTATCCCTGCGTTCGACTGGTGGAGCGAGGCTTTGCACGGTGTGGGACGCAACGGGCTTGCCACTGTGTTTCCGTCGTGTATCGGTATGGCGGCCTCGTTCGATGATGATATGATCGACCGTGTGTTTACCGCAGTGAGCGACGAGGCCCGTGCCAAAAACACCGAAGCACGCCGCCGCGGTCAGATAGGCAAGTACAAGTGTCTGAGTTTCTGGACACCGACAGTAAATATCTTCCGTGACCCTCGCTGGGGCCGCGGTCAGGAGAGCTACGGCGAGGATCCATATATGAACGGGCGCATGGGCACGCGTGTGGTGCATGCGCTACAGGGCGACACCTCCCGGAAGTATATCAAACTGCTTGCCTGCGCAAAACATTTCGCAGTACACAGCGGCCCTGAGAAGACCCGTCATAATTTCAATATAGAGAATCTGCCCGCGCGCGACCTGTGGGAGACTTATCTCCCGGCATTCCGTAATCTTGTGCAGGACGCCGGAGTGAGAGAGGTGATGTGTGCCTACCAGCGCTTTGAGGGTGAGGCATGCTGCGGCAGCAACCGTCTGCTTCAGCAGATACTCCGCGACGAATGGGGCTTTGACGGAATGGTGGTGAGCGACTGCGGAGCCATCAACGATTTCTATCTGCCTAAGCGCCACGGTGTGGCCGAGGATGCCCGTACGGCTACCGCACTTGGTGTGATAAGCGGTACCGATGTCGAGTGTGGCTCGGTATACAAGCATCTGCCCGAGGCTGTGAAGAGAGGCTATCTCAGCGAAGAGGCTGTCGATGTGTGTGTAAGGCGTCTGCTTGCCGAGCGTTTCCGTCTCGGTAATTTCGATCCCGACTCTCTTGTGGAGTGGACGTCGATACCGATGAGTGTGGTCGACTGCAAGGCCCACCGCGACCTCGCTCTGCAGGCGGCGCGCGAACAGATGGTGCTGCTTAAGAACAACGGGGTGCTACCGCTGGATACCGGCAAGAAGATAATGGTGATGGGCCCCAATGCCGCTGACTCGACAATGCAGTGGGGCATATATTACGGACAGCCGAGCCATACGGTGACTATACTCCAGGGTATGCGTGGCCGTCTGGGCGAGTCGCTGCCATACATGCAGGCCTGCGGCATAACATCGTCGACAGAGAAGGTAAGCATCTTCGACCGCATTACCGGCGAAGACGGCGTTCCGGGTATGACCGGAACCTACTGGAACAATACGGAGATGGCCGGCGCGCCGGCTGCGACAGCCCGGTATACCTCACCGGTAAATCTTGACAATGGCGGCAACACTGTGTTTGCTCCCGGAGTCGAGCTCGAGCATTTCACTCTGCGCCTGCGCGGGTCGTTTGTAGCCGAGGCCGACGAGGAACTTGATGTAATCTACAACAATGACGACGGATTGCGTATCATCATCAATGGCGACACTGTGCATGAGCGCTGGAAGGCTGAGCCGCTTAACCACCGTAGCCGCAAACTTCCGGTGAAGAAGGGCAAGCGTTATGATATCGGTGTAGACTATATGCAGGTAGCCGATGCTGCTACTCTCAATTTTGACATATGCCGCCAGAAGGAGCTGACTGTCGATGATGTGGTGGCTCGTGCCGGAGATGCCGACATAGTAGTGTTTGCCGGGGGTATATCTCCCGCATTCGAGCGCGAGCAGGCCAAGGTGCGCGAGCCTGGATTTGACGACGGCGACCGTACGTCGATAGAGCTCCCCGCCGTGCAGCGCGAGATACTGCGGGCTCTCAAGCATGCCGGCAAGAAGGTGGTGCTTGTCAACTGCAGCGGCAGTGCGGTGGCCCTGTCGCCGGAGATGCAGAGCTGCGATGCCATACTACAGGCATGGTATCCCGGACAGGAGGGTGGCACGGCTGTGGCCGAGGTGCTGTGCGGCGACTTCAATCCGTGCGGCAAACTGCCGGTGACATTCTACTGCGACGACGCCCAGTTGCCACCCTTCGACGAGTACCGTATGGAGGGACGCACATACCGCTATCTGCGCGAGGCGCCTCTGTTTCCGTTCGGCCACGGACTGAGCTATACTACATATAAGTATGGCAAGCCCCGCTATGCCGACGGCATCGTGACTGTGGAGGTACGTAATACCGGCAAAGTGGCCGGTACAGAAATCGTGCAGCTGTATCTTCGTCGCCGGGGGGACGAGAAGGGCCCCAACAAGACTCTGCGCGGTTATGAGCGTGTGACACTCGCGCCCGGCGAGAAGCGCACGGTAAGCATTCCACTGTCGGACAAACTGCTTGAGACATGGGACGAGGAGTCGGGACGCATGCGTGTGCAGCCGGGCCGGTATGATGTGATGGTAGGGCCGTCGAGCCGCGACAATGAATTGAAAACCATATGTGTAACCATTTGATAACCTCATGAGACTGACACAGAGCATATACTCGCTGGCTATAATGGCCGCAATAGGTGCGGCGTCGCTGACGGCAGGAAAGAAAGCTGTCGGACAGGCTGAGTTCAGTTCGTTTGTATATATAGGAAACGACGATTATTATAATGCCAATCCTCTTAAGGGGGATGGCGATTTCTACAATCCGGTAATCGCCGGATGGTATTCCGACCCGAGTGTCGTGCGCACGGGTGAAGACTATTATCTTGTCACCTCCACATTCGGCTATTTTCCCGGAGTGCCTCTGTACCATAGCCGCGACATTGTCAATTGGCGTCTTGTGCGCAATATACTTGACCGTCCGGAGCAGTTGCCCGGTCTTGTAGGGCAGAGCCTTGACCGAGGTGGTATATATGCACCGCAGATTTCGTACAATCCCCACAATTCAACCTACTATATGATAACCACGGATGTCGGGAGCAAGGAGGGACATTTCTATGTCACCGCCACCGATCCCGAGGGTTCGTGGAGCAATCCGGTGTGGCTGAAGGGTATCGACGGTATTGACCCGTCTCTGTTTTTCGATGACGACGGGAGCGCATACATAGTATACAAGGAGGATACGACCGGACGCCCGAAGTGGAGCAACTACCGCTGTATACGGTTTATTGCTTTTGACCCCGAGTCGGGACAGACTGTCGGGGATTCATGGCCTCTGGCCGAGGCCGGCGTCGGTCCGGAGGAGCATCTCGACCGCGACGAGGGGCCTCATATCTACAAAATTGACGGGCGCTACTTCCTGATATGTGCGGAGGGTGGCACAAGTAACCATCATTCGGCTGTCATCTACCGTGCCGACAGCCTTCGCGGAGAGTTTACCCGCTGGAGCCGAAATCCGGCGCTTACGCAGCGTTATCTCAAGGAAAAGCGCACAAATCCTATCACCTGCACCGGGCATGCCGACCTTGTAATGACTCCTGAGGGAGAATGGTGGGGAGTGTTCCTCGGATGCCGTCCCGGGCCGGGAGGATTTCAGGCTCTCGGTCGTGAGACATACCTGATGCCAGTAAAGTGGAGTCGCGACGGATTCCCGTATTTTACCCAGTCGCAGGATACTGTCCCGCTGACTCTGCATCGCGAGGGCGTTAAGCATGACCCCTCATGGGGCAGTTCGGGCAACTTTACCTGGAGCGACCACTTCAAGGGGGAGAGCCTGCGTCCGGAGTGGATCGGCCTTCGCGGCACGACCGCAGATTATTGCCATCTCGACGGAGAGTGCCTGCGTATGCAGTGCTGCCGCGAACTGTCAACCGGGAAGGGGGTACCGGCATATGTGGGCCGGCGTATCCAGCATCATAAGTTTGAGGCTTCGACACGTGTCAGATTCAAGCCGCGCAACGGCGGAGAGTCGGCCGGGCTGCTGATGCTCAAGAATGAATCGAGACAGTATTATCTTGCCGTGTGTGGCGACCGTGTGGAGTTGCGCACGCTCTCACCAAAGGAGGTGCGTGTAATCGCATCGGCGGAGATGCCCTGCAAGGCCGGCCGTGATGTGGAACTGCGGGTGGTATCCGACGGCATATGCTATGATTTCTACGTAAGGGAGGCCGCGCGGGATGCCGAATGGACTCCTGTGGCCGAGGATGTGGATGCCTCCTATCTTGCATGTGAGCGTACCGGCGGATTTACCGGGGCAACGATAGGCCTCTATGTCGAGAGCAGAGACTGATGACATGATATATCTACATGCACCTAATCATATAGGCATATTGCATGGTTGAACGTGGACAGCGCCACAAAAGTCGCGTATGAGGCTTTTGTGGCGCTGTCTATAGATTGTCGAAGATGTTGCTGTGTATGGCGTGAGAATCAATAGCGGAATGACGAGCCGCCGAGAAACTCGCGGAGGAGGGAGGTGGAGGGGATTGTCTTGTCGGTGATGGGTGTGAAATAGCCCAGGAGAGTGCGCAGTCGATAGGCTTCGGCGTACTCGGGTATGTCGCGCGGCACTCCGCGCAGCAGCTCTTCGGCGTATTCCTTTATTACGCTCAATTCGAATATGAGCGATGAATTGAACATTGCATCGGCATTCTCCTGATAGGGGTATATCCATTTGTCCTCACCGCGGCGCACACTCGGCCAGCGGCGTATTGTCTCGGTGGCACTGACTCCACGGTAGCGGCTGTCGCGCACCATGCGGCGTAGCAAACGGTTGTCGGAGGTGGGCACCCAGTTGTGGTCGTCAATCGACAGGGTGGTAAGGGCCGAGACGTAGATCATAAACTTCATGCGGGCGTCAATCTCTTTTGTAAGCTCGGGGTTTAGGCCATGGATGCCCTCGATGAGGAGTACGCTGCGGTTGGTGAGCTTAAGGGTCTTGCCTTTGTATACACGTCGTCCAAGTTCGAAGTTGTAGGTCGGGAGCTTCACTTCCTCCCCGGCAAGCAGGGCGTTGAGGTCGGCGTTGAACTGATGCAGGTCGAGAGCATACAGCGACTCGTAGTCGTAGTCGCCGTCGGGTTCGCGCGGGGTGTCTTCGCGGTTGACGAAATAGTCGTCGAGCGATATCATCTTAGGCTCAAGGAGGTTGGTCATCAACTGTATGGCAAGGCGTTTTGTGAATGTTGTCTTTCCGGATGACGATGGCCCGGCGATGAGCACCACACGTGCTCCGCCCTCGTTGTAGCGGCTCTGAATCTCGTCGGATATGCGCCCGATTTTCTTGTCGTGGAGCGCTTCGGCCACGTTGATCAGCATCGGGGCCTCCTTATGGGCTATGGCAAGGTTGAGCTCGCCCACATTGGCCACTCCGATTACGCGGTTGAACGCGAGATAGTCGGTGAAGGCGTGATACATTTTTTTCTGCATTATCGGTGACTCGGCGGCTGTAGGGTCATCTTTGGCCATGCCCATGAGCAGAAATCCTTCTTCGAAGAGTTGCAGGTCGAACACCGGGCACATGTCGGTCGATGGTGCGAGGTTGCCGTAGTAGCTGTCGCACACACCGTCGAGTCGGTAGTATACCGTGTAGAGGTCGTGGAGACTTTGCAGCAGTTTCACCTTGTCGTCAAGGCCCTGTTCCTCGAATATCTTTATGACATCGGAGGTCAGGCGCTCCTTGCGCTCAAACGGGAGCGCACGCCTGACAAGCGAGTGCATGTAATCGCGCAGAGAGTCGACAACCTGTTGCGACATGGCAACGTCCGAGCCTGTGATACGGCAATAGTAGCCTCGTCCGATAGAGTGCTCTATAATGAGCCGTGCGCCGGGATAGAGGGCCACTACCGCGCGGTAGAGCATCATGCAGAGCGAACGGATATATACCCTGTGGCCCGAGGGGCTCATGGCTGTCAGAAACTCGACCTGCTTTGGCGCGAAGAGGGGGTAGGAGAGGTCTTCGGTCTTGTTGTTGACGTGGGCGCAAATGGGGCGCTGCGGTATACGGTCGGCGAGAGTGTTGTAGATTTCCATGAGGGTCTGTCCACCTTGAAACTCTACATATTCGCCTATGTTTTTGCAGTAAATTTTTAATGTTGAACTCATAAATATGTGATGAAACGTGTCTCCTTAAAGTTACAAATTATTTCTGATAAAAGTTCAAATCAGCAATATAATATGGAAACATATGTTCATCACTCGACGCTTTGACAATAACTTTTATTCATCCCATTTTCCCGAGCGCAATCCTGGGCCGCCACGGGGATGTTAAATGGATCATTATGGTGATGTTGGTGGGTTGGGTTGGTGTAAAGTCGCCGGGCTACGCCGGGCATTTCGGGGGAGGGGACCAACCCCACCCTGCGAACCGCTATGGCGGCTCTTGGGTGGGGCTAACGTTGTGGACGCCCCCAAAGGGGATGTGCGCTAACGCGTTGGGTTGTGGATGTGAGCCGGGATGGTATGTTGGTATTGGTGGTTGGGATGGTGTTCAGTCGCCGGGCTACGCCGGGCATTCGGGGGGGAGGGGGCCAACCCCACCCTGCGAACCGCTAATGCGGCTCTTGGGTGGGGCTAACATTGTTGACGCCCCCAGAGGGGCTGTGCGCTAACGCGGGGAGTTGTGGATGTGAGCCGGATGGGGTATAGGAGTTAATGACATGCGGATGCTTGGGCTATGTGCTAACGTGGAGATTTATGGATGGAGCCGGATGAGGGTGTGTGGTGCGGAAATTGGGATAATATATAAGATAGTGTTACACAGGCGACTAATGTTAAATGCATGATTGTTTGGTGATATGATTTTGTTGCAGCTGCAACTCCCCGCGTTAGCGCACGGCTGTTTTTGTGGCTGTTCACAATCTGTATTTCGTTTTGTATACATTGGCAACCCAACGCGTTAGCGCACAGCCCCTCTGGGGGCGTCTACAACGTTAGCCTATGGTAAAAGCCGCGTTAGCGGTTCGCAGCCATAGGATTGTGGTGTCCCCATCCTCGGAATGCCCGGCGTAGCCCGGCGACTATTTCGCTAATTGGAGATGATTGAGCCTTGCGGAGTGAGGCCCTCGACGGATACTGTGATTTCGGATGGGGAGATATTGGCGGGGATAGGGAGTTCTACCAATTGCGTGAGGTCGACAATCGGTAGCCATTGTAGGGTGGCGCCGGTATCGTCCTTAGGAATACCCTCGAGAGTGTACGCAGGGGTATAGAATTTTTTGCGCTTTTGGTAGCCAAGAGGAGTAATGAGATTGAATTCTCTAGGTAATTTGCGATGCAGTTTTCCAGGGCATTTTGTATTTATACTTAGTATACCTCCTGTTTTGTCCATTATGTTTCCTCCTCCAGGACTAAAAAGAACAGACAAATGAGGCGGTACGTAAGAAACTGATTCGTTGTTAAGAAATGGGTACATTGACTCAAGTTCTGATAAAGATATTCTGTCACTATGGTTGCTATTCTCAGAATTATCCGATGATGCTGTTCTAGTGTTATTGGAATTTAATGCATTTTCTGCAATTTTTGCAGAATACTCTCCGAGGCCTTTATAAATAAGAGGTTTTGATGATGAGGTCACAGAATTTCCACCATTATCATTTTTGGATTGCAGAATCTTGTTGTTCTCACGATTAATCCAATCTGAGTTACCGTTGCCAAATATGTTCTGTACAATTTGTTTCGGATCTATATAATATCCTATGTAACGGCCATCGACCCAGATGCTTACCGGTACTTGATGATGCATGAGAATGTTACCGACGATGTTTATGCCTGGCACATTGGCCACGGCATCGGCATAGCAGAGTATGTTGTCATCCTCGCCGGGACGGACTGTCATATAAGAAAGTCGCTCAATTATATTCTCACCTTTGTGGCGGCTTTTTCCGTGGACGACCACCTCCTGAAGAGCGACATGCATGCCTTGGATGGATGACTTTATGCGCGCTATATACTCCTCGGATGACTGTTTCTCATCAGATTCCGCCGATGTTCTCAACTGCTTCTGAGGTAGAGCCGTGACTTCGGGATAACTATCGAAATCGGGATAGATGTTTTCTTCGAAATATCCTTTTTTGTTGACTGCTCCGATTACAAAATATGTGCCATCTGCCCATTCGATTCCGGTGATGTGGAAGCGCCCGAGGGAGTCGGTGACGGCCGATGCACCGTCGGCCATGCGCGGTGCGAGCACGTTGGCCGTGACTCCTGCCAGTGGCTTTCCGCGCCATTTCGAGCGGATTACTCCGTCGAGCTGGGCTCCGATTTCCAGCGGGTAGGGGAGTGAGTCGTTGATTTCGCCGCGAATTGCCGCCGGCATGTCGTAGCGTGTCCATCCCTGAGTCAGCATCAGAGCGTCGGCGGCGGGGTCGGCCTCACGGCGCGGTGTGCGCAGATACCATGCGGCATCCTCGACATGTCCGCGCAAGTCGTTCTGCATCAGCAGCTGCGATGCGATGGTGACTGTGGTGTCGGGCGACGATATACGACCGTCGACGATGGACACGGCCACGTCGGCTCCACCCTCCACGGCAGGGATTATGACCACATGGCGCGCTGAGTCGACGGTGATTTTCAGTTGCCCGGCGTTGGCGGGTGTCAGTGCCGCCGATGCGGCAATTGCGGTGGCAAGGATGGATTTAATGTAGGGATTCATACGCGGACTTTCGACAGATTGGTGAGTATATATATAGGCGTTTCCATGGAATTTCGATTTGTAAGTGATTTCCATGGATCTCATCGATAGTTTTCGCAAGATAGCATAAAATCAAGATTATTGCAATTAGATTATGGATATTTAACACGTCGGTACGGGGCATGAGGGGATGTTGGGGGCTGGGATGGTGTTCAGTCGCCGGGCTACGCCGGGCATTTCGGGGGAGGGGGACTAACCCCACCCTGTGAACCGCTATGGCGGCTCTTGGGTGGGGCTAACGTTGTGGACGCCCCAAAAGGGGCTATGCGCTAACGCGGGGAGTTGTGGGTGTGAGCCGGATGGGGAATAGGAGTTAATGACATGCGGATGCGTTAGCGCACGGCTGTTTTGTGGTCGTTCACAATTCGTATTACGTTTTGGATACATTGGCAACCCAACGCATTAGCGTACAGCCCCTCTGGGGGCGTTCACAACGTTAGCCTATGGTAAGAGCCGCGTTAGCGGTTCGCAGCCATAGGATTGTGGTGTCCCCATCCTCGGAATGCCCGGCGTAGCCCGGCGACTATTTCGCTAATTGGAGATGACCGAGCCTTGCGGTGTGAGGCCCTCGACGGCTACCGCGATTTCGGATGAGGAGATGTTGGCGGGGAGGGGTAGCTCTACTGATTGCGTGAGGTCGACAGCAGGGAGCCATTGTAAGGTGGCACCGGTCTCGCCCTCCGGAATACCTTCGGGTGTGTACGCGGGAGCGTAGAATTTTTTTCGCCTCTGGTAGCCGAGCGGAGATATAGTTCGGAATTCAGGAGACAAGGTGTTTGATATTTTGCCGGGATGTTTAGTCTTTATATTTAAAACGCCCCCATCTGTATTGGCTCCATTTTTAAATAATACTGAAAGATGTGGGGGAATATATGCAACTGATTCATTATCAGCGAATGGGTACATGTTCTCTAAATCGATAAGTTTTAAGTTATTTGTGAACAATCCGATATCATATAGATTATTATAAGAATTGCCATTATAAGCAGTAGTCTCATTTAAATCTAAAGGAGAAGTACCACCAATGCCATATGTTTGTTGAGATGTGGTATTCATCTTTCTTGTGCGAAGAGACGCTCCACTTTTGCGAATCCTGGTCTGTGCATCGGCAGATCCAAGATAGCGACCGTCAACCCATACGGAAACTGGGGTTTGATGATACATTAATCTGTCATTTATCACGTTAACACCGGGGATGTGAGTGACGGCTTCTTCATATGAACGGATATCTTTGTCATCGTCGGGGCGTATATAGACGGAGGCAAGATAGTCGATGGCGTTGGCCCCTTCGCGCTTTTTGGTGGCGCGGACCACGACCTCGCGTAGTGAGATTTGCATTCCCTGCGGAGATGAGTTGAGTCGGGCCACGTAGTTGTCCCATCGGTCGGGGTCTTCGTCGAGAGCGGCGAACGATTCGGCTATTGACTGCGATTCGGGGAGAATGTCTATAGTTGGGAATGAATCGAAGTCGGGATGAATGTTTTCTTCGAGTTTTCCCTTTGAGTTCATGGCGCTGATTACAAAGAATGTAGAGTCGGCCCATTCGATTCCGGTGATGTGGAAGCGCCCGAGGGAGTCGGTGACGGCCGATGCACCGTCGGCCATGCGCGGTGCAAGCACGTTGGCCGTGACTCCTGCCAGTGGCTTTCCGCGCCATTTGGAGCGGATTACTCCGTCGAGCTGGGCTCCGATTTCCAGCGGGTAGGGGAGTGAGTCGTTGATTTCGCCGCGAATTGCCGCCGGCATGTCGTAGCGTGTCCATCCCTGAGTCAGCATCAGGGCGTCGGCGGCAGGGTCGGCCTCACGTCGAGGGGTGCGCAGATACCATGCCGCATCCTCGACATGTCCGTGCAGGTCGTTCTGCATCAGCAGCTGTGATGCAATGGTGACTGTGGTGTCGGGCGACGATATACGACCGTCGACTATGGCCACGGCCACGTCGGCGCCACCCTCTACGGCGGGGATTATGACCACATGTCGCGCTGAGTCGACGGTGATTTTCAGTTGCCCGGCGTTGGCGGGTGTCAGTGCCGCCGATGCGGCAATTGCGGTGGCGAGGATGGATTTAATGCAGGGATTCATACGCGGACTTTCGACAGATTGGTGAGATAGATAGGTGTTTCCATGGAATTTCGATTTGTAAGTGATTTCCATGGCTCCCATCGATAATTTTTGCAAGATAGCATGAAATCAAGATTATCGCAAGCCGATTATGGATATTTAACACGCCGGTACGGGGTGCAGTTGGGGATGGGACCGGGGCGGCGGGTTATGGTGATGTTGGTGGGTGGGTTGGTGTAAAGTCGCCGGGCTACGCCAGGCATGCTCTTGGGTGGGGCTAACGTTGTTGACGCCCCAAAAGGGGCTACGCGCTGACGAGGGAGTTGTGGAGGGGGCCGAAAGGGGAATAGGAGTTAATGGCATGCGGATGCGTCGAGGGCTGTGCGCTGACGCGTTGGGTTGTGGATGGTGGCAAAGGGGGATAGGGATTAAGGATGCGCGCATTGCGCAATCATATCGGACACATTCTGAATATCATTGCTGATATTCTCTATAAGGCAAGCGAGGTGTTCCGGCGAGCCATTAATGCTATTATCCATTTCGCCACTGAGCCACACAAATCAATCTTCTCTAACGATGAAGCTGCCGACATCAAGAGCGTCATGCAGAGCTACGGCGAGACCACCGAGCAGAAGAAAGCAATAGGTGCATGGCTCTGTGACTATGCGGAACACCGACAGCCCTTTGATGAAATAAAACATCGCCACACACTCAATGAGATTGGCGATGTCGCGGAAGGTCGGTATGATTGGAAAATTGAGAGAGGGCGAGGACAGGCTTTATGATAATTCTAAATTCCTACGAACTCGTTTTATCAATGTCTTACAGATTAATCTATGAAACGGTTTTATTACAGCGAAATATAATTTCCCCAGCCAGTTATGCAGGCAGACCTTTGTACTGACCGATATGCGTTGATTGCCGTTTCCGAGATTTTCAGTTATCAGCATAACCTCGTAATCAAGATGTTTGTCGATTTTATTTAATGAGGCCACATTTTCGGATTCGATTTTGATTAAATCCGATAATTTCTTCTCTCCCTTAAGACCAAAGGGTTTTACCATTGTATTACGGCACTTCATTAAGGTAATAATCCACTGCGGTGCGCGGAAGAATCTGTCAGCCAATTCTTCTGCACCTATCGGTCGTGTGCTATGGACTATCTCACTGAAATTATCAGTATAATCATAATGCTTGTTTAGCCCCATGATGCGTAAAATTCTTTATTATCATGGATTCGACACTACATAGCGAATCACGACTGCATTTATGTTGGAATCTGGATATTTGCTCTGATAGTAAGCCGTGATGTCTTTATATAGCCATAGTATATATGTTTCTCGACTAATGGATTTGGTTGGAAACTGTCGGCTAATCATCACATCATATTGCATAATGGGTTCTTCCGGCACAGTCACAAAATCATATTGACCAAATGCAACTATCTGTTGTTCCGGCATGAGGAGTTTGTATGATTCAGGGAATTCCGTTGGATCCTTACTTTTCCTAATCACAATGCCATGCTCCTTTGTCTGCATATCAGAATCCAACAGAAACCATTTGTCGGCATTACACATATAACAGCATGAACCTCCAAACTTATATGCGACATCGGTTTTAAGGTCGTTCTCAATGTCCTCCTTTTTATCAGCGTCAATGGCATAGGCAAATTCCGGATTAATATACGAACAATGTTTTTCAAAATACCAATTCGGGATGAAATGAGGAGGCAAATTCTCAGAGTCCTTGTGTTCTTTCGATATAACTTCCAATAGCTCGTATTCAGTCCATGCCGGGTCTCCCATGCTATAATCCAGATAACTCGTTTTACTGATACGTATTAGGTATTCATATCCTTCTTCGTATTCAAACTTGGCAATATCGCCATGAGCTTCCCACTCGTTGGAGTTATCTTTTTTAACGGCATATACGTTAGCAAATATATTATTGCCACTCGATGTCAAAACACCGGGTAGTTTCACAGATGCTACCGTGAGTGTGTATTCGCTATAATCAGTTACTTTTTTCCCTTCTTCGTTATCGTCAGTGCAGGCACACATTAAGAGAGAGACGATTAAGATGAATTGAATCTTAAGAAAGTGTGATTTCATATGGGTATGGTATTTGTTATTCATAATTTCCTCCAAAATGATATACGAGCTGTTGGAATGGTTCATATTTTTTATCTCCGAACCATAGCTCTTTCGGAGACAGATTAAACATTATGCTATGATGAAAGTAATCGGCACTGCCGCCAAAAATTTGATCAAAAACGATTCTAACTGTTTCGGGAGCACCATATCCGCCAATACAAATTACATCCTTGGGGAGCAACACAAAATGATACATTTGCTCGTCCATTTGATAAAATTCATAAGCGGCTTTGACCTGAACTGTTCCGATGTCACGAAGTCGGGATGCAATCGTTTCATCTGTAATAGACTGTGCCATTAAAGACAAATCCATGTCGATTGTCAAGGAATCCTTTGAAACAGCTTTGCACGCATTACCTTCAGATATTGTTTCCCCATGATAGTAGGAAACATTCATTTCACCATGATATGTGCCTTTCAATTCAAAAAGTGCTTTTTGAATTTCAGAAGATGAAAACCTTGGCTCATCCTTATTGCAACTTGAAATGAACACCAGGGCAATGAACAGAATAATTGTGGTTATTTGCTTCATACTTTCATTTTTTTCTCGTATGGCTCAATGGAGAGATTAATTTATATGCAGAAACGTGAGCCAACTATGCCACGTCTAAGTGAAGGTCGTAGGAAACCATTAGTGCAGATGTAACAATAGCAGCCCACGCTATATGCGTGAGAACCACTATGCTATCTCTTGCACCGAATGAAAAGTTCCTACGTTTTCACTTACAAGATAAGCATAACGCTTCTGATTATCTATGTCTTGGATATGGGTTGCCCCATATCCAATTGCAAAATTACTAATTTATCTTTGATAATCCCTTATCGTTGAGTGATTTTATTTGTCTTTGAAGGTGTTTTTGAGTTTCACCGAAGGATTTGTGCCATAATGGACTTTTCTTGGGGGCATTAATGCACCATTATGAGATTGGAAGCGTTATACACTTATATAGAACGTAGATGAAATGAACGAGTTTGAAACACTGACTCATATTATACCCAAGATTGGGAGTGTTAGCCGGATATTCTCAAATATTGTGGCAGGAAGAGGTATATCCAAAGAAGATGTGAATATTCTTGTGGAGTTTAGAGACACCATACCTAATGGCACAACGATAGAGCACGAGATTATTTCTGCGATACTGAACTTACCTCACGAAAAATTCTCATTGATGCTCAATAGCCTATCATTTGGTTTGAAGAATGTTATCGGCACTTATAAAACATATCATATCTTGCTTGACGATATGAAGCTATCCCAGCTATGGGACTACGACCTTCAAAGCGTGGAATGTAGATTAGAAGAACAGCTATATAAACTCCGTAAAATAGACAAAGATCTGATAGAGACTTCCAACTCCTATGAGATGACACCGTTTAATGGTATGTCTCCAAGTGAAATATCGGTACTTGAACGAAGATATTACAGGCTCAAAGCTGAATATGACAAGGAAAAGGTTAGATTGGATGCCATCAACGAGGAACGAAAGACAATCATTAATATGATGTCAAATATCGGCAACGATATTTTTGAACGAATCAGCCTCAAATGTAATCAGCTTCTTGCCGTTGTTGAAAATTATGTTGAATCGGATTCTCAAAAGGAGCAGGACGCAAAGAAAGAAGAGCCGGAAGCGATTTCTTATTTCCCTTTAAGTCTCATCGCTAATATACATGAAGTTTGCAATGGGGAGCAGTTCGCTGAGACGGACAGCATTGATTTTTTCCACGCCATCAATTTACACTCAAATTTACACCCAATCCAAATCAACAATGGAGAGAAAGTCCGGGTGTGCTACCTTATCAGTTGTCTTGCCGACACCCTTGAACCACCTCAGCGTGAGATGTGGCTTAATGGCATACTTGCAAACCTTGGCATCAAGATGAGCTTCTACCGCTCGAAATATCGTCAACCAATAAGTGACATGCCAAGCGAATGTAACAAAGCTTTTGCTGACGCACTCCGGGAAATCTTCGGCAAATAGTCACTCCGCTTTAGCTCC
>Ga0137302_10276_pt1 | contig 31004 bp, 38 predicted proteins | sample Ramsor2O_GlcNAcB_FD_97184 | JGI IMG/M metagenome (GOLD analysis project Ga0137302, IMG submission 97184) | Mouse cecal microbial communities from Vienna, Austria - N-Acetylglucosamine amended with D2O_GlcNAcB | ecosystem: Host-associated > Mammals > Digestive system > Large intestine > Cecum... | reverse complement strand
GCCCCTTCTGGCAGACGGGCGTTTCCACTACCATGAGCACATGACTTTTGCGGGCATGGCCCGCCCTTTCCATGCGTTTGACGAGATGGGCTATATCATCGGCGGCTTTGACGGCCTCCTGCCCTATGGGAAGGAGATTGACCGCTGCGCCACCGAAGGGGGCATGTTCCGGGCCCTCAAATACTGCAACTCCAAATATACTGCTTCCTTAAACAAGATCCTGGATGCCCTGGAGAAGATGGAGTTTGCCGAACAGCAGGAAGAGGAAAGTTATGAGGCGGAATATGGGCAGGAGGAATATGGGCAGGAGCCGTATGAAGATGACGAAGACAGGTACGGGGAGGTAGACAGCGATGAATAACTTAAATGATATTTTCTTTGCCCCCACGGAAAACGGCACCCTGACCTATGAGCAGGTGCTGGAGGATGTGCAGCGCTACTTTTCCGAAAACCATGCCTCCACCATAGCCGGGGAAAATGATTCGGAACGTGCCGTCACCGTGTTAAAAGAACTGATGGTACAGTACTTGGTCAAACGTAAGTACGCTGTCAAGGGACTCACTACAGAGCAGCTGTGTTCCAGGCTTTATGACGACATGGCCGGCTACTCTTTCCTGAAGAAATGGATCTACCAGCCGGGAGTGGAGGAAGTAAACATCAACGCCTATAACGATATCGAGGTCATTATGAACAGCGGGCGCAGCATCAAGATCCCCGACCGGTTTTCCTCTCCCCAGCACGCAATCGATGTGGTGCGGCGTATGCTGAACGCATGCGGCATGGTCATTGACGATACCATGCCCTCGGTTATCGGCTTTCTTGACAAAAACATCCGTATCTCTGTGGATAAAACCCCTATCGTAGATACGGAGGTGGGGATCAATGCCTCCATCCGTATCGTCAACCAGAATACGGTGTCCGAGGAAAAGCTTCTGGATTCCGGGAGCGCCACACCGGAAATGCTCCATTTCCTGACCGCCTGCATCCGCTATGGAGTGTCCGTCTGCATCGCCGGCTCCACCGGTTCCGGGAAGACGACAATCATGGCATGGCTCTTATCCAACGTGCCCAACAACCGCCGCCTTATCACCATAGAGGAAGGCAGCCGGGAATTTGACCTGGTGAAACGAGATGAAGAAGGGAACATTTTAAATTCTGTGGTCCACCTGCTCACAAGGCCCCATGAGAACCCGTCCATGAACATCAACCAGGACTTCCTTCTGGAGCGTGTGCTGCGGAAACACCCGGATGTGATCGGAGTAGGCGAGATGCGTTCTGCCGCTGAAAGCCTGTCGGCTGCGGAAAGTTCCCGGACCGGGCATACCGTAGTGACCACCATCCACTCCAACTCCTGTGACAGTACCTACCGGCGTATGATGACCCTCGCCAAACGGAAATACAACATGGACGATTCCATCCTGATGCAGATCATGGTGGAGGCTTATCCTGTGGTGGTGTTCACCAAACAGCTGGAGGACCGTTCCCGGAAGATCATGGAGATCATTGAAGGGGAGGACTATCTGGACGGGAAGCTGATGTACCGTTCCCTTTACAAATATGAAGTAGTGGACAACGTGACCGATGAACATGGGGCCGCCCATGTGGTAGGCCGCCACCGCAAGATGGAGGCCATGTCCGAAACACTGAAAAAACGGCTGCTGGACAATGGAATCTCCCACAAGGAGCTGCTGGAATTTTTAGACAGCGCCCCTTCCCGTAAAGGGGCTTCCGGAAAACAGCTACCAGGAAAGGAGGTGTAATCATTGCACTGGATCTATCTTATCTGTTTTACCCTGCTGAGCGCCGGGCTTCTGGCCCTCTTTCAGGTACGCCCGCAGGATTTTACGGATGTTATCTTTAATACCGGAAGAAAGACCGCCACCCTCTCGGATGAGCTGAACGTGCTCATGGGAACGCCGGCCAGGGGATTTTTCAACCAGGACTATGAGATCAAACAGATCTTAAAGGACACCGGGCGGGCTGACCGCTATGAGGCAGTCACCCGGCTGATCCTGATCCTTTTTGCGGTTGGGGCGGTGCTGGCGCTGCTGATAGGCAACGTGTACCTGGTTCCCATTTTAGGCCTGGGCTTTTCCCTGCTGCCCATATGGTATCTGCGCAGTACGGCGGCCAGCTATAAGAAACATCTGAACGAGGAACTGGAAACTGCCATCTCCATCGTCACCACTTCCTATCTGCGGACGGAAGACCTGCTGCGCTCCGTAAGGGAGAACCTGCCCTACATCAATGAACCTATTAAAGCCAATTTTGAGGCGTTCGTATATGAGAGCGAGCTGATCAACGCCAACATGACCAGCGCCATTAACTCCCTGAAGATGAAGATCCCCAACCGGGTCTTCCATGAATGGGCCAATATCCTGATCCAGTGCCAGTCGGACCGCTCCATGAAGAACACGCTGCCCACTATTGTGCAGAAATTCTCAGATGTCCGTGTGGTGCAGTCGGAACTGGAAGCCATGATGCAGGGCCCCAGACGGGAAGCCATTACCATGATGCTTCTGGTGATTGCCAACGTGCCCCTGCTGTATTTCCTGAACAAAGACTGGTTCCATACCTTAATCTACACCACACCGGGAAAGATTGCCCTGGCCATCTGTGCGGCCATCATCCTGTTTGCCTTCACGCAGATCATGAAGCTGAGCAAGCCCATTGAATACGGAGGTGACGGAACATGACGTTATTAGCACTGATTTCCATTATCTTTTTCGCATTTGCTGTTTACAACCTGTCCACAGCCTTTGCGGACATTCCCACCAGCAGGACATCCAAAATGATGATGCTGGCGAAAAAGCAGCGGGGTACAAAGAATGAGCAGCTTTTGGATGTATACCTCACAAAGGTTGCAAAGCTGTTCGCCCCTTACCTGCGGCTGGACCGGCTGAAACGGAACAAGCTGCAGGCGGCGCTTACCATTGCCGGGCTGGAACTGACCCCGGAGGTATATACCGCCCGGGCCTGGGTGACAGCCGGAGCCGTTGGTCTTTGTGCGCTCCCCATGGCATTGCTGATGCCGCTCTTTGTGCCGGTCCTTATCGGAACTGCCGTGGCGCTGTGGTTCTCTACCTACTATGCGGCATTCGATTTTGTAAAAAAACGGCGCAAGCTCATAGAAGCGGAGATCCCCCGCTTTGCCCTGACCATCGGGCAGAACTTGGAGAATGACCGGGATGTGCTGAAGATCCTTACCTCCTACCGCAGGGTGGCAGGCAGGGACTTCGCCACTGAACTCGACCAGACCATAGCAGACATGAAGACGGGCAACTATGAGAACGCCCTCCTCCGCTTTGAGACCCGTATCGGAAGCCCCATGCTCTCCGATGTGGTGCGGGGGCTGGTAGGTGTCCTGCGTGGGGATGACCAGCGGATGTACTTCAAGATGATCTGCTTTGATATGCGCCAGATTGAGCAGAACAACCTGAAAAAGGAAGCCGCCAAACGGCCTAAAAAGATCCAGCGCTACTCCATGATGATGCTGATCTGCATTATGATTATCTACCTGGTAGTTCTTTGTACAGAAGTTTTAAGTTCCCTTGGCGCATTTTTTGGATAAAGGCCGGGCATTTTTTGCCACAGGCTCTTTACATAGCGATTCTATTGAAAAGGAGGCGGTACCTTGTATCCCAGCGGCTTCCCTTAGCACTGTACATTTCAGAAGACAGACAAAACCCGTCCTGCCATGGCAGGCGGGCTACAGACAGGAGTTGCCATGAACAAACGCAGAAAACATACCCTGCCGTCACTGGCAGAGGCAGAAAAACAACGGTTTCATCGGCTGATCCGGCAGAAGCCTGCTCCTTATCCGGACAGACCGAAAAGCAGAAAGGACAGGCAAAACAGGCACATTCGGCGGCCTTAACAGCAGCCGTGTATCCCTATAACCGAACATCATTCTAAACAGGAGGTTTTCATGAGAAAATTCGCAAATCGTATTTGTAACAAAGCAAACCATTTCATTAACCGTGCCCGGATGGCAGTCGCCAACCAGCGTGGAGATTTCTACATCTCGGATGCCGTAAAAATCATCATTGCCGTGGTGCTGGGCGCACTGCTGCTGGCAGCACTGACCCTGATCTTCAATGATACAGTCATTCCCAGGATTACACGGGAGATTGAGGGTCTGTTCGGTTAAAACAATACAACTGAATAAAAGTTTTAGGGCCAGACTGCAGAAATATGCATCTGGCCCTCCTTTTTTATTTTTAGAAGGAACTTTTGAGAGAAATATTTTAATTTTATAGAAATTTAATATTTTTTCGGTCAAAATTGACCATTCCAAGGTAAAAAAAAGAGAGTAATAGAGGTAAGAAGAATTGAATCTACAGAATTGTAAAGTTTATCCCTTTTTAAAAGCGGTTCACGGATGCTGGCATAATGCTATGTTTATCAAATGTGAGTATGATATCTGTCCCCACGGACAGTCTCCACCATGTGAAGGTTACCTGATGGCTGTGGATGCGGACGGTTCTCCTATCCTTATGCCGGTAAATGTCCTGCGACAGCTTTTCGGAGAGTCCATCGAACCGGAGGAATGTTGCGCCGTGTTATGGAAAAAGACCTTTGAAGCTGTATACGGCCTGTATATCGAGTGGCACACAGTATCTTCCACAGTCTGCCCGCTTCTGGAGCTTTGCCAGACCTCTGATAAATGCCGCTGCTTTTGAAAGACAGAAAATAAACCAAAAAATAAAACTGCCGCAAATGGCAGAAACGGAGGTGACCAATGAAAAACACGAAAAAATATAATCTGAAATGCCCCTACTGCGGCGCCCCGGCCATCTGCCGGCCTGCCAGCACGGTCTACGGTGCGGATACCATTGACCGAAAAAGCTATCTGTATCTCTGCTCCCGCTGGCCTGCCTGTGATGCCTATGTGAGCGCCCATAAGAAGGACCGGAAACCTATGGGAACCATGGCAAACCGCAGTTTACGCCATAAACGCATTCTGGCGCATCAGGCACTGAAAAGGCTGCAAAGGGAAAGGCATATGGATAAATGGGCTGTCTATGTATGGCTTCAGGCAAAACTGGGGCTTGATGAAAGCCAGGCTCATATCGGCATGTTTTCAGAGCAGATGTGTGAACAGGTTATTTCTCTGTGCCGTTCGCCGGTAAAACCAGGCGGCGGGCTGGCGGCATGAAAGGAGGCGGACTTTATGAGATGGAATATCCCCTTGACCAGCAGGCAGCAGGAACTGGTGGAAAACAACCTGTCCCTTGTCTACTGGGTCATTACGGAAAGTATTCACGTCAATGAAACGATTTATGGGTTTGGATACGAGGATCTGTATCAGGAAGGCTGTATCTGGCTCTGTCACGCAGCTGCCACCTATGACCCCGCACGTTCCCGGTTTCCTACCTATGCCAAAAAAATTGTGCGCAATGGCCTTCTCTCCTATTGCCGGCAGATGTGCTCCGTACAGCGCCGGCTTACTTACCTTACTGTCGGAACAGATGGGGAACTGTTAGCTGACGGGGAACTGCTCTCGCCGCCGGATGACTTTAACATACAGATAAGCATGATAGAAACCCTTGACCTTCTCGCATACGCCGAAAAGAAATACCGGGGCGTGACAAGGCTTGGGATTAAAGCCCTGAAGCTGAAACTGAAAGGCATGAGTGTTTCTGAGATTGCTGTCCTGTATCATGTACCGCCGCCCCATGTAGGCGCATGGATCTCCCGTGCCACTCAAAAACTTAGGAAAGATACACCATTTTTGTCAGGGCTTTTATGACTGCCGCCAAAGGCAGTCTTTGTGCCACCAAATCCAGCACTACCGCAGGCATCTGAGTGTTGGCTCTTGCGGCAGTAACCAAATATCCGAACAGGTGCGGCTGCTCTCGTTGCCTGCGGAAATAAAAAAGGAGGATTTCTCATGATGCTAAAAACACTCTATACTGCTGCTGGCCGTTTTGAACGCAGGACAAACGGATGCCGGCGCTACTGTCCAGTCATCATCCTTGGTGGAAAGGAATATATGGTCGATATGCAGGAAATGATCATCTGGAGCTGCCTGAACTGGCGGATTGTCCGTATGGAGGAAATCGGGCATCTCTATACAAAGACTCTGCCTGAGCAGAAAGATGTCATAAACCGACCCTGGAAGGACTGTGTAGATCGGCTGCTGATACGGGGTTTGCTGGTCTGCGGGAAAGGGGAAACGGAATATGACGCCCTTTATGACCTGCTCTCTTCCATGTATATTGTCCCTACGGACGGTTCTGCTTTTCTCAGGGTACTGTCTTTCCTGAAGCTGACACTGATAAACCATGTGCCGTTTTCTGCTGCCAGAAAGCTTTTCTATCGGGACCAGCGCACAGAAAGTGAGAAACAGGTCATGGCACTTGCCAGACAGGCCCTTCTCTCCACGGCGGAACTGATCCGGTGTATGGAAAAGGATATCCACTTCCTTCCCACTGAGGAAAGCATTTTGGAAGGAGTCTATGATGACCCGGATACTACCAGCGACAATATCAGTTATATCATGCAGATTTCCCCACAGAGTCAGACCGTAACCCTTGCTGTTGCGAATCTGTACCTGCGCCAGCAGATTATTTTTGAAAGGATATGACATTTTATGGAACAATGGTTGAATGCCCCTTTTACCCTCCGTCTGAAAGTTTTTCTTATCCTGCTTACAGGGATTGGCAGCCTTATCATCGCTGCCATAGTATTTTTTATTTCCCATGACCGGCTTCTGCTGATTTTAAGCGGCGTTATCTTTGGGTGCTGCATGTTTCGCAGTACCGGACTTCTGATCGTGATCCTGCGTGGAGACTATGAAACCATCACGGGCATCTGCACCGCCGTTTCATCTCAGCCTTTGCGCAGATATCACAAAATAGAACTCACTGACAGTCAGGGAGCCGCCATCATCCTGCTTTTGGGGAAACAGGTGAAGATAAAGCCGGGCGGATATTACTGTTTTTATTTCCGGAAAGCCTCCCAACCGTCCCTTGGGAATGAATATCTGGATGCTTCCCTTTCCACAGACCTGTTTCTCGGCTATGATTCCGGTCTGCCGCAAAATCCTCCTGAAACAAAAAATCAGGATACCGCAGAATAAAGACATCCCGGCTCGTGTTTCTATACAGGAAACTCTGTACATGATTTTCAGAGTATCACAATATATTGTATTTCGCCACCCCAAATATCTATATATGGTATTTATAAACTTGACAACCACCACATATAGTGTTATACTTACTTTGTAATTGATTTTTGTGCGTATCCTTGCAGGATTGCAGGCATGTCTGTCTGTATGGCGATAAAGAAATCGCATTGCACACGCTGTTAAGTTTGTATATAAGTGTCAGTGGTATTGTTGCGCCCGTTTGGGCCGGATTCCCGCTGGCACTTTTTTTATAGATATCAAGGCCAGTGGCAGAAAGGAGTGTTATGGCACAGATTTTTGCATTTGGACGCGTGGAGAATGACCTGGTTCCCAAAAAGAGCCAGAAGGATTCCACCTACATCTGTTTCGGTTTTACCGAGCAGACTGGAAAAGGACAGTTCCAGTATTATCAGGTCTGGGCATGGGAGGATGAAGTATCCCGCCTTGTACAGCTTGGTGTAAAAAAGGACAGCCGGTTATGGATTACCGGCACACAGCAGCTGGTGGACTGTACTACAGGACACGGAAAGGACAGGACAAAGGTTCTGAAGATCTACCTTTCCAATTTTGGTTTTCTTCCGGGCCGTTTCCCCAAAGAAAACTCCACTGATATTCCAGATGACCCTGAGACAGCAGACGCCGCCCCTCCCCCTGTGGAGGTACTGGACGGGGAACGCGAGTCTCTGCCGGAGTGAATTTCGCCCCGGCTCCAGAAGAGGAACCTTATCGGTTTTTCAGAATGATACTGAAAGACTGGTATGGTTCCTCTTTTTTTGTGCATTCAGCCGAAAATGCAGGTTACTTTCAACAACAGCAAAAGAAAGGATGATTAAAAATGAAGAGTGACAAAGCCCTTTGGGGCAGCATCAGCATCCTTGTGGGTGCAGTTATCGCCATACTGGCGCTCATAAGGGGCGTCTGGCAGACCTGGCTCCTTATAGGGGTCTTTACCCTTTGGGGATTGTGGGTGGTAGCAGTTCTCTTACGGCCTTACATGCAGCAGGCAAAACGCCGCAGAATGCGTGAACAGCTTGCAAAAAAGCGTCTGGCAGAAGGGATTTCTCCTAATCAGCCGCCCGGATTTCCGACCCTGGAGACCGCAGAAACAGAACTGCTTCTGCTCCGCCATGTCAATCACCGGATATCCGCCTACCTTCGGGCAGTTTATCCGGATGTGCGGTGGGAATGGTGTGAAAAGAGACCAGAGAAACTGATCCTGTCAGGAGGCACCGGGCGTATCCGCCTTTATGGAATACCGGATTTTGACCATGCGGATGTGAACGTAGGCCACAATGCGGAAATTGTCTGCAACATGCTGAAGATCGTTCCGCTCTCCGAAGCCCCAGGCAGCGAGCCGGAGGATACTGTTCCACCCAATAAGCAGCCGGTAGATCCCCAAATCTGGTATGAAGTCCAGGGCAGGAAGGTTCTGGAGGCTCTTGTGGCGGACTTAAATTCCCGCGGGCACAGCCGCCTGATGATCCATGAGGACGGCGACATCTGTATTGAGGAAGACACGGAGGAGGTGGCAAAAGAGCACCTTGCCGGCTTTCCGGAAAAAACGTACTGGCCCCGCCTTCAGCAGGTTTTTGAGCGTAACGGGCTGGCGGCTGAGATCATGGCAAAAGGCATCCAGATATCCTGGTAGCCACACACACAATAAGAAAGGAGTGAATCTGAATGAAAGAAGGTCTTACCCTGGAAGAAATGGCCGCCGAGATCACACGGCAGAGCAGGATGAAAGAGGATTATCTGGTTGATACCAGAAGCCTGCAGATGGAGCCTTATGACTCCCAGATCTATCTTCATATGTTTGATGGTAACACCGAACCGGTGGAACCCATGCAGATCAACACCATTGCCCACCGGCAGTTTGGCACGCACTTAAAGATCCCTGCGCCCTATTATGACCGGATGCTTGCAGAAAAGCCGGAGCTTCTGGCCGCAAACGTCAATGCCTGGCTCCAGCATTCCCCGTCAAAACGGCTTCTGCGTACCATGAGAGGCACCGCAAGGGCTTTCTTAAGCAACCGTTACCGGCGGATTGACAACATGGAGATTGCCCAGGCAGTCCTGCCTATCATAGGGCAGATGGAGGGAGCGAGATTTGAAAGCTGCCAGATTACAGACAGCCGGATGTATATGAAGGTCGTCAATACCCGTCTCGAAGCGGAGGTTGTACCGGGAGATATTGTTCAGGCCGGCGTCATCATTTCCAACAGTGAGACCGGTATGGGCGCAGTCAATATCCAGCCCCTTGTCTACCGTCTGGTATGCAGCAACGGCATGATCGTCAATGACGCCCAGACCCGCCGCAACCATGTGGGACGGGTCAATGACATGGAAGAAAACTTCCAGCTCTATTCGGAAAAGACACTGGCCGCGGATGATAAAGCCTTTATCCTGAAGATCCAGGATACGGTCAGGGCCGCCGTGGAAGAGGCACGCTTTGCCCAGGTGATCGGCCTGATGCAGAATGCCACCCAGGCGGAAATGAACACCAAAGACGTTCCCAGCATCGTCAAACTGGCCAGCCGGGAATTCCACATCACAGACGATGAGGGGGAAGGCATCCTCCAGCATCTAATCGAAGGAAAAGACCTCACACTGTACGGACTCTCCAATGCAGTCACCCGGCACAGCCAGGATGTGGAGAATTATGACAGGGCTACCCAACTGGAAAGCATCGGCTATAACATTCTTTCCATGCCGGCCCATCAGTGGAACCGTATCAACCAGGCGGCAGCATGACGCAGCCATCCTGAACCCATTTCAAATTTAAGGAGGAAAACAGTATGTATAACACTCAGAACAACGCTTTGGCAGAACAGGAAAGATTTATGCTCCCGGCAGCCATGCCGGAAGGCGAATTCACCCAGGAAGAACTGGCGGAGGATATGGACGGCCTGCAGATGAGCTTCCCCCGGATCAAGATTCCGGCCGGCGGCGCACTGCAGTTCGAGATCCCTTCTGACGACCCGGAAAGCCCGGATTATGCCAAAAACCTGGTGGGAGTTATTCTCTTTAACCACCCCAACAACGCTTACTGGCCGGAGGGCAGCGAGTATGATGACAGCGCCACTCCCCTCTGCTCTTCCGTGGATGCAAAACAGGGGATCGGAGAGCCGGGTGGTTCCTGTGCCGCCTGCGCATTGAACCAGTTTGGCTCGGCCGCAGAGGGGAACGGGAAAGCCTGCAAGAATATGCGTGTGCTTTATCTGCTCCGCAGCGGTGAGTTCATGCCGCTGCAGGTGACTCTGCCGCCCACCAGCTTAAAGCCCTTCCGTGAGTTCATGAACCAGTCCTTTATGCTCCGCCGCCGTGCAACCTACGGCAGCGTGATACAGATCGGGCTCAAAAAAATGAGCAACGGAAAGGACGATTACAGCGTTGCCACCTTCCGCCGTCTGTATGATTTCAGCGGTGAGGAGCTGGCACAGATCCGGCAATATGCAGACGGTTTTAAAGAACAGGTCCGCATGATGCTCCAGCAGCGTGCAACCATCAATGAAACCCAGCATGACGATGGATGTGACTATGGTAACAGCAATATGGAAGTCCTGCCTACAAACGGAGGCGAAAAATTTAATTATGGACGGCCCCTTGACGGGGAACGTGAGGCCCTGCCCGCCTGATCAATGGAACTGATATGGCCGATGCCATATGAAACGTATGGAAAGGATTCTCCCAGTTTATTGCCGGGGGAGTCCTTTTCTCATTTGAAGGAGGAAATTTTTATGAAATGTGAAGTACCTTTAACCCCTGAGCAGCGTTTGTTTGCTGCTGAAAATCATGACTTGGTTTATAAGTTTCTTCATGAAAAGCAGTTATCCATAAATGAGTTCTATGATGTTATAATCTTTGCTTATCTTCGGTCCGTCTGTCGTTTTTTGACAGAACCCAAATTAAAACAGTACTCCTTTGGCACGATTGCCTGGAGTTCAATGAACCGTGCTACATACAACTACTACCGATCTCAAAAAACGCCAAAACATAATGCTGATGTAATCAGCCTGCATATCAAAACCAGTGAAGATGGTTTGCTTTTGGAGGAAACTGTAGCCTCTCCCAATCCCCTCATGCGCCAACTGGAAGAACAGCTGCTCCTGCATGATCTGGCAAAACGGGTATCCAAACAGCAAATGAACATCGTGCATCTGAAGTCCTGTGGCTACAATGACCGTGATATTGCCCGCAATCAGAATACTACCATGAAACGTGTCCAGGAACTTCTGGAAGAGGTACGCAGCGTGCTTCTGGAAATATGCTATGGATAATGCAGATTTACAGTTTAATTTTGAAACAGAATGGAGGCCAGAAAGAATGAGAATGAGATTAAAAATGAAAGCAAAAAAGCACGAAGAAAAGAAAAAAGTAATGCTCTGCGGAATGCTCCTGTGCCCGGTTACTGTCGGAAAACCTGCTGTATTTGCGGCCGAAGGAAATTTCTATCGGACATCCAGCGTTGTTGCACTGCATGAGCAGACCGAAGACAATATCCATTTTGAAACAAAAAATACCCATTATTATCTGTCTATGAGCCCTTTTCCGCTGGCGGCCATGAGTCCGCTCCCTGTGAGACTGGCCACATGTGCGTAAATGGATTCTGAGCAACTGTGGCGGCCGCATTTGTGTCGGCTGCCACATGTTCTGTAAGCACCTTATACAAATTCATATATTCAGATTAAATGGAGAAAACACATGTGTAAAAAAGTTGTGATTATAGAATATGATGATTTTAAGGAAATAACAGTATTATTACATGATGCCCGAATCAATTTAGAAAAAACCAAGGATTCCTTTTTTTAGATGGAAGTTCAAAGAAGAATTGAGGAAGTTGAATCAATCCTTACTAATTCGGATTGAAAACATGAATTTAGTAATACGGATTGCTTGATATTATGGCGAGACAGTAGAAACCAGCGACTGCCTCGCTTTTTTCTTAAAAGAAGCAAAGGAGGTTCTTATGGATTTACTCACTAAATTTGAAACTGTTGAAATGAAAGCAGATACCCGCATCTCAGAATCTGACCGGATATTCTGTGAGGCTCATCAGGCAGCTTATGACAGTGCCAGAACTTCTCTGCCGGAGCTGGAATTTATCTGGAATGATATGCTGGGCCAGCAGAGGGAACTGCTGGCACCGACAGGCACATCTACGGAAACATACCTCGTTTCCTATGATGGCCTGAAGCTTTCTGATACTGTTATCCAACAGCAGCTTCATTCCCTGCATCCCCGGTTCATATGCCAGCTTGTTTCCTATTTCAGCAAGACTTACCACTTTTCCATAGAAGTAAACGATATTATAGATAATCTTGTTCCCCAAAAACCTGCGGACAGATGGGCGGACAATTATAAGGAACTGGATGAAAAATATACAAAGGATCTGGATGAACTGGCACTCCGCTATACAGATGTCCTGGAACAGATTTTCCTACAGACAGGCGGACAGGCCTTTTTCGAGCAGGCCCTGCTTGAACTCAAAGAAAAATGCCGCCAGGCCTTCTCTAACGATGGCAGCGGATATTCACGATTCGAGCAGAAAAAAAGTACCATACAGTTCACCGGCTATGCCTGCAGTTTTCGGGATCGATATGGCGGGGGAGAATGGTCGCTGGCTGACAGAACAAAAAATATCTTACGGGGCATCGCCCATTTTGAAACAGATTCCTTTGATTCTGTTCCCGGAAGTTTATCAAGAGTTCTTAACAGATACGATTCCCCTGACAATCAGTATGAATTCCCCGACTGCGAGAAATTACAGTCCCTGCGGATGTTCAAGAACGGAAGGGTCGATATGAAATTTGCCAGTGAAGCCTGCGCTTCCCAGTTTATAGAGGAATACATGAAAACCATATGTTAAGCGAGGTGATACAAATGAAGTATGCTTACCAGGGGGAATCTATCCCCCAGGATAAACGAAGAACACTGAATGAAAAAGTCCTGTACCTGATCGACAGTAACGGTTGTGACGCCTGCTCCATCAGTCCGGAGGATATCTACAATGCCTATACCGGCGATGGCGGCCTTCATGGCCTGGATCGGGCGAACTACGAGAATTACCATGCATACAGTGAGGCAAAGAAAGAGGCAGAGAACGGACAATTCTTTACACCGCCCCATCTGTGTGAGTTCATAACGGCCTGCCTGAAACTGTCTGAACATGACCTGGTGGCAGACCTTACCTGCGGCACGGGGAATTTTTTTAACTATATCCCCACAGAAGCAAATGCCTACGGATGTGAGTTGGATATAAAAGCTGTAAAAGTAGCAAGGTTTCTTTATCCAGAAGCCACGATTGAGTGTAGGGATATCCGCACCTGCCAGCCGGAGACACGGTTTGACTATGTTCTTGGAAATCCGCCCTTTCATTTAAAATGGTGGACTAAAAGCGGCAGGGATATGCCTTCCCAGATGTATTACTGCCTGAAAGCGGCAGAAGTACTAAAACCACTGGGAATCCTTGCACTGATTGTGCCCCAGTCTTTTTTAGCGGATACCTTTACCGACAACGGACAGATTCGGGAAATGGAGAAGCAGTTCAGTTTCCTTGGACAGGTGCTGCTGCCGGATAATTCGTTCTCTTATCTGGGCGTCAGCCGTTTCCCTACAAAACTACAGTTCTGGCAGAAAAAGACTGCCGACCAGGGATGGAAACCTCATCCGTACCGGACAGAGGCCGACCTCATTCTGGCAGACGGTTTTGATATCCGTAAGACGGCAGAATTAACCCATCAGAAGATGCTGGCCTTTGCCAAATCAGCGCTGGAGAACAACCAGTCCAAAATCCTGTTGGAGCTGGCAAAGACACGCCATATATCCGGTGATTTCAGATACCGGACACAGAAACTTTTATACCACATCAAAACACATCCGGCTACCAGGCCATTGTATGCCAAATGCTGTGAATACCTGCACCGCTTTTACACCCAGCACAAACCGGATGAGATGAGCTATGAACAATGGTGCCGGGTTCAGCTTACAGAGAAAAAGGTACTCACCTGTCTGCAGCAGGCATTAACGAAGCAGAATCCCGTAGTGGAAACAGACACCATCCGCCTTGTCAAGCGCAAAGGGGAGTTCGCCTATAAAGGATACAGTGTCGCTGCCCGCCGGCGGATCAGTAACAGCAAACGTCTGCCCGTGCCAGTCTATCAGGCAGTGCTTGAAAACACCCCGGAATCCTATCCCGGTTATGAACGGCTGCTCCGCAGGAAACGGGCAGAATATGAATCCCAGAACATGCCCTATGCGGAAATGGATGAAGACCTGGCTATCGCTGAGTGGCTGGATGATTTTTCCCTGTGGGATTCTTCGCGTATGGAAGAAATCCGCCTGAATGAAATCCAGAAGCACGATATCAACCTTACTCTCCAGAAACGCTATGCGCTGCTACAATGGGAGCAGGGAAGCGGAAAGACCCTGGCCGGCATCGCAACGGGGCTGTACCGGATGCAGAAGCAGAACGTACACAGCACATGGGTTGTCTCCTCTGCCATTTCCATCCGCAACAACTGGAATGTGGTGCTGGCAAATTATGACCTGCCCTGTGTGTTCGTCAGGCGGCTGGCGGATCTGGAACGTGTCCGCCCCGGAGATTTTGTCCTGCTCACACTGAACAAAGTAAGCGCCTACAAAAAGCACTTACGAAAGCACATGAAACGTCTTCACCAGAACATCCAGCTGATACTGGATGAGAGCGATGAGATTTCCAACCCCGACAGCGCCCGGAGCCAGGCGGTACTCTCCTGTTTCCGCCGCTGCCGGATGAAGCTGCTCACCACGGGCACCAGCACCAGGAACAACATTTCGGAGTTTGCCCCACAGCTGGAGCTGCTTTACAACAACTCCATCAACATGATTTCCTGGAACCAGTATATTTATCACCACAACAAGGACAGCGAGATGGATTCCGAGCCGGATTATGACAACAATCCTTATTTCGGCCAGCCAATCCCTGCCTATAAGAAAGGGTATTCCCTGTTTGCCGCCTCCCATCTTCCGGAAAAGGTAACCGTATTCGGCATGGAGAAGCGCACCCAGGATATCTACAATGCGGATATTCTCAGCGATATTTTAGGAAAGACCGTTATTACAAGGACCTTTGAAGAGGTGTCCTGTAAGGATATCAAACAGATCCATCAAGTGCTGCTCCAGTTCCCACCGGAAGAGAAGGAAGTCTACCAGAAAGCAATCCATGAATTTTATGAAATGCGGAATAATTATTTTTCTTCCACAGGCAATTCCAGAAAGGATTCCATGATGCGCCTAGTCCAGCAGATTATTCTTCTCCTGCGCATCGGCGCCGCCCCTGACACGGTACAGGAATATACGGGGGATACCCCGGTCAAGGTCATGGCCGCCGTTGAAATGGCCGCCGAATGGGAAAATGAGATCATTGCCATCGGAGTACGGCATGTCGCCGTGCTGGAATCTTATGAAAAAGCCCTGCGGGAATACCTGCCGGACCGCCCCCTGTTTGTGGTAACCGGCGCGAATACCAGCTTTGCCAAAAGGCGGGCGCTTCGCCAGACCCTGCAGGACAGCGGGAACGGGATACTTCTCTGCACCCAGCAGAGCCTTCCCTCCAGTGTCAATTTTGATTATGTCAACAAGGTCATCATACCGGAACTGCATTACAACAACTCCGGCATGAGCCAGTTTTATTTCCGGTTTATCCGGTATACCTCAACGGAACACAAGGACATCTATTTCCTTACCTATGCCGGAAGCATTGAGTCCAACCTGATGCAGATGGTACTGGCAAAGGAGAAGCTGAACCTGTTTATGAAGGGACAGGACGTGGATCTGGATGAAATTTATGACCGGTTTAGTGTGGACTATGACCTGCTCTCCCTCCTGATGCGTCAGGAACGGGATGAAAATGGGGCGCTTCGTATCCGTTGGGGCGAACAGCGAATTGCATGAAACACCACAGGAACATATTACGATACCCTGAAAACAGGGACGGAACAACGAAAGGAGGATCACAAATGAATTTTCATGAAACAAAAATGGGCAGTATATTCTTCAATCAGCAACTGCCGGAACTCATAGGCGCTCTCCGGGAAATCGCCGCTGTCCTGTCAAAGCCTGCCCCTGCGGCTATACCGCTGGCAGATATGGGAACACCTGATTTTTTACATAATCTCTTTTACGGGAACTATGAACCGGACATCTATGGATGTGTTACAGTTCCCTCCAGACTGGATCAGAACGTAAAGGAAGCAGAAAAAGCCCTGCTTCCAGCCCTGGGCCAGTCCAAAAAGCTTTTTGAACAGTACCAGAGGGCAGTTTCCGAAAGAAACAGCGCTGTAGCAGAACAGTCCTATTGCTGCGGATACCGCACCGCTGTTCAGATGATTGTCAGCGGGTTTGCAATGCCGCCACAGGCAGGAGGTGCGCCGGATGAGCAATGAGAACACTACAAATATGCCGGAACTCCCTAGGGAGATTTATGAGCAAGTACTGGCACACCCGATGGAGATGGACGAATATCTGAAGCAGGAGCTTACACTCTCTTATGTGGATCTAGATGGTTCCCATGATCTGAAAACCTGCTATGGTGACATCCTGAAAACCATTAACGCACTTATGGATTACACCCGTATGCTGGATCTTGTATGTGAACAGTGGAACCTGACAGGTTTTCACAAGGCCACCTATGAATACCAGGCCGGAAAGCTGAGAGAGATTGCGGAGAAATACCAGACGGCCATCGGCTATGATTACGCTGCCGCTGTGGAAAAATGCCGTAAAAAGCAGGCAAAAAAACAGCGTTCTGATGATGTGGGGGAAGATGCCCTGACACTTACCGTCCGCAGACAGCAAAATGCCGCTAAGAAAAGAGCAGATGAAACGAAAGCAGAACAGCCGGAACCCTCAGCGGCAGACAGCAGTTCCCCATATCCTGCAAAAGGCGTCCTGCCTCCCTGGGAAGATGATTTTAATGGAGACTATTTCAAATGATTGGAGGAATCTTATGGAAAACACTGAATTACGAAAAACTCTGGAAGAATATCTTGACCTTTTGAGGAGAAACCTTGCCGTGGCATCCCTGGAAGTGTTGAAAACCAGATACAAGAAGCCCTTTGACGAGTTACGGCACAATATCAGCACTACGGCTACGGCTTATGTAAAACAGATCACATTAGAAAATATCCGTATCCGTGCGGACTTTATGAATGAAGCACAGCCGCTGATCCAGTCAACTATTGACCAGTCCGGCATCCTGAAACAGATTTCTGCCGCCGCTTTTAAGCGCCAGGATATTGCGGAGATCGACCAGCTTGCGCTGGCACTGAAAGAGCAGATCCGCCAGGCGCTTATCCCCTTTTATGACAGGCATATCTGCCTGTATCTGGATGAGGAATGTTTTGGGAATCCGCCCAAAGCGCCCAAGTTTTACAATGAGGCAAGCGGCTGTATGTGGAAAAACAACGCATGGACGCCTGCAGAGGTGGAAAAAGGGGTAATCCTCCTTCCGGCTCAGGACAAGCCAAAAACAGCAGCATAAAATGGACACACAGAAAGGAGACCATATGAAAACTTTTGACCTGGAGAAACATGGAACTACCTATAAGATTCAACTGAATGTTACCTCATATATGGAAGGAAATCTTGCTGTCACAATGACTTCCTGGGAAAATGGGGAGCCGGAGCCGTGGAATGTCCTGACGGTCAATCTGGAATCCGTCCGTCCACAGAACTGCGCTTTTATTGATACAAATAATAATGGCGAAGAAATCCTTGCATGGATTATACGGCATGGGTTGGCAATTCCTACCGGTACATATGCACGGAGCGGATTCTGCCAGTACCCGGAATACCGGTTCCGGCCGGAAATCTTGCAGGAAATCGACCCAGAAGGGTATTCTGCGTATCTTGATGACTGGAAGAAAAGATACAGCGCATAAAACCGTTACATGAAAGCAGGGAGAATGTACGATGAAAATTGAATTATACCCTAAGAATATGCTGGAAGCATTATGGAAAGAAGATAAAAAGTGGTTTTCAAACCGTGTCGGGCAGATACCCAAATGCCTCCGCTGTGGAAATCCGCTGGACAGCCAGCTTCTCATCAATCCATTAAGCCGTCATGCTGATATCCTCGTTTGCCACCAATGCGGAACCGATGAAGCCTTTCGGGATGCCGGAAAGGTTGTCCTTCCATTTCAATGCTGGTATGGAATCGAGGATGTAAGATTAAAGGATTTACCTGAAAGCAAAAATCCCGCTCTTACTTCGGACTGTGCTTTTCCTGATGTTTTCCACAATAAGGAAAAGAAGACGTGTAAGATTGCCTGTTCCCGCTCAGATTATGACGGATACAGATGGTGGACTACATGGAACCACTGCCAAAAAGAAGCGACACCCAGGCATCTGACCCAGGAAATCGATCAATTTCAAGCAGCTTTGTTTTGTATGAAAGAGTTTAAAACGCTGGATACCATGCGGCGGTTTTGTATGCTGGCAGAACCAACCAGCAGCCCAATGGAATTTAATCTGTATTCAGAAACAGACGATTTATATATCTGGCTGCGGATGAGCACCCAGTTTCGGAATCATAACCTTTATGTACATTATTATAGGAAATAGCTGTTTTCAGACAGCCAGGGTTTAGAAAAATATCCCTTATAGAAAAGCGCCGTGGCATCATCGCCTGGCGCTTTTCTCTTTTACGCGAGTTTACTATCATGCATCAATCCTGTTTCATATTCATATGTCACATCCTGAACCGGGCAATACACTTTAACAGTATAATACAAAGCTCCTGGTACAAATCTTCATCAAATCTGCCATTGATAATCGCATATTTAATCAAAAGCGGTTTATACATCTCCAATATCGCCATGACCGCTGGTTCTCTTCCAGCCTTCGCCTGCAAAAGCATTTCCTTAAAATTCATTTTTCATCACCTCGTATCTTCTTTTTGACCTTCTGTATAACACGATAATAAACAGCCGCTACGCCTTTATAAGCCAGCCCCGTTTCCTCCGCAAGCATTTCAAAGCTTTTCCCGTCTAATGCCCTTTCAAGAAATATGTACCGTTCCCGCTCACTAAGTTCCTTCAGTGCCTGGAGAAGCGCACTGTCCTCCAGCTGCATGAGAACAGGAAGTCCAAGAAGCATGTCCTGCTCTATGACGCATTCCGGCATAAATGGAAAATCTTCGATCAGGCTTTCTTTCTGCTGGCGTCTGTCTATCTGCTGTATATAATCATTTCTACGACGTTTCACTGCAGTTGCCAGATATGCCGTAAACTGATTCTGTATAATCTCTGTTTCACTTTTTCCGTTGTTCTTCTGCCACATGGCTTTTCCTCCTGTAATTCCAGACTTTTGGCTGCAAAAATCCGAAACCGTAGGAGACCGGCAGCGGGGATGTTCAAAATATACTTTTTCTGCTATCCTTTTAATCCTCCCTTTTACACCTTGAATTGTTCAAGATGTGAAAGGTGGTCCACGAATAGCAGTAAGAAGCACCTCCCGTATTGTCTTTTTCCATACATCAGAAAAAGGATTATTATCCGGCACATGACCAAAATAACCATCCTTTTTTCTCATTTTTACATTTATCTTTAAAAAGTAGCGTACCACACTACTATTACAGGTATAATCATCCTCATAAGAAGATATGATTTTTTTAACGAAATTCCCCCGCCTGCATCTGGCTTATACCTGTTTTCCAATAGGACCATGCACCTTTCCCATGGTCACAAAAAAGCACCCAAATAGATCTCTGATGAACCATGTTTTTTTGTTCACCAGAAATATGGATGCCTGGTAGTTTTATACACTACTATTTAGAGATGTCTATACCATTTTTACTTTTAAAAGGTATGCCATTACACTACTAACAGGAGGTGACGACAATGTCTCTATCAATCAAGGATGCCCAGGTTTTCAAAAATGCACTGAAAGCTGCAAGGGCAAAAAAACGTCTGACACAGGCTACATGCGCAGAACTCCTTGGCCATTCTCTTTCCTTCCAGAAAGATTTGGAGCGCTGCCGCTGTTCCCCCAGTATTGAAGGTTTTTACCATATTTGCAGGACACTGAATATCTCCGCAGATGACTGTATCTTTTCCGACAGTCATAAAACAGGCTCTACATACCATGAGCTTTTGCGGCTCCTTTCCCAATGTGATGAGAAAGGACTGTCTGTACTGTTGGCCACTGCCTCCGCCCTGGTAAGGGCTGACAGAAACGCAGAAGCAACAGAAGCGCCTTAAATGATATTCTTATGCAGCAAGGCAAAAAAAGCCCGCAGTACAGATAGTCTATCTGTACCGCCGGCTTTTCTTTTCTGTTCCGATCATAATTGTCACAGTCAGTTCCACAAACAGAGGATTGTATAGGATAGTAGCATGCAGCATTTTACAATTCTGTTATGTGCCGCATTGCATACCGGATTATATCAGCTTTCGCTTTGTATATAGTTTACTCCTTTCCCAAATCCATTCGCAGGCTTTGTTATAGATTTATTTTCATGACGATTCTACCACCGCCCACTATGGCTTAATAAGATTATACCTCCGTTGACCGATTCAAAGAAGACGCAAAATTGATTTAATATACCTCTTAATCAAGCAGACAACTTCTTACAGTTCTATTTTATAAAAATCTTTTATAGGTTATGAGGGGCAGAGGGCACTTCTACAATAATCCCCATCTTCTATATGGAAGATGCGGTCCGCAAGAAGGGCAATGTCATGATTGTGGGTGATCATTACAATGGTCTGGTTAAATTTTTCACCGGTAAGCTTTAAAAGCCCCAGCACATCAGCACTTCTTTTGCTGTCAAGATTCCCGGTCGGTTCGTCCGCAAGGAGGATTGCCGGCTTCGTGACCAGCACCCTTGCGATTGCAACACGTTGCTGCTGGCCACCGGAGAGGTTGTTCGGCATGCTTTTCAGTTTATCCTCCAGTGCAAGCACATGAACCACGCCATCCAGAAAATCCTGATCCACGGTGCCCCCGTCCAGTTCCACCGGCAAAACGATATTCTCATACACGTTTAAGATTGGGACAAGGTTATAATTCTGAAAAACAAACCCTATATTCCGGCAGCGGAATGTGGTAAGCTCCTCATCATTCATCTGGGAAAGTTCCTTTCCATGGACAAGGACAGAACCGGAAGTACCAACTATGGCAACAAATTGACCCTTGTTCACTGAAAAAGATACATCATCCACTGCACGGGTAACATTGTGGGCTTCGCCATAGTATTTTTTTAGCTGCTTTGTCTGTAAAATCTGCATATAACTGACTCCTATCTGATTCCCTCAAGCATTTCTGAAACAAATTGATATGACTGCTGTACTGCCTTATCATAATTCCTGTTGACTGCCTCCTGCCCGGCCTCTTTGTCATTGTCCGAAATGGAACGGACTGCTATAAAAGGAACCCCGTTCAGATAACAGGCATGGGCCACTGCCGCAGTTTCCATATCAATGCACAATGCGTCTGGATGGATCGGCTCCATATACCTGTCCCCTGTGGTTGCAAACCCAAAATGTATTTTCCGCCCTATCCTTCCGGCTGCTTCCTTTGCCAGTGCAGTCAATCCATCATCTGCATAAAATACCGGCGCTTTCATCACCGGAAAATCTGTGTATATCTCATTATCCGTATCGTGGAATGAAGATGCGGTACATACCACTGTGTCAAATATCTTCACCTCTTTTTTCATCCCGCCCGCTATTCCTGAAAAAATAATTGCATCCACATCGTATCTGTCGATTAAAAGCTGTGCCGTAATGGATGCGTTAATCTTTCCACAGCCAGAATAAACTGCCGTTGTGCATATATTCTTTATTGTGCCGTTATGAAACGAATGCATTGCACATTCATCCGTTTTCCTGATCTGCATAACGGACAGGTATGGGACAAGTTCTCTGGCCGTTGCACACATAATCCCAATTTTACTTTCTGTACCCAAATCTTTATTCATAGTCTGCTCCTTTATCACTCATTGTCCTTATTCATCTGCCGCTGTGATTTCAGCAATCAAACGCCTGCGTCCCTCCTGCATCCGCTTTTCGGCATTTTCAAACCAGTTTTCTTCCGCATATTCCTGGAGTGGAAGCAGCGTTTCCTTTCCCTCCTGTACAAACGGATAAAACAGTTCCCATGTTTCGTTTTCCAGAGAAATTTGTGCAACGAATTTTGTTTCGATCTTTTCCGTTTCCGGCTCACTATTCATTTCCACTATATATCCATCAATGATCCTCCCTGCCGCCTCCTTCTCCCCAGGCGATTTCAGCTCATTTCTGGCCTGCAGCATTCCCTGTATCAGCGGGTCATCCTCCGGTTCTCTGATCCGTTTCCAGTATGCCTGGAATGTCATTCTCCGAATCAAAAATCCAGCCTGTTTGCTTTCTTCCGTAACAAGAACCTCACAATTCTCCAGGTTATAACGTCCCTTCTGGGATTCCTGCATAATACTTGTTACCTGCTCCGCTATTTCCGAATCACAGCTGTCAACAAAAGCTTCCTCTTTTGTACATCCTGCCAGACATATGGCTGTCATGATTAAGATTATACCGAATTTAACCCCTACTATGTTCAATTTCTATTCACTCCTTTTCATCCTCGAAATCCGCATCTGGTAAAGGAGCATCTCTGAAATCCGCTATGTAAAGATCCGCCACCTGCTCCATCTGCACCCTGTACCGGGCAGAATATTTGTCATATACAGCGCATACCAGCATTCCGGCCTGCTTTGCACTTTTAACAGCCGGCAGAACATCCTCAAAGACCAGACAGTGCTGTGGTTCTGCCCCTAACCTCTGCGCCGCAAGTTCAAATACATCCGGATACTCTTTTCCACGTTTTACTTCATCGGTAGAACAGAGAATATCAAACAGCCCCAAAACAGAATTATGTTCAAGGCAGGGAAGGAACAATTCTCCTGGCAGCCCTGTGGCAACCGCCAGTTTCATGCCGCATTTTTTAAGCTCGATAAGATATTCCCGTGCGTATGGCGACAGTTTCACATGATGGGCATATTCATAAACAGCCATCTCATTCCATTCCCTGATGATATCCTCCGTTTTTTCGGAAAGTCCAAATAAATCTATTGTATACTGCGCTGCTTCCTCAAAGCTGCGGGCACAGATTTCAGCCACATAATCTGCCGGAACCGGCAGTCCACGCTTCTGAAGAAAACAAATATCAATCTGCTCCCAGACATCCATAGAATCAAGCAGTGTACCATCCAAGTCAAAAATCACGGCTTCAAACCTCATCTTTTCCCTCCTCACATAAAAAATGGGTTTAACAAAAAGGCGGCTATCTGGAAGATAAACACCGCACTCAACAGGGCGCATAGGGTATATGTGCCGATCACAAGATATTTATGGTCTCCTGATAAAAAATGAACCAGACGGAATCCTGTTTCCTCCAAGGTTGCTGGCCCTATGCCAATAATAAGCATGACAACGCCACCAGAAACAACGTTCCATAAAAAGGTAGATAATCATGCCCACAAATAGAATTTTATCCATAATGCTCTTCTTCAACTAATACCCTTATAGAATACCACACATCATACTGATTCCATTCCTCTTTATTTTACACCTTTTTATGATACCTGGTTTGAAACCTTTTCACTTTTAATTGGTCTCCCGATCTTTTTATCCAATCTCCATGCCGGAGCAATGCCGTCATCTGCCCAGTATTCATCTATGGAGATTATTCTGTCATTCTTTGTCCTGATAAATGATGTCACATGAAATGACAGGGATTGATCGATGGAATGCACATGGGCCACAGTGATAAGAAGGTCCCCGGCTTCTTCCACCCGCACCACATCCCCCTCCCATACCCCAGGGTACTCACAATTTACCCGTATAAATTCTTCTACGGTAAAGTTCTCGTTTGTACAATGCCAGTTCACATAGGCATCTTCAATAAAATATGTCCGAATCTTCTGTTCATCCTGGCCAATGACCGATTTCCAAAAACCGTATATATCCATATTTCCTCCATTGGACAGCGCAGCTTATTTCAAATATGCTATCCTCCATTGCCCGACCCTCTTCAAAAAGTCCTTTTCCAGACCGTCCGGGTCAAGCTTCCCAATGGAAAGCATCTGCCAGAGACAGCGGAACAGGTAGCTGTCAATCTCCTCTAACAGCATCCTTACGTCAACACCTGGCCGAAATACGGAAAAATCCAGAGTCTCCAGCAGCCTGTCCGCCACATCTTCATATGTTTTATCATATGACTTCCCAGTTGCCTCCCTGATTTCCGGGGTTTCCGCAAAAAGAGCCTGTAGTGAAAATAAATATTCATCGGGGGCCATTCTCATAAACTCACACCTTGCCAGGACCTTCTGGGTCATGGCCTCAAAGAAATCTGACGTTTCCCTGTAATACTTCAGCTCTATTTCATTTGATATCCTGTCGATATTCTCCCAGAGATATAAATACAGCTCTTTTTTATTCTTGAAATAATGGAACAGCAGGGACTTTGATATGTCACCGGCATCCGCGATCTTGGATGTGGACGCATTTTTGTAATTGTTATGGGCAAACACCACATATGCTGCTTTTATGATCTTTTCCTGCTTTTCCAATGGCAGTTCAAAAAATTTCCCGTTCATTATGGTCCTCCCAGTATTTATCCGGCGAATAATTCATGCTCCTGAAAATCCGCGATTTAGTTTTTGTTTATAGTTTTTTCAGCATTGATGTCCCCTGTCTGGCAAGGATAAGGGTACACACTGCCGCAAACAAAGCGAATAACATTATGGGAAGCGCCAGCCCAATCCACTGGGCCATTTTACTGCCCCAATAATATACCCCCGCCGCCAATCCAAGTAACGCCATAGGGACGAACATCGCCAACACGGCAGCCATAGACTGCTTGATAATGACAGTCTCGTTCACTGCGTCAAGTTTCGGAAAGCATAGCCCCATCAGCATTCCAAAAACGGCATGGCCCGCAGCGAAAAGCAGGGTGGCGATGAGCAGGGCCACTGCCTGCCACAGGACAAAGCCAAAAGCGACAGAGATACATATCCCGGCAATCACTGTACATGGCAGGGTGAGCAGCATCTGAAAGCCAACCTTGATCCAGAGCAGGGAACTTTCCTCTATTGGGGATTCCCGCAAGACCCAGAGGTATTTTCCTTCCAGGCTAACCGAAGGCGCGGCAATGGGGCAAATGCAGAGACAGAAACCAATGACTGACGCTGCCATAGGGAGCAATGGCAGATGGATTCCGGACATCTCCGCATAAGCCAGCAGTTTTTCCTTCATAACCAAGGATGCCACTCCGGCAGCCAGTAGCATGACCAGACCGATACCGGCATTCCAGAAATACATGGGCGTGCCAAAAAATCTTTGCATCTCCTTCTTCAAAAGGGCTTTCTTTTGCCCGGAGGCGGTCTGCGGGGAAAGCCTGTAGTGATTCTGTGTGGATTGCGCAAAAAAAGCCGCCACAGCCTGACGGTATACCCGGCCAAGGCCAGCCACCACCAAAACAAAGGGAACAATGCAGCACAAGACAAAGGCCAGCAGCAGCCCCCAGTCCCCCATAATGCCTTCCCCCATCCACAGCACAGGCGCAGCCCAGGTAAGCGAATTTTTCACTCTGGCAGCATTGTCAGTAAGGCTCTTAATCATGCTACTAAGGTTAAATGAGAAATAAAATACGGCCGCCATGAAGATTCCTGTCACAATGTTCTGTCCCAGTGCTCCACGGGATACCCTGGCAGAGAGGAATGCCACCAGCGCCCCTGACAGTACCGACAATGCCGTGTCCAGCAAGGGAAGGGCCAGCACCGCAATCCCCAGCCGCATCCAGAACAGCAGGCTATGCCCTGCACCGTTCTGTGTCACAAAAGTACAGATTACCCCGGCTGGGATCAGAACGAAAATAGAGAACAGCAAATTCTCCAAATATATGGCGATTACCCGGCTGGCCACCAGCAGGGTCGTGGGCACCGGCATACTCAGCAGCAGGTCATTATCCTTCCCGCCAAATACTACGCCCTTCACCGCAAAAGTGGTAAACAGCAGTCCGCCCACCAGTGCGCCCATGCCCATGAATACAAATACCAGCACTTCCATATTCGCTGGCGCCAACGCCTTCATTAACATATAGCTGTATAAACCGGACAGATACAGACCCAGAAACCCAATGACAAAGACGGCACTCAGCCCTGTAGCCGCCCTCTTCTTACTGCGTCCCCGGGAATTTGTTGAAGAAAGAAGCATGGACTGGATGCTGACTTTTAACAGGACAAAAAATTTTTTCATCTCTCCCCCTCCAGCTCCAGAAATACATTTTCCAGGGAAGAATCCCCTACCAGCTCTGCCGTGGGGCCGCTTTGCACCAGTTTCCCGTTTTTGATAATGGCAATCTTATCACACAGCTTTTCGGCCACTTCAAGTACGTGCGTAGAAAAAAATACGGCTGATCCGTTTTGGCACAATTCTGACAGATAACCTTTCATCAAGTGGGCGGCAGAGGGGTCCAAACCCACAAATGGCTCGTCCAAAATCAGGAGCTTTGGCCGCCGGATGAAAGCGGAGACCAGGGCCAGTTTCTGCCGCATCCCATGGGAGTAGCTACCGATGGGAGAACCCAGATTGTCCGTGAGTTCAAAGGCATCCGAATATTTGCCAATGTCAGCAGTACGTTGGTACGCAGGAATGTCATACAAGTCGGCAATGAAGTTAAGATAATCAATCCCTTTCATAAACTCATAGATATCCGGGTTATCAGGAAGAAATGCGGTAACCCGTTTCGCCTGTACCGGGGACTTTTTAATATCGTGGCCATCAATGGTGATGGTGCCCTCTGTAAAATCCATCACCCCTGCCGCAGCCCGAAGCGTGGTGGTTTTGCCCGCCCCGTTGTGGCCGATGAATCCGTAGATTTCGCCAGAGCGGACATGCAGGGACAAATCATCCACGGCTTTCTTCCCACCGGGATAGGTCTTAGAATAATGTTTAATGTAAAGCATTGGTAAGCTCCTTTCGTAATTCCTTTATCCGTTTTCCTTCTCTACATAATCTATGTTATACTTCTTAGTCTTTCCACAACAGACTGTTTATTCATGGCACTGGTAAGAATACGCGCCATGCATCCGCATAGCAGCACAGAAAAAACCAGCAGCATAATCAAAGCTTGCAAAAACTCACCCACCGAGAACCCGGTAAACAGGGAATTCATACCGAGAAAATAAGTAAGAGCAGCTCCGCCCACTGCTGCCAAGCCGGAAGCCAAAAAAACATAACGGGCATATTTTCCAAAAATGTCTCTTTCCATCTGTTTTTTCGTCATTCCGATGGACTGCATGGCCGCATATTCCAGTTTACGGGCAGATACATCCGTAGACACTGTATTCACTACATTGGAAATACCGATCAATCCTACAATGCCGGCCAGAAATATCCCAAGAATCATCATGATTCTCTTTTTCCCTGTATAATTTATTTCATCTTCGTATTTCGATTGAAAATACATCTGTAAATTGCCTTCGTCTCGAATCACTTCCCTAACCGCTTCATATCTTTCCTTTTCTTCTCTTAAAGCCACTACACCGGTTTCCACTGCCTTTGCACTGTCGTCAAAGCATATTTTTGTTACAAAATCTTCGTATCCAGAATAAATGCTTTTAAAATCTTCATCATTCAGTACAATATTCCCATGCTGGATATTGGAAGTACCATACGGATCCGTGCATGCAATCACAGCCATGACAATAAATTCCTTTTTCATATACTGGTCTGCCCTGTCATCCCAAAAGGTTATTTTGACATGGTCTCCTGCATGTACCAGACCTTCTTCCTCTTTATCGAAAGTCACGTTTACCCATTCCGGGCAGCGCTGGTAAACCATATAACCGCCTTCCTCAAATTTCTCCGCATCCATCTTCCCTTCTATTATATGAAAATATTTTTCCTCTGCTGGAAGGTATTCCGCCTCCATACCCATGACTCCCACTCTATAATTTCCCTTCTCGCTTTCCGTTATCCGGTTATAACTTCCTTCCTCCAGTTTCTCATTATAAGCCGTAAGGTCCCTGGCGATTTCTCCTTCTTTTACTATCTCACCCATGGAAGCAAGATACACATTAATCTCCCCGTCCTCTTCTTTATAGTCCGGCTTTACCCTTGCCTCATAATAAACCCTGAAATTTTCCACAAAAGGCAGTTCTTCCAGCCTTTCCACCATTTCCCGGCTGACGGGCATATAAGCTTCGTCCATCGCCCATATACTCCCCCTGTGCGTTACCCTGAAATCTGTCTCATTATATCTGTCTTTCATAATCTCTATATCGTACCCCATGGCCAGGGTATATACAGCCAGGAAAAGAATGCCGCTTAAAGAAAAAGAAATCACAGAAAATATCCCCTTCTTTCTCTTTCCTCCATATCTGGCCGCTTCCACAGGGGAAATGCGGAAGGCGATCTTAAAGGGCTTCATCGTACTGATATATACTGTCAGCCAGGAAAAAACCAAATTCAAAGTGAAAGTCTTTACAAATCCCGCCGGCTGGTAATATCCCGAAATGCCATCCATAAAATAGTGAATGATTATTTTCCCTGAAATGTCACCTATCAAAAATCCGATGATGCTTCCCACAGCAATTCCTGTCATGGCAATCCTGTTCATTTGGATGAACAGCATACGGCGCAGCTGCTTTGAGGTCATTCCAATTGTTTTTACCTTTCCATAAAAGCGAATTTCATTAGTAATGGAAATATCGAATACATTGTAGATGAAAAAATATCCGCAGGACATAATCATAAGGGCCATGAGAAAAACCGGGATTATAACAACAATACTTAAATCGCTCATCTTATATCCTCTACTTTTTGCCCCCGACAATTCGATGACCTCATCCATTTTTTCCTCTTTATCATGCCCGAACCTGAAAAATTCCAGGTTATTCAGCTTCACATAAATAATATCCCCGTCAGGGGAAAGCCCTGGATTATAAGTATGGATAAAGCTTTCATGGGTATAAACCTCTGCATACATATTTTTTATGTTCTCAAGAGGGTTTCTGTAATATCCGCAGATGGTCATTGGTATTTCTTTTTCCACATCCTCACCGTTTTCCCTGACCACTATCACAATCGGATAAACGATTCCTACCTTTTCCCCAAGTTCCAATTGCTCCGACATCGTATCGGGAACTAATATTTCATCCGGCCTTTCTGGATATTTCCCCACAATCAGCTCCACCTTATTCTTGTCATAATGTACGCTGTCCGCCGCAAACAATCTCGTTTCCACGCCTGCAAATTCCTTATTGTGCAGATATGTACTGCTGCACCTTCTCACAAAAGCAGCCCACTCCACCTGCGGAAGCGCTCTGACTTTTTCCAATATTTCATAATCTCCATAAACACAATTCCCATCTGCTCCGGGGCCGGGAGAAGCCCCTGTCGCAAGGGAAACCGTGCGTACCAGGCTCAATCCTACATTAAAAACAACAGCAAGTAAAACAGCAGTGAGTATGACCGCCAGGACAGCTACCCGATTTCTGACTGTATGCACCTTATAATCTTCCATCGCCAGTTCTTTCTCGATACCTGTATTCGGATTTCCGAACATCATGCATTTCATCAAGCCTTACCCCCTGTAATCTTTCCATCCTCCAGATGGAGCACCCTGTCCGCCAGCTGCGCAATCGCTTCATTATGAGTGATCATGATAATCGTCTGATGAAACTCCTTTCCCGTCTTCCTCAACAATCCCATAACCTCCGTACTCGTCTTGGAATCCAGGTTCCCGGTCGGTTCATCCGCAAGAAGAACCGCAGGCTTTGCTGCAATCGCTCTGGCAATCGCCACTCTCTGCTGCTCTCCGCCGGAAAGCTGGTTTGGATAACAATCCATTTTTCCTTCTATTCCAAGCGCTTTGCATATATGCCTGATGTATTCCTCATCCACCTTATTTCCATCCAGCCGTATAGGGAGCGTAATATTTTTATATACATTCAATACGGATATCAAATTATAATTCTGGAAAACAAATCCAATATTTCTGCGCCGGAATATAGTCAGTTCTTCCTCCCCCATATGCATGATCGACTGACCTCCTATTACCACTTCTCCGTCATCCGCATAATCTAGTCCTCCGATCAGATTCAATAAAGTGGTTTTTCCGCTTCCGGATATTCCCACCACAGCAGTAAAACTACCTTTCTCTATCGAAAAGCTGATGTCATTCACCGCCTTTATGGTGTTTTCCCCGTTTCCATAATACTTTTTTAGATGAATTGCCTTTAAAATCTCCATGCTGCCCACCTCTTTATTGCTTGTATTCCAAAACTTTTTTCAGCTCTCATGAAGCGAACCGGGATCAGGTAAAAAATAAGAGCTCCCAATATAGATCAGAAGCTCTTTCATACGCACCTATCCAGCTGGCCTCCTGTAGATGACAGGATGATAATGTTCCTTCTTTGATCCACCTTCTTATTATCACCCTATTGACCGATTTTGAGAAGACCCGCCCACTATCCATTCTGTCCAAGCTCAAAACTACCGTAAAGTCAACAACCCCGCTGCAAGCTGATGGGGCATCCAACATTCCCACATACTATTTCATCCCTGTAATACCACCTCATTGCCCCAAAGCCTTTTTCAGGTCCTTTATATATAAAGCCTGCTGCCTTTTCAGATACGCCCCGATAAACGGTTTCATAAACCATCTTTTTGCTGTAACATCTTCCGTGAAATCTATCGTTGTTACGCCGCCCTTGCTGGAAAAAGTCCCTGTCCAGTGACCATGCATGTTGTCGTTTTCCATATCAAATTCCCATCTTTTGCATTCTTCCCTTGCAGTAACAGTAAAAACTGTCTGATAACCGGAGGTTGTGTGTTCCACAAACTGTTTC
>Ga0137302_10274_pt1 | contig 31136 bp, 26 predicted proteins | sample Ramsor2O_GlcNAcB_FD_97184 | JGI IMG/M metagenome (GOLD analysis project Ga0137302, IMG submission 97184) | Mouse cecal microbial communities from Vienna, Austria - N-Acetylglucosamine amended with D2O_GlcNAcB | ecosystem: Host-associated > Mammals > Digestive system > Large intestine > Cecum... | reverse complement strand
TTCCGGAACCGGTATCCAGGATTTCCATAGACGGTACAGTGGCACCCCCACGGTTTATTATATTCCATTCCTCCGTGGGCATGAAGTGAATAAAATAAAAAGATGCAGGATCCGGTTGGGGAGGTACTCCATAATGAAGCACATTAGGAGTCTGGATAAACCAATCTCCTTTGTTTAATATGTAAAGCTGGTTATCCTCCATAATATGTATACAGCCGGAACGGACAAACATGATATTAAAGGCAGGAAAGATCCTTTTTACATGCACCTCGTTCGGCACAAAATCTTTACGCCCACAAAAAATAAAAGATGGCATGCTGTGGGAAAGATTGGTAAGAAATTCTGTTTTAAATGTAGATAAGGGCATATATTCCTCCTTTATAAATGCAGAATGTAAATCGCTTTCTTCCTGTTTGAATTTACAAACATGATCAAATAGTTTCCAAAATAACAAGTGCCAGTTCCAGACAAACATATACTTTCTTAAATATATTGTATATAATTATCCTTGTCAACAGGCAAAAGAATGATGAAACAGGATCGATGAATCGGGGACGGGGATTCACAAACGAATAATCAGGAGGTGCATGAGCATGATACCATTTTCAGAAAAAGATAGGAAAGAGACACCATTAGTCTCTAATGATGAAATGGAACAAATATATAAGGAATTGCAGACACCATACAAATGGGGAGCAGTTGTCAAAATGGAACATCAGCTAACGGACTGTCCAACCATTTTTCGAAAAGAAGGGTTATGGTATATGATGTATACTGCAATTGACCCTGGTGCAGAGAATATGGGATATGATACCTATCTGGCTGTTAGTTCAGATTTACTGCATTGGGAGGAAAAGGGGAAGATCCTTACCAGAAGCAAGGAAGGCTGGGATGGCTGCCAGGTAGATGCAGGATTAGCTCTGCTGGATACAGCATGGGAAGGAGAACATGCGCTTCATTCTTATGGCGGAAAATATTGGGCTACCTATCTTGGGGGAGAACTGCCCGGTTATGAGACACCCCCCTTACATATTGGTCTGGCATGCAGTGATGATCCGACTCAGGCAATAGAATGGGAAAGAAAGGCACAGCCGATTCTGCGCATGGATGATAAGGACAGCAGGTGGTTTGAAACCTTTACTTTATATAAATCTTATGTATTTCGGGACGAGGAGGAAACCTTAGAATATCCGTTTGTGATGTTTTATAACTGCAAAGGGGCTTCTGATATGCCGGAACGGATTGGAATCGCCGTATCAAAAGACATGGAAAACTGGGAGCGTTATGGTGCGAATCCTGTCATCGATAACGGAGATATCAGAGGAAACTTTATTTCTGGTGATCCTCAGATTATAAAAATGGGAGACGTATGGGTCATGAATTATTTCATAGCTATGTCAGAAGATGGAAAATGTACTGCTTTTGACACCTTTGCGGTATCCCGGGATTTGGTGAACTGGAGAAAGTGGGAAGGAAGACCACTGGTTGAACCAAAAGAAGAGTGGGAAAATACATTTGCCCACAAACCGTTTGTGCTGAAGCATAATGGGGTTGTTTATCATTATTACTGTGCATGTAATGACAAAGAAGAACGGTTTATTGCAGTAGCAACTTCAAAGGAAATGTGAGAATAAATTCCGCCCCGCGGAAACAACCAAACCAGATTTGCAGCAACATATGTTATGGACATATGCTGCTGCAGTAATTACGATTAATCATGCAGGGATTTCATTTTTGCTTTATTAAAGTACATTGCATTGTCCGCCCTTTTGAATACATCCTGGAAGGTGAAATCGGTTGATTCTGAATAGACGGCTATTCCTTTTGCAACAGAAATTTTGATTTTGTTATGAGGCTGTTCATTGTATACGTCAATATCACACTGCAGCTTACTTAGTAACTGCATACTATTTTTATAATCTTCATTTTCCAATAGAGCAACAAATTCATCTCCGCCAATCCGGTATATGGGACTTTGTTTGAAAGTATGGCAGATGATTTTGCAGGTATCGGCGATTAGAATATCACCAAAATCATGTCCGTAGGTGTCATTCACATTTTTCAGTCCATTAATATCAAACACGATTACTGCAAATTCCGGTCGTTTTAACCGGGCAAGTTCATCCATTTGATTTGCAACTTCTAAATATGCAGTTTTATTTTTTACTCCGGTTAGAGGATCCCGATAGGCAAGTTCATTGATATAGGAAATATATTTGTGAAGATGTTTTACAGTTTCACGAAAGCTTTCAGCTAAAGTGCCTACTTCATCTTTGGAGTGATGTGTTATGGAAATACTTAAATCTCCCGCAGCTATTTTTTGTGCCGCATCCGTAAGCTCCAGTAGGGGTTTTACAAGACGTCTGGTAAAAATAAAGGTAAGTATGATTGTAAGTGCCACGATCACAAAGGAGGCAATTAAAATTTGCAGGATCAGCTGATTCGCCTGTTTGTCAATATCCGAAGTGGGTGCAGCAAGTACGAGGCGCATGCCATTTTGCAAGCTTCGAAATGCAGCTTTTCGCTGATATCCATGATAGTTATAAGTAATCAGTGACTGCTGGCTGGAATCTTTCAGAAGCATTTCTGCTGCTTCACGGAACTCCCCATTATTATAATCCATTAAAGCGGTTCCCCGGGGTAAGTCCTGATGGTAGATAAGGTTTGCGTTTTCATCAGTTAAATAGGCATAACCATTCTCATAAACAGTTGTCTCCTCAACAATTGTCTGGAGTACACTAAAATCAATATCCATACCAACAACGCCAATAAAAATATCATTTACGTAAAAAGGAATGACATAGGAAATCATTTCTATGTTAATGTTGTCATTCAGGTAAGGCTCCATCCAGGTTCCTTTTTTGTTTTTTGCAGGTTCATAGAACCAGCCGACTCTGGAAGTATCAGAGGGATCATAGAGGGACAGATTAGTGGGCTCCAATGACTTGAAAGTGCTGTCAGTACTGCTTTTACTGCAAAACAGCCCGGAAGTAGGGCTGGTATATTCCGGATTGTAACGTATATAGACAGTCATGGCACCTTCGGTATTTGCAGCAGCATTTATGGCTATGTCTGTTAAATGATCGGTGAATTGATCCACATAAGAAGAGTCTGTTTTGAATTTATCAGAGTCTACAATCTGTCTGGAAGCATATAGAGTCAGCGTATTAACCGACTGTTCAATCCGGGAAAGAAGAGCGCTGATTTCCTTAGACTTATTTTCACATAATAAGTTCATGATCTGGGCAGAATCTGCTGATACAGCTTTTTTCGAGCTTAAAATGCTGAAACTACCGATGACAAATGATGATGACAGCATACATCCCAAAACCAGTGCAATAACTTTTGTCTTTAATGATTTCATTAGAAATCGCTCCTTTTTTCATAAATTTGTAGTTTTTTCTAATTTTACTATAGCTACCACACCAATAATATATTTGTAATCGGGTTAAAAAGCGAAAAGTGTGGTTTCCAGTAAACTTTAGTGATAATTTATGAGCAAATCGAATATTAAAACCTAATGAAAAAATCTTATTGACAATCATTGCATTCTCGCATAGAATGAGAGTACTTACTTGCATAGAGGAAAGGTGAGAGGAATGGATGATACAAGCCAAAAAATTATAGATGCAGCTATGACCTTAGTAAGAGACAAAGGTTATGTTGTGACAACCACGAAGGACATTGCAAAATTAGCAGGTGTGAATGAATGCACTTTATTTCGAAAGTTTTCCAATAAAAAGCAGATGATCATGTGTGGCATGGAACAGGAAAAATGGAGGGGAAATATAACCCCGGAGATATTCCAAAATGTGCAATGGGAGTTACAGCCGGATCTGGAAATGTTTATGACAGAATACATGAACCGGATAACGTCTGATTTTGTTAAACTTTCCATTGGGCTGCGGGCACCGCAGATCTATGATGACGCAGCACCGTTGATTATGAAAATACCACAGGCATTTATTTCCTCACTTATAACGTACTTTGAAAGTATGGAGGAGAAAGGAAAGATACCTCATACGGATTTTGAATGCCTGGCGATGACTATTTTTTCCAGTACATTTGGATTTACCTTTCTAAGCGCATCATTTGAACAAGGCCTGGTGAAAACCGAAAGGGATGATTTTATAAGAGAAACGGTTAAAACGTTTGTCAACGGCATATATTGAATGAATAAACTGACGGTACCATCTTTGATCGTACCGTTAAATAATAAGCAAAGAGCAAGCAAGTGCTTGCATGAAAAGGAGGAATGGAAAATGCAAATATCAGGAGCAGATTTATTTGTAAAGGCATTAAAGGAAGAAAAAGTAGATACATTATTTGCTTATCCCGGTGGACAGGCCATTGATTTATTCAATGCCCTCTATGGAACTGAGGGTATTCAGGTTATACTCCCAAGACATGAACAGGGATTAATCCATGCTGCTGATGGCTATTCAAGATCAACTGGTAAGGTAGGAGTTTGCCTGGTTACCAGCGGTCCGGGTGCTACAAACCTGGTCACCGGCATTGCAACCGCAAATTATGACAGCGTGCCTCTCGTTTGCTTTACGGGGCAGGTGCCAACTCACTTAATCGGAAATGATGCTTTTCAGGAAGTAGATATTGTTGGAATTACCAGAAACATCTGCAAATATGCAGTTACGGTTCGTAAACGTGATGATTTGGCTGAAATTATTAAAAAGGCGTTTTATATTGCGAAGTCCGGAAAACCTGGCGTTGTTGTAGTGGATCTTCCGAAAAACATTCAGCAGGAACCCGGAAGTGATGATTATCCCAAACAGATTGAAGTCAGAGGTTATAAGCCAAATACAGCGGTGCATATCGGACAGATCAAAAAGGCATTGGAATGCCTGGAAAGATCCAGCAGGCCGGTGTTTCTCTTGGGCGGTGGTGTCAATCTTGCCCATGCCGGTACAGAAATGACAAGACTGGCTGAAAAAACAGGGATACCGGTAATTACTACAATTATGGGAAAAGGAGCTGTTCCAACCAATCACCCTCTATATATCGGCAATCTTGGTATTCATGGAAGCTATGGGGCGAATACGGCAATAAGTGAATGCGATGTACTTTTTTCCATTGGAGTACGTTTTAATGATCGTATTACGGGGAAAGTCAGTGAGTTTGCCAAAAAGGCAGTTATAATCCATGTAGATATTGACCCTGCATCTATCTCCAGAAATATAGAAGTAAAGATACCGATTGTAGCCGATGCAAAAAATGCAATTCTTGCCCTTCTGGATAAAGCAGTGCCATTAGAAATAACTGCCTGGATAAAACAGATCAATTTCTGGAAACAGCAGCATCCTCTTGAAATAGAACAAAAAAGTGAGACAGGTGTGACACCGCTTGCTATTATTAATGAAATAAACAACATTTTTGATAATGCGGTAATCACGACGGATGTAGGTCAAAATCAGCTTTGGGCTACCCAGTTTCTGGAGTTAACCAAGTCAAAGCAAATGCTTACTTCCGGCGGTTTGGGCACTATGGGTTACGGCTTTCCCGCAGCCATAGGAGCGAAATTGGGCAATCCCCACAGGGATGTAATTGCTATTTGCGGCGACGGAGGCATTCAGATGAACATACAGGAGATGGCAACTGCCATGGTCTATGAACTGCCCATTATCATATGTATAATGAATAATGGATACTTGGGTAATGTGCGGCAATGGCAGGAGATGTTTTTCCAGAAAAAATATTCCAGCACTTGTATGCGCTACCGCAAAAGCTGTTCAGATACATGCAATACCCCGTCAGAATGCTGTCCTGAATATATTCCTGACTTTATCAGTCTGGCAAAAAGCTATGGAGCCAGCGGCATGCGGGTACAGAAAAAAGAGGATATCAAAACGGCATTATTGGAGGCAAAGAAAAATTTGAAAGCCCCAACGGTAATTGAGTTTATGATACAACGGGAAGAAAATGTACTTCCAATTGTGCCACCCGGTAATGCGCTGAAAGACATGATGATGGGAGGTGAAGAAGCCAAATGATGAAAAAGCGTTGGATCAGTCTGTTGGTTGAAAATGAAGTAGGTGTTCTGGCACGCATTTCAGGTCTGTTTTCCGGTAAATCCTATAATTTAAACAGTCTGACCGTAGGTCCCACAGAAGATCATACAATTTCCCGTATGACAATCAGTTTAACCGGTGATGATCGGACATTTGAGCAGATAAAAAAACAGCTAAACCGTAGCGTTGAAGTAATAAAGGTCATTGATTTTACAAATATTGCGACACATATGAAAGAAGTGATGTATTTGAAATTGATGAACTGTACCGAGCAGGATCTGGTGGAAATAAAATATATCACCGAAGTTTTTGGTGTTACATTGGTCGATTACGACCGTACTGCTGTTTTGATAGAGAGCGCTCACAATGAGAGTAAGAACAACGACCTGATCAGATTTTTTGAAAAGCATTTTGTCAACCGTTTTGAAATAGTTCGTGGCGGAAGTGTAGCAATTGAGGCATTGAGAAGTTGTCATTAGTGATGTTTCAGGTAAAAATTGAGTCTGATGAAGGTGCTGGAAAAAATCGGATTTTAAACCCTGCCCATAGGTGCATGTATATAATGGGCAGAGTTATCTGCATTTCAAATCTGGTATCAGTAGAAGTTATTTATATTTTTCATAGTATATTTTAGCCAAATCAGAATTCAGATTAAAACGTTTCTGCAGATTTTGTATAATCTGTTCCTGAAGAATCCCCTGTTCTAAATTGTATTGAATAAAAACTTCTAATCCGGTTTCCATGCCTTCTTTTAATCCCTTGGCTAATGCTTTTTCTCTTTCCTCATTAGCTCTTTTTATGTCTAATTCAGCTTCCTTTCTAGCCTTTTTTATATCCGCTTCTGCTTTTTCTTTTGCCTCTTTTACCTCTTTTTTCGCGATATATAAAATGTGGTTATGATCCCGGATTGCTTTTTCCCTGGATTCGTATTCGTACCTTTTTCGCTCATCTTCACTGATGTGTTTTATGATCTGATATGCTTCGTTTATGTATTCATTTTTCTCAGCCATTTCCCTGAAATCCTCCTCCCGTTTTCCGTTCAGGAATTTCGCCCATTGCAGCAGTTCGTTTTCCGGTTCTTCCTGTCCAATCAGCTTGGGCAGCTCCAGCACATGCAGCTCCAGTTTATCAGAATATAAACTTCCCCGCTGGTCTTCCCTTAGATGGAAACAGGAATACCATGCATCGGTTTCTTTTAAAAATGCAAAGTCCAGTATGCTGATCTGGATACATTTCACCAGAACATCGTAATTATCCCCGCTTACAATCTGGTCGGTGTACATTTTACAGGTATAAAACAGGGTCCGTTCCTCCCAGCAGTGAAACGGCAGTACCTGCATTTCCAAATCAACCTGGGTGTTATCATGCATCCGGACTCTTACATCCAGGATTCCAAGCTTTTCATTTTCGGTTTTCTTTCGCAGAGCCGTATTCAGCAATTCCGTTTCCTGAATTTCCTTTGGATCCAGATTCAAAAATGCAGCAATTAATCCCTTTCTTACTTTCTCACTGCACATCAGCTCCTTGAAACAAAAATCTACTGTAGGCAGCATGATAAATGGTTCTGTTTTCTCTTTTTCGTTCGGTATAGCATTTGTTTTGGGCGAATTATTCATTGTTTGTCAGTCCTCCTCTTACTTTAAGGCAATTTTCTTTGCAGCGCAAGAGGGGGTAAATATATTTTGAAAAATATATGATAATGTCTTACGGCAAGTATAACAATGCCTTATTTAATTAATTGTCAGTTGGAAATGATCTGGCTGAACAGCCAGTATTAGAATGTTTTGATACAAATATCATATCACAATAATATACTGAGCGCAACATATTTTTTTATTAGGTTACTAATTAATTTATAGTCAATTTATATCGCACATTTTTTATGCTACAAATAAGAGCAGTATTTTTATATATGATACCAAATAATGCCTGTGGGCATCTTACATTTAAAAGTTTTTGAAAGTTCCATTTATTGCATCTGATATGATAGTATGATAAACTTATTACAATTTAATGGAAAACGCGATAAAATAATATGATATATTATTGTAATCATAAAATTATGAAAGGAGTTCATATCTATGAGAAAACCAAGTGAATATGCATCCTGTCAGACTCAAAATGCCTGGGTGGATTTTTCCAAAAGGCTGGAAGCAGTATCCCGCGGCAGCTATTGCGGCGATATCAATGAATATATGGATTTTTGCAGAAAAGATCTTTTGGAGACTACAAGGGCAGATGCTGACCGATATTATGAGAATCTGCTGTCTAAAGTGAGAAATGCAAAAATGAAAGCGACGACAATGGGGAAAAAAATCCGGGAGATTCATAAATTCTCGGAGTATATTACCCATGAAAAGACTAAATATCAGGCGCCTGGTGCTTTTGATGATTTTTTTTATGAATATTTAATCAGGCTGGTTTCTGCAGATCAGCTGGTCAGCCCTGTTCCAGTGGAACATTTGGATGCACTTTTAAAAGCAGCAGAGTGCAATACTATGTACTATACCATGTTGGTTTTATTCGGCCGCATGGGCCTTTCTTCTACGGAGGTCTGCGCTTTAAAACCCAATGATCTTGTGGCTGACCCCAATGGTGTATTTATGATATTAAGGGAAAGTGATGAAATGCGATTTGTGCCGGAAGATGTAGCTGCCGTTCTGGAACATTATTTAAGTGTTCGAAAGGACTGTGAATATCTTTTTTATAACCGTTCACAGAATAAATTAAATGTACAGTACTGCCATTTAATGATGAAAAAGCTCACGGAGGAAGCGGGGGTACCGGGATACAGTGCCAGGGATCTTAGAAATACCTGCGGCAGTATTATGTTTGCATATGGTGCCAAGCCGGAGCAGGTTGCAAACCAGCTTGGCATCACCCAGATGCATATAAAGCGCTATGACAATGTGGTATATTCTGACAATCTCAGTAAGGCGGCAAACGATCTTGTAAAAATCAAGATTGAACCGCCCAAAACTTGAAACAGCAGATATCAATTTTCAAACAGACTAAAGTGTAACATCCTTTGTATAGTCAATCTCATTAAACCGAAATCCGAACATATGATAAAAATCGTTCCAGTAACCGGTCATGTCCGCAAATTGGTTTATATTATCAGAATTAACCTGTTCCCAATATTCCATTACCTGGGATTGAACATCTTCCTTCATTTCATAATCATCCAGACGAATGCGGCCTTCATTGTCAACGATGGGGCAGCCTTGATTCAATTTTTCACGGAACAGCCGGTTGATTTGTTCAATGCATCCTTCATGCAGGTTCTTGTCCTTCATTACTTTGTAAAGTATTGCCATGTACAGCGGCACAATAGGGATGGCAGAACTTGCCTGGGTGACAAGGGCTTTGTTGACGGATATACAGGCATGTATTCCTTTGTCCGCGAATTGCTTGTTAATCTGAAGTGAAGTGTCATAGAGGTGTTTCTTTGCGATGCCGATGGTTCCATTGTAGTATACGGGATAAGTTAGCTTCGGACCTATGTAAGAATATGCAATTGTCCGTGCATTTTGTTCCAGAACATCAGCATCAGAAAGTGCTTTTATCCAGTCCATCCAGTCTTCGCCGCCCATAACTTTAACGGTTGCCGTAACTTCTTCTTCCGATGCAGGATGAATTGTGGCTTCAGATATAGTATTATCTTTCAGATTCAAAGATTTATTTGTAAAATCCTGTTCCACGGTTTTCAGGGTGGAAGAGTAAACAGTACCGTCAGGTGTGGTTCTTCGCGGAGCTGCTAGACTGTAAACAACCATATCAATTTTACCCAGATCCTTTTTAATCATATCAATGGTTTCCAGCTTAATTTTTTCGGAAAATGCATCCCCATTAATAGTTTTCGCATAATATCCATCAGCCTGTGCGATTTCTTCAAAAGCTTTTGTATTATACCAGCCAGGTGTAGCGGTTCTGCGGGGCGGAGTGGCAGGCTTTTCAAACATAATGCCAAGGGTCGAAGCATTGCTTCCATAAGCAGCGGTGATCCGGGATGCCAGACCATAACCTGTGGAAGATCCAATGATCAGGACTTTTTTTGGCCCAGTCGTACTTCCAAGTTTTTTCGTATATTCTATTTGTTTCATTACATTTTCACGGCAGCCGTCCGGATGAGCGGTAGTGCAGATAAATTCTCTAACTTTAGGTTCAATTACCAATTCAGTTCCCTCCTTAATATATAGATACTTTGAATATCAAAACAAATTCTATCATATTCTAAGGGAAAAGCCAATACATATTTGCATATGGAATCCCAAGGAATATAAATGATAGAAGTTAAATACTCTTAAATATGATAGTATGAAATTACAAATCATATTTAAAGAGTCCGCTCCGCGGAAATTATCAGGGGATGAGAAGCCGGTAACCCCCACTGCATTTCCTGTTGACAAATCCCCCTCACCGACCTACTATATTTTTATCATTCCTGCCATAATTGGCTGCATGTTGGTATCCCATATTTGCACGTTAGTACCAGCACTATTGCCAAAGGCTAAAAATACCTTATACTGGAGGAAATAATGAAAATAAAATTAGAAGAGGATTTGTCTCGGGAAGATATAGAGGTTCTCGTAAAATATGCCAGATGGAATTCCACGGTCAGGCGGATTGCCGCCTTTATGGAGTCAGTTGATAAAACAGTAAAATGTACTTCTGATGCAAGTGAATTGTGGGTGAATGCAGGTGATATCTATTACATAGAGAGTGTGGATAAAAAAACATTTGTATATTGCCATGATTCTGTGTACCGCTCAGAATTACGCTTGTATCAGTTGATGGAAGAGCTGGGAAATGCAGGATTTGTCCAGGTAAGCAAATCCTGCATTATTAATCTGCAGGTGCTGAACGGAATTCGTCCGCTGCTGAACAGCAGAATGCAGGCTACTTTAACCAATGGTGAAAAGATTAATATTACCCGTAAATATGTGGCTTCCATACGGGAAAAATTACAGGAGAGGTGACAGCAAATGAAAAGTATAATGAAAAATTGTCTTGCAACTACGGGACTTTCACTGGTACTGCTGGCATTTGTTGCAACACTCTACCATGCACGTTTTTTATTTATTGTAAGTGTATACCAGACATTGCTTGCGAATATGATCATTCATCTGGGTCTTGTCTTATTACAGCGATTTGAAAGCCGGTATTTTATGGTAGAAATCGCAGTGGAAATCGGTTATGTGCTGGTTGTTTTGATTTTATCGGGGTATTTTTTTGGCTGGTACAGCAGTACACCCCTTTGGGTATTGATATTTTTGGGAATTGCAGTATATGCGATCGGATGCTTTATCGGTATGTTCCGAATGCGTACAGATGTGGATTATATTAATCATCAATTAGATCTCCGAAAGAACAGAATAAATGATAAATAAATTATAGAAGCTTTTAAATAGAAATATATGAAATATAGTAATCTTAATTTTAAATATAGAAAGAGGCAGGGTATGTCATTCATATTAAAGGCAGACAGTATTACGAAAACATTTGCTAAGGAAAAGGTGATAAATGGAATTACACTGGAGATAGAAGAGAACACCTTCAGCGTTTTGCTTGGACCCAGCGGATCCGGAAAATCTACCCTGCTGAATATACTTTCCGGGCTTCTGACACCTTCTTCTGGAACAGTAAGCCACAGAGGGAAAGATATCACGGCACTGTCGGAAGAAAAGCTTGCGGAATGGAAGCGGTCATTTACAGGAAATATTTTTCAAAATTATCTTCTGCTTAACAACCTGAATGTTCGGGAAAATATCGAGATAGGGATCAATAAGGGGAGGGATGCATTGGATTTTCGCCAATTGACTGAGATTTTGGAAATAGATCATCTACTGGATAAGTTTCCTGCCCACTTATCCGGAGGACAGCAGCAGCGTGTTGCCATCGCCAGGGCAGTGATTAAGAAACCTGATATACTTTTTTGCGATGAAGCAACCGGATCTCTGGATGAAGCCAATAGCAAAAAGGTAGTATCTCTTCTGCGAAGTCTGCAGAGAGCATTTGGAATAACGGTGTTATTTGTAACCCATAATATGCAGATTGCAGAAACTGCAGACCGCATCATAACGATCAAAGATGGGCGGATATATAAGGACCGGCATCCGAAAGATCCGATTCAACCGGAAGAAATGGTGTGGGGAAGCATATGAGATTATTATATAAACAGTTTTTCCGGGAATTAATGAAAAATAAAATATATACTGGGCTATTGCTTTTGCTCACATCTGGCACGTCATTTATGTACTTTTTTGTCCATTTTTCCATAGATGGAAACCGTAAGATACTTCATGCACTTAATTCCCTGAATGAAGATCAGTTATTATATCTCAATGGTCTTAATTCTAACACGATTCTTGCAGCAAATGTATTATTGGCATTTACCTGTATGACAGGCTTCGTATTCAGCATGTTTTACTACCGCTTTTTTAAAATGGAAAAAAGACAGATTGGATGTGCGAAAGCCCTGGGGTTTAAAGACCGCCAAATTCGAAGTATTTTTCTGGTTTATACAGCGGGGATTACAGCCGCAGGCGGTTTCATTGGAATCGGTGCAGGATATTTTGCATCTGATATACTGATCAATGCCGGCGAACTGACTTATATGCAAACGGGTTTAGTTAAGGCACTGGATATAAAGAGTATATTAGTGGGCTTATTGTTTCCTTTAGCGGTATTTGTTTTCCTTACCTTTTGTAACTATTTCTATATAAAAAGGAAGGAAAGCGGCCTGCTTCTGGCAGGTGTGGTTCAGGAATCCAAATATACCATGGGATTGCGTTTAGCCAATAAGATTACAGCATTCTTTCCCAAGGGAAACAGAAGCGCTCTTAGACTGGCACTTCGTAAACCGGTAGCTTTAATATTAATCATTATTTCTGTTATGAGCTTTTCGGTAATGCTTATTCTGGGATTTGCCTTGAATTTGAGCAGCCAGAAGATATTTGACTCCCAGATGAAGGGACACCATTATCTGTATGATACCCATTTTCGTGAGCCTGTCCCCTTCCCAGGCATAGAGGGGGAAGAAGAGCCAGAAAGCCTGCCCTATCTGACTGCCGACGGTGTGATAGAGAAAGATGGGGAAAAGGTAAGTCAGACCGTAGTTGGCATAGAAGTTGGGAAAGCTTTGTTTGAATTAGTTGATTTGGAGGAAAAACCGCTGACCATTCCCGGGGAAAATGAAGTCGTGATTGGTACAGCCTTAAATGAGCTGTATGGGTTACAGGCAGGGGACAGGATTGTTCTGTCCCTGGGTAATGAGGACTATGATGCAGTTATATCGGGCATAGCTTATAATGCGGCATTAAATTCGGTCTATATTTCTAAGCAGGAGCTGGCACAGCGGCTGGCGCTTCCTTCGGATTACTGCAGCGGCATATGGAGCATGAAGGATCTGCATCTGGGAGGTGAAGTAACCACAAAAGAGCAGAGAATAGATAAACTGGAACGGGACGCTGTTTCCAATAAGAGCAGTGCGGTAATCAATGAGGTGCTGGGCTGTGTAGTTGGATGCATCCTTTTGTTTCTCGCGCTTTATATGAATTTTCAAGACAGCATCCGGGATATCCTGATTCTTCATCTGTTGGGTTATAAGGTAAAAGAGATTCGGAAAATGCTGATCAATATCTACGGTCCCATGATGCGGCTTTTCTTTTTTCTGACCCTGATTCCGGCAATTGAGTTAGTTCGTTCTATCCTTCGTACTCTCTCTCTACAGATCGGGGATTACATTCCTTTTCAGACCAATGGATTCATTCTGGCGGGAATATTTGTGCTTCTGAATTTAGTCTATATGCTGGTACAGGTCAGTTTCCATGGGGGAGTCAAAAGGATTATAAGAAATGAAGATGTGGCTTCTTATACCGATTCCTAATAATCTTCCAGCAGAAAATGCGGTGTATCAAGGGTCGGTAAGAAGTGTATCAGCACCTCCTTACAATCTGCCGCGTTGCCGTCAAACAGTATAGATAAGATTCATAACAAAATGCTGCCCCGCCGGTTTTTAATCGACAGAGCAGCATTCTTATGTGAAATGATATTGCATATCCTCCCAGCATGGGTCCCAATTAACTGCAGTTGTGTATTGAAATTCTTTTACGGGGTAGATCCTTTTGCAGTGGGCGTTCAGTTGGCGGGGAAGGATTCACAAGCGCTATGGGATTTTTACTCTTTGCTCTTTTCTAACCCTTGGTTTTGCAGATGATAATTATATTTTTCCATAGATTTTCCGTCTAATATCTCTGCAATCAAATCCTCTCGGCTTTCAAATTGATTTAGCCATGGCAGGGCTGCATTTTGAAAATAGGATCGAATTTCATGAGCGAACTGCTCAAGGCTGCGATCATCATTTACAGGCCACCATCTTTCTTCTCCATAGTATTCATGAGATGGCCGCATTTTGATTTGACAGTCGGATTCATAAAAATTTCTATTCTGGATTATCATATCTTTTTCAAAATACAATCCTATATTTACGGTCAAACTACAATTTTTATTATGGTTGTATCTGTATTTCTGAAAATTCACAATTTTGCACAAGCCATTTTCCTGATATAGCCTGAAGTTTTGTCCATTTTGTCTGAATCCCAGCGGTTTGAAATATTCTTCGAAGATATTTCTGATTAATACTTTTATTTTTTGATTTAAATCATGATAGGCGATCGGATCATCTTTGCTGTCCATAAAGCCGGCAGATTTTGAAATATGAATGTGACTCCCTCCCTTTCTAATGATGATTTCACTTTCATCTGGCTGTGAAGAACTCAGAACATAAAAAAATGCTCTGCGGTATGTAGAAAAAAGGTTCTAAAACAGCGCATATTTTGTATTATACAATAGAATTTTGGATTTTTGTTGAAAATTGTATTAAATAGTAGATTTTTTGACATGATCAATTTGTTCCTTCTTTGAGGGTAGAAGCATATTTTAAAAAAGGAGGAAATGCAGATGGTCACAATAAGTATATGTATGATTGTTAAAAATGAGGAATCTGTTCTGGAAAGGTGCTTATCTACAGTAAGAGGAATTGCGGATGAACTTATCATCGTAGATACTGGTTCAACGGATGGAACAAAAGAGATTGCAAGGAAATTTACGGAGCAGGTGTATGATTTTGTATGGTGCGATGATTTTTCAAAAGCCAGAAATTATTCTTTTTCAAAAGCTTCATGCGATTATTGTATGTGGCTGGATGCAGATGATGTACTGCTACCGGAGGATCAGCAAAACCTCCTGGAGTTGAAGAAAAACCTGAATCCAAGTGTTTCTGTTGTGATGATGAAATATAATACTGCTTTTGATGAGGATGGCAATCCCATCTTCACCTATTACAGAGAAAGGCTGCTGCGCCGTTGCGATTCCTTTCAATGGAAGGGAGCTATTCATGAGGCTATATCTCCATCAGGATTGATTGAATATAGTGACATCGCAGTTTCACACAGAAAGCTAAAAGTAGCAGACCCTATGAGAAATCTGAGGATTTTTCAAAATATGGTTAATAATGGCGTAGCTTTAGTACCTAGGGAACAATTTTACTATGCGAGAGAGCTCTACTACCATGGAAAATATGAAGAGTCTTATAGACAATTTAAGGATTTTTTAGATGGAAAGCAAGGGTGGATTGAAAATAATATTTCGGCTTGCCAGTTTATGGGATATTGTGACTATAGATTGGAACGTCCGGAAGAAGCGTTGTCTTGTTATTTCAGAAGTTTTGAATATGATGAGCCAAGGGCGGAAGTGTGCTGCGATATTGGCAAACATTTTCTGGATTTGAAGCAATACCAGCTGGCGGTTTACTGGTATAAGCTGGCGCTGACTTGTAAGAGGGTTGATGATAAAGGAACATTTGTGCAAACAGATTGTTATGATTTTATTCCGTTCATTCAGCTGTGTGTGTGCTTTTATGCACTTGGCGATTTTGAAAAGGCGGTGATGTATAATGAGTCTGCAGGAAAGGTGAGACCTAATCATCCCTCTTACTTAAGCAACAAGGAGTTTTTTGCAAAATAAAATTTGTATCAGAGTGGAGGAAGAACAAAATGTCGAATGATTATAGGTGCAATTATGGCTGCCACGATAATGATGGCAGCAATGAACAGCCTAACGAAATGGAGGCATGTGATACGATCAGGTTGACCTGTAAGCCTCACTGCTGCGGATCCAGCGGGATTACAGGACCGACAGGTCCTACAGGCCCAACGGGGGCAACCGGAGCTACGGGAGCCACGGGTGCGACAGGAGCACCAGGAGTTGCAGGCCCAACGGGAGCCACGGGAGCAACCGGAAATACCGGAGCTAATGGAGCAACAGGCCCAACCGGAGTGACGGGTCCAACGGGAGCAAATGGAGCCACCGGTCCGACGGGTGCTATGGGAGCCACGGGAGCAGCTGGGGCGGCAGGTCCAACTGGAGCCACGGGAGCAACCGGAAATACCGGAGCAAATGGAGTGACAGGTCCAACGGGAGCCACGGGAGCAGCGGGAGCAAATGGAGCCACCGGTCCTACAGGAGCGACAGGAGCCACAGGAGCAGCAGGCGTAGCCGGCCCAACGGGAGCCACGGGAGCAACCGGTGTAACGGGAACAGCTGGTGCAACAGGCCCAACCGGAGCAGCGGGTGCAGCGGGTGCAACAGGTCCAACAGGAGCCACGGGAGCAGCAGGAGCGGCTGGTGCAACAGGCCCCACAGGAGCCACAGGAGCAGCAGGAGCGGCTGGTGCAACAGGCCCCACGGGAGCCACGGGAGCGGCTGGTGCAACAGGTCCAACGGGAGCAGCGGGAGCGGCTGGTGCAACAGGCCCAACAGGAGCGGCAGGAGCAGCAGGAGCAACCGGTCCTACGGGAGCTACCGGTGCAACCGGAGTGACGGGAGCAGCAGGAGTTGCAGGTCCGACTGGAGCGACAGGAGCCACAGGAGCAGCTGGGACAACAGGTCCTACAGGTCCGACGGGAGCGGCAGGAGCAGCAGGAGCAACCGGCCCCACGGGAGCTACGGGAAATACGGGAGCGGATGGAGAAGCAGGACCTACGGGAGCTACGGGAGCTACGGGGAATACCGGAGCGGATGGAGCAACCGGCCCCACAGGAGCCACGGGTAACACCGGAGCTGACGGACCAGCAGGTCCAACAGGAGCCACGGGTAACACCGGAGCTAACGGAGTTGCAGGACCTACGGGAGCAACCGGAGCCACGGGAAATACGGGAGCAGATGGAGCAACCGGTCCCACGGGAGCCACGGGAAATACGGGAGCAGATGGACCTGCAGGTCCAACAGGAGCCACGGGAAATACCGGAGCTAACGGAGCAGCAGGCCCCACGGGAGCAACAGGAGCCACGGGAAATACGGGAGCGGATGGAGCAACCGGCCCCACAGGTCCTACTGGAGCTACGGGAGCAACAGGTCCAACAGGAGCAACCGGCCCCACGGGAGCAGCTGGGGCAGTTGGAGCAACAGGAGCGACAGGAGCAACAGGAGCCACAGGTGCAGCCGGTTTAAATGGAAATGGTGCTATCATACCATTTTCATCAGGTATACCGATTACGATGACTACTATTGCAGGCGGACTGGTAGGTATTCCAAGTCTGATCGGATTTGGATCATCTGCACCATCTGTAGGAGTATTAGGAGCAACGATTGATTTAACAAATGCAGCAGGCACATTGACCAACTTTGCATTTTCTGTTCCCAGAGCTGGAACAATTACTGCATTAAGTGCATTTTTCAGTACCACACTGGCACTTACTCTGGTTGGTACCACAGTTACCATCCAGGCACAGATGTACCAGTCAACTACACCGAATAATATCTTTTCTCCAATACCGGGAGCAATCGTGACTCTGGCACCGGCGTTAACCGGACTTGTAGCGATTGGTAATATCAGCAATGGTATTACAACCGGACTGAATATAGCGGTGACTGCCCAGACGCGTTTACTGCTTGTATTTTCCGCTTCAGCTTCCGGAGTAACGTTAGTGAATTCAGTGGTGGGTTATGCGAGTGCAGGTTTGTCAATTGTATAAATATAAGATTGAAATACGGATAGATTTATGGTTAAAGAAAAAATAAGAACTTTAGATTACCACTAAATACCAGGATTAGATAGACCTTGTTATGAGGAGAAATCAGGGGGAACACACGAAAAATGTGTACCCCCTGATTTTATATATAAGGGAACCCATCTTAAAATTCAATGACGTTACAATTAAAATGCGACTATTTTTGAAAAAAATCTTTTGACTCCGTTCTAATGCCACATTCAGCGCCGCCAATGCACCGCCGCTTGTACCAATTAAGTTTACTCTGCCGTAATGATTGTGTGTGATCAGCTCTATCACCTGCATAGCCTGGTCATACCAGAAGTCGCAGGGAAACTGCGCTAACCGGTCTGAATTCCCATGTCCCAGAAAATCAATCAGAATCACTTTAAAATTTTTATTGTACAGATCTGTGATTCCGGTAAACATTTTGGAAGATACGCTGTTGCCATGCAGCAAAATCAATGGAAAACCAGAGCCTGTTTCTTCATAGTAAATATTTTTATCTCCATATCTAAAATATGCCATTGTTTTACCCCCTTTTCTATTGTTATTTTATTTTATCAATTTAATGAAAATATTAAAACCTCATGTTCTTTCTTAAAACAAAAATGTGCCGCAATAGAATCACGGCACATTCCCATTTAATGATTAACTTAAATATCCACCTGTTTGAGTATTCTCTGAATGCTTTTCACGGTTAAAAAATATTTCCCGGATAACGACGGAACATCGATCCCGTTTTTGTAATCCTGGCAGATTTGGGTGTTCCTGGCAGCCAGAATTTGTCTGGTATCCGTATTTTCACCCCACTGCTTTTTATTGGACTGTTTTTTCGGTATATAAATCACTTTTCCATCTAAATATTTCTGTATTTCTTCGATTAGCTCTTTTGGTAGTATATCAATACAATTTTGATAGCTCATTTTGCACCTCCTAAATTAGAATTCGTTAGGATTAGAGCGTATTTGAAAAAAGATTCCCCTCTACTGGCAGAAAGCTATTTCAAACAGACTCTGCAAAGGCTATAATTACTCACGTATATGTGATAAATACTGTCTGCTACGTGCAATAGCCTTTGCTATGCACACATTCTCATTCCCATAAACGGCTCCTTTCTTCCTTACCCTTTTGATTTATTAAAAACTCCGTGGGTGCATAAAATGTATAGCGTTTAAAGACGGTAGCAAAATAACTGCTGGTGTTAAACCCAAGCCCCATGGCCGTTTCTGTGATTGATTTCCCTTCCAGCAGCATGGACTTGGCAAGTTCAATTTTCTGCTGGTTAATAAAGTTTCTGGGAGAGATGCCCACCTGTTTTTTGAATTTTTGTTTGTATTGTGAGGTGGAGAGCAGACATTGTGCTGCAAGCTCATCCAGAGAAAGCTCCCATGTCAGGTGATCCATAATATAGTTTAAAGACTTTCCGATATCCGGAGTCAGCTGAAATTTTGTTTTCTTTGAGGCAAGTATAAGAATATGCAAAAACAGGTTGATGAAACTTGCCACCACATAGGGATTAGATTCGCTTCTTGCAAAATGAAAAGCTTGAATCAGGTACTCAGACTCCCTGGCACTTATTTTGACAACATGGGCGGCAATTCCATTAAGGCCGGCAATCAGCATTTCGGCTGCTGCGGTCTCCAAAAATAAAAATCGTGACGGATCATTTGTTACCAACTGAAACCAGTATACTTCCCCCAGAGACAGAGGAACTTCGTCCGTGCTGTGAATCTCATTGGGGGTGGTTATAAATACATCGCCCCCGGAAATTTTGTAGTTGGAGACGGTGCTGGAAAAGGAAAGAGCGCCTTTTGTGCACATGGTTATCTCAAATGCGTTTTCATGATAATGCCAGTTAAGCGGAGGGATGGCATTTCTTAAAGTGTGTTTGGCTAGAATTCGAAGCCCGGGTACCTGAAGCTGTTCCTCTGCCAAAACAGTGCGTACATCGGACTTGAAATATTCATCTATCCAGTTCGTAGGTTCCCCCATGGATCTTCTCCTTTACCATCTTTAATTTTGTACAGTGTATGTAACTGATTGCATTATTTTTTTAATAATCATATAATGAATATTGTAAAAAGTCAATAATGTAATCAAAAAATAGAATGATAAATTATGCATGTTGTATAGATTATAATAATATGCAAAATAGTATGAATTGAAAGATACGAGAAAACCTGTACCGGAAAGGATATGGGTCCGATTTAAAAACAGAGAGGAGAAATACATGAAATTTCAACCAAATTATCAATATGTTGTTCAGGCTGCCAGGAATCAGGAGGCGGCAAGGCTGCCCTTATATGAACACAACGTTTCCTATAAAAAAATAGGGGAAATCATGGGAAAAGATATGGAAAGCCTTTATAACGGGGATGACAGGGAGTTAGAAGAATTTTTCACCACATACTGCGCATTTTTTAAAGACCATGGGTATGATGTAGTTACGTTTGAAGAGTGTATTGGCAGAGTGATGCCCGGAAGCGGTGCCCTTGGCGACAGCCGGGTAGATCCGGTTATAAAAGACAGGGACGATTTTGACCACTATCCCTGGGATGAGATACCGGAATATTACTTTGAGAAAAACAGCAGGTATTTTCAGGCATTGAGAAAATGCATGCCGGATGGAATGAAGGCTATTGGAGGCGTGGGTAACGGGATCTTTGAATGTGTCCAGGAAGTGACCGGCTTTCAGGAGCTGTGCTATATAGCGGCTGATGATGAAGAACTGTATCAGGATCTGTTCCGTAAAGTAGGAGAGACCAATTATAAGATCTGGAAGCGCTTTATGAAAGAATTTGGGGATATATATTGTGTGCTGCGATTTGGAGATGATCTGGGGTATAAGAGCAATACCTTATTATCCGCAGAGGATATTAAAACTTTAATTCTGCCCCGCTATAAGCCCATTGTGGATCTGGTGCATGCATACGATAAGCCATTTTTATTACACTCCTGCGGAAGCATTTTTTCAGTTATGGAAGATTTAATTGATAAAATCGGAATCGATGCAAAGCATTCAAACGAAGACCAGATTGCCCTGTTCCCGGAATGGGTGAAGCGTTACGGAAGCAGAATAGGGAATTTCGGAGGGTTTGATGTGGATATGATCTGTCATGCTTCCAGGGAAGAGATGAGAGAATATATCACCGATATTTTAAAGCAGTGTCAAGGGCATGGAGGAATCGCCGCAGGAACAGGAAATTCTATTCCGGATTACGTACCCACAGAGGGTTATCTGAATATGATTGAAATAGTCCGCACGTTCCGGGGCGAATAAATTTCCGTAACTTTCTGTATTTTAGGTAATAAGTCATTTTAAATACATACAATGTTATAAATCACTTTTTCGGGCGGAAGTATGGAATTTAAAGAAAGCCAGACCTATAAAAATCTACAGGCTGCTTATGAAGAAAAATTACAGAACAGTACAAAATACAGAATCTACAGTGATATTGCAAAATCAGACGGAAACCGGCAGACCAGTGATGCCTTCAAAGAGACATCGGAGGATGAGCTGAGATTTGCCAGACTCTGGCTGGAACAACTGCATATGGGAGCTGTTCCGGGTACTTATGAAAATGTAACGGATGCTTACCAAACAGAGTACTTTGACTGGGCACAGCGGTATACTGATTATGCGGATACCGCCAGAAAGGAAGGATTTTATGATATGGCACGCCTGTTCCGCCAAGTTGCGGAAGCGGACCGGCATCATGATTTCCGGTTTGAACAGATCGCCCAGTATCTCCGGGAAGGCGGTACTTTTTAAAAAAGAAAATAAAATAGCTGTAAAATGACTTGCCATTTTACCATAGAGCGTAATACACTTTATGGGATACCGGCAAGTTTTTTGCGGTCTGGATGTCTGCAGGCTCCAGACTTTCGTACGGCCGGCGCAGTAAATGCGCAGACCTGTCTGAAATGTTATCTTTTCTTTTCCTTTTTGATATAGTATAATGAGTAAATAAAATACCCCGCTGCAAGGAACGGGGTATTTAGTCTATGCTCGCGGGAATAAATGTGAACTTTAACCTGCGCAAGCCAGCTTGCGCTATTCAGGGGGATAATTATGAAAAAGCAAATATATGCAGCCGTTATGGGCATCTTCCTGCTGGGAGCATTGACGGCAGGAGGCTGGCTATACTATAACCGCATGATCCGGCAAAGTGATCTGGATACGGCAGCGGAATATAAGAAATATGATAAGCACTATGTACTGATTACGGAAGACATAAATTCCTCTTTCTGGCAGTCAGTTTATCACAGTGCCAGAGAAGAGGCGGCAGAAAATGGAATCTATCTGGAACTGGCAGGTGCCAATCTGTCGGTGGACTATGGAATAGAAGACCTGATGGAGGTGGGCATCGCTGCTAAGGCGGATGGAATCATTGTCCATCCCGACGGAAGCCGGAAGATAGAGACATTGATCGATAAAGCCGCATCGGAAGCGATACCCGTTGTAACAGTACTGGATGATGCACCCCAGACAAAGCGAAGAAGCTTTATTGGGATAAACAGCATTCAGATGGGGGAAGAGTACGGGAAAGAGATTATAAGGAATATTGGCGAAGATACCAGAAAGGTGCTGGTTTTACTAAAAGGAGAATCGGAAAACGGAAACGAAAATCTTGTATTTGCCCAAATGAAATCAACAGTAAAGGACGCATTGGGGAAGGATTCCAAAATAGAAATAGATTCTTACCAGGTAAAAAGCCAGACAGCCTTTGACTCGGAAGAAACCATCCGCAGTATTTTCCGGGATCAGGAATTGCTGCCGGATATCCTGGTCTGCCTGGATGAAGTGGATACGGAATGCGCCTATCAGGCTGTAATTGATTATAACAAGGTTGGAGAAGTGGCAATTATAGGCTATTATCCATCAAAATCAATTCTCAATGCCATCAAAAGAGATGTGGTCCCGGCTACTTTTGAAATTGATACAAAACAAATGGGAATAAAGTGCATTGATGCGTTGCTGGAGTATGATAAAATGGGTTATGTCAGTGAATTTAACAGTGTCGACCTGCATCTAATTAACCAAAATAATGTACAGGAGTATTTGGAAAGTGAAGAAGATCAGACAAATCATTAAAAATTTATCCATCCGTACAAAGCTTTTGCTAAGTTTTGCATTTACTTCTGTCATACTTCTGACCAGCAACCTGCTGTTATACGGGGAAGTCAACCAGACCATACAAAAAATTGACGGCATCTATGCCAGCAATGTAAGTCTCAATGATCTGTCGGAAGCATTAGGGAATATGCAGGACGATATTTTTGAGTATCTGAAAACACGAAGCTCCGATGCGCTGGAAGATTATTATCGGAACAACCAGGACTATCAGGGACTGATCGGAGGACTGAATGCAGATACCACCGATAATGAAATGAAGCTTCTGGAAAAAAATATTAGAAATATGTCCGACACTTATCTCAAAGTGGTCGATGCCGCCGTTCAGGCAAAACGAGCCAGCAATACACAAAAGTACAAGGATTCCTACCAGGAAACACAAAAGTTATACCAATATATCAATGATTATATCTACAGTTTGAATAATATGCAGTTTAAGGCTAATTCCAACAGCTATCAGGTGTTGCTGGGATCTTTGAATTTTATGGAGGTGGTGAGTACTGTCATCCTGGTTTTAGTCTGTATATTCAACACCTTTTTATTGTTTTTGATTACGCGAAGTATCATCCGCCCCTTGTCCAGCCTGTCGAAGACGGCTAATGAAGTTGCGGCAGGTAATCTGGATGCACCACTTCTGGAAGTGTCCGGAGATGATGAGGTGGGAATTGTTACGAAAGCATTTAATCTGATGGTATTCAGCATCAAAGAGTACATAGAGAAAATCACCCTGAGCATGGAGAAGGAACAGAAGATGATGGAACGGGAGCTGCTTATGGAGACTCATTTAAAGGATGCACAGCTTAAATACCTCCAGGCACAGATCAATCCCCATTTTCTGTTTAACTCCCTCAATGCAGGGGCACAGCTGGCGATGATGGAAGATGCAGAGAAAACCTGCCTGTTTATTGAGCGCATGGCTGATTTTTTCCGGTATAACGTCAGGAAAATGACGGAAGATGCTACCCTGGAAGAAGAAATCGAAACAGTGGACAACTATATCTATATCCTGAATGTGCGGTTTGCAGGGGATATCCATTTTACAAAAGAAGTAGATACCTCTTTTCACAATGTAAAGATACCCAGCATGATCCTTCAGCCCATTGTGGAAAATGCGGTGAATTACGGAATCCGGAATATTGAATGGGAAGGTATGATCCGCATGATTGTAGAACGTGCAGATGGCGGTATAAATATCCGCATTACGGATAATGGAAGGGGAATGGAGCCGGAACGCATCCGGGAAGTCATGGAGAAAAAAGCGGCAGGAACCAGCATGCAGACGGATTCCACGGGCATTGGTCTGGATAATGTAATCAACCGTCTGGAGCTGTATTACAATACGAAAGGCATACTGTCCATACATAGTGAAGGAATCGATCAGGGAACGGAAGTGATGCTGAAAATTCCGCTGAAGCAGTGCAGGGGCAGGGAGGAAGAGGAGGAACAGGATGTATAGAATACTATTGGCTGATGATGAGGGGATCATGCTGGAGTCTCTTAAAACTACAATCGAATCCAACTTTAAGGGACAAGTAGAAATCGCCTGTGCCAAAACCGGCAGGGCTGTGATCGAACTGGCGGAAACCTTCCGGCCGGATATTGCATTTATGGATATCCAGATGCCCGGAATTAATGGGATTCAGGCGATGAAAGAAATACAAAAGTTCAATAACAGTACCATATTTATCGTAATAACTGCGTATGATAAGTTCGGCTATGCCCAGGAATCTATTAATCTGGGCGTATTGGAATATCTCACGAAGCCGGTAAACCGGAAAGTAATTATAGATGTGCTGGTACGGGCAATGGGGATGGTAGAGGATGAGCGGAAAAAGCGCAGTGAGAATCTGAAGATACAGGAGAAGCTGGAGACAGTGATTCCGATCATAGAGAGCGGATTTATTTACAACCTCCTGCTGCAGGATGGATTTTCCACGGATACGGGAAATTATAAAGAACTCCTTGATATCGACGAAGATTATGGATTTATGATGGTAATCCAGTTCGGGGAATCTATTGAAAACGGGATGCTGACAAATGCAGTGGGCATGAGTGTAAAAGCACAGGGATTTTACGGGGATTTCCGGGAAGTTGTAAAAGGGTATTTTCAGTGCTGTATCGGCCCCATCATGTCTAATAAAATAGCACTGTTTGTACCCTGGGGCCAGCATGTACTGGAGTATGAAGACCGGATACAGGTCATTGAGAAAATGAGGAATCTCATCCGCCGATTGGAAAAGAGCATCGACGCCAGATTCAGAGCCGGAATCGGCAGGGTAAAATCCCTGGATGAACTGCAGGATTCCTACAAAGAGGCGGTAAAAGCCCTCCAGGAGGGGAAAGGCCGGGTGGCACACATGGAGGATCTTCCAATTGGCTGCGGTTACGATGGAGATTATCCGGCAGATACGGAAAAGAAGCTGTTTCAGATGATTGCCAAGGCAGATCTTGGGGGAGCCAGAACCCAGGCAAATGTTTTCTTTGACTGGATGGTACAGAACTACGAAGCATGCAGGGAAGATATTCAGATCAAGGTACTGGAATTTGTCATGGTTGCAGAAAAAGAAGCGTTTTTACATGGCGGAATGACGTATGGGTTCCGCTACCGCCGGGACTATCTCTCCCAGGTAACGGGATTTGAAGATTACCAGGATCTGCGCAGATGGTTTCTGGATAAAATCACAGAGGTTTGCCACAACATTGTGAAAAAGCAGGAAGAGCAGACCGAGAGTATGGTGTGGAAGGCAAAACAGTATATTAAGGAGAATTATGCCAGAGATATTTCCCTGGATGATGTCTCCAAAGCGGTAAATATCAGCCCGTATTATTTCAGCAAAGTATTTAAAGAAGAAGCCGGAGAGAATTTTATTGAATACCTTACGAGAACCAGAATGGGAAATGCAAAAGAGTTTTTAAAGAGATCTGATTTGAGCATTAAGGAAATCTGTTTGATGTCTGGATATGGAGATCCGAATTACTTCAGCCGCATTTTCAAAAAACAGGAAGGGGTAACGCCCAGTGAATATAGGGAGAGGTTAGGTGGATGAGAAAAAATGAAGTGAAACTACTGGCATTTTGTTTATGCATCTGTATATTGCTTGGAGGGTGCGCGGATAAAAATCCAAAAGAGTTACAGCAGGAGGATTCAGGAAGCAGCAAGATCCAGATTGGATTTTGTTTTGATTCCTTTGTAATCGAAAGGTGGCTCAGGGACCGGGATGTATTCGAACGATTTGCCAGAATGAAGGGGGCAGAGGTAAATGTCCAAAATGCAAATGGAGACGTGGAACAGCAGATCGCCCAGATTGAATACTGCATTAAGAAAAAAGTAGATGTTCTGGTGATCATTGCTGTAGATGGAAAAGCCATTTCTGAAGCCACGCAAAATGCAAAAGATGCGGGAATTAAGATCATCGCCTATGACCGGTTAATTGAAAATGCAGATGTGGATCTTTACTTATCCTTTGATAATGAGGAGGTGGGCAGGCTGATGGGAGAGGCTATGACAGAAAATCTGCCGGATGGCGGCAATATCTTTATGATACAGGGACCGGAGACAGACCATAACGTCTCTATGGTGGCCAAAGGATTTCTGGAAGCAATTGAAGGGTCCGGGCTGAATATTGTCTACACCGCCAATTGCGAAGGATGGCTTTCCGAGATCGCATACGATGAGGTGAATAAGGGGCTTGAGAAAAACAGAGAGATCGCAGGGGTCATGTGTGGCAATGATGACCTGGCAAATCAGGCGTTTCGCGCATTGGCGGAAAACCGGATGGCAGGGAAAGTAATTCTTGTGGGGCAGGACGGGGATTTAAGCGCCTGTCAGCGGATTGTGGAAGGAACCCAGGCAGCAACCGTATATAAATATGTAGATATATTGGCGAAGACTGCTTCGGAATATGCTGTTAAAATGGGAAAAGGGGAAGAAATTGAGACAGATGAGACGATTTATGACGGGTCCTATAATGTACCTTATAAAAAGCTCATGCCGGTAGCTGTGAATAAAGATAACATGCAGCAGGAAATCATTGACCGGGATTTTCATTCGGCGGAAGATGTATATCTGAATGTGAAGGAGCCAAACACGAGTGAATAGCATATAGTATTTTTTTGCAGCAAAAATGTCCTGTATTTTCAGGGCATTTTTTTTCATCATAAAAATCTGCAGAATGTCGCAAACAAGTCCTGTCTCTCAGATGGTATATTATGGGTGTAAAGAAAAACAAGCAGATAACCAGGGAGGTATTAGAATGAAAAGAAAAGTTGTGAGTATTTTAACAGCAGGTGTAGTAGCAGTAAGTATGCTGGCAGGATGTGGTTCGGCAAGTAATACGGCAGCAACTTCAAAGGACACGGCAGCAGCTACAAGTGAAGCGGCGGAAGCGGCAGATACAAAGGCGGCGGAAAGCCAGGACAGCACTCAGGCAGATGCAGATACGCAGGCGGAAGAATCCGGGAATGCCGGAGGCGGTAAGCTTGTAGGGGTGGCAATGCCCACGAAGGATCTCCAGAGATGGAATCAGGATGGTTCTAATATGGAGGCTCAGCTGAAAAAAGCAGGCTATGAGGTTGATATCCAATATGCCAACAACGATGTGGCAACACAGGTTTCCCAGGTGGAGAATATGATTTCCAACGGATGTGAAGTCCTGGTAATTGCTTCGATTGACGGGGAATCCCTTGGAACACCTCTGAGTCAGGCAAAGGAAGCAGGCATTCCGGTTATCTCTTATGATCGTCTTTTGATGAATTCTGACGCAGTCAGCTATTATGCTACCTTTGATAATTATAAAGTAGGAACCAAGCAGGGTGAATACATAGAGGAAAAACTGGATCTGAAAAATGCAGACGGTCCGTTTAACCTGGAAATATTCACAGGCGATCCTGGTGATAACAACGCAAACTTCTTCTATAATGGAGCGATGGATGTCTTAAAGCCTTATATCGATTCCGGTAAGCTGGTAGTACCGTCCGGTCAGATTGACTTTGCAACCGTAGCAACGGCTAACTGGTCTACAGAGACAGCCCAGAACAGAATGGATACCATTATTTCCGGAAATTATGCAGACGGATCGAATAAACTGGATGCGGTACTCTGTTCCAATGACTCCACAGCCCTTGGTGTTGAAAATGCACTGGAAGCAGCAGGTGTGGCAGAATGGCCAATCATAACCGGCCAGGACTGTGATATCGCCAATGTGAAGAATTTAATCGCAGGCAAACAATCCATGTCCGTATTCAAGGACACCAGAGAATTAGCAAACCAGACCGTTAAGATGGTAGATGCTATTATGCAGGGGAAAGAAGCAGAAGTTAATGATACCAAGTCCTATGATAACGGAACCGGAATCATTCCTACCTTCCTCTGTGATCCAATTGTTACCACTACGGATAACTATAAAGAATTATTAATAGATTCCGGATACTATTCCGAAGATGACCTGAAATAAATGCCATATAAGGGCGTTGCAGAAGGCGTATCACGCTCTGGAAGCAATGCCCTTTCTAAAAGAACAGGAGGGATTCAATTGGCAGGTATATTATTGGAAATGAAAAATATTACCAAGACCTTCCCCGGGGTCAAGGCCCTTGACCATGTTAATCTCAAGGTTGAAGAAGGTGAAATACATGCCCTGGTGGGTGAAAATGGGGCAGGAAAATCAACTTTGATGAATGTACTCAGCGGCATCTACTCCCATGGTACTTATGAGGGAGATATCATTTACCGCGGGGAGGTCTGTAACTTTTCCGGTATAAAAGACAGTGAAGGAAAAGGAATTGTAATCATACATCAGGAACTGGCACTGATTCCCTACATGACCATTGGGGAAAATATGTATCTGGGAAACGAAAAAGGAAATAGTTTCTCAATTGACTGGAATGAAACATACGGAGAATCCGATAAATATTTAAGAACGGTAGGATTGCAGGAGTCATCCCGTACCCTGATCAAAGACATCGGAGTGGGAAAACAGCAGCTGGTGGAAATTGCGAAAGCCCTGGCGAAGAATGCAAAACTGCTGATTCTGGATGAGCCGACAGCATCGCTAAATGAAGCGGATTCCAAAGCCCTGCTGGATCTCCTTTTGAAATTTAAAAGCCAGGGTATGACATCGATTATTATTTCTCATAAATTAAATGAGATTGCCTATGTGGCGGATAAAATTACCGTAATCCGGGATGGATCGACGATAGAGACACTGGATAAAAAGACAGATGATATTTCGGAAGACCGTATCATCAAAGGAATGGTTGGCAGAGACCTGACCGATCGTTTTCCAAAACGGGCGCAGTTTGTGAAGAAGGAAGTGCTTCTGGAGGTAAAAGACTGGACGGTTCACCATCCTTTGTATACCGAGCGCAAGGTCTGCGACAAAGTATCAATTAAGGTCCACAAAGGTGAAGTAGTAGGCATTTCCGGTCTTATGGGTGCAGGGAGAACAGAACTTGCCATGAGCATTTTCGGCAAAAGTTATGGTACGAATATTTCCGGTAAACTGTTCCTGAATGGGGAAGAGGTACATCTGCGCAGTGTAAGGGATGCCATCCAGAAAAAGCTGGCATATGTAACGGAGGACAGGAAAGGAAACGGCCTGATTTTATCTAATCCCATCAAAATAAATACCACCCTTGCCAATCTGTCAGCGATCAGCAAACGAACCGTGATTGACCAGGATAAGGAATATCAGGTTGCCGTGGAATATAAGGAACGTCTGAAGACAAAATGCCCTTCCGTAGAACAAAATGTGGGGAATTTAAGCGGAGGGAACCAGCAGAAGGTCCTGCTGGCAAAATGGATGTTTGCAGAACCGGATATTTTGATTCTGGATGAGCCTACCAGAGGAATAGACGTAGGAGCAAAATATGAAATCTACTGCATTATCAATGATCTGGTAGCGGAAGGAAAATCCGTGATCATGATTTCATCGGAACTGCCGGAAGTGCTTGGAATGTCCGATCGTATCTATGTTATGAACGAAGGGAAAATTGCAGGCGAATTAACCAGGCAAGAGGCAACCCAGGAGCGCATTATGGCATGTATTTTAAAATCAAGTAAAGGAGAGTAGAAATGGATAAAGCAAAAGTCTCAGGAATTATAAAAAAATATACCATGGTAATCGTACTGGTTCTGGTAACCTTATTCTTTACCTGGCAGACCGGAGGGAAAATGCTTCTTCCCCAGAATGTGACCAACCTGATTGCCCAGAATGCATATGTGTTCATACTGGCAACCGGAATGCTGCTCTGTATCCTCACAGGAGGAAATATCGATCTGTCCGTAGGTTCGGTGGTGTGCTTTGTGGGAGCCATTGGCGGAACCTTAATGGTCAATAAAAATATGAATATGGCACTGGTCATTCTGATTATGATTCTGGTAGGTATGTTAATCGGAGCATGGCAGGGCTTCTGGATTGCTTTTGTCCGTATCCCTCCGTTTATTGTAACCCTCGCCGGGATGCTGGTATTTCGCGGGCTGTCCAATGTTATCTTAAGTGGGCGTACCGTAGCGCCAATGCCGGAACATTACCTTGCGCTGTTCAATAACTACATACCGGATCCGTTTGGCGGAAGTATCAATATTATCTGTATTTTGGCAGGTGTTCTGGCTTCACTGATCTATATCATCGTGGTATTGAAAGGACGTGCCAGCAGGATTAAAAAGGGATATGAGACGGAAAAATTAGCAGGTGTCATAGTGAAAACGGCGATTATCTGCATTGTTATCCTGGCTTTCATGTTCCGCCTTGCTCAGTATAAAGGGATTCCAAATGTTTTAATCTGGGTACTGGTAGTCATACTTATTTATTCCTATATCACCTCCAAGACAACAATCGGGCGTTATTTCTATGCCGTGGGTGGGAATGAAAAAGCAACCCAGTTATCTGGAATCAACACAAATAAAGTGTATTTTATAGCCTATCT
>Ga0137302_10264_pt1 | contig 32050 bp, 35 predicted proteins | sample Ramsor2O_GlcNAcB_FD_97184 | JGI IMG/M metagenome (GOLD analysis project Ga0137302, IMG submission 97184) | Mouse cecal microbial communities from Vienna, Austria - N-Acetylglucosamine amended with D2O_GlcNAcB | ecosystem: Host-associated > Mammals > Digestive system > Large intestine > Cecum... | reverse complement strand
AATATATCTACAATGCTATTTAGTGCATGATCTTGAATAATTGATGTTTGAAACTCCTCCATTTTTAAAGTACTTACTAATAACCTAATTTCTCTAAAAGAATTCTTAATTTCATTTTGTGATGTAATCCAAATTATCTTTATATTCTTTTGTTTTAAAAGTTTATTTATTTGCTTTATATGTCGTGTTGTTCCAGAAAATGATACAATTATTGCAATATCATCCTCACTCATACTTTCTATTGCAAGTATCTGGCTTTTTAAAGTTGGAAAAGAATAAGCAGTCTTATTTAACCTTGTAAATTTTTCGCTGAAATTTTTAGCAACAATATTAGAAAAAGAGCTACCAAAGACATAAATCCCCTTAGCTTCTTCAATCCAATGAACAGCTTTAATCAGCTTCTTTTCATCAATAAGTTCTTTTGTTTCTACAAATGACTTATTAAGCGCCTTAAAATACCCATTCAATATAGAATTACTATTCCTATTTTCATTACCACTTTTAACACTTTTATTGCTTATTTCATCCTGAAGAAACTCATTATAAACAATAACATCCTCTTTTAACTCCTTAAAATTTGAATTATTAACCCTTTTACAAAACCTTGTTATTGTAGAAGGTGAGATGTTACATGCTTTTGCAATATCAAATATAGTCATGTCAGGGATTATTTCATGGTTATGTAAAATATACTGTGCTATATAGCTATCTATAGAAGAATACTCCGTTATTTCTTCTACACATCTTTTTATGTTAGAAAAAAATGAATACATACTTTCCTCCATTTATATTGACATAGGACCATTCTATAACTAATAAATATATATTATATTACAAAAATATAGGGTAGCATAAACTACCCTATATCTTTATGTAATTATTCAATACCTAAATATTCTCTCATTTCAGTTTTATAAACAGAAGCTTTATTACCATAAATAAATTGTACACCTTGAGCAACCTTAACTATTCCATTAGCAGATAATTCATTTTTGAAATACTCATCTTTTTCTATTACTGAGGTGTCTTTTAGTGTTAAACGTAATCTAGTAAAGCATGCTTCTACTTTTAAAATATTATCTTTGCCACCAACGGCTTCTACTATTTTAGGAATTAAATTTCCTGTATTACTTTCATTTACTGCATTTTCTTCTACATCTACAACTTCTCTTCCAGGGGTTTTTAAATTGAATTTAATAATTACAAATTTGAATACGTAATAGTAGATTACAAAATAAACTATTCCAAGTATAGGTAACCAATACCAGTTAGATCCCTTATCAGCATTTAATATTCCATTGAATATCCATGATAATAATGGTCCTCCAAAGGCTGATGGTCCTGCTACATTAAATTGAACTATATATGTTAATACATAAGCTATTCCTGACAATAAAGCATGAACTCCAAATAGCATAGGTGCTACGAAAAGGAAACTATACTCTAGTGGTTCAGTAATTCCCATAAGTGCACAAGGTATAACTGCCGCTATCATAAGAGAGGCTACTTTCTTTCTATTTTCCTTCTTTGCAGTCTTATATATTGCAAGTGCCGCACCAGTTAAACCAAACATAGCAAATAATACTTTACCATTCATTACATAACGACTTATATTAATGTCAAACATAGCACCAGGAGTATTTAATATTGCATTATATATATTTACAGCTCCCTCTACTGTTTGACCTCCAATTTCCATTGCACCACCAAGAGATGTGAAGAAGAATGGAAGATATATAAAGTGATGTAAACCAAAAGGTAATAACATACGCTCTGCAAATCCGTATACAAATGCTCCAAACACACCAGTTGAATTAATAAATCCAGAAGATAACTCTAAAGCATTTTGTATAGGAGGGAATATAAATGATAATCCAATACCTGCAAAGCTAGAAACTATAATTGTAATTGCAGGTATAAAACGTGTCCCATTAAAGATACCTAATACTGGAGGTAATTGTATCTTATAATATTTATTATGAAGATAACTTACTATAAGACCAATTATTATACCACCAAACACACCAGTATCTAAAGTAGTTACACCTAAAATTGCTTTTTGACCAGTAATTAAATTGCTTGTATCTATAACACCTCTGGCAATTAAGAAACTTCCCATTATTGTATTCATTGTCATATATCCTAAGAAACCTGATAATGCTGCTGTAGCTTTTTCAGACTTAGCATATCCATACGCAATACATATAGCAAAAATAATTGAAATATTATTATTTACAACGTTACCTGCATCCTTCATTAATTGGAATATAAGAGAAAAGAAACTATTCCCTAAAAAAGGTGCAACTTCAACTAAGCTAGCGTTTGTAAATGCACTACCAACACCAACAAGAATACCTGAAATAGGTAAAAGTAGAACAGGCGCCATTAGAACTTTACCTAGTTTTTGAAATGAGCTAAATATTTTTTTCTTATCCATGAAAATCCTCCTTATCTTTCGTTCTTTAATTTTAATGTTGGCCAATAATCACCGTTTGCATCAATTAAGTCATCTAAGATTTTTCTTGCAACTGTTGTAGATGGTACTGTTTTGTTTATAGCTATAGCTTGTAATGCTTTATCATAAGAATTTTCAAAATAAGCATCTACAGCTAATTTTTCTGAAGCTAATTGATTTTCCATCATTCCTTTATGGAAGGTTGGTATTGCTGGAATTGACACTGGCTCTGGCCCCCATGAACGTATATATGCTGGTACTTCTACCATGGCATCTGCTGGCATATTAGGGATAGCTCCATTATTTTCTACAATTACTAAGAAACGTTCTCCCTTATTGTATGCAATAGATGAGGCTGCATCAACTATAAAGTCGCCAAATACTGTGAACTCTTGTAATGGACTCTTATAGTTTTCTGGTGACTCTAAATATTTCTTGTGTTCTGCAAACATTTCTTGTTCACGTTCTTCAATAACCATATCAGCTCTTGTACGATTTATATCCATTTTTGCTACCATCTCTGAAGAATATAAATAGTATTGAAGATAGCTGTTTGGTAAGAAGTCAGGATAATCCTTAACTATCTCTGCATATTGCTTCCATGTCTTTTGCCAATCCTTATCTTTATGATGCTTATCACTACAAGCTGTCATACCAGAAGTTAATATCATTTCTCTTAATTCTGGTAAACGGTCCTTCCCATCTTTATCATATAAAGCTGTAAACCACCCAAAGTGATTTAATCCAAAATAACATGGGTCTAATGATTGCCAGCTATCTAAGCCTAACATCTTAGAATAAGATAAAAGAATTGCTGTTGGCATATCGCATATATTTAATATTCTTTCATTATTGAACTCTCTTCTTGTAGCCTCTGCAACAACTGCTGCTGGGTTTGAATAATTTAAAATCCAACAATTTGGAGAATACTTTTTTGCCATTTTTATGATATGAATTATAGCTGGAATTGAACGCATTCCATAAGAAATTGATCCTCCAGGACCACAAGTTTCTTGTCCAACTACTCCATATTTTAATGGAATCTTTTCATCTGAACTTCTTAACTTTAATCCACCTTGACGAATTTGAGCAAATACAAAGTCCATATCTGTATAAGCCTCTTCTTCATTTGTTGTAACTACAACCTCAAGACCTGGATAAGTTTCATTAATGAATTGCTTCATGATATCATATACTAAATGTAATCTTTTTTCATCGATATCAAATAAAGCTAATTTTCTTAAAGGAAATTCATCCTTCTTTTGTAATAAACTTTGAATTATTCCTGGTGTGTGTGTGCTTCCTGCACCTACTATAACTACTGCATTTTTCTTCATATCCATACCTCTTTTCTGTAAATGTTTTCTTTGGGTGTCTATAATATATCACCTTACAGAAAAAAAATTTAAAAATTTCATTTTATGAAATTTTTTAGTATGAAAATGTAATAATCTGGTCAACAATATTATAAAATCCACTTATTAAAAGAGAAAGTACGCTGGGAAGAAGAAAAAAAGCGTAGAATCGTCGTGATTCTACGCTCTTCTGGCTGTTCTACTCATACATTTTATTGTATAAAACTGTTTTTTGTCAAGATAATTCCCCATATTCTTCATCAGAAACCGGCTCGCGCCATTCATTCCTGCAGTCAGTTCCAGGCACCTCCAATGCTATGTGGCTGAACCACGAATCTTTCTTTGCACCGTGCCAATGTTTCACTTCCGGCCTTATATTAATGACGGTTCCGGGTGTCAGGCTTACCGCATCCTTTCCTTCCTCCTGATACCACCCTTCACCGGCGGTACAGATCAGCATCTGCCCGCCGCCTGTCTCTGCGTGGTGGATATGCCAGTTATTGCGGCATCCCGGCTCGAATGTTACATTGGCTGTAAAGATTCCGCCCTTCTCCTGGGAGTTGTTCAGTACATTTAAAAAAGATGCTCCGCTGAAATACTGCGCAAATCCTTCGTTAGGCTCTCCCTGCCCAAATACATTGATTTCGTCAAATTCCTTTTTCTCTATCATCTTCATTGATATCAATCTCCTTTTTCCTATTTCTTTGCCGCTGCATTCACACAGCTTAATGCGTTCAAACTCCTTGGGTATCCAATATACGGCAGGCACTGAGAAATAATCCTGATTAAAAACTCCTTGCCATTGCCAATCCTCATATTGGCCGCCGCATGGCTGGTAAGCTGAGGCTCACATCCGCCCTGTGCTGCCAGAAAACAGAATGTAATCATCTCCCTTTGTTTGTAGTCAAGCCCGTTTCTCGTGTAATAATCCCCAAAGCAGTTTTCAGCCAGCCATTGATTGATGTGCCTGCTCTCCCGAGGACCGGACTGCCAGAAATCCTGCATTCCTTCTCCGAAGATCTCCACTTGTACCTGTGTTCCTGTCTCCCTGCGGTTCTCCACAGTGTTGCCTGCCTGTCCTTCCAGCGGAAGTGATACCCCTTTTTCTGTCAGCACTTCATTGGTAATCTTTAAAAATGGAAGGACTCTACCCATTCCTAAATAAGCTGCTGCCTGATATACAATTTCTTTCACTTCAACAGGTGTAACCCCTAAATCCATGGCTGCAGGCAGTAATTCTCTGAATGCTTCTTTTCCCTGACAGCCTAAAAGAGCTGCCAAAATTGCCATAAATCCGATCCTGTCATCAAGTTTCACCTGATTGACCACCTCATCAAATACAAAATGATTAAAACGCTCCATAAACTCCGGATCTGTTTCTATAAGCTCAGACTCGCATCCCCGAAATATTTTTTCCTTGTATTTTTTTGAAAATTCTGTCATTGCCATCATTCTCCCTCGCTTTCCCTATCCATCTTTCCTTCATTATATTTGCCATAAGCTTGACCTGGAATCTCCAGTACGTTACGATAGTATAAACTAAATGTTTATACTATGATTGGAGGTGCCCTATGTATAACAGTCTCTTAACAGCCTTTGTAACGGTGGCTGACTGCGGCAGTTTTACAAAAGCTGCAGAAATCCTGTACATTTCACCTACCGCTGTTATGAAACAGATCAATTCCCTGGAAAACCATCTGGACCTGAAGCTTACAAAACGGACACCCTCAGGGATTCGTCTGACGCCTGCCGGGGAGGTAATCTATAAAGATGCAAAGTTTTTATTTGATTTTTCCAAAAAATCAATTACGAATGCCAGACATGCTATGTCTTGTACAGACCGAACTTTCTATGTCGGAACATCACTTCTTAACCCGGCAAAACCCTTTATGAATTTGTGGTATCGCGTAAATAAAGATTTTCCTGGCTATAAACTGCATCTTGTTCCTTTTGACGATAACCATAAAGGGATTCTTTCAGAAATATCACAATTGGGAGAAAAATTTGATGTCCTGATCGGTGTCTGTGATTCTAAGACATGGCTAAACAAATGCAATATGTTTCCTCTCGGAAGATATAAAAAGATGTGTGCAGTCTCAAGGGAACACCGTCTTGCAGAGAAAAAACTGCTGAAAATTACGGATTTATACGGTGAAAAACTCATGATGGTAAAGCAGGGTGACTCCGATACCAATGATCATATCAGAGATGATCTCAAGAAACATCATCCCCAGATACAAATAGAAGACACCCCGCATTTTTATGATATGTCCGTGTTTAACCGGTGCGCCGAGACAGAAAATATACTGTTATCCCTGGAATGCTGGCAGGATGTTCATCCTGGGTTAGTGACAATTCCCGTAGAGTGGGAATACAGCATATCCTATGGGCTGTTGTATTCACTCAAACCTGCAGATTATGTGCTGCGGCTGGTTCGGATATTAGAACAGATGAATTTGTCATCGTAATCATAAACCCTCCAAAAGGGAACAATATAGGCGCTATAAAAATCAATTTGTAGGAACGTCTTTGCTTAATCCATGCCGTACTTTTTTCAACCTTTGGAAATCGATCAGCGAGAAGCATTTAGAATATCAGTTAAACATTGTTACATTTGAAGATGACCACAGAAATATACTTTCAACACTTGAACACTTAGGGAAGGATTTTGATTTTTTTGTAGGAACGTGCAGTTCAAGATCCTGGCTGTCGAAATGTAACTTTTATCCTCTGGGATATCACTATTTGAATGTGGCAGTTCCATATGGGCATCCTCTTGCCGGATATAAAACGATAGAACTTTCTAATGCCTACCCATGCTTCAACCCTTATAGATTCTTCCGCATCTTCTATTATGCTAAATATCTTCTTTCAGTTTTCATCCTCATTGATGCATAGTCCAAATGGAGCAATGCAGAGTAATCCTTATCTTCTAAAACAACACCATAGGCATATTTTTTGAACAACTCAATTTCCGTATGTTTTCGCTTGTTGACCATGTCTTGAAGATAAATTAGATATACTCCTCTTGGAAGGTATATGGCCAACTCTGGTTCCATGCTATTCATATCTGTATCAACTTTATCCGCATTTATTGATTTCCCTATAACTAATGACATCACTTTAGGGTATTTTGCCGCATTAAATTCTATCCTATTTTCCATAAAACAAATCCTTTCTTCAACACCCATTATTGCCTGTTCGTATCCAACACCCAAGGTTTCAGCAATTTTGATCATTTCCTCAGATGAAACTGTACCCCGCTTCAATTTTTTATTAAAATTCTGCGGTGTCTGCCCAATACGCCTGCAAAGCTTCGCAAGGCTGATATTTTGCTTCTCGCACAATTCTCTTATCATATCCAATATAGTCATAATATACCTCCACTAACACACCTATTACAAACCCATTGGTTGATGATTTCAATATCCGTATGTGAAAATTTTCTGAAAACTTAAAAAGGCACAAAAAAACTGCGGCCAACACTCCCATCAACCGCAGGTTTCCCTATACCTATACCTTTATCTCCATCCCATTCTTAAAAGTAAAACGGATATCTTCCTTGCTGAAGACTGTCACATAATCCACCAAATTTTACCAGAGCCGTTCTCTGAATTCCGTAACCGTCCCGTCCTGCTGTTCCAGTTCTGTGAGGAACATCTCTATTTTTTCACGCCTTGCCAGTTTCTCAGTAATGGCAAGCGTGACGGCATCCATCTGCCCCTTCACCCTGTCGAAACGCTCTGACAGGCCATCATACCTTTTCTGGTATTCGCTTTGGTCGAGGACAATGCGGGCGTTCTCGTCAATGCACTGCTGTATCATCCCCGCTATCACGTTCAGCTCTTCCTGCAGCCCCGCTTTCTCCCTTTCAAGCTTTCCCGTGGAAAAGGCGGCATCCGTCAGCTAATTTTGCGTTGTGCTCTGATACGGCATCTTCTATGAGCGAAACTGTGATGCCATACTCAGATGAAAGTTTACGGAATATCTCTGCTTCGTCCGGCTCACATCCAAAAACCGTAATATGTGTTTTTTCTTCATTCGTTTCCTCCTTAAAATCTCACTGGGCTTTGATTTTATCCAAAATATCAACGCTGTCCTGAAATCTGCTTTCCTTCGTAGAGCCCATGACTACGCAGATATAGGTTTCTCCGTCAATCACTGCGGCAGAAACGACACAGGCGCCGCCAAGGCTGCTGGTTCCGGTTTTCAGGCCGATAACCTCCGGATGGTAATATGGACTATTCGGATCAAGAAGCTTATTGGAATTTTTATAAGTCACCTCTCTTCCGTTCGGCCACTTTTCATTTGATGTATTGCTTGCCACAATTTCTGAAATAATGGAATTCTCCAAACATGCCTTTGCAATAATGGCAAGGTCATAGGCTGTGGTATACTGTCCCTCGGCGTCATACCCATCCGGGACCACAAAATTTGAGTCTGTGGCGCCAATCTCCCTGGCCTTCTCATTCACCTTATCCATGAATATTTTAATGGCCTGCTGATTGGTCAGGCTGTTATCATCTGCAATGGCCTTTCCGGTATTGACTGCAAGGGTATAGGCTGCATCATTGCCGGACGGAAGCATAAGGGCAATCAGTAGCTGCCTGACAGTCAATGTATCGCCCTGCATAAGCCATGCGGTTGACGAATCATTATGGATCATTTCAATCTCCGCACCTACCCTCATTTCATCCTCCGGGGAACAATGGTCAAGCACGGTCAACGCCGTAATCATTTTGGCTGTACTGGCCGGCGCAATCTTATCCGTGCCGTTTTTCTGATACAATACCGTATTGGTGTCTTTATTCACCAAAATGGCGTTTGCTGCTGTGATGTCTGCGGAAATCGTGCCAGCCTGATCTGATACGGCAGGCTCTTTACCATCCTTAAGGAAATGTGCGACCCCAAAGATTACAGAGGCTATGAGTAAACAGAGCATGGCACACGCAGCCCTGTAAAAAAGCAATTTTCTTCTTTTCGCTTCTCTGCGGTTCCTTCCATCGTAATTTCTTCTGTTGTTTTGACGTTTCACGTTTCTCCTAGCTCCTTTCTGAAAGCAAAAAAAATCGCTCCCCCTAGTATAAAAGCATACCAGAATGGAACGATTTATGTTTTCGTATTCTTTTATGGATAACACACGGTTTATCCTGGAATTTCTTACGATTTTTCTACGAGCGGCAATGTAACCTCAAAACAGGTGGTGCCGTTTTCACTGTGGGCAGTGATCTGCCCATGGTGCAGTTCCACAATCTCCCTTGCAATCGCAAGCCCCAGACCGGCTCCGCCGGTGCTTGAGCTCCGTGACACATCCAGGCGGTAAAACTGCTCAAAGATCCTTTCTAATCTCTCTCCAGGAATCGTATCCCCCTCGTTCATGATTTTGATCAGCACATGGTTTTCTGTCTTCCTGGCCTTCACCTGAATGGTGGTATTCTCATAACAGTAGTTGACGGCATTTCTCATCACATTATCGAACACCCGCTGCAGCTTGTTGGCATCGCAGGACAACATCATGTCCGGCTGAACATCAAATTCACATCTCAGATTTTTCCCGGCCAGCATCGGCTTAAACTCATGCCCCAGCTGTTCCAGCATCATCGTCAGATTGATTTTGCTGTATACAAGCGTAATGTTTGAAAGATTAAAACGGGTAATTTCAAAAAACTCATTGATCAGCTCTTCCAAACGCTCCGCCTTATCCAGTGATATGGAAAGATATTTTTCCCTGAGTTCCTCGGAGATCTGCTTCTCATCCCTTAACAGGTTCAAATACCCTATGACCGATGCAAGCGGGGTCTTCAAATCATGGGCCAGGTACATGACAAGGTCGTTTTTCCGTTGCTCTGCAAGCTCGACATCCGTTTTCCGTTTCGTCAGGGTATGCCGTATGGAATTGATTTTCCTTTCGGTCGAAGCCAGTTCCGGAGGCAAGGCAATATCATTGGTATCTTCATGCACCAGGGTATCAATCCCCCGGTTGATCTCCTTAAAATACTTTGAAATGCTGTCCAGATAGTGGCGGAAAATGATAAAGAACACGCCCATGACGGCAATCAGGAAAAGCCATATCTCATACGCCTTGAAAGTTCTCAGGTAAACAGCCACCGCCTCATTCCGGTCATGATAAACAAAACACTCTAATATGGCTACCACCACATTTGCAAAATTATCTTTTAAGACGAACAGGTAAATAACCGCTATAATCAGAATGGAGCATGCCATGATCAGCAGTATTTTAACAGACAATCTGTTTTTAAAAAGCAAATAGTCATCTTCATGACTGATGTTATTTTTATTTTTCAATGGTATATCCCACTCCCCACACGGTTTTTATAAATTTCGGATTTCTTGACGGCTCCTTCATTTTCTCTCTGAGGCGCCCGATATGCGCCATCACGGTATTATTGCTGTCAAAATACCGTTCTCCCCATACTGCCTCAAATAATTCCTCCGTAGAAACAACCATCCCCTGACGCTCGCACAGATACCAAAGGATGGAAAACTCCGTTGGCGTCAGCTGGATCTCCTTTCCAAACAGGATACATTTATGGCTGCTCTTGCTGATTGTCATCCCTCTGATATCGTATTCTGTGCGTTCAGCCTCCTGCTTTATGCGGGGCTGCTTGTACCGCATGTACTGCCTTAACTGCGCCTTTACTCTCGCAACCACTTCCAGCGAGTTAAATGGCTTCGTAATATAATCATCCGCAACGGACAGCCCCATGATTTTATCCCCGTCCTCGACTTTCGCTGTCAGCATGATAACAGGGAAGTAGGACTTCTCCCGGATTTTCTGGCAGATCTGAAAGCCGTCAACATCCGGAAGCATGATATCCAGTATGGCTAAATCCAATTCTACGGATTCAATGCACTTTAATGCATCCTTGCCATTATAGAATTTATAAACGGAATATCCATCATTTTTCAGATATACTTCAACTAAGTCGGCCAGCTCTTTTTCATCATCAACCACTAAGACTCTTTCATTCATATATTGCTCCTCACTGTTGGGCCAACTCAACTATCCTACAGACGGTATTTGCGTTTTGATTGTCAGAATAGGAATTTGCTGATTTGCCCACTGTGTACTAACGATTCAGAAGTTTTGTTAAATCCCCAATAGAAGTATCCATCTTCACAGATATTTCTTCCATAGTCATACCAGAAGCGAGAAAACGCCTAATCACCATTTTCATATCCTCGCCAACCTCTATAAGATGCCCATCCAAGTCGTAAAAGCGGATCACACGCTGCCCCCAGCTATGCAGGGCGACTTCTCCCAGATATTCGATCTCGGGGTACTCCTTCAGCTTATTCAGGAAACCATCGAAATCCTGCTCCTCAAAGACGACTTCCGCATTATTGGATTTTTTCAGTACCTTTTCTTTTGGTATACTTACCAGCCAGTCAAAATCCTGCTGTAACGCCAGCCCGCAGGTAAACGCGATGTTCCTTCCATAATCCTGATACACTTCTAATCCGAATAGGTCTTCATAAAACTTCCTTGCGGTCTTGATGTCAGCTACTGATATAACCACACATACATACTTCATTTAAATTCTCCTTTTCATCGTTACTTTTTCTTGCGCAACTTCAGGTCAATATCATTCTTTGCTGCCACAGCCTTCAGCAATCCTGCGGCAAGAGCGCTTTTTTCTTTGAGCGTCAGCGTTTCCAAATCGGATCTGTTTTCAATTTGCCGGAGTACCTCCTGCAGTTCCTGCAGTTCCAACAGGTTGACTGCCACACAGAACAGCGTCTTTTTCCTCCCGTCATTATAGTGGGCGAGGAGGATGTCCAGAATGCATGCCTTTTCTGCCTGCTCTGCGTTGTAGGCTTCCACTCCAATCTGCTGTGCCTTTTTCATATCGCGCTTTTGATTCCTTCCTGTGATGAAAACATCATAGTCTTCGATATGATCATATTTCGGACAAGGGTATTCACCGCACTGAAAGCAGTATTCAATCCCTCCATGTTCCATGCTACATCTTGCAATTTTACAAGACTGATTTCCCTCGCCGCCCCCGCAGCCAGGGCAGTGTTTACTCAAAAACATAGGGCAAAGCCCACAGTTCAAACCACAGAGAGCGAATAATTGATTTTGTCGATTAAATCCTTTCATGATACCTCCTAAACATCCTGTCCCCAGCCGTTCTTTTCGTAAGATTTTCTCACATTAAAATCATCTTCCAACACCTACAAGAAAATTCATTGACAGCGCATTTTTTGTAATTCCACAAATGGGCATTGATGGGGTTATTATATCATGATACTTCAATATAGTCATTTCTTTTCTGTTTTTGATAAATTACTTATCAGCCTATGATTTATAAAGGGTGCTAAAGCATTGCTTACGCAACAAGCCCTTGACAAACCATAATCTAATAAGTTTTAAGGTAATCAAGCAGAAATGAAATATTATACTGTTTCATGGCAATGAAAAAGAGATACTGAACATTTACGCAGTATCTCTTAGCTTAGTAGCAATTTTCTTTTATTTGGGAAACTCCATTTTCCTACCGTGAAACTGTTTTATTCGTCGCCCCGATTTTTTCACCAGGTTCTGCCTGGGTAATTCCCCGTTCCTTACGAAGCAGAGCAATAAACACTCCGATTTTCTTCTGATCCAAGATCATCCCCTCCTTTTTATGCTCATTATAACAGGAGGAGATCATTTTGTATTCCCCACAGACAGCGAAACACCCTTTTGTCGTCTTTTAATCTCAACAAATCATTACAGGATGTCGATCACCATCTCAATGAACGGAATAATAATGCCAAGCAGAAAAAATATTAAAATAATTTTAGCAACGATGACTTTATTTTTATACCATGGCACTTAGCTGGTTGTCAGCATTAAATACTTTTATTTTATTCCTTTCCATAAACAAATAACCCCTTTCAGTCACTTAATTTGTTTATCAAATCTTTCAGCTCCTCAACTTGCCCTTGTGAAATCGTTTCTGTAAAGGCACATACCATATCTGATAAAGAATCATCGAACCAAAATTCTTTTATATTTTCTAACTGTTTCTTCTGATATGCTTTTTCTTCTATGAGAGAAATTACATAACTATAACGCCCTTTCCATTCCATGTGTATAAAACCTTTTTTTTCGAGTTTTGTTAGATAGGTTCTGACCGTGGCTCGACTGTATTCTTTTTCATAATCTTCCTTTAAACTTTGAATTATATCATAAACAGTTATAGCTTTCTCTGTTTTTTCTAATTTCCAAATGGATTTCATAATAATAGTTTCTACACCATATAGTATATCTTTATTTTCCAATGCTATCTTTCCTTTTCTGTTTATTGTTATAAATAGATTCTACTATAATTTCTATTTTTTTCAAGCCCTTAATTCTGTTCCTGAAAAATTTTTAAATATATAACATATAAAAATAAATTATACTAATATTCCCTTTTGATTTTACTCTCAAAATAACGATTCTATTCAAATGGTGAGGAATAAATTAAACCATCTTAAAATATTTGAATGCCTTTTCAATTCCGTCTTCATCCACATCATCTGTTATATAATCCGCACACACTTTGACATCTTCCTCTGCATTTCCCATCGCGACCCCGATTCCTGCATAGCGGAGCATGTCCATATCATTTTCACCATCTCCAAATGCCATGACTTCATTACGTCGAATCCCGCAAGCCTGTATGATCCGCTTGATTCCGGCCACTTTCCCCCCCCGCTTTTTGAAATGATATCGACCCCATATGGATTCCATCTGGTCATCTTGCAGTCCTCAAGTCCCGCAACGATTTTCTCTGCCGTTTTTTCCTCCGAATACAAAATAAATTGATAGATCGGTTCTCCGGAATAAGTGCCGATATCGGGAACTGCTGTATTAATCGCTGCTTGTGCTTTTTCCACCATCTCATCGATATAATTGATATACATTCTGTCTTTTTCAACCAGCATAAGCGGCACCTTCCGCGCCTCAAACATAGTAAGCATCTGCTCGACATTCCTCTCACTGATTGGCTCACCGTAAAGCAGTTCTTTCCTGCTGTCCAGGCAGAGCTGCCCGTTCAGTGTAATGAAGCCGTCAAACTGTATGTCAAAGGCTGGCAGATCTTTGATCTCCGACATGTGTCTGCCGGTCGCCGTAAATACACGAACTCCGTTCATTCTCAGGAAGTCTATGGATTTTCTGGCGCTTTTCGGAATTTCACCAGTTGTATTAGAAATCAATGTGCCATCAAGATCAAAAAAACTGCTTTTATCATTTTCTGATTCTCCTTTTATCATCAAATTCAAAAATGGCGCAAGCAATGTCTCCACTTGCGCCATTTTTCTGGATTTACTTTTTTATTTCTGCACAATATTTACAATTCTTCCCGGAACATAAATCTCTTTTACAACGGTTCCGTTCAGCTTGTCACCCAATGCTTCTTTTGCCTTTGCAATGACCGCATCTTTTGCATCATCTGCTCCGATGGTAATAGTTGTTCTCGCTTTTCCGTTAATCTGCACTGCAATCTCAACCTCATCGTCTTTTAAATACGCTTCATCATAGGCCGGCCATTTCTGTGAAAATACACTGTCCTCATGTCCCAGCTCACTCCAGAGTTCCTCAGAAATATGAGGCGCGAAAGGTGCCAGCAGCACAATGAAAGTTTCCAGAGTCTTTTTGTCCACTCCGCCCTTTTTCGCCAGATCATTGAGTTTATTATTATACTCCATGAATCCGCTGACCACTGTATTCAGGCTGAATTTTTCAAGCCTGCTTGTCACATCATATACAAGACGATTGCGTACCTTGAGCAGATCCTTTGTCTCTTTAACATTCTTGTCCTTCTGGTCCAGAACCACGTTATAGAAACGGCTTAAGAAACGGCGCACACCGTCGATTCCTCTCTCATCCCACTCCGCATCCAGTTCAGGCGGTCCCACGAACAGTTCATACATTCTGAGGGAATCACATCCGTAATCTCTTACCAGATCATCCGGTGAGACTACATTTCCCTTGGACTTGCTCATCTTAATTCCGTTTTTACCTGTTATCATACCCTGGTTGAACAGCTTGTGGAACGGTTCATCAAAGTCCACTGCACCGATGTCATACAAGAACTTCGTGTAGAATCTGGAATACAACAGATGGAGCACGGCATGCTCTACACCGCCGATATACATATCAACCGGCAGGTATTTGTCCGCTTTTTCTTTGGAAACCAGTTCTTTACTGTTCTTGCTGTCGATATATCGCAGAAAATACCAGGATGATCCCGCCCACTGCGGCATAGTATTCGTCTCTCTCTTAGCCGGTTTTCCACAGACAGGACAGGTTGTGTTGACCCATTCATCAATGTCTGCAAGCGGAGATTCTCCTGTTCCCGTAGGCTCGTATTTTTCAACTTCCGGAAGTGTCAGCGGAAGTTCTTCTTCCGGCACCGGCACGGCACCGCAGTCCGGACAGTGAATGATCGGAATCGGTTCTCCCCAGTAGCGCTGGCGGCTGAATACCCAGTCTCTGAGCTTATAGTTGGTAGTCTTTTTGCCCACTCCCATCTTCTCAATGATGGCCGGGGCTTCCTCTTTTAATACAGAAGATTCCATACCGTTCCAGTCACCGGAATTGATCATTGTTCCGGCTGCCTCTGTGTATGCCTCTGTCATATTTTCGATTTCTTTTCCATCTTTAGCAATGACCTGTACGATCGGAATATTAAATTTCGTGGCAAATTCAAAGTCACGGTCATCATGGGCAGGAACACACATGATAGCACCTGTTCCATAGTCTGCGAGGACATAGTCAGACAGCCAGATTGGAACCTTTTTACCATTGATCGGGTTGACTGCATAGCTTCCGGTAAACACACCGGTCTTTTCTTTATCCTGCAGGCGGTCTACGGAAGATTTCAAAGATGCCTGGTAGATATACTCCTCCACTGCTTCTCTGGTCTCATCAGTGGCAAGTTCCGCTGCCAGCTTGTGTTCCGGCGCCAATACCATGAAGGTTGCTCCGTGAAGTGTATCCGGCCTTGTCGTATAGACAGTGATCGCCTCATCGCTGTCTTCTATTTTAAAGTCAACCTCGGCGCCGTGGCTCTTTCCGATCCACTCTGCCTGCATTTTCTTGACTTTTTCCGGCCAATTCAGCTTATCCAAGTCACCCAGGAGGCGGTCTGCATATTCTGTGATCTTTAACATCCATTGTCTCAGATTTTTCTTCGTCACATCTGCACCGCAGCGCTCACATTTGCCGTTTACAACTTCTTCATTTGCAAGCCCTGTCTTACAGGAAGGGCACCAGTTGATCGGCATCTGTTTTTCATAGGCCAGTCCCTTTTTAAACATTTGAACAAAAATCCACTGGGTCCATTTGTAGAACTCAGGGTCTGTGGTGTTGACTTCCATATCCCAGTCATAGATGGCCGCGATCTCGCCGATCTGGCGTTTGATATTCTCTATATTCTTTGCTGTGGATTCTTTCGGATGCACGCCCATCTTGATCGCGTAGTTTTCCGCCGGCAGTCCAAAGGCATCCCATCCCATAGGGTGGATCACATAGTATCCATTGAGCATTTTGTAACGGCTCCACACATCGCTGATCACATAGCCTCTCCAGTGTCCCACATGAAGTCCGCTTCCTGACGGATACGGGAACATGTCCAGACAATAGTATTTCGGCTTTTTGCCGTCATTTACGTTGACCGGCTGTTCCTCCCAGTGTTTCCTCCACTTCTGTTCGATTGCCTTATGATTATAAGGTACTGCCATAATTTTCATCCTCCTAAACTGTATCTCTTGTCTAAATACAATATATAAAATAAAGTAATATATACTTATTAACTTATTTATTTTATCATATACCCGTTTGATGTCAATATTTCTATATGCAAAAGGCATCCGGCAAAGCCGGACACCTTTCATAGTTAAAAGCTATTTAGTTTATTCTACTGCTGTTGTCGTCTCAGAGGCAGGTATAGCTTTGGTATTTTTACCGTCTAACGGAATTTCGGTTTTTACAGAAATATTCACGATAACAGATACCGGCTTCTTATTTTTTGTACCAGTATAAGTAACTTTCACTCTGCAGTTTCCGTCTTTTGAGAAGTCTGTATAGGCTGTATCATCGTTTTGCCCAATATATTCAAACTTCAGATTTTTATCAGACGGTATCACCTTAGTACCATTGTCTGTAATGCTGATGGCCTTTATAATCTGTGCCTCTAATTCTTTCTTTGCCTGATCTACCGCATTTGGATCGGTCACTGTCATTGTAAATGCCGTCGGATTTGCTTTTATCTCAGCATTCTTATAACCTTTGACTGTAACTTTTACTGTCTTGGATGCCGCTCTGTAAGGCTTATTGCTGTTCTTCACCGTATACTTCACAGTGTAAGTTCCGGCCTTGTTAAACACGTAAGATTTGGCCTTAGAGTAAGACATGGACGTGGCCTTCTTCTCTCCCGGTTTTGTGATGGAGACTGTCATGGCAGAAGTTCTGCTCTTGCCGCTTCTCATCTTGGCCGTTGTTTTAAACACAGCATTCTTCGTATTAATCGTAACTGTTTTATTTGCCGCGTTGGAAATTACCGGTGCAAGAGTATCCACAACTTCTACCTTGATCGTCTTGCTTGCGCTCTTTCCAAGGGCAGATTTTACAGAATACTTAATCTTGTATGTACCTAAAGATTTTGTGCTGAATTTCGCTTTATAATACTTTTTCTTCTCTGCATTATACTTGGTGACTGAATACTTCACTTTCTTTGTAAGGCTTTTCTTTGTCACATTGTCTTTCGCCGTTACATGAGACTTCACGCTGTAAGATTTGCCGTACTCCACTGTTTTTTTCTTCTTGGAAGAAATCTTGATGGTCGGTTTTACCTTGCGGTACGGATTGTTCTTATCCGGATCGGTCGGGTCCCAGTACATACTTCTGGAAGTGGACACCTTGATGGGCTTTGGTTTTCCTAACGGTCCCGGATTCTTGCTGCTGTATATGGTAACCTTTGTTCCCAGTTTACAGTTATCATAGATCCACTTTGCGTCAGCAACACTTAAACGCACGCATCCGTGTGATGCGGTCTTTCCAAGCTTATTGAACTGAACGGTGGACTGGCTGGCCTTGCTGTGGCTGTAATACCACACAGAGTGGAATAAAATCCCTCCATGAATCCTTGTACAATACTGTCCATAGCTCGGTCCCATCAATGTCTGCCAGCGATATTTCGCCGGAGTATAAAAGGTTCCGGACGGTGTATTGGAGCCCCCGCAGGACACTAAAAACGCCTTGATCGGTTTATACTTTCCTTTGGTAAGCTTATATACAGTGGCTACATTTGCCTGCTTATTAACCTTAATCCAGTATTTTGTCTGTGCCGCGCTGACGGTCTTTGCCTTAGCCGGACCTATTCCTGTCCCGATAAGCAAAGACAACATCAGAAGGACTGCTGTCAACTTCTTTAACTTGCTGATTTGCTGCTTCATAACTTCCCCTTTCGTCTTTCCTAAATACTCTACCATTATATCCACTCTCTTTTACACTTGTAAATAGCAAAAAGTATGTTATGATAAATTTAAGAAAATCGTAAAATATCAAGGAGGACATTATGATTGCATTTAATCACTTTAACTTCAACGTTCTGGACTTGGACAAAAGCCTTGACTTCTATAAAAAAGCATTGGATCTTGAGCCTGTCCGTGAAAAAAACGCATCCGACGGGAGTTTTAAGCTCGTATTTCTGGGAGACCAGACTACAGGCTTCTCTCTGGAGCTCACATGGTTAAAGGACCGCACGGAACCATATAATCTGGGAGAACTCGAGTATCACCTGGCTCTGGAGACCGACGATATGGAAGCCCTTCACAAGCGTCATGAGGAGATGGGCTGTATCTGTTATGAAAATCCGGATATGGGTATTTACTTCATCAGTGATCCCGACGGCTACTGGATCGAGATCATACCGAGCAAAAAGTAATTTATTTTCAGAATCTAAAATAAAAGAGAATCCTGACAGTTTCCTTATCACTGTCAGGATTCTCTTTTTATCTGCATGATGTTCAGCAGTTTCGCAGGAATACTTCGTATCCCTTTTCCACTTCGTAGAGATCGGATTTGCTTGTGATCTCCCATGGAGCGTGCATATTCAGCACTGCAACACCGCAGTCGATGACGTCCATAGCATAGGAAGCCGGAATATAAGCGATGGTTCCCCCGCCTCCTTCATCCACTTTTCCGAGTTCTGCAGTCTGGAATGCTACCTGATTATCATCAAACATTCTTCGGAGTTTCGCAACGAATTCAGGGTTGGCGTCGTTGGAACCGGATTTCCCCCTGGAGCCGGTGTATTTATTCAAGACCAGTCCCTTTCCGAAGTAAGCCGCATTCTTCTTTTCCATGACCTGAGGATAATTCGGATCAAAAGCCGCACTCACATCAGAAGACAGCATATGAGAATTCTGAAGGATTCTGCGGAGTTTTAACTCACTGTATTCTCCTGTCAGGGCCATGATCTCGGCCAGTGTATTTTCAAAAAATCTGGAATGCATGCCGGTAGCGCCCACGCTTCCGATTTCTTCTTTGTCCACGAGGATACAGCAGGTAGTCCTCTGAGCATCCTCCACATTCAGCATAGCCACAAGGGATGTGTAGGCACAAACCCTGTCATCCTGCCCGTAAGACATGATCATGCTGCGGTCTAATCCGAAATCTCTGGCGGGCCCTGCCGGGACAACCTCGATCTCAGCAGACAGGAAATCTTCTTCCTCAATCCCGTATTCCTCTTTCAATATGCCAAGCATTTCTCTTTTTACGGCATCCTTCTCTTCACCTTTGGCCGGGCGGCTTCCGATCAGTACATTCAGATCTTCACCTTCGATCACGACCTTAGCCTTCTTTTCCAGCTGCTGTGCGGACAGATGGATCAAAAGATCGGTCACCCCTACCACAGGATCGGTTTCTTTCTCACCAATGCTGATCTCAATTGTAGTTCCGTCCTTTTTAATGACAACTCCGTGGAGAGCCAAAGGCAGCGTCACCCACTGATATTTCTTCACACCGCCGTAGTAATGGGTGTCCAGAAGCACCATTTCTGTGTCCTCATACAGTGGATTTTGTTTTAAATCCATCCTTGGGGAATCGATGTGCGCCCCCAAAATGTTCAACCCGTCTTCCATCGGCTTTTCCCCGATCTGGAATAGGACAATGGTTTTGTCCATCCACGTGCGGTAAACTTTATCACCCGGGTTCAGCTTCTTTTCCTCTGCTATAAAATGCTCTAAATCCTGATATCCTGCTCTCTGGGCCAGTTTTACTGATTCTTTCACACATTCCCTCTCTGTTTTTCCGCCGGTGAGGTACTCTTTATAATCAGACGCCAGAGATTCCAGTTTTTCTATCTCTTCTTCTGTATAAGAAAGCCATGTATTCTTTCGTTCCATTCGCAATATCCTTTCTGTCTGCAAAAATACTTTTTATTTGATAGTATTGCCCCATTGTTCCTCTTTAAATCCAATCAAGACAAAGTCATCCCCTATGACTAAAGGACGTTTTACCAGCATGCCGTCTGTCGCCAGAAGATCGATCTGTTCCTCCTCGCTCATTTCCGGGAGTCGGTCTTTCAGTCCCAGATCCCTGTATTTCATCCCGCTTGTATTAAAAAAACGCTTGACCGGAAGTCCGCTCACTGCAATCCATTCTTTTAATTCCTCTGCTTTTGGATTGTTTTCCACTATATGGCGGTCTTCATAGGAAATCTGATGCTCGTCCAGCCATTTTTTCGCTCTTTTACAGGTTGTACATTTCGGATATTCTATAAATAACATTGTCTTGTTCTCCTTTCCTTGGTTTATTCTCCGGTTATCTTATCATATTTCAGTTTAGAAAAAAAGGCAGTTGATCCAGAATCTCAACAACCTTTTCCTCTAATATTTTTTACAGGCAGAACTCATCCAGTGTTTTTCCGAGATACCACCAGTAATCCTTTTTGTCGATAGAATTTTTCGTAAAGACTTTTTCCTCCCGGATCACCTTGCCGTTCAGCACATATTCGATCTTCCCCACCTGTTCTTTCTTCTTTACAGGTGCATCTAAACTCTTCGGGATCTGGCATTTGATATCGACCTTTTCCCCTTTTTTCAGCAGAAGCGTCATACCTCCGCCTTTGGCCCCTATGGAGACTTTGTGCTCCATCCCTCCGTTTACATACAAGTCCGTTAATTTGCTGTAGTCCGGAATGATCTTGTGATAGGAATAATTTTTGGCACCGTAGTCTATCAAAGTTCTGACATCCGACCATTTGTAAGTTTTATGGGGAGGCCATCCGCAGGCCAGCACGACCGCGATCATGGTCATGCCATTTTTCTTCACGGCTCCCACGTAGCAGTACCCGGCTTTAGAAGTAAATCCGGTCTTTCCGGAAACCGCACCGTCCATCATGGACAGCAGGGCGTTGTGGTTATTGCAATTAAAAGAACGCTGCCCGGATGCGTCATGAAAAGAATGGCTCCTGGCTCTGGTGATCTCCAAAAATTCTTTATTTTTGATACACTGTTTCATGATCAGTGCAAGATCATATGCCGTAGTGGAATGAATCCCGTTTTTGTCGGTGCGGTCCAATCCGTTGGGCGTGACAAAGTGTGTCGACTTTGCCCCATAGGATCTGGCCTCTGCATTGAGCTTTTTTGCAAAGTTTTCAGTTGATCCCGCCGCGTGCTCCGCCAGGATCACCGCACAGTCATTGTAAGACTCAAGCATCAGTCCGTAAAGGAGGTCCTTAACTTTGTATTTTTCCCCGGCCCTTGCTCCCAGATGGACCTGTGGCTGGGCAGCGGCATTTTTAGAAACTGTCGCTTCCTCTTCCAGATTGCAATGTTTAATAATATACAGGCATGTTAAAATCTTTGTAGTGCTGGCATTCGGCATTCTGGCTTTTCCGGATTTATCAAATAAGACTCGTCCGCTGCCCGCATCCATCAAAATTGCAGATTTTGCATAGAGCTTTAACGTATCATCCGCCCGGACCGTGTGAAATCCGAGCTGCAGACACAAAAACAGAGACCATATTACACAGAAAATCTTCTTCATTCCATTTACTCTCCTTCAAGCCAGCTAAGATATTTCTCTCCGTTATCGGAAGGAGGCCTGTTAAGAGCCGACTGGGATAATGGAGAAAAACTCATACAATTAATACTATATGAAACGTCAGAACAAAATATACCCACAGGGCACACCGTATTTTATACCCTTCGGGTGGACGTGCTCCGCACGATAAGGTATGGTCTTTCAGATTATTGATCTGTTTAAAATCGTCCAGCCCTAACAGTAAAAGACCTCCCCTGGCGCTTCCCTGGTTCAGCAGAACCTCCACCCGTTCCCTGCACTTTTCATGAGTAAACAGTCCTGTGGTGCGGTCAATCTTTCCTTTGCTGCCGATCGGAGTCACCACACCTGCAAAGGAGAGCGGGTTATAATTCTGGTCTCTCTTTAACAGTCCGCGGCATACAACCCACGCATATTCGTTATTTCTGTTTTTTACTTGGTATTCCACATTATGTATATCCGTCATCCCTCTGAGCATATCATCCACAGAGTCGAAATAACGCTTTTTATCCTTGTTATGTACCAGTTCTCCCCACACGGGAACAAGCCCGGGTACGATCCTTCCCGCAGTTCAAAATCCTGCAACATATTATCGGAAATCAGAGCCATATCGGTTGTCATATCGATGATATAGATATAATCTTCTGTACTGCTCACAATCGCATCATAAAACGCCTGTCCGTCTATATGGAACGCACCGTTCTCTCCCGCAATTTTTTTCATAAAATCTTCCTCCATCTTTAAAATGCCGCAGAAATTAAAACCCGGTTTTAAACTTTCTTCCACTCATAAATTACAATGTGCCGGAGGAAAGAGCAAGCTAATCCAGTTTCAAAATAAGTACCGGAAGCGGAGGATGATTCTGTTTATTATAAAAGTCCTGTTTTATAACAATATATCTCCTGTCATCCAGCTGCTTTAAGTATTGAAGGACTTCTTCTTTCTCCGCAAACCCGGTATCTCCTCCACTATAAATACAAACACTGATAACTCCTCCCGATTTCAAAAGCTCAAGTCCCACTTTAATAGCCTGTATCGTACTTTTCGGCCTTGTAGCAATACTGTGATCCCCACCCGGAAGATAACCCAGATTAAACAAAATCGCCTGTACCGTACCTTTTTCTGCATACCGGTCCATATTTTCATGGCTGTCCAAAATAAACTTTGGATGGTATCCTTTTAATTTCAGCCGCTTCCTGGCATTGAACAGTGCTTCCTCCTGTATTTCAAATCCAATCACTCTGTCTGTGAGCCCGCACAAGTACTCAGTGTCACCTCCGTTTCCAACCGTTGCATCGATACATAAGTCTCCTTGTTTAATAAAGCGTCTCAGCTCTCCATGCACCCACTGTGTTATGCTGATCCTCATTTTCATTCCCTCCTGATCCGTGGACAAAAAGGTCGTAGACCTTTCCTATGAAATAACAAAAAGAGAGAGCCCGGACTATTTAAATCCTGCTCTCTCGGTTTAGTTTAGTAATAGCAGATAACCGGTGTTCCGGCATCGATCATATTGTAAAGGGTTGCAGCTGCATAAGGCGGCATATTGACACATCCGTGTGATCCCCCGGAAATATACTCACTTCCTCCGAAAGAAGACCTCCAGCTTGCATCGTGAAGTCCCACGTTGCCGTTGAACGGCATCCAGTAAGATACCGGTGAGTTATAACCCTGACCGCTCAATGTCGCATTGCGCTGTTTGTACAGTACAAATGCCACACATTCCGGTGTTTTTCTTCCCGCTTCCATCTTGCCTGTGACTACGGATGAAGAAAAGACAACCTTTTTCTTTTTAATGTAGAAAACTTCCTGCTGTCCCATATCGACCTCGATATAAGTATCGCCGATGTCTCCCTGATATCCGTCGTATACCTTTGCCTTTTGGCGCCAGTATGGCTCTCTTGTCTCTTGTGTGCCCTCTTTCAGCATTTTTTTGACTGCGGCTTCTTCCTTTTCACGGCTCATTCTCCAGCCGTAAGGACCTCCGAAAATCTTTTTGGTTCTTCCGTCGTGAGTCTTGACAGTGCGCATGGTCCCCATCGTGTTATATTTGTATGCAAACTTCATAACCCAGTTTTCCATCTTCTTCATGTCGATAGTAAAATCTGTGTCATTCTTGATCTTAAACCATTTGTGGTATACATCCTTATCAAGAACTACCGTCTGTTTCCCGAACTTATAAGTAATACTTCCCTTCAGAGAATCGTTCATCCTGTCTTTCAGAGAAATGATCTCTTTGCTCTTGCTAGTATACTTCGGGACATCATAGGCGCCTTCCTTGTCCAGATCCACGACAGCGACACCGCCTTCTACGGCACTCTTTATGAGTTTTTCCGTCTGTTCCTTCTTTAAGACCGTACCGATTTCTTCTTTTTGGATCTGATAAGCTCCGTCTTTGTAAACCGGTTTGGCATTTCGGATCTTGATGATATTTTTCTTTTTGAAGCAGTCAAGGTTTTTTAAGGCCTTTTGAAATGCTGCTTTGTCATAAGCAAACATATCGATATCGTTGTACTTCTCTCCCCCGAAAACACCTTTGATCCACAGAAAAGAACTCTGTCCGTCTTTGAGCTTCCTGATCTGGTCTTCACCGTCAAAGGAAACCTTGAGCACACTGCTCTTTAAAACTTCCTCTCTGCCTTTTCGCTCTTTTACGGTCAGCGAATAGCCGTCCGCCTTTTTTTGAAAATGTCTGTAACTTCGTCAACTGTCTTGTTGGAAACATCGACACCATTGATCTTTGTCCCATATGTAAACTTCTTGCTGAAATACACTGCGATACAGCAGTAGATCACAAAAATAATCCCGACTGTAATCAGTGTGTAATGCTTCCAAGTAAATTTTTTGTGTTCCATAAATGTCCTCCTAAACTCAGTATCTAATTATAGTACAAAACTTGTAAAAAGGCCACCCATAATTTAAATTATTTTACTTGTGTTTCTTTTATGCGGATGGTACAATGAAACGGTATGTTAATAAATTAACAGATAAAAGACAGGAGGATTACTTATGTCATTTAAGGAAGAATACCAAAAGAAACTTAAAACAGCCGATGAGGCCGTAAAAGTTGTGAAATCCGGCGATTGGCTGGAGTACGGCTGGTGCGTCACCACACCGGTTGCCCTTGACAAGGCTTTGGCAAAAAGAATGCCGGAATTGGAAAATATTAATATCCGGGGCGGAATCGTCATGTGGCCGCTGGAGATTACAAAGATCGACTCCCCTGCCGATCACTTTACATGGAATTCCTGGCACATGGGCGGACTGGAGAGAAAATGGATCAACGAAGGATTCGCATATTATGCACCAATCCGTTATTCTGAGCTTCCAGGATACTACCGCAATTACATCGATCACATAGATGTTGCGATGATGCAGGTTGCCCCGATGGATGAACACGGATTCTTCAACTTCGGGCCAAGTGCATCCCACCTGGCTGCAATGCTTGAAAAAGCCGACTGTGTCATCGTGGAGGTTAACGAAAATATGCCTCGCTGCTTAGGCGGATTTGAAGAGGGCGTACATATTTCCAAAGTTGATATGATCGTCGAAGGCGGAAATCCTGCGATTGCAGAACTGGGCGGAGGCGGAGCAGCCACTGATGTGGACAAAGCCGTTGCAAAACTCATTGTAGACCAGATCCCGAACGGCGCATGTCTCCAGCTTGGTATCGGCGGAATGCCGAATGCCGTAGGTTCCATGATCGCGGAATCCGACCTGAAAGACCTGGGTGTTCACACTGAAATGTATGTGGATGCGTTCGTAGACATTGCAAAAGCAGGAAAGATCACCGGTGCCAGAAAAAATATCGACCGCTACCGTCAAACCTATGCGTTTGCAGCAGGAACCAAAAAATTATATGACTACTTAGATAACAATCCGGAATGTATGAGTGCTCCTGTAAACTATACAAATGACATTGCAAGGGTTTCTTCCATTGACAATTTCATCTCTATCAATAACGCCGTGGATGTGGATCTGTACGGACAGATCAGTGCAGAATCTTCAGGAATCAAACAGATCAGCGGCGCCGGCGGACAGTTGGACTTCGTCATGGGAGCTTACTTATCAAACGGTGGAAAGAGCTTTGTATGTCTTTCTTCCACTTTCACAGACAAGGCCGGCCAGATGCATTCCCGTATTCTTCCTACCCTGCATAACGGGTCTATTGTAACAGATACCCGTGCCAATGCCCACTACATCGTCACTGAATACGGAATGGCAAACATGAAGGGACTCTCTGCATGGCAGCGCACGGAAGCCCTGATCAATATCGCTCATCCAGACTTCAGAGACCAGCTGATCAAAGACGCAGAAAAAGCTCACATTTGGAGAAGATCCAACAAATAGATTTTGATACAGTTTCTCACTTTATCAAAATTCGATGAATATTTTATCCTCCTTTGTTAAACTACTTAATACAAAGGAGGATTTTTTATGATTAATAATAGAAAAACGGCCATCATTGGCTGCGGATTTGTCGGTGCGTCCACCGCATTCAGCCTGATGCACCAGGGACTGTTTTCCGAACTGGTCTTAATCGATGTAAACGAAGAAAAAGCTAAGGGTGAGGCGATGGATTTAAGCCATGGGCGCCCGTATGTAGATACATCCAAGATATATGCAGGCACCTATGATGATGTCGCGGACTGCGGGCTGATCATCATAACCGCCGGTGCAAATCAAAAGCCCGATGAAACCCGTCTCGACCTGGTACACAAAAATGTATCCATTTTTAAATCTATTATTCCGGAGATCACCAAACGAAACTCCGAGGGGATCTTATTGGTTGTTGCCAATCCGGTTGATATTCTTACTTATGTGACTTTAAAGCTTTCAGGATTTCCAAAAAACCGGGTCTTTGGCTCCGGAACCGTCTTGGATTCGGCACGTTTCCAATACCTGCTCAGCGAACACTTGGAAGTAGACAGCGGCAGCATTCAGGCATTTATCATCGGGGAGCATGGAGACAGTGAACTGGCTGTCTGGAGTGACACCAATGTCTCAGGGATCGGCATCAACGAATTTTGTGAAATGCGCGGGCATTTTGACCACGAGAAATCTATGAAGAGGATTTTTGACGATGTGAGAAACAGCGCCTATGAGATCATCGAGAAGAAAGGTGCTACCTATTACGGCGTCGCCATCGCAGTCAGCCATATTGCAGAGAGCATTATTCGAAATAAAAATTCGATCCTCCCGGTCTCCAGCCTGCTTAGCGGAGAATATGGCCTGTCTGACCTTTGTCTGAGCGTACCGACCATTGTCAACAAAAACGGTGCGGAACAGGTCATAGAAATTGATTTAAACAGTAAAGAATCCAATCTGCTGAATAAATCTGCAGGACAGTTAAAAGAGATCCTTTCATCCCTGGATTTATAGCAGGCTCCGTTTTGTATCTTTTGTATACGAAAAAGTACAGTGGAAATATTTACACATTATGAGATCTGTGCTATTGTATGATTCAAACAAAAATTTACTGATTTTTTATTAGATTCATACAAAAAGTGAGGGTTCCATATGAAAAGATATCTCTTAGCCGGTATTGTAGCTTTGGCGATTGCAGTTACTTTAAGCGGATGCGGTACAGCACACGTAAAACCGGAAGGACTCAGTGACAGCCAGTACAGGCTGGGCCTGAGAGCGATTGAGACGACAGATAAATATTTAAACGCTGAACTTTCAAAAGATCTGGCCAGCGAACAATTCGAAAATATCAAAAAGGCGTTTGAACAGTATACAAAAAGCAGAAAAACTGCTTTTTCACGGGTAGATTCCCGGATGGAACAACTGGAACACTGCCTGTCTGCAAAAAAAGTTTCAGACAAATCAGTGACCAAAGCCAGAAACCGTTTGGCAGAGACATTAAATCAAAATCTTTTATAAGTTCAATCGAGTAGGAGGCTAGTCATTAAGTGACTAGCCGACCTCTCAGTCGAGTAAGTAAGAGGAATTTCACCTCAAACTTCTCACGGAACCGTACGTGAAAGTCTCCTTTCATACGGCTCTTATCATTCAGCAGTACGAATATATCATGCTCCAATGAGCAAATAGTTTTGGCTCTGGCTTTCTCAAAGTGCAGAGCCATTCTTCTGCCCTGCGTCTTCTCCCATGGAAGTTCTTATACTTACACATGCCCATTTCACAAGTCTTCTTTCTATGCATAGCAGCGTATCTTTCATTGCGGATGGATTGTATTTCCCAAAATAATTCATCCAGCCACTTAGTATCGGATTCAGCATTTCGGCTAGGATATCTATCTTACATCCTATCCTCTTGTGCAACTCCATCTCTTTGATTTTTGTTCGGAATCCCTTGGCAGACTCTTTACTGACGGAAGCTATAAAGTTGTATCTAAGTTTTCCATCCCGGCATTTGATATACATTGCTTTAAATGTGTATCCCAGAAAAATCAAACTCTGTAAGTTCTTCTTCCTTTCACCTGTCCTCGTCCTTACAATACACAATCCTTGTCTTGGTCGGATTCAGTTCCAGCTTACATTCTTCAAACCTTTGAGCCAGGCTCTGCTTGATACATATTGCCTCCTCTTTTGTACGGCAGTGGACTATTCCATCATCTGCATACCTCTCAAACGGGACTTGCGGAAAATTTCATTTCATCCACATATCAAATACATAGTGCAAAAACATATTTGCAAGAACCGGACTTATTACTCCACCTTATGATTAGAAAGGCATAACGCTCCTTGCGGTGAACCAACTTTTGTTGGGAAGTATTTTCCGTCTTCTATTACTCCTGCTTTTAACCATTGCCGAAACAATTTCAGAACTCGTCTATCACTGATTCTTCTTTCGATAAGACTCATAAGTATTTCATGGTCAATGTTATCAAAATATCCTTTTATGTCTGCATCTACTACATACCAGCTCTTATATAAAGTCTTCTGTACCTTCTTCGTTGCCTGTATTGCGTCCCGTTTTGGTCTGAACCCATATGAGCATTCTAAAAAGTTTGCTTCAAAAACTGGTTCAACTACTATTTTGCATGCCTGTTGTACAATTCTATCTCTAATAACAGGTATACCCAATGGTCGCTGTTTACCATCTGGCTTTGATATATAAACTCTCTTAACTGGTTTTGGATAATAGATGCCTTTTACTAAATCTTCCTGGGTATCCAATAAGTATGATTCCACTCCATACTCTTCAATCATTTCAAAGGTCACACCATCTATTCCGGCACTTCCTTTGTTTTCTTTTACCTCTTTCCACGCCCGCCATAAAACATCCAGGCGAAAAATACGGTCATACAACGCATGAAATCTGCGTTGCTTATCCTTTTTGGCAGCCAAGTATAGTTTGCATTGAAGTTGTCGTGATTTATCTATTGAGTGTTGTTGTCCCTTTTGAGGCATGCACTGTCCCTTACCTTCCTGTTTAACTTGACTAAAGTAGAGCCCCTTTTCCAAATACGTTTATCTTACCGCACCATCATAGATACTATGGGCTCCTCCGACTCCTCATAATGCGTCTTCTTGAATTTCGTGTGTTACTTATATCAAGAATTACATGTTTATGGTTCCATGACACTATGAGGTCTCTTCTGTTCCATCAACAACTATGTTAACATTCCGCTCCCTCTACACCGAAGGGTTCTTCAGCGCTGCTTCCAGTTTCTTCACGCCTTCCGTGGTCTTCGTCAGAAAGCCAGTGACTCGACACCCTCTTTTTTCCAAAAGGGCTAACGTAACGATGCTACAGGATTCACTTAATGTTACGGAGCTCACTGGTGATTACTCCGACCAGACTTTCACTGGCAAGCTGTTGACAGCTTGCAGAACACACGACTTTCACCCATTAGTAACGTGCGCAGCCAGGCGCACTCAGAAAAAACTCCGGTCATAGATTTTAACCGGAGTTTTTTTATTAAAGGTCATAAAATACAATGCGTCTTGGCGCTTATCGTTTCTCAAAATGCTGATAGTCTTTATATGTAATCCAGTCACCGCCCCACTGAAAACCGTGTTTCCTGAAAATCCGGTACACACGGTCATTTCTGTGGATCATATTATATTTATACTTGCCTCTGCACTTTTTTACATCTCTCTGCGCATAGATTTTTCCGTTTTCAGGTGTGATGGAATTTCTCTTTACAAAGGGGTTGACCCTCGGATTAATGTCAATCGCTTTGCCGTAAGCATGGTTGGACAGGTGACTGGTCCCTTCTACAATCCGGTAGTTAAAGGCGGAGGTGTTATTGGCTTCCATAGATTTTGTGTCATCGGCGCCGTAATCATCGACCAGACGGATACTCTCGATCGGGTACTGCATATCATAAAGCTCCTGAAAAATTTCCACCGTATCTTTGGCAATGGACTTATTCACAAGCAGCTGCCCACTCCTGATCTTCCCGTCATAACCGTAATATTTCACCTTCACATAGCGCAGGTCCTGAATTTTTATGTTCGGATTGGACCTGTAAGAAACCCCGCTGATTTTTTCTTTCACTGCCTTCGGGACCTTTTCGTAAGAAAAACCGCTGATGCTTTTATTGGAAAATGCTGGTTTGACGGGTTCCTTTTCTCTTATCTCCTGAACGGATGCACCCAGTCCAATCAATGCCGCCAGCATCATACTTACAATATGTTTCCCCATAAGATCCCTCCCGTCTACGGTCTGCCGTTTAGCTGAAATAAACTGTCTAACAGCAGCCAGTTGGCCCGAAACGGCCTCATCAGATTCCAGTATCCGACACCCGTAAAACCATATTCTTTTGCTGTCCGGACTTTTACATCGATACTCCGGACATCTTCAAACCATACTTCATGTTCTGTTCCATTTAACGTGTAGTTAAAAAATGGGCTCATAGCAGTCTCATCGAACCGGATCTGTACTCCGTTCTGATCTGCGATCTCCACTGCTTCCACATTTCCGATCGTCCTTGCCCTTGTGGTTCCTCTCTCGTAGGGGAGCGGCCAGTCATAGGCATAGTTCGGAATGCCCATATATATTTTCTCCGGCGGGATCTCTGTCACTGCGTAATCCAAAACCTGTTGGACTTTGTTGATCGGTGCAACTGCCATTGGCGGCCCGAACGTATAGCCCCATGCACGTCAATGGTAATATTATATTCTTATTTTCTAATATTATAACACACATTTATGTCTACTTTTACTTGACATATGTCAAGTAGTGTAGTATACTATAACTTATAGAAAGGAAGTGAAATAAATGCCTGAAATAACAAGATTTTATGGAATCGTCATTAAGATTTTTTTCCGTGGCGAACATAATCCCCCTCACATACATGCTGTATATGGTGAACATAATGGGGTATTTGAAATTTCCACAATGGAAATGATCGAAGGTGACCTGCCTAGGAAAGCGATTAAGTTAGTGCAGGAATGGGGAGAATCTTATAAAGACGATTTGCAAGAAATGTGGGATAGCAAACAATTAAAAAAACTTCCGCCGCTTGAATAGCGGTGGAAGCCAGATTGGAGGTGATCATAATGCTTTCCATAAAAGTAAAAGATGTAATTCCGTTAAGCGATATGAGGTTACTTGTATTCTTTGAAAACGATATGATAAAACTATTTGACGTGAAGCCCATCATGAAAGATTATCCAGAATTTGAAGCATTGAAAAATACAGATCTTTTTAACCTTGTAAAAGTTGAAACTGGCGGCTACGGAATTTCTTGGTCTCATGAACTTGACTGCTCTGAAGGTGAGTTGTGGGAAGACGGAGTTGAATTACCTATTACCCCTGAATTTTTTATAAACTTTGTTAAGTATGGCATTATAAATACAAAAGATGCCTGTGATCTTTTAGATTGCAGTCGTCAGAATATTGATGATCTATTAAAAAGAAAGAAAATAACTCCTGTAAAATCGTTCCAGCGTAATAAACTATTTTTAAAAAGCGATATTCTAAAAAGACATGATGTACTTTAATTATCTCATTAAATTTAAAGAGCAGCTCATCTGAGCTGCTCTTTAAATCCCTATTTATGGCTCTATTGCGATCCAATTAAATGTTGTTTGTGCTGTCGTATTATATACACCTATATCAAAACCCGATTCATTGTGAAGCCGAATAGAACAGGCACACTGTGCTACATTTGCAGACGCATGAGAAGCAACGACAACCGGATTATTATTATGAGGATGTGAATAAGCTACATGTACAAACGACCATTCTCCACTTTTT
>Ga0137302_10262_pt1 | contig 32393 bp, 27 predicted proteins | sample Ramsor2O_GlcNAcB_FD_97184 | JGI IMG/M metagenome (GOLD analysis project Ga0137302, IMG submission 97184) | Mouse cecal microbial communities from Vienna, Austria - N-Acetylglucosamine amended with D2O_GlcNAcB | ecosystem: Host-associated > Mammals > Digestive system > Large intestine > Cecum... | reverse complement strand
TATTGTGGTGGAGGGCGCTGTGTTTGCTGACGAGGCGCTGAACGTGACACCGGACTTTCACAAGAAAGCGCTGGAACTTCTGCCTCAGGGACTTCCGGTGGAATACATTCCCCATACAGAGCTTAAGGAGCGCAGCAAGGATGCAAAGGCCATTGTCCTTACAGGTGAATTCACAGGATACACCAACGTGATTTTAGTGGCGGGATGCGCTTACTGATACTGCTCTGGCAAAGGGGCATTCTCAGGAACTCTTAGCAGCAAGGGAGGGGTAACATGGAAGAAAAATTAGTATTGCGGATGGATTCGATTGTGAAGACATTTCCGGGCGTTAAAGCTCTGGACGGAGTCCATCTGGATGTGAGGAGGGGAGAGGTACACGCCCTGTGCGGTGAGAACGGCGCAGGCAAATCCACCCTGATGAAAATTATAGCAGGGGCCCAGGGATATACTTCCGGACACATGTATGTCAATGGGGAGGAAGTGGTGTTCCATTCCACCAAGGACGCGGAGCGCAAGGGTATCGCCATGATATACCAGGAATTCAACATGGTGCGGGACCTGTCCGTGGCGGAGAACATGTATCTGGGAAGGCTTCCTAAGACGTCATACGGCGCAGTGGACTGGAAAAAGCTGTACAAGGATGCCCAGGAGGAGCTGGACCGTTTGGGCCTTAGGTTTGACTGCCGTACCAAGGTGCGCAACCTGTCCGTGGCGGAATCGCAGATGACGGAGATTGCAAAGTGTCTGACCATAGGCGCGAAGGTCATCATCATGGACGAGCCAACCGCTGCCCTGACAGACGAAGAAATTCGGATTCTGTTTAAAATCATTGCGGAGCTTAAGGCGGAGGGCATTTCCATTCTGTATATTTCACACCGCATGGATGAGATTTTCCAGATATCGGACCGTCTGACCGTGTTCAGGGACGGAAAATACATAGCTACCAAGGACATAGGCCACACCAATTACGACGAGGTGGTTTCCATGATGGTAGGCCGCAGCGTGACCAACCTGTATCCTGAGAGGGATTACAGGGAGGACGAGACGGTGCTGGAGCTTAAGAATATCTGCGGAAAAGGAGTCCACAACGTGAACATCAGGCTCCACAGGGGTGAAATCCTGGGAGTGGCCGGACTTTTAGGTTCAGGAACCATTGAGCTGTCTAAAATCGTATACGGAGCCCTTCCTATGGACTCCGGGGAGATTTACATAAACGGGGAAAAGAAAGACTGTTCCAGCCCAAAGAAGGCCTTAAAAGCGGGAATCGGATTTGTGTCCGACGACAGGAAGCAGGAAGGGCTGGTGCTCATACGCAATATCAGGGAAAATGTTTCCCTGTCATCACTGGATAAGATAACCCATTTCATTCATCTGGATAAGAAGCTGGAGACTAAGCGGATTAACGCACAGGTTAAACGGCTCAACATTAAAATCAGCAGCCTGCAGCAGCTGGCCGGTAAACTCAGCGGCGGCAACCAGCAGAAGGTGGTATTTGCCAAGGTGCTGGAAGCCAACCCGTCCATACTGATTCTGGACGAGCCAACCCGCGGCGTGGATGTGGGGGCCAAGGCGGAGATTTATCAAATCATGGATGAGCTCACCAAGGCCGGAAAAAGCATTATACTGATTTCAACGGACCTGCCCGAAGTCATTGGCATGAGCGACCGGGTAGTCATCATGAGGGAAGGCCATACGGTTCTGGAAATACCAAAATCAGAGATGAATCAGGAAATTATCTTAGCCCATGCATCTGGAGGTGTCAGTGAAAATGAATAGTGTAAATAAGAAAAAACTAATCGGCCGGCTCAATATCTACCGCTCCGTGCTGATTTTACTGGTAATCTGCGTATTTGCAACCATATTGTCCCCCAGCTTCTTAAGCGTGGCCAACCTGTTCAACGTGTTTAAGCAGATTACAGTGGCAGGTATCGTGGGATGCGGCATGACCTTTGTCATTCTCACCGGGGGAATCGACCTTTCCGTAGGCTCCATCCTGGGACTGGCAGGCGTTCTGGCTTCCGGTATCCTGGAATCCACAGGCAATGCGGGAGCGGCCATTCTGGTGGCTCTGGCCGTAGGCATAGGATGCGGCGCCGTAAATGGTTTCTTTGTGGCAGTGTGTGAGATTCCTCCCTTTATCTCCACCCTGGGCATGATGACTCTCCTTCGCGGATGCATTCTTGTATATACAAAAGGCTCCCCTATTCCCATTAAAGTGGATGCCTACAAGTTTTTTGGCAAGGGAACAGTCGCCGGAATGCCGGTTCCCGTCATCATCCTTATCATCCTATTCCTCATTGCCCACTATGTGCTGACACAGACCAGTTACGGCCGCAGCATCTATGCCTTTGGAGGCAATCGGGAGGCGGCGCGTCTGTCGGGTATTTCTGTCCGTTTCACAGAGTGGATGGCTTATACGCTTAACGGTCTTATGTGCGGCGTTGCAGGCGTGATTCTGACAGCAAGGCTTGGTTCGGCACAGTCCACCAGCGGCACCGGCATTGAGATGGACGCCATCGCTGCCGTTATCCTGGGCGGTACGTCCTTAAGCGGCGGCGTGGGCTTTGTGCTCCCAACTGTGGTGGGCGCCATGATTATGGGTATTATTGATAATATCCTGACGCTTATGAACGTAAATCCCCATGCCACCAATATTGTGAAGGGCGCTGTCATACTGATTGCGGTCCTGGTGGACAAGAAGGTAAAGGACCTGTCGGCTAAGGCGGAATAGAAGATAGAAAACAGAGTTAACACAAAGTAGTGTAAATGCAGAGCAGTAAAGCCCGGAAACGGGTGAAAAGGATAAGGTACCTGCGGTTCTGCCGGTTCATCCTGTTTATCCATGAAACGGCAAAACCGTCACAAAATATTTATTTAAGAAAAGGAGATTGTATTATGAGGAGACAAATTGGGGCAACTGTATTGGCATTAGCAATGGCGTGTTCACTGATGGCCGGATGCAGCTCAGGCTCAGGGGAAACTACCGCCGCCGCAGCTACTGAGGCGGCAAAGGAGGAGTCTAAGGAAGAAGCAAAGGATGAGGCAAAGGATACCTCGGCTGAGGCAGAAAATACCGGTTCAGAAGAGGGAAGCGGAAAGAAGTATGTGATCGGTCTTGCCATGAACACACAGACCAACCCATTCTTTGTGGATGTAAAGGACGGTGTCCAGAAGGCTGCTGACGAGCACGGTATTGAACTGTATATTACCGACGCCCAGGACGATCCCACCATCCAGATGAAGGATGTGGAGAACCTGATTACAAAGAAGCCGGATGCCATCATCATCGATACATGTGATTCCGACGCTATCGTTTCCTCCATCGAGGCATGCAACGATGCAGGGATTCCTGTCTTTACCATGGACCGCGAGGCTAACGGCGGCGAGGTTGTTTCACACATTGGCTACGACGCTATCAAGTCAGGCCGTATGGCAGGACAGTACCTGGTTGACACCTTAGGCGGAAAAGGCAAGATTGTTGAGATTCAGGGCATCATGGGAACTAACGTTGCCCAGAACCGTTCCCAGGGCTTCAACGAAGTGATGAAGGACAACCCGGACATGGAAATCGTGGCCTGCCAGGTGGCTGATTTTGACAGAGCCAAGGGCATGAGCGTTATGGAGAATATTCTTCAGGCCAATCCGGAAATCGACGGACTTTATGCCGCAAATGACGAGATGCTTTTAGGCGCATTAGAGGCAATGGAAGCAGCAGGCAGAACCGATGAAATCGTAAAAATCGGCTGTGACGCCATCGACGACACACTGGATGCAATGAAGGCCGGCAAGGTTGACGCAACCATCGCAGAGCCGCCATTCTTCTTGGGAAAGGCCATCCTTAACACTGCCTATGATTATCTGGAAGGCAAGCAGGTTGAGCCTTATGTAATCCTGGACAACCAGCTGGTAACACAGGATACAGTGGACAGCCTGGTAACAAAGGAATAATTTACCGGCATCACTTGTACATAGGAAACAGAATATTTTCCGGCCATCGGCTCATACTATGAGGGTACAAATGAAGTACGAATCAGAAACAGGTGAGTCCATGGAAAAGCCGGGTAAGAAACTGAAGAAATTATTAATTATAACAGGAACCACGGGAGCGGTGTATGCAGGATTTAAATATCTGCTGCCCCTCGTGGCTCCTTTTTTCGTGGGTTATATCCTGGCCCTTGTGCTGCGGCCGTCGGCCAGGTTCCTGTCCTACCGGATGAGGATTACGGTGAGGGGAAAACGGCATCATATGCCCATCGGCGTCATCGGCGGCGTGGAATTCCTGGCGGTTCTGTCCGTCCTGGGAGTGGTGCTCTACAGGGGCGCCCTAAAGCTGTGCTCAGAGGGGAAACTGCTTATGGTGCAGCTTCCGGTATGGCTGGAACAGTTTGATCTGTGGCTCACAGGAAACTGCCACAGGGTGGAGCATGCCATGGGGCTGAGGCCGGGATGTGTGGCCGACATGGCCGGGGATATGCTATATCACATGGTAGATACATGCAAAACAGCTGCCATGCCCTTTCTCATGGCCAATTCCATGTCCGTGCTCAGCTGTCTGGCAAAAGCAGCCATCGTAAGCCTGGTGGTGTTTTTGGCAGCTATATTAAGCCTGCAGGAAATGGAGGACCTGCGGGACCGCCGGGACCAGTCCGTCTTCCGCAAGGAATTTAATATGATAGGAAACCGCCTGGTGCAGACAGGAAAGGCCTGGTTCAGAAGCCAGGGAATCATTCTCTTTATTACAACAGGGCTGTGTATCGGGGGAATGTTCCTGATCCGCAATCCGTATTACATCATGGCAGGCATTGGAATCGGTATACTGGATGCTCTCCCTATATTTGGAACCGGCACGGTGCTGATACCCTGGGCTGTCCTTCGGCTGGCTGTTGGGGACTGGAAGCAGGCGCTGGCACTTACCGCCCTTTATCTGGTGTGCTATTTTGTGCGTCAGATCCTGGAAGTGCGGATGATGGGCGGACAGGTGGGGCTGTCTCCCCTTGAGACGCTGGCGTCCGTGTATGTGGGATTGGAATTGTTCGGATTTTTTGGTTTCATACTGGGACCTCTGGGATTGCTGCTGACAGAGGATATGGTGGAGGCGTGGACGAAGGAGGTGGAAAGGGAGACATAGAAAGAGAGACATAGAAAGAGGGGGACTGTCTGAGCGGTTAGGGTTTGTCTGCCGCAGAATCTTCATATGGCGATTCTGTGGTTGACAAAGTCCCAAAACTGACGTAAAATCATTCTTACATAAAGAAATGACCAATTCATAGATATGACATGGAAAGGGAACAGTAAGCGTGATTGCACGTCACAGAGAGAGGACCGCAGGTGAGAGGTCCTTACGGTTGGCAGATGCTGAACCCGCCCTGGAGTCCTGTATGATGAATGCAGCGTATGTCCGGCGTTAACGGATGATGAGAGAACCATGAGGGCGCGCAGATGGCGGGAATGAATTTTCAGACACGTTTTAAGCCCGATGGTTAATAAGGGTGGTACCGCCGAGTCATTCGGTCCCTTGTGCACGCGGCACAGGGGATTGGGTGGCTTTTTTTATTTCATAATGTAAGATATGCAAGAGTCAATGTAAATAACGAAAAGGAGAAAAATCATGGCAGACAACAAGAAAATGGTAGAGGCCATCACATCCATGGATGAGGATTTCGCCCAGTGGTATACGGATGTGGTAAAGAAGGCGGAGCTGTGCGATTATGCCAGCGTCAAGGGATGCATGGTGATTAAGCCGGCCGGCTATGCAATCTGGGAGAACATCCAGAAGGAAATGGACAGAAGGTTTAAGGAGACAGGGGTGCAGAACGTATACATGCCTATCTTCATACCGGAGAGCCTGTTAGAGAAGGAAAAGGACCATGTGGAAGGATTTGCGCCTGAGGTGGCATGGGTAACTCATGGAGGACTGGAGGAACTTCAGGAGCGCATGTGCGTAAGGCCTACCTCTGAGACTCTGTTCTGTGATTTTTACGCAAAGGACATCCACTCCTACCGCGACCTTCCCAGAGTCTATAACCAGTGGTGTTCCGTTGTGCGATGGGAAAAGACCACACGTCCGTTCTTGCGCTCCAGGGAGTTTTTGTGGCAGGAAGGCCATACGGCCCATGCGTCAGCCGAGGAGGCCGAGGCCAGAACAATTCAGATGCTGAACCTGTATGCGGACTTCTGTGAGGAAGTGCTGGCCATTCCTGTCATTAAGGGTCAGAAAACCGATAAGGAGAAGTTTGCCGGAGCAGAGGCAACCTACACCATAGAATCTCTGATGCATGATGGAAAAGCCCTGCAGTCAGGTACCAGCCATAACTTCGGTGACGGATTTGCAAAGGCATTTGACATCCAGTTTACGGACAAGGATAATACATTAAAGTATGTACACCAGACATCCTGGGGCGTGAGCACCCGTATCATCGGCGCCATCATCATGGTGCACGGCGATGACAACGGTCTGGTGCTTCCTCCCAGAATCGCTCCGGTCCAGATTATGGTGGTACCGGTACAGCAGCAGAAGGAAGGCGTGCTGGATAAGGCATATGAGCTGAAGGAGCGCCTTACAAAGGCAGGATTCGCCGTAAAGGTGGATGATACGGACAAGAGCCCGGGCTGGAAGTTCGCTGACTGTGAGATGCGCGGCGTGCCTCTTCGTGTGGAGATTGGGCCAAAGGATATAGAGAAGAACCAGGCAGTGCTGGTGCGCAGAGACAACCATGAGAAGAGCTTCGTATCCCTGGATGAACTGGAGTCAAGAGCAGGTGAAATGCTGGATACCATCCATGACGCCATGCTGGAGAAGGCAAGGAAGCACAGGGATGCCCACACTTATACAGCGGCCGGTTGGGATGAATTTGTGGATACCGTCAACAATAAGCCGGGCTTTGTAAAAGCCATGTGGTGCGGCTGCCTGGAGTGTGAGGAGAAAATCAAGGAGGTGGCCGGAGCCACATCCAGATGCATACCCTTTGAGCAGGAGAACCTGTCCGATAAATGCGTTTGCTGCGGGAAGCCGGCGAAGAAGATGGTTTATTGGGGCAAGGCGTACTAAAGAAGTAAATAGATATGGCAGATGCGGGAGTGGACCTGCATCTGCCATTTTCCATACCCGCTGAATATGTTGTTATAATATGTGGTTAAAATATTTCTGGAAAAGGACAGGAAAAGCTGATAGAATAAGACCGTGGCAGTGTTAATCATAAAATGAATATAGTATGAGGAAGCAGACAGACATGGAAATCAGAATACCCGTTCCCGCAGAGGAGATTATTAATAAACTGAATGAACACGGATATGAGGCATACGTGGTAGGCGGATGCGTCAGGGATATGCTTTTGGGCAGGGAGCCGGGGGACTGGGATATCACCACCAGCGCCCTGCCGGGGCAGGTAAAGGAGGTGTTCCGGCGTACTGTGGATACCGGCATACAGCACGGCACAGTGACCGTGATGATGGGGAAGGAGGGGTATGAGGTAACAACTTACCGTATTGACGGAGAGTACTCGGACGGACGCCATCCCAACAGTGTGGAGTTCACTCCGGATTTGGTGGAGGATTTAAAACGCCGGGACTTTACCATTAATGCCATGGCCTATAACAGCCATACGGGATTTGTAGATAAATTCGGAGGTGTGGAGGATTTGGAGAAGGGAATCATCCGGTGCGTGGGGGAGCCCATGGACCGCTTTACAGAGGATGCCCTCAGAATCCTGCGGGCCATCCGTTTTTCGGCCCAGCTGGGCTTCTCCATAGAAGAACGCACCTATGAGGCCATCAGGACAATTGCGCCTAACATGGTCCATGTGAGTAAGGAACGGATTCAGGTGGAGCTGACCAAGCTTCTGCTGAGTTCCCATCCGGATTATATCCTGCGGGTGTATGAGACTGGAATCAGTCCCTATGTGTCAGAGAAATTTCACGGGGCTTATGCCGGGGAGTCAGGGAATTGGGCTGTGCCGTCCATTCCCGCCGGAATTCCGGCAGTAAAGCATATGCGCTGGGCTGCTTTTTTGAGGAATTGCAGTGCTTCCCAGGCAGCGGATATACTGAAGGATTTAAAGCTGGACAATGACACCATCTACAGGGTAAGAATTCTGGTGGAGCGGCAGGGAAAGAAGGTGGGATTTCAGGACGGTATGGAAGATGGCATGAGGGATGTCATAAAGGATGGCAGGGAGCCGTCCAGGGCATCCATCCGCCGTGCCATGAGCCAGATGGAGCCGGAGCTGTTTGATGATTTGCTCACACTTAAGATGTGCCTTTCTGAGGCGGCGTCCAATGACGGGGAATTGCGGTGGCTGCGCCAGGTCAGAGATTTGACAGAGGAAATTCGCAGGAACGGAGATTGCATCAGCCTGAAGACCCTGGCTGTCTCGGGTCATGACATTATGGGTGCAGGGGTGAAGCCTGGCAGGGAAGTGGGCAGCACGCTGGCCCGGCTTCTGGATATGGTATTGGAGGAACCTCAGAGGAATACGAAAGAGTACCTGCTTGCCCATCTGGAACAGAAGAAGGGGCAGGCAGGTATCTGACACATATGGAAATTTGGTGTGACCGGCCGCGGCTGTCAGGAGTTCGTTTACATTACTGCTGTTAAGGCCGCTGCCTATGAGTATGGGAAGCGAAGTGGATTTTTTGCATTTTGATATATTTTCCACGGATGGTGGGGTACCTGTATCAAATCCTGTGACAATTACTGCGTCACCATCCTGGGATTCGATATCCATGGCCTGTTCCGCTACGCTCCGGTCGTGGATGATGTAATGACTTCCGTGTTTGACGTTCACATCACACAGGGCCAGAATCTGGTCAGCCTTTAGCCGGCTCCTCATGCGGGACACATTGGCGCCCATGGCATTGATGAAGCCGGATTGGGATACAAATGCATTACACCATTCGAATACACGTATCCAGCTTGCTCCGGCTGCTACCGCGCAGGCCATTGTACAGTCGGCGCCATTCATGTGGCATTCGGCTCCAACCGGAATGGAGACTTTATTGCGGACCGCATGGATTTCAACTGCCAGGGCAGCGGCGGTTTCATATCCGATATTCTCACTGCGCAGATAGGGGATATCCCACATATTTTCTACCTGGACACCGTCCACACCAGCCTGCTCCAGTATGGCGGCCTCCTCCAGCGCGATGGAAATAATCTTATCCATTCCCATGTTTACCGGGTCATATTTGGGGGAGCCGGGAAGCGGCCTTTAATGTACCATGCCGATAATTGGCTTATCCACCTTAAAAACATCTTTTAATTTACCCATAATTATATTACCTTTCGTTGATACAGGAAATGTCCGTCTTAAAATAATTGTAGCTTCTCTCCACATCAAGTCCGATGAGTTCATTTATTCTCTTTTGTATCTTTATGTACAGCTGTAATTCCTCATCTGTGAAATTATACAGCTCTTTTGAGTTGTGCTCATAAGACATACGGTCAAAATTTTCATGGTGGTCGTAGACAATGAGACCTTCCTCCGTTAGATGAAGTTTATATTCCCTGTTGTTTTTCTGGTTGCGGGTCTGTTTGACCCAGTTTTTTCCAACTAATTTTTTTACCATCTGGGAACAGGCGCTTTTTGTTTTTTTCAACAGTTTGGACGCCTCTGTCACGGTAATGCCATCATTCTGGCCGATACACTGAATAAGATGGGCCTCTGATTGGTACAGGACGGCATTTCCATAGTCATGGGGGAGACTGTCATACTCGTTCATTAGCTGATTTGTCAGTTTCAATTCTGTCATCATATCACAATATAATAAATATCTCCTATTATCCATGCTCTCTCTCCCTTTGGCTCGTAAAAATACTATATAGTTTATTATAATACATTTTCCTCAAAAGGAATAGAGATTTGCGCCCCCCTGTGCTGTACGCAGTATGCAGCGGCGCGGTTAGCATAGTCGATGGACTCCCGGAATGAGTATCCCTGTGACAGTTTTGCAGCCATACTGCCGATGAAAGTATCACCTGCTGCAGTCCATTGACCCGGAGACCCTCCACGGAAGTGACTCTGCCCTTGTATTCATAGACAACACCACGGCTTCCCAGGGAAATCACAGGCATTCTTATGCCCTTCTCCTTGAGAATATGTATGGCCTGTACCGCATCTTTTTCTGTCTCCACCCTGACACCGGTCAGCATTTCTGTCTCCACTTCATTGGGCTTCAGTATATCAATTCGGCCGGCAATTTCAGGCGAAAGCTTAGAGTAGTCCTTGGAGGAAGGATCTACAATCAGTATGCAGTTATTCTGCCGGGCCATAAGGGAAATTTCTTCAAGTAATTGGCTGCTGTGCTCCAGGGTGGTCATGACTATACTGCTGTCCGTAAACAGATGGGCATACTCGTCAGCCGCAATTCTGCCAATCAGCGTCACATTGCCCCCGGACCTGGCAGCGGCAACAGACTGGTTGCCGCCTTTTCCTCCCGGATTCACATTATAATCCTCATAGGTATAGACCGTTTCGCCCATTGCCGGTATTTTATTGCAGCGTATGGAGATGTCCATGATAAGCGAACCAAAGCAGATGATATTCTTTGAAGTTTTAATATCCATCTTACCGCCTCCCTAATCCAAATAGCTTAAAAACTGTGTGATTCTGTCATTATGCAGATTTACCAGCTCGTCATAACTTCCTTTTGCCAGAGTTTCCCCCTTTTCCACGAATACGATCTCTTCGCTGACTTCTCTGGCAAAGGACATATTATGTGTCACGACAATGATGGTATACTCCTCCTGTGACAGTTCCTTAATCAGGCTCTGTACTCCGGCGCCCAGATCAGGGTCAAGGGCGCTTGTGGGTTCGTCAAACAGAAGGATTTCCGGCTTCATGGCTAAGGCCCTTGCAATGGCGATTCTCTGCTGCTGTCCTCCGGAGAGCTGGTGGGGATAGCTGTCTTTTTTGTCCTCCAGCCCCACCCGTTTTAAAAGCTCCATGGCATCCTGGCAGGCCTCGTCCTTGCTTTTTTTCAGCACGGTGACCGGCCCTTCCATGATGTTTTCAAGGGCGGTCTTGTGCGGAAAAAGATTGAAGCTCTGAAAAACCATACCTGTTTTCTTGGTAAAGGCAGTTTTCTGGTGTTTGGGAAGTTTCCTGGAAAAACCCAGCGCTTTTCCATCCAGGCTGATAGAACCTGAATCCGGTGTTTCCAGAAGATTGATGCACCGAAGCAATGTGGATTTTCCTGAGCCGGAGGAACCTATGATAGCCATGGTCTTGTGCGATTCGATTTCCAGACTGATTTCCTTCAGCACATGATTATCTCCAAAATATTTGTTTAAATGTTTTATCTGCAGCATATGGCACCACCCTAGACCTGCGTATCTGTAATTTCTTTGATTTTTTTCTTATCCATAGGAGTCAGCATGAGTTTATTTTCTATCCGGTTCTGCACATAATTCAGGACCGTACAAAATATAAGGTAAATAAATCCGACCTCAATGTACATGAGAAGCGGTTCATAATTCCTGGCGGTTATTCTCTGGGTAGTCAGGAATGGTTATATTGGCCGCGAGGGATGTATCCTTAACAAGGGCAATAGAGCTGTTAAAGAGAGGCGGTACGGATATCTTAAACGCCTGGGGAAGTATGATTCTTAAAAGCTGCTGGGGATAGCTCATTCCCAGTGACATGGCCGCCTCCCACTGGCCTTTGGGTATGGACAGGATGGCGGCCCTGATTATTTCTGAGCTGTAAGCACCGATGCTTAAGGTAAAAACCAATATTCCTGAAGGCATTGGATTAATGACAACGCCTACTTTGGGAAGTCCAAAAATACAAGGAACAACTGCACAAGCAGAGGAGTGCCGCGTATAATCCAGACATATAACTCACAGATTTTGTTTAAAACCGGCACCTTGGATATGCGGATAATGGCTACGAAGACCGCTAACGTTGTTCCAAGGGCGAATGAAATCAATGTCAGAGGTATCGTAAAAGAGATTCCCGCTTTTAAAATAGGCCAAAATGATGAGGTTAATATTTCGATTGAACGTGCATCCATTTCATTCACCCTCCTGATACAATGTCATTTAGATAATTTCGAAAGAAAGCTTCCTGTATAATATAAGCAGATACAGGGTTTGACGAAAAAGTATACCTCAAGTACATTCAGATTATTACTGACCAGCCAGTTGGTAAAATCTAAACATACGAGAGGTATACACAATGAATGCGAAAGCGAAACAGAGGAAAAATCAAGTTAATTCTGTAAATATTTTTGAACAGGAGGAGTTGGTAAAAAAGCAGCTGCAATCCGTCAGGAACTGCAGGCGCACACCTGGCACGACCTTGAAACCCACGGCAAATTCGATAAGAATGCAAGGCCTTCCATCATCAGCGATGACATACTCATAGTTGGATGCGATATAGGCAGTGACACGCACTATATGAGGGCAATTGATACCAGAGGAAGGGAACTCAGCAGGAAGCCATTTTTATTCAGCAATACAGAGGAGGGTTTCTCATCAGCGAAAGACTGGATGCTGAAACTTGCCGCAGCAAACGATAAGAAGCAGATTGTGCTTGGCCTTGAGCCGACAGGCCACTACTGATTTTTGCCTGGCGGGCTGGCTCATCTCAAACGGGATCATTGTGGTGCAGGTCAATCCTTACGCAGTCAAACAGACCAAGGAACTGAGGACAACAGCCAGCTCAAGGATGACAGCAAGGATCCGAAGCTGATAGCAAACCTTGTGAAGGATGGGAACTACGGGATGCCGTATCTTCCGGAGAGACTGTATGCGGAACTGAGAAGGCTCTCCATGTTCCGTGACCAGCTTACAGAGGACCGGATCCGGGAGCTGAACCGACTGCATAGGGAAATGAAAATTCACTTTCCGGAATATAAGGACGCATTAGGAAAAGTGGACGGGGCATTTGCGTTGGAATTGCTGAAAGAGGCTCCGTTCCCCTCAGAACTGAAACTTCTGGGGACAGAAGGGATCCGAAACATATGGCATGCGGCAAAGCTGCGGGGGCGTGGGTACAGCAGGGCGAAAGAGATACTTGAATATGCGGAGCACAGCGTTGGACGCGTGGACGGCGCTGAAACGGCAAAGGAAGTAGTCAGATGGCCTGCAGGGGGGATCCTCCGGCTGGATGAGAAGCTGGCGGAAATAGAAGATAAACTTCATGGGAAGTGCCGAGAGATTCCCCATGCGGAGAACATACTGGAGATATCCGGGATTGGCGAAAACATCCTGTCGGGGATAATGGCGGAAATGGGTGACCGGAGCCGGTTTGACGATGCCGCCGAGATCCAGAAGCTAAGCGGACTGGGTCTCGTGGCCTGTAGTTCTGGCAAGCATAAGGGGGAGACCAAAATCAGCCATAGGGGACGCAAGAGGCTCAGGTATTGGCTGTTCCAGGCAGCAAAGTCGGCTGTCGCCCATTCGCCGGAATTCAAGGAACTGCACCTGTATTACACAACCAGGGCGGTAAACCCGCTCAAGAAGATGCAGTCGCTGATCGTGATAGCCTGTAAGATACTTGGGATTATCTTCACTATCCTGCGGGATGGGACAAAATACGATCCCGGCAAGATGCTGAGTGACATCCGGCGACAGGAGAAACAGGCGGAATTGACGGCAGCATAAACGGACGATAGCAGATATATGAAGATGATTCCAGAGCCTTGCCGGGTTTGCGGCATTGACGGGAGCCGGGCAGGGTTCTGGAAAGGAACCTGTAAACGATGGGGCTTTTGGAAGCCGCATCAGCAACAAGACCAATGGGAACCAGGGGCGGCACTGCGTCCACCGTGCAACCGGCACCGCGGAAGGGGAAGCTGGTCGGTATGATCTAAAAAACAAGAGCTGTAGCCAACGGTAGTTCTCTCCGTGGGACACGATCCCGTTTGAAAGCTTGGTTGGCACTCGGTGTATGAACAGGTGGGATGAAGGAAGTTGAGACACGATCTCATTAGGCACGGAAGGTTCACCATCATAGAGAAGCAGAGGGAAAATAGCCTTTATAAAGCGTAGACAACAGGACGCTTTATACAGTGCACCCTGCTCCATCTATTCAGTACATGATACCATGACTGTTCATCACCATTGGCTCTGTTTTTGAAAAGAATTACTTGAGAAAAAGTCCAGGAAATCAACATTTTGGGCTTGACATTATAGGAAGGTATACACCTTTTTCTAAAGCGCAAATGTGCAGGTTAAAACGGATGTGCAAGAAAGAAGCCAGGGGATTTTCCCTCCGGCATCGCATCAGGACGGAAAAGGATTGCATGACAAATAAGCAGGTTTACATCTGCTTCATAAAAAGGTATTATAGATATCAATGGGACTGCTTTATGCTGCCCGGTATATAAAATACCATGGCTTTCGGAAGTGCGCCGTCTGAAGACGAGGATACTGGCGTTCCTTCCGGATTGGGCTCAGCTCTTTTCTGAGCAGCGACATCACATCTAAGGGGTCTTCCTCCGTGGCCAGACGGAGAAAGGCCCTGCAGATATGGGCGGCCATACTAAAATTCACTTTATATACATGTTTGGTCTGGCCATGCTTTATGACTGTAAGGTTGACGAGTGCTTCCGTCATATTGTAAGCGATCAGCTTCGCCCATGTTTCCTGCTTGAAATATTCCGGCTTGTAGGCATGGAAGCTGCTCAACCCAATGGTATATTTGAGCTTGCGGAAGGATCCTTCTATGGCCCATCTGACAGAATAGAGGAGCTTTATATGTTCCGGTGGGAATTCATCAGGCGGCAGGTTCGTCACAAGGCATTCAAAAGAGCCGTCAGAAATAGGGAACCTTAAGATACGCAAGGACAGGTTGTAAGTGTCCAGGGAGCCATAGGAAATATAGTCAAAGGAAGCATCTGCATCCACATACCGTCTATAAAAGCCTTCTTTCACAGGGATCGACTTTTTATGGCTGCGCACAAGGGTGACATTTACCGTAATGTCAAACGAGTCAGAATCCGGGAAGTCAAAATTCCCGACAAGGCCTTTAGAATGGATGTCCTTTGTGCGGAAGAGGAAGTATTGTCCCTTTTCCATGACGGGGAAGCAAAGGAAGGCCTGCTGAAAAAGGTGAAGCTCGAGCCATCCGCGGCAAGGAAACGGAAGCCTGGTCCTGCATTGGCCTGGAGGGCTGAGTTGAAACGGTGGAAGACGGCTTCCAATGCTTCAGGCCGGAGTTTGGCGCGCTGCTGGTTAAAGGCAGAGGCGGATGGGGAGCCTGCCTGCAGGCCAAAGAAATCAAGCAGTTCTATCCTGGTGCCGGAAGAGCCGCAGGAAACCAGGAAGGAGATGAGCCTGTCGGCCCCCATTTTTCTGGAACGGGTGAAATCCCTGCCGGGACTGGCCGTATACTGGGAGATGCTGGATACGACATGGCTGACGGCGTCAGCAAAAGCAGCTTTGATGTCTTCATGTGACATAATAATGTACCTCCTTGGAATAGGATTGATGTTTCTGTCTCCAATTTCAAGGGCCGCGCTCACTACCTCTAAAATTCATCAATAGTGAGCGCGGCCGCACATTTTAACGTTTTTGTCAACCCCTTTGGGGATATTTTTAAAAAATTTAGGTTAGACCCCTATAGCGGAATCTAACCTAATACTTAACTAAATGACATTGCCTCCTGATATGTTACTGCTGGATTTCTTCCAAGGTAAGCTCTTTGGAGAAATCCTTACCTAAATATTTGTTGGAAAGTTCAGTAAGTGTTCCGTCTAAAAATATGGTTTATTTTGTTTAATAAAGTATCAATAATGGAACGAGGTACTGCTGCATTCAGACGTATGAATCCTTCTCCATTTTCCACGAACTGGTCCCCGCCTTCAATTATTAATCCGTTTTCAATGAAGTGGTTCTCGATCTCACCATGGTCTGAACCCAGGTTTTCAATGTTAATCCAGGCGAGATAGGTGGCCTCCGGAATCTGGAAACCGATTGCGGGAAGGTTGGCTTTTAAATACGTCTCCATCCGGCGGAAGTTTTCAGCCAGGTACTGGTTTAATTCATCCAGCCATGGTTCTCCCTTTTCGTAGGCCGCTGTGGCCGCCGCTACGGAAATAGGGTTTCCCGCCAGGTTAAAGGTCTTACTGGGGGCTGTGCATGTAATGAGCCGTTTCATGTCCGGATACAGGCCGGCCAGAGGTGTATGGCAGATGCCCGGGCGGAGTATGTCATTGTGAATCTCGTCACAAATGATGAACAGATCATGTTTCCGGCAGATGTCCATAATATGACTCAGCTCCTCCTGACTCCAGACGCGCCCGGTAGGATTATGGGGACTGCATAGTATAAGTACTTTGTTGTTCTCATACTCAGCTTTCTGCTCCAGGTCTTCAAAATCAATGGTAAACAGGCCATGGCTGCAACAAAGTCTGGTATATACGGGAATCATTCCTGTGTTCCTGATGGAATTAAAGAATGGTTTATAGGCCGGGGTATGTATGATGACGCCGTCTCCGGGCCTGGCAATCAGTGACAGGGCATGGGACAGCGCGGGAACCACGCCTGAATCCACCACAATTTCGTCCGGTGTAATATGCCAGTGATGACGCTTTTCCATCCAATGGCAAACTGCCTGATAATAGGATGCATCATAGATATCCGTATAACCAAAGATACCTTCATCCACACGTTTGTGCATAGCGGCTATGATTTCCGGTGCTGTCTTAAAATCCATATTCGCAATCCAAAGGGGTATGCTGTTATCAGGTGCCTTGGGGGCAAACCTTTTTAAACCATCGTATTTTTCGCTGTCCGTGTGCCATCTGTTGATGACTGTGTCAAAATCATATAACATAATTGTCCTCTTTTAGATTAAGTATATTTACTGTTAACTATATTAACTGTTAATCATCTTAATTATAAACACATTACATAAAATAAATCAATACTCAATTTTGAATTAGTACATATTACACAATGCATTATGCTGAAAAGAGAGTATCATTTTCCGAAGAAACCTCCTTGCAGGCATTGTATGGAAAAAATAGCACGGCAAAAAATACAAAGAAGAATCTCCGCCTTATCTTGCAACATCTCTAATAATCCGATATAATAATTTTGGGGTTCGCGCATGTCGCGTGAGAATGAAAATCAATATAATGGGGAATACATATTGTACGGGCATTTCCCCTAAGAACAAGGAGGATTTAAAATGAACGTAATCAGCACAGAAAAGGCACCAGGCGCAATCGGACCATACTCCCAGGGATTTGAGGTTAATGGAGTTATCTACACATCCGGTCAGATACCGGTAAATCCGGCAGACGGCAGCGTTGCAGAGGACATCGCAGGACAGGCTGAGCAGAGCTGCAAGAACGTAGGCGCCATCCTGGAAGCAGCAGGCAGCGGCTTTGACAAGGTATTTAAGACCACCTGCTTCCTGGCAGATATGGGCGATTTTGCAACATTTAACGAAGTATATGCTAAGTATTTCACTTCCAAACCAGCCAGAAGCTGTGTGGCAGTTAAGACCCTTCCAAAGGGCGTTCTGTGTGAAATCGAGGCAATTGCTGTTAAATAAGGATTGACCTGACATACGCATCAAAAGCCGCAAATCTCTGCATTTTGCCGGGAAGAGCGGTTTTTTTGACCCCGTCGGCGCTCCGTAAGAGAAGGAAGAGTGGAATGGATAAAAAAGCGATTCTGAAAAAAGCGGTTAAGATACTTCTGGTATTGGGACTGGCAGGATGTCTGGTTCTGTTCCTCATAAACCTGTACATGATCCGGAGAGAAAAACCCAATATCATCAGCGCGGATGATGCGGCAGCCCTTGGAGATGTGGACTGTATCATGGTACTGGGCTGCAGTGTCAGGCCCGACGGCACGCCATCCGGCATGCTTCGGGACAGGCTGGACAAGGGAATAGAGCTGTATGAGGGCGGTGTGTCGGACCGCCTTCTCATGAGCGGAGACCATGGTCGTGCGAACTATGACGAGGTAAACCGGATGAAGCAGTATGCCATTGATGAGGGCATTCCTTCCGGGGATATTTTCATGGATCACGCAGGATTCTCCACCTATGAGAGCATGTACCGGGCCAGGGACATTTTCCAGGTAAAGAAGATTATCATTGTTACCCAGCGCTATCATATGTACCGGGCACTTTATGTGGCGCAGGCCATGGGGATGGAGGCATACGGCGTGGAGTCAGATCCCAGGCAGTACGGCGGCCAGAAAATGAGGGACCTGAGAGAACTGCTGGCCAGACCCAAGGATTTGATTTATACCATTGTAATGCCTAAGCCCACCTATCTGGGAGATGCCATACCAGTCAGCGGAGACGGCAACGTTACCAATGATAAGGAAGAAAACCGGGATAGGAACGAGTCCGGTCAGAAGTAAGATATATCCGGAGGACATAAAATACCCCTGAAAACAGCTAATGGGTATGAATCAGCTGTTTTCAGAGGTATTTTGTAACAGTTCACGTAACAGAACAATAAGGAGGCTACAGTTTTACGAAATATCTGGCATCCTTGCCGCAGACCGGACAGATAAAGTCAGGAGGCAATGTCTCAGACTCCAAAATATATCCGCATATGGAGCAGCGCCATCCGGTAACCTTGTCAGTGTCCGCCTGATAGGAAGGAGCCTTTGGCGGAGTAGTTCCGTTTTTCTTCAGATGGTAATTGGAATAGGTAAGCGCCGGTGTCTGGGAATCCAGGACTTCTGCCTCCACTGCCTCGCCCACAATAATCATATGGGTTCCCACGTCCATAGAGGATACAACACGGCAGGTGAACCGGGCACAGACGCCTTCTGTGGGATATGGATTATAGAGACTGTCCCGTCCATGTGGAATGCCGTCGTATTTCTCCACATCCTTGCCGCACTGGAAACCAAAACGTCTAATCAGATCCATTTCCACATCATCGGAAAGTACCACCGCGGAGAAAGTGCCGGATGTCTCAATCAGCTTAAATGTATAGTTTTCCTTGTTAAGAGCAATGGATAACCTGGCGGGAGATGATGTAACCTGGGTCAGAGTGTTGATGACACAGCCGCTTTCCCTGCCGTCTGCGCTGGTGGAAATAATGTAAACGCCGTAACTTAATTTGAAAAATGCTTTTGAATCCATAAAATGCACCCCTCCTGTGTCTCTTTTGCCTTTTCGGCTATAGTTTGATTTTACCACGTATAATTGATAATATGTAAGATAGTTGTATTGTATCATATAAATTCCATAAAATCAATAATGATTACTATTATTATAAAATTATTATTTGCAGGCGGTTTCTTATTTGAGGTTACTCTGATACAATGGTTGTAAAAGAGATTCTGGGAAAGAGCCTCTTGGAAAGAGCCTTTGGGAAGGCGCCAGGAAAAGCATATATAGAAGCATGGATGAAAGGACAGGCAGTGAATGGGTTTGCTTGAAAATAAAAAGCTTGAGAATAACAATATTGTCATTATGAATTTTACGGGAGCATATGAAAAACAGGAATTTTACGGGGATTTGGACGCTGTGTGGCTGGACCTTAGAGATATACAGGGCAATAATTGTTACTGTGACGAGGAGGCGGAGGCAGCCATTAAGGAGAGAATCCGCCCAATGGGGCCCTCCGGAATTCATTTCCTGGATTCAGGAAATTACCATTATGTGAGTAAAATATGGCTGGATAAGGTAGAGGGAGAATTTGAACTGCTGGTGTTCGATCACCATACAGATATGCAGATGCCTATATTTGGGAATATCCTGTCCTGCGGCGGTTGGATTCAGGCTGCTTTGGATACAAATACGGGGCTGAAGCGGGTCTATCTGGCAGGGCCGCCCTGTATGGAAGCGGAAGCTGACGGGAATCGGGTAGTTGGAATCAATGAAGAGGAACTGAAGGTGCCGGGGTGTATCAGCCGCCATATGGAGGACTCCGGGCTGCCTCTCTATATATCACTGGATAAGGATATTCTGAACCGATCCTGCGCAGTCACTAATTGGGACCAGGGAGAGACGCAGCTGGAGGATGTGCTGGCCTGCATAAAAGAGGCGGCGTCCTGCCGCGGTATAATAGGAGTGGATGTATGCGGGGAGGACCCGGAACAGGAGGGAATCAGGGCCAGCCAAATCAATCAGAATACTAACAGGGAGATTATCTGTAAATTAATGGAAGTTTGTGGTATACTGTGTCCATGATGAGGGGCAGCAGGATGGTTTGATGCGAAAGCAGTGAGAAAGAAACGAGGTAAGTGCACATGAAACCGGTGATTGGAATTATACCATTATTTGACGAGGAAAAGGACAGTATCTGGATGGTACCCGGATATATGGACGGAATCCGCCGGGCAGGCGCAGTTCCCATGATATTGCCGCTTGTCTGTGACCAGGCGGATTTACGCCAGATAAACAGCATGTGCAGCGGGTATCTGTTTACAGGCGGACATGATGTGGACCCATCTCTATACGGTGAGGAGATGAGCGGCCTGTGCGGTCCTGCCTGTATGGAGAGGGACCGGCTGGAACAAAACGTGTTCCGCATGGCGTGGGAGGACCACAAGGCGGTACTTGGAATCTGCCGGGGTCTGCAATTGATTAATGTTCTTATGGGAGGCACTCTGTTTCAGGATCTGCCTTCCGAATTTCAGGGTACGTGCAGCATAGAGCATCATATGAAGCCGCCGTACAGCCGTGTCTGCCATCAGGTGGAACTGGTGCAAGACGGACCGTTATGCGAACTCCTGGGAAGGAACAGCATGGGAGTGAACAGTTATCACCACCAGGGAATCAAAAAGTTGGCTCCGGGGCTTAAGGCCACGGCCGTGGCAGAGGACGGACTGGTGGAAGGGATATACGCGCCTGACAGGGAGTACATACAGGCTGTGCAGTGGCATCCGGAGTTCATGTCTCCGGGTGACGCTGATGCGGGAAAGATATTTCGATCATTCATAGAAGGAAGTAAGGGAAATGCATAGAGATTTGACTACAGGTTCCATTACAGGAACCATGCTGCGGTTCGCACTTCCCATGATAACAGGAAATCTTTTGCAGCAGTTTTATAATATAGCGGATACACTGATTGTGGGCCGGTATCTGGGGGTACAGGCACTGGCGGCTGTTGGGGCCGCCTATGCGCTGATGTCATTTCTTACCTCCATTCTTCTGGGGCTGTGCATGGGAAGCGGGGCTGTGTTTTCCCTGCGCTATGGTGAAAAGAATGAGAGAATGCTTAAATCCAGCATGTTCGTGTCGTTTGTACTTGTAGCGGCAGTGGCTCTGGTTCTGAATACTGCGGTTTTCCTGTTTATTGACCCAATTATGTACCTGTTGTGTGTACCCGTGGAAATCTATGGCTTTATGCGAGAATATCTGTGGGTCATATTTTTTGGCATCAGCGCTGTGTTTTTGTACAACTATTTTGCCTGTCTGCTGAGAGCCGTAGGGAACTCTTTTATACCGCTGGTGTTTCTTGGCATTTCAGCCCTGCTGAATGTGGGATTGGATTTGGTATTTGTCCTTGTCTTTAAATGGGGTGTTGTCGGTGCCGGTGCAGCCACTGTTGTTTCCCAGTTTGTGTCAGGCATTGGAATCTGTTTGTATACATATTTAAAGATGCCTGAATTCAGGATAAACAGAAGCTATATGAAAATGGACCGGAAGGTTCTGGCGGAAATATCCGGTTTTTCGTTTTTGACCTGCGTTCAGCAGTCTGTGATGAATTTTGGTATATTGATGGTCCAGGGACTGGTCAACAGCTTTGGCGCTGTGGTTATGGCGGCATTTGCAGCAGCAGTGAAAATAGATTCCTTTGCCTATATGCCGGTGCAGGATTTCGGAAACGCGTTTTCCACTTTCATAGCCCAGAACTATGGGGCGGGCAGGCATGACCGGGTGGAAAAAGGAATCAAAAGCGCTGTTACAGCTTCCGTCCTGTTTTGCCTGGTGATATCGTTTATTGTATGTGTGTTCGCAAGGGAGCTGATGCTTGTTTTTGTACAGCGGTGGGAGTGCAGTATCTTCGGATTGAGGGGACATTTTACTGCGGTATTGGATGTCTGTTCCTGCTGTACGGCCTGTACCGCGCTGTGAGAAAACCGGAGATGTCCGTGGTGCTGACGGTCATTTCATTGGGAACCAGGGTGGTTCTCGCTTATATCCTGTCAGCGATTCCGGGCATTGGTGTTGTGGGAATATGGGTATCAGTGCCTATTGGCTGGTTTTTGGCGGATTGTACCGGGTTTGCGTATTATTGGATGAAGCGCAGGGCCATATTGGGGCAGGGTGGAAATTGAGGTGAATGATGGGAAGTGGAACTTAAGTTTATGGGAGGGACGATAAAGGGACGATAAAAACTTCTTGACTTGAAGTTAGCTCCAGATGATAGAATGATGAGAGATAACAAAACGAGAGGAGATTTACATATGAGTAAAAATGTATTAGTTATATCAGCAAGCCCAAGGAAAGGCGGTAATTCCGATACACTCTGCGATGAGTTTATCCGCGGCGCACAGGAATCTGGAAATCATGCGGAAAAGATTTTTCTGGCCAGTAAGAATATCGAATATTGCATAGGATGCGGCGTCTGTAATACCACTCATAAGTGTGTTCAAAAGGATGATATGGCGGAGATACTGGATAAAATGGTGGAGGCAGATGTCATTGTATTGGCCACACCAGTGTACTTTTATACCATGGATGCACAGATGAAAACATTGATTGACCGCACGGTTCCCAGGTATACAGAAATTCAGAATAAGGATTTTTATTTTATAGTAGCCGCCGCGGATACGGAACGGAAAATGATGGAGCGCACCATTGAAGGATTCCGGGGATTTACGCAGGATTGTCTGACTGGAGCCAGGGAGAAGGGAATTATTTATGGAACTGGTGCCTGGCAGGCAGGAGAAATCAAGGGGACGCCTGCTGTGAAGCACGCATATGAAATGGGAAGAAATGTATAGTTGAAAAATAAAATGCATGATGGACCGGAGGGTGTGTCATGCATTTTTTGTGTCTTCCAATTATGATTTCATGGGATATATGCAAATTTCATGGGATATATGCAAGATGAGTTTGAGGTGAACGCGGTGGACGGCCCTTTGGGAGACTTTTCATTTTCCGGGGAATAAAATATTTATGTGGTATAGATATATGTGACTCATAGTCCGTTGATAAATAAGTCACATTTCGTTACGCTTACCTGTAAGAGAGGTGAGGGAGATGGAGTTTTCTGGCGATATAAAAATAAAAGTTGGCAACAGGATACGCCAATTAAGAAAAGAACTATTATTAAGTCAAGAGTCTTTGGCGTTTAAGGCAGGCCTGGACCGCACCTATATTGCATCTGTAGAAAATTAAAAGCGGAATTTATCAATTATGAGTCTTGAAAAGATAATTATGGCATTGGAATGCTCCATGGCGGAATTTTTTGAGACATTTGAATAAGCAGATAAGTTTTTATGCTGAGGACGCAGTATGAATAAAAGCTTAGAAAATGCAGACATGATTTTAAGGACAGGATGACAGCTGAATGTAACAATCCCCAATTCCATCTGATTATGCATTGCTATTTGTGTTCGATTGCAGGAGGAACAATTCATCTGAAGGAGCATAAATCAGCCCGTTGGATGACCAGGGAACAGTTTGATGATGTGGAGTGGCTTCCGGCTGACATGGATGTTGTCAAAAAAATCAGAAGTATGGATATAGACAGTTTATCTTGATGTAATCGTGTGGTGGAGAATGGGAGGATTTTCCATGAGCCAGATTTGGTACGCTGCTTTCAGCGAAGATTTTGTGGAGCAGGCACAGCAAATATTTAAAAAGTTGGATAAGGACGTAATTGTCACGGTATGGGACCCGGAATTGGTTCCGGAGATGCTGAGGCGCGGGGTCAGCGTCATATTAGGCCGGGGGGCCACAGCACTGCGCATCCGCAAGGTAGTGGATCTGCCGGTAGTGGAGATCCCCATCCCCTTTGAGGACATGGCAGACACTCTGATTGAGGCCAGCCGTTATGGAAAAAATATCGGGGTCATTGGGTATAACAATCTTCTCAGCGGTCTGGAACGGTTAAATCCCATACTGAATGTAAACATACGGCAGATTTTCGCCGTGGATGAAGACGATACCTTCCATCAGATCCAGAAGCTTAAAAATGAAGGGGTGGATGTGATTGTGGGCGGGCTTATCCAGACGCGTTATGCCAGAGAATTGGAACTGCCGGCAGTCCGCATTGAGCTGACTGACAAGTCATTGTCTTATGCGTGCCAGGAGGCAGAGAAGCTGATTGCCACGGTCAAGGCTGCTACCAGAAAGGCGGAGGAGCTTAAGACCATTCTCAATACTACCAATGAAAAGTATGTGGCAGTTGACATAAAAGGGAATATTACCTGGATGAACCGTGTAGCCAAACCTTATCTGCCCAATCCGGGCGGACTGGTTTATGATACGCACATAGCAGAGGTTCTGCCCGCCTTTGAGGCGGTCCATGACGTATTGGCGACAGGAGAGGAAATCATACAGGAAACAGGCTCCATTAATGGCGCGGACATTCTCTATGATATGATTCCCTTAACATATAAAAATGGAGAGATTTTGGGTGCGGTTATCACCTTCAACGATGCGGGAACCATCACCAGAGGGGAGCATAAAATCAGGGGTAAAGGCATAAAGGGATTCCAGGCCACCTATTCGTTTAAGGATATATGCGGAAGCAGTCAGCAGATGAATCAGTGTATTCAGCATGCAAAGCGGTACGCCCATACAGACCTGACCGTACTTTTGCTTGGGGAGACAGGTTCAGGTAAGGAAATGTTTGCCCAGAGTATGCACAATGCCAGTAGCCGCAGAAACGGGCCCTTTGTTGCTGTAAACTGCGCGGCCCTACCCGAGGGAATACTGGAGAGTGAGCTTTTTGGGTATGATGACGGCGCATTTACCGGAGCCAGGCGCAGCGGAAAGATGGGACTCTTTGAGCTGGCCCATAATGGGACTATTTTTTTTGGATGAGATAGGGGAAATGCCTATGTCCCTCCAGAGCAGGCTGCTGCGCGTTCTGCAGGAGCGTAAAGTCATGCGCCTGGGCGGCGACCGGGTCTTTCCCGTGAATATCAGGATATTTGCAGCTACCAACAAAAACCTGATTGAACTGGTGAGAGAGCGCAAATTCCGGGAGGATTTGTTTTACCGCCTTAATGTGCTGACCCTAAAGATTCCCTCGCTCAGGGAACGGGTGGAGGATATTCCTGCTCTGGCGAATCTGTTTCTCAGGGAAGGCGGGGGAAAATGCTGCCTTACCCCTGCGGCAGAGAAGGTGCTTACCTCTTACGGATGGCCGGGAAATGCCCGCCAGCTGAGACATTTTATGGAGAAGGTGCGTATCATATGCGATTCCTCTGTCATATCAGGGGAAGCAGCCGGTTATGTGATAGAGAATTATGAACCGCCCTGTGAAATGGAGCAGAGGGGAAACGGTATGGGGAATCAAGGAAGCAAAGGAGCTGGGAGTAACGAGGGGGATGGAGGTTGTGGAAATAGAAGGCGGACGGAATTGGGCCGGGAGAATCAGGATTGGGAGTATCAAGGCCAGGAGAATCCATACCAGGAAAATACAAGCAGGGAAATAACAGAGCAGCTTTTGGCACAGGCAATTGAACAGGCGGGAGGTAATAAGACAAAAGCGGCCCGGATTCTTGGAATACACAGGAGTACCATTTGGCGGTATATTAAAAAATTCGGTATGAAGTGATGGACCATGGTTTTATGTGGCATGCTCAGTACTTAATGCAGCGGCGGGCATTCCGCTAATTGTCGCATACAATGTTACCGATAGCGTCGCATACAGTGTCGCACACAATGTCGCATATATCATCGCAGAAAGCGTCGCACACATTGTTGTGCGACACCTTTGATACAGCCTGCGACACATAACAGCAAACACCCAATACAGAAAACGACAAGAATTGGAATATTTGTCCATATACCACCCAACTATATAATCAGAAAACTCAAAAACACAGCTGTATTTTGCAGATATTAGCACAAATATCTCTGAATATAGCTGTTTTTTCGTATTCTCCTATACCAAATAAGAAAAATGGCAAAAATATTGCTTGTTAATACTGTATCACTATTAACTAGGAGGGAATGAAATGGTAGATTTGAGAAGTGATACCATCAGTATGCCAACCAGGGAAATGTTGGAGACCATACTGGAAGCAAAGCTGGGGGATGACGGAAGGACGGATTCCAGAGGAAGGGGAGAGGATCTGGCAGTCAATGAACTGGAGGACCTGGCGGCAGAAATGACGGGAAAAGAAGCGGCCGTGTTGTTCCCGTCAGGAACACAGGGCAATACATCCGCCATTCTGGCTTATTGCAGGCCTGGACAGAAGGTGATGGTAGATGAGATGCAGCATATCTACTTAAGCGAAAAGGTGGTATTTGACCCATCCATCGGACAGCTTGAGCCTGTTACATACAAATTAGACCAGGACAACCTGCCGGACCTTGACGATATGCGGCGCATTTTAGAAAGCCAGGAGATAGCTCTGCTGTGCATCGAAAATACCCACAATTTTTCAGGCGGCACCTGCGTTCCACTGGAACGGATGAAGGCGATTCATGAGCTGGCAAAGGAGTTTGGGGTTCCTGACCACATGGATGGAGCCAGAATGTTTAATGCAGTGGCAGCCCTGGGCGTGGAAGCACGGGTAATGTGCAAATATGTGGATTCCGTGATGTTCTGTATCTCAAAGGGCCTGGGGGCACCTATCGGTTCCCTGGTATGCTGTTCTGAAGAATTTTCCAGGAAGGTCAGGGACAAGAGAAAGCTTTTAGGCGGGGCCATGAGACAGGCAGGCGTGATTGCAGCGCCGGGTATGTACGCTCTTAAGCATAACATTGAGCGGCTGGCAGAGGACAACGCCAATGCGGCCTATGCGGCTGAGCAGTTAAAGGATTTAAAGAATACAAAGGTATATGGAAAGGTCATGAGCAATATCATTGTCCTGGATGCCAACGGCCTGGGGCTTACACCGGGTGAATACTGCAGCAAGGCGGCTGAAAAAGGGTTATTAATCAAGCCGGTGTTGAAGGATAAGGTAAGACTTGTATTTTACAAAGATATTTCAAGGGAGGATACGGAAAAAGCGGTAGCAATTATACGTGAACTGGATTCTTTACGATAAAGGGGGATTTGACATATGAAGATAGGTGGTAAAAAGATAGGTTTATCGACGCAGATATTTGCAGCCATGTTGTTGGGAGCGGTTTTGGGAATCGTTATCGGGGAACCAATGACCAAAGTCGGGTTTATCGGAACTATCTGGCTGAATTGTATTAAAATGATTGTGGTGCCAATGGTACTTGTCACCATTGTGACGGGTGTTGTTTCTCAGAAGGATATGAAGACGCTGGGAAGAATCAGCTTCCGTATTATGGCATATTATATTGTCACCACACTGGTTGCCTGCGCCATCGGCATCCTGGTTACATCCATTGTAAAGCCCGGCGCCATAGCCAATTTTACAGGACTGGCATCTAAGGAGGTAACTGGCAGCGCGGACATCACGGTAGCTGATTTCTTTACAGGAATGTTTTCTTCCAACATTACTCAGACCTTTGCGGACGGCAATATCCTTCAGACCGTAGTCATCGCAATCCTGCTGGGCGTGGCGATTTTAAGGATGAAGAATCCGGAGCACAAGGAGAAGGCAATCAAGGGCATGAACGTGCTCAATGATATGGTATTTTCGCTGATTAACATGATTATGCTGGTATCTCCAATCGGCGTATTCTTCCTGATGGGAGATTCCTTCGGAAAGTACGGAGCCGGCATCTTTACCAGCATGGCAACCCTTGTAGGCACCTATTATCTGGCCTGCCTGGTGCATGTGGTACTGGTTTACTGTACGGTCATCTGGGTGACGGCAGGAATCAATCCGCTCAAGTTTTTGAAGGACAGCGCCGAGCTGTGGGTATACACCATCTCCACCTGCTCCAGTGTGGCTGCAATTCCGATTAATATTAAGGTGGCAAAGGAGAAATTCAATGTTCCGGAGACTATTTCCGGTTTCACCGTACCTCTGGGCTCGCAGATGAATTATGACGGCAGCGTTATCCTGTACGGCTGTGTTATCCTGTTTATCAGCCAGACCATCGGCGTTCCTGTCACCCTGGGAACCATGGTGAAAATCATCCTGATGTCGGCCATTCTTTCCACTGGCGGCGGCGGTATCCCCGGAAGCGGTATCGTAAAGCTTCTGGTCATGGTAACTGCATTTGGCCTGCCTACAGAGATTGTGGGAATCATAGCTGCGTTCTACCGCCTGTTTGACATGGGAACCACCACCAACAACTGCCTGGGAGATCTTGCGGGTACGGTGTTTGTGTCCAAGCTGGAGGATAAGGCGGCTGCTAGGGCAAAGTCGGCATAGGCAGTTTGCTGAATTGTCTGATTGTTTGTGCTGTCTGCCGAGATTAATCATATATATAATTAAAAGGTCCCGGATTCTGCATGAAGCAGAGCCCGGGATTTTTCTGTAAAGTCTGAATCCGCATATCAGTTATGAAAATGTTCTTCGGTTCCGTTTTCAGTCCGGACTATGATTTTCCCGCATATATCATCAAATAGCCCCGTTTCCAATATGCCGGTCGTGGCCTTGAGACGGACGGCTGCCATGGGGTAATCCATGTCAGCGCCTCCTGTCATGTCCGGGACGCGGCTGCCACATGAACGTGCAGGCCGCCTTGCGGCTGGCCTGCAGCCGTCACGGCCGCCTACAGCCAGCTATGCCCGTACTGTTCCAGCATACGGTCCGCTTCAGCCGGTCCATGGGTTCCGGGCTTATAAGGATACACCGGAAGCTGCTTTCCCGCATGGAGTTTCTTCAGATGGCTGATGTAATTCCAGCTCAGCTCTATCTGGTCCCATTGTGAGAACCAGGAGCGCTCCCCCGCCATACAGGCAGTGATAAGACGTTCATAGGCCTCCGGGGTGTTGAGCTGATGAATGAGACTGCAGTTCTGGCAGAAATCCATCTTGGCCGGAATGATATCCTCAGAATCACCGGGACGTTTAATATTAAACTGCAGATAAACGCCTTCCGTCGGCTGAATCTTAATGATTAGTATGTTGGGCTCCACGTCCGGATAAGGCCGGCGGAAAATGACAGCCAGTTCAATCTCGCGTTTCCCTGTCTTTTTTCCGGTCCGGATGTAAAAGGGGGTTCCTTTCCAGCGTTCATTGTCAATGAAAAGGCGCAGGGCTCCATAGGTTTCTGTCTGTGAATCCGGTTTTACAAGAGGTTCGCCGCGGTAGCCCTCGTATTGTCCCAGGACCAGAGTGCTTTCTATGGACGTTTCATCCGCCGGCCGCAAACAGCGGAAGACATCCAGCTGGGCATCGTGCAGCCCTCTGGGACTAAATTCCTCCGGCCGCTCCATGGCCATGATGGACAGAATCTGGAACAGATGGTTCTGTACCATATCTTTCAGGGCGCCGCTGGCATCATAGTAACCGCCGCGGGTTTCCACGCCCATGTCCTCCAGGGCGGAAATCTGCACAGATTCAATATAGCGGGAATTCCACACGTCTGTAAAAATAGGATTGGAAAACCGGATTGCCTGGATATTGCGGACCATTTCCTTTCCGAGGTAGTGATCGATGCGGTAAATATGCTCCGGGCCAAAGAATGCCTCCAGCTCTGTGTTAAGGGCTGTGGCCGCGGCCAGATTCTCTCCAAAGGGCTTTTCCAGTATCACTTTGCCGGAGGAGGAACCATGGACCAGTTTAAGTCCCTCTGTGATGGCGCTGAAAAAACGGGGAGCCACAGCAAAGTAAAAGATGTGGGAGCTGATATCATTTTCCCTGTAATAATGATTCAGCCCATGATATGCTTCCAAACGGGAAAAATCCATCCGGTAATAATCTATTTTTTCTGAGAAACGGTCAAATGCTTTTTCCTCAAAGGAGAGCCGGGTGAATTTCTCCACCCAGTCCCTGGAAATCCGACGGTAATGGCTGCTGTCGTAGTCGCGGCGGCCAATGATGGTGATGCGGCTGTCTTGGGGAAGCTTTCCGGTGATATCCATGGTGTAAAGAGCGGGAAGAAGCTTGCGGAAGAGAGGGCGGGAATGGGAAGGCCGTTCATGACGCCTGTGGAGACAGCCTGGCGCAGGCTGTCCTGATGCTCATTGATGCGGGACAGGAAGAAGCGGTCGAATATGAGGCTTTCCGGCTTTGGCTCAGCTTCAAATGCGTGGGTGATGTCATTTAAGAAAACAGCCTGGATGATGCATCCCGCGCGGAATATGGAAGCAATTTTCCCCAGGTCCAGATTCCAGCCGTACAGCCTGGATGCATCCTGCATCAGGGAGAAACCCTGGGCATAAGCGATGATCTTCCCTGTATACAGGGCTTCGCGGACCATGGCCGCAAATGCCTCTTTATCAGGGGAGAGGCTGACAGCCGGGGAATGGATAAGCTCCCATGCCTTTTCTCTTTCATCCAGATGGTTGGACATGATGCGGGCCGTGCAGGCAGAGGTAATCATGGAGATATCCACGCCTTGCTTCAGGGCTTCTATGCTGGCCCACCTTCCGGTTCCTTTCTGTTTGGCGCTGTCTTTGATGCGGTCAATGAGCTCTCCGTCCGCCAGGTCGTCAGCCTCCCGGAAGATACCGGCAGTAATGCCAATCAGGTAGCTGTGAAGCTCCCCGTCGTTCCAGGATTTAAAGATATGAGCCAGATCCTGATTGGTGAACCCGCCCACATATTTTAACAGCAGATAGGATTCTGCAATCAGCTGCATATCCGCGTACTCAATCCCGTTATGGACCATTTTTACATAATGTCCTGCCCCGTCCGGGCCGATGTAGGAGCAGCAGGGCTCGTCCATGGCCCTGGCGGCAATGGCTTCCAGTATGGGGCGCACTGATTCGTAAGCACCGGCATTGCCTCCGGGCATGATGGAGGGACCGAACCGTGCGCCTTCCTCCCCTCCGGAGATGCCTACCCCCAGGTAGTGGATTCCCTTCTCTGCCAGCAGGGCTGCCCGCCTTCTGGTATCCTCAAAAAATGAATTCCCTCCGTCCAGTATCATGTCCCCCTCTTCCATAAGGGGAACCAGCTGTTCTATGACGGCGTCCACCGGTTTGCCGGCCTGGATCATCAGCATTACCTTACGGGGACGTGAGAGGGCGTCTGTCAGTCTGTTCAGGTCATAAAAGGGAGTCAGGTTTTCATGAGGATGGTCTCTCATGACCTGCTGTGTGACAGCGGCGCTGCGGTTATAACCGCCCACCTTAAATCCGTGGTCAGCCATATTCAGGGCAAGGCTTCTGCCCATAACGGAAAGTCCTACGATTCCAATATCAAGTTTTGTCATTCTGTTACCTCCTATCAGGTGAAATCCGGGTTAGATAGTATGTTGGGAAAGAACAATGGAAACAGCTTCCGGCGCAGGTACGCGGGAACATATGTCCATGAGCCGACCTGTTTCCTGGTTAATCTGAAAGCTTACAAGGCCGCCCCGTGTGCGGTTGGCAACCAATAGATACCGGCCGTCCGGCGTAAGAACCATGTCGCGGGGATGGATGCCGCCGCATCCTGTTTGCTGGATTTGCGCAAGACAGCCATGGTCAATCTTAAAAACCGTTATGACCTCGGCAAATCGGGTGGACACATACAAAAAGCGTTGGTCCGGCGATAAACGTATGGCAGCTGATGCAGGCGGTTCCTCATATACTGCGTCCGAAGGCAGGATGGAACAAATATGCAGGAGCCTCATGGAAAAGTCAGGAAGGGATATACTGTTATGGCTGCTGTCCGTCCCTGCGGCAGCATCTTCTGTCAGACTGTAGACAAAGACCTGATTGCTCAGCTCACTGACAAGGAACAACTGCTTATGGTCCCTGTCAAAAATTCCGTGGCGGGGACCGGTTCCCGTGTCAAAGGCCAGCTCAGATACAAGGGAAAAATCCTTCTGACAGTCAAACACCATCACTTTATCCAGCAGCAGGCAGGGAACCATCATATAGTGGCTGTGAAATAAAATCTGATGGCATCCGGCCTTGGGCGCAATGAGGATTCTTTTGGCCAGTTCAAGGTACGGGCGGGCGGGCCGCTTTTCATGTCCATGAGAACCTGCCTCATATTTTATCCCGTATATCAGTATGGTACCTTCATGGTAGTTAGCCGTGTATATATAACGGTCATCCCGGACCACGTAGCAGGCCGGCGAGGACTCCTCAAAGACTTCCGCTGCCGGTGAGGCAGAGGCATTATCTTTATTATGGGCCGTATCTAAAAGACATATCCCGGACCGGCCCTCTCTTTTTAATGGGGAAGCCAGCAGAGAATCCTTCAGGGAAAGAAACTTACAATCAGGGGCTTCATAATATAATTCGGGATAAGACATTGCACCGTTTCTTAAATCAATGGTAAAACGGTAAATGCCCAGGCTTTCAGGCGAG
>Ga0137302_10257_pt1 | contig 32554 bp, 26 predicted proteins | sample Ramsor2O_GlcNAcB_FD_97184 | JGI IMG/M metagenome (GOLD analysis project Ga0137302, IMG submission 97184) | Mouse cecal microbial communities from Vienna, Austria - N-Acetylglucosamine amended with D2O_GlcNAcB | ecosystem: Host-associated > Mammals > Digestive system > Large intestine > Cecum... | reverse complement strand
TGATAGAATTGCGGTTCTGTTTCCTTTAGCAGTTCCAGCGCTTTCAGTGCATACCGGATATTCTCTCTCGCCATGAGATTGGTATAAAAATTGTTATCTACAATTGCATTGTACTCATCGGGACCGGTCACTGCACAGATACAGTATTGATTTCCTCTGCACTCTGCAAAGCACCCAACGTCCGCCCATACTCTGGCGGTTTCACAGAGTACCTCAGCCGCCATTTCCTTTAAAAACTCTCTGTCACCGGAGACATCTACATACAGCTGGAATGCATAGGCTATATCTCCATTGATATGATACTGTGCCGTTCCCAGTGGAAAATAGGTGGATGCTTCTTCCCCATTAATGGTCCGCCAGGGATAAAGAGCTCCCTTTTCATGACCCAGCACTCTCGCCCGCGCCCTTGCCTGATCCAGAGTATGATAACGGTATTCCAGCAGCTTTTTCGCCAGTTCCGGTGCCGTATAGACAAATACCGGAAGCACGTACATTTCCGTGTCCCAGAAATAATGTCCTTCGTACCCCTCTCCGGAAAGCCCTTTTGCTCCCAGGGAAGTACGCCCATCCCTGCCTGCAGCCTGCATAATATGGAACAGGTTAAACCGTATTCCCTGCTGCAGAGCTTCGTCTCCCTGTATCCCCACGTCTGCTATATCCCAGAATGACTTCATATATTCTGTCTGTTTTTCTTTAAAGTAACCATATCCCTGTCCGGTACACTCCCTGCATTTCTCTTCCACAAATCCAAACAGGCTCTCCTCCTGCATATCCAGGGAGGAGGTGCAGACAATAAATTTGTCCAGTACCAGTTTCTCACTCTGTTGTCCCAGAAATGTCCAGGTAAGCTCTGCATACGCCTCTTTCTGCAACGCAGATACCGATTGACATGCCATAGAACCGTGGCAGCTGTGTCCCACTCCAAATGCAGCAGTCAGTCCGCTCTTTTTTGTCTTTCCCTCAAAATACAGCAGTTCCTCAGAAGCACTGCATCTGGTTTCATGAATCCGCTTTCCAAACGGACCGTAATCCACCAGCGGATTTGTCTTTCTTGTATGGTTTTCCACGTCCCCATCAATATAGGAACAGATTCGTACTTCACATTCCCGGTTTAACAGTAAAAGGCTGAGCCTCTGCACTATTACATTTTTATCCGCAAATGACACTATCCGTTCAAATAAAAGCCGTATCTTAATCCCATTGGGCGATGTCCAGTCCACAGACCGTACAACAGTTCCATTCTCCATGTTCAGCGTCCTCTGATAAAAGTCCAGGCGCCCCTGCCTCATATCAAACTGCTCATTGTCCACATATATTTTTACAGGCTTACCATTGGGCAGATTCAAAAGGGACTGGCTCTTTAAGGGAAATCCGAAATTCCATTCCCCGTAACGTATATCCTCACTTTCATAAAATCCATTGATAAAATTTCCTTCCAGCCCCTCATCCACGGAAAAATCATAGTCTTCCTCAAAGGTTCCCCTGGTTCCAATATAACCGTTGGACAATGCAAATGTTGTCTCATTCCTGTAGTTGTTCTCCATACAAAACCTGTCTTCTGTGATGTTCCATGGTTCTATGGGGTATATTTTTTTATTATGTAATTCCATCCTGTGATTATCCTTTCACCGCACCTGCGGTTAAACTTTCCATTACCTGTCTCTGTAAAATGATAAATACTGCAATTGTAGGCAATACGGTCATTACCACCGCCGCAAAAAGAGCGGAATAATTATTGGCAAAGGTCCCCATGTAGTAATTCAATGCAATTGGTATCGTCCGGGCAGTGTCCCCGCTTGTAAGCATTAAAGCAAAGTAAAACTCATTCCAGGTATTGATAAACTGTAAAAGTGCTATGGTTACCAGCCCCGGCTTTGCCAGAGGCAGGATAATATGCCAAAAGGTCTGCAAGAAGGTGGCGCCGTCAATATAAGCCGATTCCTCCAGTGCCATGGAAATGGTTTTATAATAGCTTGTCATAACAAAGAATGACATGGGTATCCCCATAGCGGAGTAGACAATGACCAGCCCGATCTTTGTATCGAAAATCCCCAGCTTCTGAAAGATTGAGAACAAGGGCTGTGAAATAGCCTGTGCCGGAAGCATTAAGGATGCCGAAATTAACAGCACGATCAGCGGCTTTAATTTGAACTCAAACCGGGAGATAATATAGGCACACATAGCAACGAATGCCAGAGTGACTAACACGCTGCAGCCTACGATAATGACACTGTTCATAAAATACTTGGCTATGGGAGCGTATTTAAAAGCCGCTTTATAGTTATCCAGATTAAAAGTGGATGGCCAGGATAATGCAGAGGAATTGATCTCTGAATAGCTCTTAAAAGAACTGATAAATGCCCATACAATCGGACCTACTGCAATAAATACAAAGAATATTAAGAATAAATATTTTGCAATGACTGCACAGACTATGGATACTTTTGATGTTTTCTTCAATTATTTCCCCTCCCTTATCTCTTTTTTATCCCGGAACAGCTGTTGTATCAGAATGACCAATACCAGACCCAGCACGATCTGTACTACCCCGACAGCATTGGCTTTCCCGTAGTTATTCTCCAGGGTAGCCGCTTTGTACAAGAACATGGGCAGGTTTAAAGTGGTGGTTCCGGGGCCGCCCTTCGTGGTCACATAGATGATGTCAAACTGAGATACCATTGCAACGGATGCCAGTATAACACAGGTGCCAAATATATTTTTCATAAGGGGCAGGGTGATAAAGCGGTCTACCTGCCAGGGCTTTGCTCCGTCTACTCTTGCCGCCTCGTATATTTCTTTGTCAATAGCTCCCATCTCTGCTAAGAATATAATGGTATTAAAGCCCGCATAGAGCATCCAGGTAAGTGTTACGGTCCAAAATGCATATTTGGAATTTCCAAACAGGTTCGGTACCTGAGAGGCATTGAATCCAAGTGCCTCGAAAATGGGCTTCACCACACCAAAGGAGGGATTCAGCAATAAGGTAAACATAACTCCTGTTGCTGCCGTTGGTATAATATTGGGGATCATATATGCGGTCCGCACTATTTTCCATCCTTTCGGTTTCCGCCTTAAAACCAGCGCCATAAGCAATCCCAGGCAGACATGGAAGGTGGACTGCAGGAGCACCCACACCAGCGTATTTTTAATCGCTGCTAAAAAAGTTTCATCCTGAAAGATCGCCAGGAAATTTTTCAAGCCGGTAAAAACCGGACCCGAAAAAGTAGTATAATCACAAAGCGAGGTATAAACTACGGTAACAATAGGCGCTGCATACACCAGGGCAAACAAGGCCATACAGGGCAGCGTAAACATTACGATCCATAACTTCTTATTTTTAACTTTCATTTCAACACCCTTTCATCTCTCTTTAAAAAATTAGATCCGCAAGTTTGTGCCTGCGAATCCAATTTTTATCTCAGAACGCGTCTATAGACACGCTCTATTCTATTCCTGATTTTTAGCTGCAGAATCAGACAATTTTTGACAGAATTCTTTTGGTGTAATATTGCCATATGCCAGTTCCGGCAGTTCTGTAGAAAATGTATCGATTGCATTCTGATACCAATATGCCTGGTTCTGCCCATATGTTAACTTTGCTTTATTCTGAATCTCCAGAACCTGAGCCATCAGTGGATCTTTTTCGCTTAAATCAGAAGGAATGTCCAGATTGTTGGATACCGGCTGAAGTCCCGTCATCTCCAGTGCTTTAATCTGATTTTCAGGACTTGTTTCAAACTTCAAAAATGCTACTGCAGCTTCAATTTTATCCTTGTCCTTTGCTCCCACCATATCTCCGGGTGTTGGAACCATTTCCATTCCGTCTCCCGGCATCAGCATAATTCCAACTTTGTCATAGAATCCTTCCGGTGCCTTTTCCGTCTGGGAAAAGTCAGGAATCATCCACGGACCATTGGGGAACATTGCAACTTCTCCATTGAAGAAATGAGTTGCCATGGGATCATATTTTCCACCTATCGCATCGGCTGTTGTGTAATTTTCGAACATTTTTTGGATGTTTTCTGCCGCTTTTTCTACTTCCGGTGTATTGAAATCTGTGGGGTAAAGTGTATTCATCCACTTATTTCCTGCGTCACCGTCTGTGCCGATCAAAGCGCTCATCCAGAGGTTCGTAAGCCATCCGCTGTCTGCCGTATCCATGCCAAGAGGCGTAATGCCAGCTTCTTTTAATTTGTCACAGGCTTTAAAGAACTCATCCCAGTTTGCAAATGAAGTTTCCGGAACCTCAACTCCTGCCTGCTCAAATAATTCCTTATTATAATAGATGTAAGAGATTTCTTTTGAAACCGGCACTCCGTAGATTTTGCCGTCTACTGTATTAAACTTCAGGGATGTTTCATCAAATAATGCCTTCCATTCAGGATCAGCCTCAAAATAAGGTGTTAAATCGGTAACTTTTCCTGATTTTGCTGCCAGCTCCGTGATATTATTTCCTCCGTTAAATACGATATCCGGAAGGTCACCGCTGGATATCAGCAGCTTAATTTTCTGATTATAAGCATCGGTTGTAGGGATTTCTTCAAAATTAAACTCCACATTTTTACCGGCATCGGTCTTTTTAAATTCCTCAAACAGATATGTATAGTATTCTGCCGCATAATCCGTACCAACATGATAATTGATTACATTTAACTCTACTTTTTTTCCATCTTCTGCGGCTGCCGCACCGCCCGCTTCTGAAGACTGTTCCTCCGTTGTTTTGCCATCTGTTGTCTGGGCATCTGTCGCCTGGGCATCTGTTGCCTTCTCACTTGCTTTTCCGGCAGTTTCACTATTTCCTCCACATGCAGTAAGTCCTAAAACCATAATACCTGCCAATGCTGTAGCAATCGCTCTTTTTGTCAATTTTCTTTTCATATAAATCCTCCTTGTCATCTTATGGCTAAATTATAACTTTAAATTGACCATTCGTGAATAAAATATAAGATTCATGGCTTGGACTTTCAGATCCCTTTGGGCTCAAATTTTTTTCACAGTTTTAATTTCAGACAAAAACTATGAAAATTTTGACCTTTTCTTTAAATATCCGGTCATCCTTCTGAAATTTATTGATACCAACCTATAAATATGGCATAATCCCTTTAGAGCGTGTTTGAAATTGCTTTCTGGAAGCTTTGGGTTACAATTTCAAACAGGCTCTATTATCATCGAATCTGCATAATACTTTTTAAGGAGATGCCATATGTCCAAAGAAGTTACTGATACCCGCAAGACCTTATCTCTTCGTACATTTATCACCGTTGTCATTTCACTGATTGTTACTGTAATACTGGTGTTGTCCATTTCCTTCTTCTATAAGGAAACGTCCTATATATTGATAAACGAATATGAGCAGTCCATAACTGCCCAGCTCAGCCAGGTTAACCAGCAGATCAGCGAACAGATCGATGCATTGGATTCCATCATTCCCATGTTCCTGTCCAATTCAATGATTTCAAATACACTGGAATCCATCAACTATAATTCGGTAACGAATGACAGCAAAATCAGTATTGAAAAACAGATGTCCCACACCTACTACAGCACCTCGCTGTCCAGTAAAAATTTTATAAATGGGATACACATCTATAGCGATGACGGTACGGAATTTTATATCCCCACCTCCGGCGGCTCAGAGCGGGATCTCGACCTGAATCAGAGACTGCTGGATAATATAGACCCGACAGACCCCGGATTGATCTGCATGTCGCTTTATTCCGAATATAAAAGTATCTTTTTCGCCAGAAATATATTCAGCAGCAATACCGGCAGACATATCGGGCTTTTTATTGTAGATGTGGCTCCTGTAAACTGGATTCAGTTCTGTGCCAAAGGACTGGATCCCTCATGGTTCATCTATTTATATAATAATGAAATGAGTGTACTCTCCAATGGGGAAATGGAAGTACAGAGTGAACAGCTGCTGCAACAAATTGATAAACAGAATTCCACCGTTTCATTCCAGGAGTTAACGCTTTCGGGCGAACCCTATTTTGTGGCTGCACAGGAATTGCAGGGACTGCAGATCACCTCTGCCGTTGCTGCACCGAAGCATTTAATGATGCGGGACCTAAACCAGACCCTGAAGTCATACCTCCTTTTAATGTCCGTAATCGTCCTGATCGCGCTTACCACAGCCGTTATTCTGAGCCGGACCGTTACGAGACCCATTAATAAAATGGTCTATCATATCAATGAAATTTCCCAGGGACGACAAGACAGCCTGCCTCCCCTTAAAATGCATTATGAGTTTCAGGTATGGATGAACGCATTCAATCAAATGTTGAAAAAACTGGATATATCGTATAACGATAATTTCCAGAAGCAATTGCTGTTAAAAAATGCAGAGATCCGGGCTTTGCAGTCCCAGATGGATCCTCATTTCCTGTTTAATGTATTAAATACCATCGCCTGGAAAGCCCAGATGAGCGATAATGAAGAGATCTATGATATGATTATCTCCCTTGGTGAACTGCTTCGGATCAATACCCTGTCAAAAGAATCTGCATACACGCAGCTGGAGCAGGAGATGAAATACGTGAAATTCTATATCTATCTGCAGCAGATGCGGTTTGAAGATAAAATTTCCTTTGATATACAGGTCCCTGATTCGCTGATGAAATGTATGATCCCCGGCTTTTGTATTCAGCCCTTAGTGGAGAATGCAATTATACACGGACTAGAGCCAAAGAAAGGGAATGGAAAGTTATCCATCAATATTATCGAAACAGAGCGTTATATGGAAATTTCCATTAATGATAACGGTATTGGATTTGAAACCGTACCCGATATACGCCGGATTGCATCCAAAAACGATGGCTCCCACACCCATATCGGATTGAAAAATCTGGATAAGCGCCTGGAGCTGTTATACGGGGAAGAGGCAAGATTACATATACTGAGCACACCAAATGTATGTACTTCCATATCTTTTCGCATTCCGATTCATACCGATTTGCCGAAATTGTAGCGGAATGTTTATTTTGACAAGATTCGAAAAATGATTTTTCAATATTTTATGGCAGGGAAAAAGGAGACGAAGTTATGATATTTCAATTATTAATTGTGGATGATGAGGCCACTATGAGAAAAGGCATTTCTAATTTTATGAACTGGGAATCCATAGGATGTGAAGTTGCAGGAACAGCCAGTGATGGCATCGAAGCGATTGATTTTATTCAGAAAAACCACGTAGATATTGTGATAACCGATATTCGGATGCCCGTCTCAGACGGGCTGGAGGTGGCAAAATTTGTATACGAGAATATGCCGGACGTACAGGTCATCCTGTTGACCGGATTCGCAGACTTTGAATATGCCCAAAGAGCCATCCACTATAATGTCTCTGCATTCATTCTAAAGCCGACCAACAAAAAGGATTTATTTGAGGCCGTCCAGGCCGCTCAAAAAAAAATGCTCACGTCCAAAAAAAACAATTCTGCTGCAGAAGAAGATCTGACTTTTTTAAAGGAGCAATTGCTGCAGGAACTGACAGACTCTCCTTTGTCACCCTCATTGGAACAGCGAATCTTCCAGTATGGAATATGCCTGGAGCAATACTATATTGCTGCCTTCCAGATTACCCCTCCGAACCCGGATATTTCTTCTTTTAAAAAATTAATCTTATCGGAGAAAGCATATTGTTACCGCTACAACCACCTGGTTATCGTTGTCTATTATCTGGCTAAAAGCAGTAACCAGGTTCCCGCCTACATCCTGGAAAACTGTTCCGAGATCGCTGCCATCACCCATACTTTGGATTCCAGCCAGGCAGCCATTGGGATCAGCCGCTGTCATGATACCGCCGCGGAATTCAGTGCAGCCGTATCGGAAGCCATTTATGCCCTCTCACTGACCTTTTATACAGAAAATAATATTGCCCGCTTCACCCAGACGGCAAGTCCTGATGAATACGATATTAACGCTGAAAATTCGATGGATTTGCTCAACCTTGAAAACACCCTGAATCAGTTTAGCTTTGACGAATCCCGGAACATCATACATAACCTGTTTACTAAATTTAAAAGGAATCTTGTGAAATCCAGAGATGCCAAAAATATCTGCTCCCAGATTTATTATATCTGCTCCAGGGTGTCTCTAAAAAGGGGCATTACGCCCTGCGGAGCCGAATACCTGACAGGCATATATAATTCCAACGATATTTTCACCCTGGAAACTTCCTTGCTGGAAATGCTGGATACCACCATCAGCCACCTGACCGGAACCGGAGCTTCTCAAAACAAGATTGTGGAAGATACGATCAAGTACATCCACAGCCACTTATCCGAATCCCTGTCCTTAGAAAATATAGCGGAAAACTTACATATATCCCCTTCCCATTTAAGCAGAACATTCCGCAAGTCTTATAGCGAGCCGATTACAGAATATATCAACAAAACCCGTATCGAAAAGGCAAAGGAATACCTGATCAATCCGGGAACCCTGGCATATGAGGTCGCCGGGCTGGTCGGCTATAATGATCCCACTTATTTTTCTTCGATCTTTAAAAAATATACCGGGTTAAGCCCCACCGAATTTAAGCATCAGTACCGTTATAAGAGAAATTAAAAATTAACTGCCCCGGAATCAGCCAGTACAGCTTTGCTCAAATAATTAAGCCCTACTGTACGAACTATTTCCGGGGCAGATTTCCATTACCGTCAGTTGTCTCCTGGATTTTCAATTTGAATCTTTGATTTTACATTTTTAGCCCCGTTAATCTCCAGAACAACCTGAATCTTTCCTGCCTTGTATTCGGTAAGGGGATACACCAGAGGCTCCTTTAAATTACTCACATCAATGATTTCTTCTTTCTCATCCTGAATAATGTGCATAAGCAGCTGACCTTCTTCACTGCTGACCTGGGCATGCAGCACTGCCTGATTGTCATCAATCCGAAATTTTGCACTCTTGCGGAATCCCTCAGATGCGTATTTAAAGCTTAAATTCCAGTCATCGCCCCATTTATTTTCAATGGAAGCCATGATAATGCCGGTGTTCCAGGTGTTTTTATCCAGGAAGTCATCCGTGGTAAACGCAAGGACAATGAAAGAAATCAAACATCCAAGCATCAGGATTCCTGAGAGGATCGCCGCTATGATAAATCCAAAACCTTTACTTGATTGCTCCACTGCCATTTCCCCCTGACGTCCCTGATTTTCTTCGCCGCAGTTTTCACAGTATCTGGCTGACTGCCTGATCCGGTATCCGCAACTTCTACATAAAATCCTATTTTCACCTCTGGTAACCATATAAATAATCAAGCCTAAAATCGGGGTTGCAATGAACACGATGATCATCCAGAGCAGTCCATTTTCCCCCCTTTTCATACAATCCAGATAGATCCAGATGCAGATGCACACATAGACCAGAAGTGCACATAAAAGCCCGCCAAACAAGAGGCCGCCCGCAAGCAAACTGATGGTTCCAATCCCTTCTGTCACTCCCCATATTGCCACCCGCAGTATAATTGCTGCAATTAAAATTACAATTCCAATGATGATATACTTTTTCTTTTTATCAGAATTCATGCTTTGTTCCCTCCTTTTTCCAGAACCAGAACCATCTTTTCTTTTAAATCAGAAAACCACATGCCAGCGGCTGTGAGCGCCACACCTGCAAGAACCATATAAATGCAGGCACTCATAACCAGCTTTGCCAGTAACATGTTCGGAATTAAAAAATACCCCAAAAATGCCAGCATTCCAAACAGCAGTCCATTTAAAAGCATTGGAAGAAACCACAGTGATATTGTTCTGGTACCGGCAGCCGATTTTAAATACGCTTCTTTTTCCCTGACCTGCCTCATCAGGATTTTATTGAGATTATCATCCGGCTTCTCAGAAGATGCCATGGCATTTTTAATCTCTTCACCCAAACGGTCATTGAACTGGGGTTCACATGGATTCCGGGCTCTTTGATTCTGGGCACTTTGATCCTGGTAACTTTGATCCTGGTAACTTTGATCCTGGTAACTTTGATCCTGGTAACTTTGATCCTGGTAACTTTGATTCCGGGCTCTTTGTCCCTGGTCTCTATCATTTAGATTTCGATTACTTTGTTGTCTATCATCCTGCATAGTCATATCCCTGTTCCTCCAATCTTTTCTTAATCATGCTGCGGGCTTTATGCAGCCTGCTCTTTATGGTACCCGTGGGCTTTTTCATAATCTTTCCGATCTCCTCCAATGAAACCTCACAGGTATAATAGAGAATCACTGGTATCCGAAACTTCTCCGGCAGTTCCTCCATGATCTTTCGCAGCACCCCGTCCCGGATTCGTGCCAGAACTTCACTTTCCAGATCAACCTGGTCTGCCGCCAGATTTTCATTGTCGTCATCCAGGGATACACTTGGGGCAATCCGGCTGTGCCTTGCCATTTTCCGCACTTCATTCATCCACAGTCCATTTGTAACAGAAAATAAAAATGCTTTCGGATTTCCATCCCGGTTCACTTCCATGGAAAGTTCCAGAACTTTTAAAAATGTCTTCTGATACAAATCCTCCGCATCTGCCCGGTTTCTGCATAACCTGGAACAAAACCGGTATATGTCCGTTCCATATTGTTCAATCAAAACTTCTACCTGATCTGCAAGCACATCCACACCTCCTTTTTACCCTGCTATTATATAATCGTCATAACTTTCGGTGGGGTTCATTTTATTTTTATAATTATTTTTGATTTCATAAAGATAGCCCCGGATTTCCTGCTGTTTCAAAACCTCCTTGAAACAAACAGAAAAACCGGGGCTTCCATCTGAATAACATTCTTTGCTGCAGGCTCTTGATTTCTAACCTGTCACCATTAGCTGCTCTGGTTCGGTATATAAGTCCGTATCCTGCCCACAAATTCTGAAAAGTTCTGTGTCTGCAGCACAACTCTTCCCGGTCCCGTGAGTCTTGTAATAAATAAGCCTTCACCACCCAGGAAAATATTCATACCTCCGCGCATCATTTCCACTTCATACCGCACCGTGTTTTCAAATGCTACTAAATTTCCGGTGTCAACCTTAAGGACTTCACCCGGAGCCAGCACCTTTTCCACCTTATTGCCATCTACTTCTAAAAATGCCATGCCGTTTCCGGACATTTCCTGCAGGATGAACCCTTCACCCCCAAAAAAACCGGCTGACATCTTTTTCGTAAAGACTGCCCTTACATCTACCATGTTCTGAGCGCACAAAAATGCTCCCTTTTGGCAGATCAGACTTCCATAAGTACTCAGATCCACCGGCAGAATTTCTCCCGGAACCGTAGCGGAGAATCCGATGGTAACGCCATCCTGCATGGCTGAATAGGTGGTCATAAAAAAGGACTCCCCGGAAAACATTCTTCCCAATCCTTTCATAATCCCGCCTCTTGCATTTGTAGTCATATCAATTCCTTCACTCATCCAGGACATACCGCCAGACTGGGTATAAATGGCTTCTCCCTGCCTGAGTCGCATTTCCACTGCCGGCATAACCTCTCCGATCAATCTGTATTCCATACTTTTTACCTCCTTATAATTTATAAAATTGCAATAATACTTCCTGAGTCATCTATATTTTTTATCTTATCTGCCTTACCCATCGTCTCTTTCCCAACTATTTTACCATGACCGCATATATATTTCCACAAAAATAAGAGCTGCTACCCATAATCGGGGAACAGCCCTCACACATTGCCTTCACTTATCAGCTTTTTTTATCTACTGCTGCCTGGAAACATGCAGTCAGTTCTGCATTATCCGGAAGAATACTTTCATATTTCACTTCGCCGTCCACACAGATTGTAGGTACATTTTTAGCACCTAATTTCATCATGCAGGCAACGCCTTCTTTTTCTTTGATCTTATGCTCGATGATCTTCACTTTATCACCCAGTGGTGCAGCTGCAGTGTAAACGGCTTCCATATTGTACTGACATGCAGCACAGGATTCGGAATCCAGTGTAATACAGTCTATTATGACCTGTTTTTCGCTTGCATAGTCCGGTAATTCATAGTCTACACCTGCCATAACATCTTCGCCTTCAAAAATCTCTTCGATATTGCCGTGTACGGTGCTGGTAACAGCCTGAACGTTGGCAACGGGGGTTGCATAAGGCATATCACAGCCGGGAGCCAGAATATATCCTGTTTTTCCGCCGATATTCATACAGTTTGTAGCATCTCTCACATTGTCATAAGGTGTTCCAAAGAGCATGGTCAGAGTCAGTTTGATATTACCGCCTACAGATACCTTGTATGGTTTACAGGTCTCCACTACATACTCCAGCGGAATATTTTCGTCGATGGAGATATTATCGCAATGGGTCTGGCACATTGCTTCAATATTACGTTTTGCATTTCCACATACGAAGAAGGATCCCAGTTTGCCTCTTTCACGAATGTAATCAAATACAGGTGTTACATAAGGTGTTACAAATTCTTCAAAGTTATCAGGGGAAATCTGAGAAGTCATAGGATCAACGATTGCTACGATATCCACACCGGCATCGATATACATTTTTGCAGTATTGATCGCTACCTTCTGGCAGAATTCCATTAATTCTTCCACTTCTTCCGGTTCATCCAGCATATCATAGAAGATATCGGTTCCTTTTAAATGAAGTGCCAGAGTAAAGGGTCCTGTGATTAAACCATAAACTGCACATTTATCACCAATGGCTTCCACAATGCGTCTTGTAGCGTCCATTGCTATGGGGAAACGTCCGTCTTCCTCTGTTGGGATCTTCAGATCAGCCAGCGTCTTGCCCTGCTCTAAGATGTGGCTGGATACTGCAGGCGGATTATCCTTTGCATAAGTCAGATTGCATCCCATAGCCTCTGCTTCCAGCTGAAGGTCAAATAATGCGGGAATCCCATCCGGCTGATACAATTCTACTGCCTTTAATACTCCATTTACAATATGATCTGCACTTTTAAAGAAATCCTCACAATTTACATCTATCAGACTTGCTGCGTGGCATCCTACAAAAGGAACCCAGGGTATACGTTCTACTTCTTTACACTGCATTGCACGAAATACTAATTCTCTTGAATTCATTCTAATAATCTCCTTTATGTATTTTTCATATCTATACGCCCTGATACCGCCTGCGGATTAACGGCATCAACCATACACTCATTATATCAGCAAGTCAAAATTTATTTTGAAAAAATCATAGTTATTTGGTAATAATTTTAGTAAAAACACTCCATCAGTTCGTCTTTTGTAATTTTGCCAAAATATTTTACAAGGGGTACGTGCTCTAATACCCCTTCCACTGTCTCCCGCCTGTATTCCAATCCAATCAGCATATCTTCTATGTCAGATGCCGGACAGAGGGAAAGAAAATCACCACTGATTTTACATGCGGTAATCATACCTTTTTTAATTAACATCTCTACCGTTACTTTTCCATTGACAAACCGCTTTTCTTTCCTGTGGTTAAACATGGGGGAGCGTCCATAATTCCAATCCCTGGAACCATATTTGTGAAGTGCCAGTTCCTCTGTCTCTGCCAGTATCCCAGGTGTGATTTCCACCTTTGTGATACCCCCGGCTTCCTTTTCCAAATAAGTGCGCAGATAATCCCGGAATTGCAGTACATTCATCCCAGGTTCATCCAGGAAGTCAATGATATTGCCGATTCTGCTCTTCACCGACTTCACACCTTTTGAGGATAACTTATCCTGGCTGACCTTTAAGAGCTCTGTTGCCTTTGCAAGATCTGCACAAAATAAAAGCGTACCATGATGGAGTATCCGGTTCTGATGCTGTGCCTGGGCATTGCCGGATATTTTTTTGCCATCCGCCGTAATATCATTTCTGCCGCTTTTCACGGCTGGTACTCCCAATGTCTTTAAAGCTCCTATAACCGGTTCCAGGAATCTCTCATAAGAAATATCCATATCTTCATTTTCTGTAGTAATAAATGAAAAGTTCAGATTCCCCAGATCATGGAAAACAGCGCCGCCGCCGGTATTTCTGCGCACTACTTTTGTTCCGTACTTTTCCACTGCTTCCTCATTTATTTCTTCCAGCGTATTCTGGTGTTTCCCAATGATAATACTGTTTTCATTCTGCCATAAAATCAGCATGTCAGCATCGGGATACCCTGCTGTCTTGTGATAGAAAAAATATTCTTCCAGTGCCAGATTTTTGCAGGGATCTGTAAACGGGCTTTCTACATATAATATGCCGTCAATTCTATTCATAAATCTCACACGCTTCCTTGCAGGTTGATTTCCAGGTATCCTCCAGTTTCTCTTCAAATTCCTCGGGACCATTGCCAATGACCACCAGCTTCGTGTGTGTAATTACATCCCTTTTTCCCGCTTTAAAAGGCTTTATTTCCAGATAGTCTCCTACCCCATCCACCTGGATCCATCCTTCCTGCGTATCTGCGATTCCTTTTATACGCAGTGCCATAGGCTGCATTTTTTTCACGAACTGCTCCAGATCCGGCTTACTTACTTTTGTCCCGCATTCCAGGGAATAAGTCGCCGGGCGGTTCCATGGCTGATTACTGGTTTCACCCACGTAACCGTTATCAATTAGTTTTTCATCCAGTAATCCCAGGGGAACCTGTGCAAACATCGTTTCGTACAGGTATGCTTTGGGATTCAATTCCCGGATTTTTCCTTTTATCTTTTCAATGGTTACCTGATTCACCAGATCCACTTTATTAATGACAATAAAGTTACTGGATGCAATCTGATTCTGCACCGGTGCCAATACCTGCACATGACGCAGGAACGTAACGCTGTCCGTAATGCAGACTGCGCCCCGGTACCGGTAAGGGCGGGCATCTGAATCTGCCTGGGAACGGCTTACCATATAATCCATTTCCTGAAGAAGCAGATGCATATTGGAAGGATCCGCCATGCCTGAGTTCTCAATCAGCAGGATATCTATATCTTCCTTTGAAAAGCCAATGAGGGTTTTTACAAATCCCCCTTTTAAGCAGGCACAAAATATGGAACCGTTATTAATTTCCACCAGTTGAATACCTTCTTTTTCCACCAGCATGCCGTCAATTCCCAGGCTGCCAAACTCATTAATAATGACCCCAATCTTCTTATTGGGCAGTGCCTGGAGAAGTTTTTGCAAAAAGGTTGTCTTGCCTGCCCCCAGAAAACCTGATATCAGATATAAATCAATCTCTTTTTTCATTTCTGCTCCTTTCCGTCTTCGATGTAACCCAGTATCTCCTGAAACGCAAACTCTTCTTCATCTTCAATACAGATTTCGCACAGGGTGCCGCTGCAGGGTGCTGTAAATTCCAGAGCCTTCTTTTCTACTTCTCCCTCACACACAGTCTCCCCTTCTTCCACTGCTTCCCCGATCTCTTTTAACCAGGTCAGCGTGCCGGTCTTAAAAGTCAGGTTCACCGGTCTGTCCTGACACGGACAGGGATGCTCCGGATCTTTTTTCGGCATTGCCTTTTTTGGTACGGTAATTTCTATTCTTGACATGTTTTCCTCCTGGTGCGTATTATAACAAGGATTTGCCTATTCAAAGTACGGACAGGCTTTTCCTTTACATTCCTTATTGTTCTTGTAGTATTTGCAAATCACCTTTTCCGGCTTTTCCAGTTGGATCCCAAGGTACTCCCGGATACTTTCAGCCGCACTCTCTAAAGCGAGATAGGTATTCCGCTTGCAGCATCTGGGACCATCTACACCGGAAATAGCAAGCAGCGCCCTGCCTACCGCATGGTTAGTCCATGCCCAGGTTCCTTTTGAAAGCGGTGTTGTCTGGGTGTAAATGCTTAAGAAGATTCCAACTCCCACTGCCGCTCCGCAGGAGCCATAGAGTCCGCAAAATCCGCCCAGTACATTTCTCGCCCTGGACAGTGCTTCCCGAAGATCTTCTTCCAGAACTGCCGTCTCATCTCCCTCTTCCTTATGACAGGCAGTCAAAAGCACTCCAGGCATAAGATAGTGGTGGGGCGGACAATGCATGGGAAGCCCTTCAATATCCATCAGTTCTTCCGCCAGCTCCCAGATGGTTTTATTTTCACCTGATTCATAATATGTAAGCAGTTTCTCTGTCATTTTATCATAATAAATATCCAATTCACTGTAATTTCCCATATTTTTACCCTTGCATATAGCACACATCCTGCTATCGCCCTTTCTGTATTTATTATAAACTCACTGCCCGGAATAGAAAAGTAAAAAACCTGGATTATTGGGAAATTTTTTAGATTCATAGAATTTTTACTAAAAATCCAAAATTTTGAAAAAATCCCTGGTGCCGGAAACGCTATAATATATGTAGAAACAGCAGATACAGATTGTGCAATGCAGTACCAGTGCCTCCCGGCCAGGTCGGCACTAGGGCTTGCAGATGGCTGGAATGAATTTTAAACACGCTCATGAATGGAGGAAATTATCATGATTGGAATTGGCATTGACACCGGCGGCACTTATACAGATGCTGTCATCTATGATTTGGAGAATAAACAGATATTAGAAAGTGCAAAATCTCTGACCACAAAAAGCCGCCTGGAAACAGGCATTACCAATGTACTGGAAAAGTTATCACAGACGGCTCTTCAGTCTGCATCCTTTATGGCACTGTCCACAACCCTGGCAACGAATGCCTGTGTGGAAGGCAAAGGCGGAAGAGCTAAACTCATATTTATCGGGGTAAATCCAAGGACAGTAGATGAGACCTATCTCTCCTACGGTCTGCCTCCCTCCCGGGAAATCTATTTTATGGATGGGGATCCTGCTGATGCACTGCGCCCGGAAGTCAATCCCCCTGCTGTTGGCAGTGATCTTTGCTCGTTGCCTGCGGAGAATAAGCCGGACTGGAAAAAGTTCCGCCAGGATATCCGTACACAGTTTAGTGATTATGACAGCATTGCCGTGGTACAGATCCACCCGAAATATAATGGAGCTGCTTATGAAAAAACGGCACATCGCATCATTACGGAAGAACTGGATGTCCCTTGCATTACGGGCTACGAATTGTTCCACGATTTAAACGTCCTGCGCCGGGGTGCCAGTGCTCTGTTAAATGCCCGGCTGATGCCGGTAATGCAGGATTTTTTCAAAGCAATCAAAACCTCTCTGGAAGATCTGGGGCTGTCTCTTCCTATCGTAATTGTAAGAAGTGACGGATCCCTTATGTCTCAGGGATTTGCCTCCACACGACCGGTGGAAACGCTTTTATGCGGTCCAGCAGCCAGTGTTATGGGCGGCGTGGAGCTTGCCGATGAAGAAAATGCCCTGATCGTAGATATGGGCGGAACTACATCTGACATTGCCATTGTTAAAAACCATACACCGGTGACTGTCCGGGAAGGCATTCAGATCGGTATCTACAAAACCTTTGTGAAGGGGCTGTATGTGGATACTTTTGGTCTGGGAGGCGACAGCGCTATCCGGTATAAAAACGGCAGCCTCTATCTGGACACAGAACGGGTCATCCCCCTTTGTACCCTTTCTTCCCAGTTTCCGGGCGTGCTGGAACAACTGGAAGAACTAAACCTCACCGGTAAACCCCACAGCCATTTCCTGCACGAGTTCTTTGTATTCATGAAAGAACCCAAAAATAAAAGCAGCTATACTCAGGAAGAACTGGACTTTTGCACCGCTCTTGCCCATGGTCCCCTTATTTTTACCAAAGCTGCCGCCGCCATCCGAAAGGACACGTATAACTTCAGTATGAAGCGGCTGGAACAAGAAGGCATTGTGATGCGTTCCGGGCTTACTCCGACTGATATTATGCATATTCGAAAAGACTACACCCCCTTTGACCGGAAGGCATCCGTACTGGGTGCAGAATTTATTGCCCGTTCCGTAGAGATAACATCGGAACGCCTCACCGATAAAGTATACCATCTGGTAAAAAAGAAACTTTACTGCAATCTGGTGCGCATTCTGATCAACGACCACAATGACACAAAGCATAAACACTTAAGTCCCGAAATGCTGAACAGCCTGATTGAAGAAAGCTACGAAGATGCCGTATCCCACGGAGCTTCCAGTTTCTTTTCCACCCAGTTCCGCACCCAGGCTACGTTGATTGGTGTTGGTGCCCCCATCCACATCTTCTTAGAAGACGTGGCAAAGCTTCTGGGCACTAAAGCTGTCATTCCCAGAAATGCAGCCGTGGCTAATGCTCTGGGTGCCGTAGTGGGTAATGTATCTGCTTCTTATTCCGTTGAGATCAAACCCCTCTACGACTCTTCCGATCTGACCGGCTACCAGGTTTTCACACGAAGCGGATGCTTAGGCTTTAAAGACTATGATGCCGCTAAGGAAACCGCTATTGAAGAAGCCCTGGAAGGTGCAAGGTCTGAGGCTTACCAGAGGGGCGCCGTGGGTGAAATCACAACTTCTTACGAAAGCAGTACCTCCGAGGCTGCAATTGGGGAAAATAACTTATTTCTGGGGGAGATGATTGTGGGCCATGCCATAGGCAGGATTTTTAGTAATTTTTTTTGATAATCCAAAGTTATACCTTTTTTGATATATTATCGTTTCAGTATGAATTCCATATTTTTTACTAATTTTCTATGTTTTTTTCTAAAACTTTAGATTAAAATATTCTATACTTTGCTCATAAGAATGAAACGGCAAGTACTGTTACCAGCCTAACTGGTGCAGAGCACCTGAGCCGGATTAAAATAGAAAGCGGGGTATTTTTATGAATTCTATGGAACGTGTAGTAACTGCACTGCAGCACAAAGAACCTGACCGGGTACCGGTTTATCCTATCATCAGCGGTGCTTCCAGACGGCTGATCGGCGCATCTTATAAGGACTGGTCCAACGATGCTGATATCTGTGCAGAAGCATTGTTAAAAGCAAAGGAAGAATTTGACCTGGATTGTATCGTAACACTGATTGACCTCTCCATCGAGTGTGATGCCTGGGGCCAGGAACTGGTCTACCCAGAAGACGAGGCGGCGCATCCTAACTACAATAACTGTGTCGTTAAAGAAATCGAGGACTATACCAAGATTAAAAAAGTGGATTACCGTACCTCGAAACGAATGATGATGCACATTGATACCTGTAAGAAACTGGTGGAAGCTGCTAATGGGGAATACCCGGTGGTTGCCTTTGTCTTTGGTCCCCTGGGAACCTTGTCCATGCTCCGTAACCAGCAGGATATGTATATGGATCTCTATGATGACCCGGACGCTGTACACGATGCAGCAAGAGAAGTAAATGAAACGCTGAAGGATTACTGCAACGCGCTTATGGATACCGGAGTAAATGGTATTATGTTCGACACACTGTTCTCATCCGGGGCAATTATGAGTAAAACCATGTGGATGGAAATGGAAGGGGATCTGGTAAAAGAACTGGCTGATGTGGTTCATGACAGAGGATGCCTGGTAATGATTCACAACTGCGGGCAGAAAATATATTTTGACGCCCAGATCGAAACCATGAACCCCACGGCAATCTCTTTCCTCTATCCGCCGGATGATTGCGCAGATTTTCAGGAATGCAAGGCAAAATACGGCGATAAAGTTACACTGATTGGCTGCGTCACGCCTGCAAGTGCCGTTATCGGTACCGATGAGGAATGGGATCTGGAATGTAAGAACAACATTGATGCAATGGCAAAGGGCGGCGGGTTTATGCTTGCCACCGGCTGCGAATACCCGGCAAATGCCTCCTTTGACCGGGCAAGGCGCATGGTAAATATCGCAAAGACTTATGGCTGTTATTGATCTGATCACTGGATTACTCGTTACCTCCTTTGTAGGAAACTTCCAATTATCATCTTGACTTTTTTTAGAATTAGTTCTATACTAATTGCGCACGCAAATGGTTATTTGCGTGCGCAATTTTTGTGAGATTTGTCCCGGATGAAGGGCGCGCAGCGGGCTGCTGTATTCAACTGCAAAATTCCGGGAATACTATTGAGAAATTGTGTAAATCACATCTGTCTGGAGGCATTACGATAATACGAAAGAAAAAGGAGGTTAAAAAATGAAGTCAATTTCACAAGAAGCGAATAATCCCCTGGGATATCGCAAGGTGTCCAGGCTCCTGACCGGATACGCTGTCCCCTGTATTATTTCCATGCTGGTTACGGCACTTTATAACATTGTGGATCAGATATTTATCGGACAGGGTGTGGGTGTCCTGGGAAATGCCGCAACGAACATCGCTTTTCCATTATCCACTACCTGCACTGCAATTGCTTTACTGCTTGGCATCGGAGGTGCCTCTAATTTTTCACTGGAACTGGGTGCCGGCAGAGAAGATCATGCAGCAAAGTCAGCAGGAAATGCCATCACTATGATGGCGGTATCCGGAATCGCACTCTTTTTGATTGTAACAATCTTCCTGACGCCCATGTTGAAATTCTTTGGCGCAACGGACGATGTTCTTCCATATGCCCAAACCTACACCCGTATTACCTCCATCGGATTCCCATTTCTGATTATCAATACTGCAATCAGTAAATTAATCCTGGCGGACGGCAGTCCCAAATATTCCATGACTTCCATGCTGGTTGGTGCCGTAATCAATACCATTCTAGACCCGATTTTTATCTTTGTATTTGATATGGGTATGGCTGGTGCCGCTCTTGCAACCATCATCGGGCAGATTGTATCCTTTTGTATCAGTGTAAAATACGCGTTCCATTTCCGTCATATAAAGCTGACACGTAAATGCTTCCAGCTAAAGTTTAAATTCTGCAGAAATATATTTGCCCTGGGAGCCAGTGCCTGTTTCAACCAGATCGCCATGACGGTCACACAGATTGTCATGAACAATGTGCTCTCTTATTATGGTGCCAGATCTGTATATGGAAGTGAAATTCCACTTGCCTGCGCAGGGATTATCATTAAAGTGAATATGATTTTTATGGCACTTGTCATCGGTATATCACAGGGAACCCAGCCCATTGTAGGATTCAATTACGGCGCAAAAAAATACGGACGCGTCAAAGAAACTTACAAGCTGGCAGTTTTAAGTGCCACGATCATTTCCATTTTGGCGTTCCTCTGCTTCCAGTTTTTCCCCAGGCAGATTATCTCTGTATTTGGAAACGGAAGTGAAACCTATTTTAAATTTGCAGAACGGTATTTCCGGATCTTCCTGTTTATGACCTTTATAAATGGAATCCAGCCGGTTACATCAAACTTTTTCACCTCCATTGGGAAATCCGTACTGGGTGTATTCATGTCCCTTACCAGGCAGATTATCTTCCTGCTCCCGCTTTTTGTCATCTTCCCAATCTTCATGGGGATAGACGGCGTCATGTATGCCGGTCCTATTGCTGATGCGGCGGCGGCGGTTGTTTGCATTTACTTCCTGATTCGGGAAATGCGGGAACTTACACGGCTGCAGAAAGGGATGGAGGAGTCGAAACCTGTAGCTTAAGTAGAACTGATTTATTTAACCGCTATATCATAAAACTATAATAATAAAATCTGTAATAATCATAACCACCCGTCAAACGGGTGGTTTGTTCTGAGGCTATAAGCCTCTGTTACCGGCCAGCGCCTAAAGACGCTGGCTTTCACATTCGTTCAAGCCGCATCGCCCTTGACTCGTCGCTACCCTTGAAAGGGTAGTCGTACTACCGGCTAACCCTTAAAGGGGTCCTCATATTCTTTTACACTTAATTTATCCATCGCAATATCATGTTTCTCCTGCTCTTGGATATACTTACGTATTGTTGCCTCGTTCAGTCCCACTGTGCTCACATAATATCCCTCTGCCCAGAAATGTCTGTTCCCAAATTTGTATTTTAAATTTGCGTGCTTATCGAATATCATTAGAGCACTTTTTCCTTTGAGGTATCCCATAATTTGTGATACACTTATTTTAGTCGGTATGCTCACCAGCATATGAATATGATCGGGCATCAGATGTCCTTCCAATATTTCTACGCCTTTGTATCCACATAGTTGTTTCAATATATCCCGTACACTCTCTTTATACTGATTGTATATGATTTTTCTCCTATACTTTGGTGTGAATACTATGTGATACTTACACATCCACTTCGTGTGGGATAAACTGTTTGCCTTATTGGCCATAAAATCACCTTTCCTTTCGTAATTTCGGCTTGAACAACCTTATTATAACGGAAAGGTGATTTTTTGCTATAAGCAGTTGCCACACCACCCGCATAGCAGGTGGATTTCTGTTTCACAGGGGTTCCTTTCTCTGTTGAGAAACTCACCCCAGCTCAACTGGCTAAAGCCATATTAAAAAACCCAGAGTATCTTATTATCTGATACTCTGGATTTCTAATATAACTTGATTCATTGAGTTCTTCAGTCATTCTTCTAATTTCAAAAGATATCTTCTGAAATATAACCGTGATTAAAAAAAGATGTTGCTGAAATATGTCACCGTATTTGCACCGTTTATATAATGAATCCCTGCCGCAGATGCTTCTTTATTTACATAGATACCAAAGCTCTCCACTGAGGGAAACATTTGGTCGGGAAAGCGGCACGGGGCATCAGGATAGGTGCAGGATTTGCAATTCTGGCAACCTTCCGATGACAGCATCAGAATATCGTCCCCGTCTTCTAAAAAGATTTCCCTTACCTTTTTGCTCACTTCTTCATGCCTTTTTTTCGCATCCATCATTCCATCCCAGTCAAAGGAATCTTCCAGCTTCGAAACCGTTGAGAAAACCACCACATTTTTGTACTTCATAGACCGTTCCCTGCATTCCTCCACAGTTCCTACACCCGGAGGACATGCCCAGGTTTTTCCATACTGCCCGCATTGGTTTGAAGCGCACATATCTCTGACTTCATCCGAAAATACAATCTTCTCTACAGGTACCACTGCTGCCTCGTGTACCCCTGCTTCCTTGCATCTGCTTAATACTGCTTCCAGATCTCTCATGTAAAATCCCCCATTGTCATCATCTGTTATTCAGACTTATTATATCGGGTCAACAGTCTATGCCTGTTTCCCTTTTTGTAATCTTATTGTATCAAAGCAACGTATAAAAGCAAGGAAAATTTCACTATTTTTCAATTAAAATACTTTTTTGCCTCTGTAATCCTCCACTGTCTTCAGCATATAGTCTGCCTCCTCCAAAGTACTGCAATTCATGCGGTATAATACGCCCTCCGGTTTTAAATGCTCCAACAGCACCGGCAGATCTTCCTTAACAATATCAATATGAATCATTTTTCCTGCATCCTGGATTTTTTTCAGCGTTTCAATCCAGTGAGCAGCCGTAGGCTGACCTGCCCCGTATACCCATTGGATACCATCCAGCCCTTCCAACTCTAACAGACTGTCTAACTGCCGTAATGCGCCTGGTCCATCCAGGTGGAAAATTGTATTTTTAAGAAATTTAATTTCCTCTTTTAACTCAGGGATTACGAATTTCTGATACATTTCCTCTGAAATCATCCCTCCAAAATCACAGGATGTCACATACCAGCCCTCAGGATGGTAAATCCCCATCCAGTTGGAATTTCCCTGTTGTTTTTCTTTTAATATGGCATCCAGTTTCGTATACACTTCCTTAAATCGCAGGCAAAGTTCAAAATTTAACTTCTGCACCAGCTCGGGTTCTTCCAGGATATCAAAACATAACTCCTGCGGTCCCCGCAAAGAAACCAGACCGTCCAGCCCCGGATGGATATCGGTAATTCCAACCAGATAATCCCCCCGGCTGTCATCAAGCATTGCTTTCGTTAATTCAACCGTTTTACGAAACCAGATATTGTCTTCTTTTAAACAGCTTATATCCATATCCTCCAGGCTCTCAAAATGGCTGGAGGCCCAGCTGGTATCAGTTCCAAACGTAATTCCGCATCCAAAGTAAGCTCCGAATACATCCGGTCCCAGATTGGGACATACCAGGGGATATGCCTCTCCTGCAAAGTATAGGGATTCCTGGATTGCCCGTTCTCTTCTTACCACGTACTCCGTATCCATCCACTGGTCGTACAGGCTTTCTCTGATTTCCGGAAATACAGACCGGAAATCATATTTGGGCGCCCGGATATCCATCAGCGGCCTGTCATGATTTTCTTTTGCCCAATAAGCATCATAGCGATTTTTTATTTTCTCAAAATCATCAATGTGGATCATTTCTATCCCCTTTTCACTCAAGTCCAATAAGTCCCGTATTCCTCTACTGCTTCAAAAAAAGCCATCAAATTCTCCCAGCTCACTTCCGGTTCCACCATATGATTAGGTCCGATCAGATAGCCGCCATCCTGTCCAAGAATTTTAATACACTGTTTTACCTCCTGCTTTACCTGCTCCGGCGTCCCAAAGGAAAGATTCGTCTGGGCACTTACCCCTCCCCAGAATGCCAGCTGATCACCATACGTATCCTTTATCTTCTGCAGATCCATGCACTCCGGCTGTATCGGATTTAAAACATTTACCCCTATCTCGATTAACTCCGGTATGATCTGGCTGGGATTCCCGCAGGAATGGTAAAAGACCGGTATATCCGGCGTTATCTCCCTGGCTTTTGCAATAATTCGTGCCAGCCTGGGCTTAAGGAACTCTCTCCATGTATCCACGCCAATGAGCATCCCCGTCTGCATCCCAACATCATCCCCCAGCATAAGCACATCAATCCCCGCCTTTAGCATAAGTACCACCTGATCCATACGAAGCTGGGTAATGCGTTCCATCAATATTGTGATGGCTTCCGGCTCTGTCAGCATATCCATCATGGTCTCTTCAAATCCCCGGATAGCCCAGGCCTTTTCAAAAATAGTCTGGGTCAGACTTCCGCACACAGCCAGACCTTTTTCATGACACTGGTCCACATAAGCTTTAAAATGTGCACTTCTCTTGGGTTCTAAAAAGTCCGGCAGTGGAAATTCTTCAGCCTGCTGTTCTGTCATCCCTGCTTTAAGAGGCGAGATGATGTGTTCGAAATGCAAACTCGCATCCCTGGACTTTCCGCTTCCCACGCCCCATTCATTGATGGAAAAACCCGGTTCCTGATCCCTGCCCACATAATATGCCGAAAAATCTCTTATCAACTCCGTAGGCGCAAAATCCAATAGCCTGATATCCAATCCAAAGTATTCATAGTAATCCACGCAACCTGTTCTTTTTCGAAATTCTTCCTCCAATGCCGGACACAATCCCCAGCTTAAATCCTTCGGGATTTTATCCGGAATTCTTCTGTTAACCACTGCCAATACCCGCTCTCTTGCATTCATACAGCAATCCTCCTGCTTTTCATCTCTTTCATTTTTTCCCCCGGAATAGCACAAGCTGGCTCGTCCTATTCCTAACACCCGAATTCCTCTATTGCTTTACACTTCCGGCAGTCAATCCGTCTATGATATTTTTTTCAAACAATATAACAAATAATACAATGGGTATCATCATGATTGTTGCCAGGGCACTGATCTTCTCCCAGGGAACGTTGTACTGGTTTATTCTTGGAATCAAAGTGAGCCCCACGCTCAGCGGCGTTGCTTTCCGGTTGGTAAAAACCAGCGGAATCATAAACTCATTCATGGTATTGATAAAGTTAATAATAGCCATTGTAGCAATAGCCGGCTTCATAAGCGGAAACAGCACTTTGAATATCTTCGTATACACATTTGCCCCGTCTACTGCCGCTGCTTCTTCCAGGGAATAGGGAATCTGCTGTATAAAGGTCACAAAGGACATGGTCGTAAACGGTATGAATCCGCTGACATACAGAATGATCAACCCCAGATGGGTATCGTGAAGATGCAGTGTCTTATATGTCTGGAACATGGGGATCAAGGTCATAATCACCGGCAGCATTGCGGAAAAGACCAACAGTGAATAAGCTGCTCCCGCCCCCCGGAAGGTAAATCTGGCAAAGGAATATGCTGCCAGTATACTGATCACAATTGATGCAATAATGGCAAAAACGGCTACAATCAATGTATTGAACGACAGACCGCTGACATCCACCTCTTGAAACAGCGTAAAGTAATTCTGAAGGGTTGGATTTTCCGGAAAATAGGTCACGGGCGTAGTAAATAATAACTCTTTTTCCGTAATTGAGGATGTAAATATCCAGAATACCGGAAATAAAATGATCAGAGCCAGAACAAGTGCCGTAATCCAGATAAAGACTTTATAAGCTTTTGATTTTTTCATTTTCCCGCCCCCTAGTAGTCAATTTTTTTCTGCAGACGCATACCGCCGCCGGCAACAATAATCATGATCAGGAACAGCATCATAGAAATGGCTGATGCATATCCATAGTTCAGGTTCTTAAAGGCTTCTGTTGTTATTTTATAACTGATTAAAGATGTCTTTGCACCGGGACCGCCCTGGGTCATGGCATAGACCAGATCAAAGCTTGTAAGACGCCAAAGCGTAAAAAACAATCCCATGGTAATCAGAACCCGTTTGATATGCGGAATGGTAATTGCAAAAAAACGTTTGATTGCCCCTGCTCCGTCCATGGCTGCCGATTCATACAATTCCAGTGATACCCCCTGCAGTGCAGCCAGCACCATTATTGCAAAGAACGGTACATTTTTCCACACATCTACGATAATGACCGCCGCCTGGGCACCTGCCGGATTTACCAGCCATGCAAAATTAAAGTCTGACTGGCTGAGCCTGGACAGCAGATCATTAACAAAGCCATAAGTATCATTAAATGCCCACTGTGCCGCAATGCCAATCACAATTGTAGGCATTGCCCAGGGTATCAGTACAATAGACCGTAAAAATTTCTTTCCTCTGAATTTCACGTTTAAAACTAACGCCAGTAAAATGCCCAGTGTCATAATTAAAATAACGGAAATAATGGTAAAGATCAGTGTAAAGCGAATGGACTCCTGAACGCCCGGATCTTTCAAAAGCTTCACATAATTTTGGAACCCCACAAATTTTTTTGTCTGGGTTATCATTTTATAATTCAAAAGACTATACCACGCTGTGGTAATCATCGGATAAATAATAGTAGCGCCCCTCACAAGCAGAGCCGGCAATACCAGCGCCCAGGCTACCAATACCCGCCTTTTTCCCATTGACATTTTTTTCATCCCGCAACCTTCCCCTATCTTCTATCTGTCTGCCGGAGATTTTGAAAGGGGACCCCGCAGTGTCCCCTCACTTTTATACCGGTCTGTAAAATGCTGCAATTGTCTGATAACGTGCAGTTGTGTTTAGCCTTCCACAAGTGCCTGTATTTCCGCCGTAGCTTTTTCCACACATTCATCCAAAGACATTTGATTTGTCAGATAAGACTGTGCATAGGTCTCCGCTGCCTCCATAAGCTCATTTACTGTTGGCGGCATTGGCCTTGGAACCAAGGAACCTGCTGCAGAATATTCTTCCAGTGCCTGTCCAGCCCGATTGACTTCTTTAGCCTCCGGCTTTGCCATTACCTTAGTGTGGGAAGAACCTTCCATCTGGAGATTGCACATCTGCCCTTCTTCACTTGCCCATACCTTCAGAACCTCTTTTGCCGCATCAACTTTTTTCGAGTTTTTATTAATTGCCATATGCCATCCTGCTACGATCGTGTGATTTGTTTTGAACATGGGCATAGCTTCAATCTGTATGGCATCCCCCCATTTATCGCCGCAGACATCTGCCAGATAAGCCCACTGGAACACCATTCCATATTTGTTGTCGATAATTTTCTGATTCATCGCATCATAGCTGTCACCAAGAGCTGCTTCTGATACTACTTTGTCCTTATAAAGCATGTCATACATAAACTGCAGTGCTTCTTTTGACTCCGGTTTGGTCCAGTCATAGATATCACCTTCAAAGCAATACATCCATCGGATTAAATCATTGTATAACTGCCCGCCCTTGGACCAGGCTGCACCATAGCCATAGGTATTTTCATCCGTCATTGCCTTTGCCGTTTCCAGGAATTCATCAGTATTTGTCGGAATCTTTGCCCCCGCTTTGTCAAAGACCTCCTTGTTGATAAACAAATACATGGCATTTAATTCCTGGGGCAGCAGATAATAGTTTCCATCTGCACTCTTGCATATACGCTCCAAAACATCTGCAGGATAATTTTCTTTTTCAGCTTCGATGATTTCATTAATCGGTTCCAGATAGCCCGCTGTACTGTAGGTGACTCCTAACAGCTCGTCTAAATGTACTATATCAAAAGAATCGTCTCCTGCGGTCAGGATAGAGCTTAATTTTGTCACCACATCGGGATAATTTGTGGGCGCCACTACGCCCTCCACGATGATACCTGTTTTCTCTTTTACCAGATCCACAAATGGCTGCCATCCAGCCATATCCACATTTCTGGTATAAACCGTAACCGTCTCTCCCGCAAATGGCTGGCTGCTTCCTTCCTCTGACGCCTCACTTTCCTGTACAGACGCCGTTTCTGTGTCCTGTGAACTTGTCACGGATTCTGCCGCCTTCTCTGTTGGATTTTGGGTCGTCTCTGTCCCTGCACCGCCTTTTGTTTCTTCTGACCCGCTGTTACCGGAACCGCCGCATGCTGCCAGACCTGCTGCAAGTGTCAATGCTAATAAAATGCTGATAAACCGCTTCTTCATAGTACCCTCTCCTTCACTTGTTTGATACCAATAATATAAGTTTTATCTATAAAAAAAACAATGTACCAATTTCTAGGAAATGGTACACTATTCTTGCATTTTCTATTGATCCGTCCCTTTGCTCAAAAAGCGGTTCTTGTATTCCTGAGGCAGTTCTCCGGTACGGGAACGGAATACTTTAGAAAAGTATCTGGATGAGTTATACCCCACCATTTCTGAAATCTCAGTGATTTTATAATTTCCTGATTTTAAAAGCTCTTTTGCCTTTTCAACTCTTAAATTGGTTACATAATCATTGTAATTACATCCCGTTTTAGACTTGAATAAAGAGGAAAAGTAGCTCTGATTAAAATAGAATACACTGCAAATTTTTTCTATAGAGATATCCTGGGTATATTTTAAATGAATATAGCTGATTACCTCATCTATCGTACCTCCGTAATGCTTTCCCCGAATCTGCTCTAAGGATTTGCATGCCGGTACTGCAAAGGAATAAAACCGTTCCAGAAGCTGTTCTACATTCGGTGCCGCCGTTAATTGTGAAGAAAGATCCTTTTGTTCATATTCCTGGGGTAATGCCGCATTTTCTTCGCACAGATTCCATATTTCTTTTGCACATCTTTGTATGAAAGAATAAACAACATATGGCGGCTGAGATTTCTGATAGCGGCATATGGTTTCCTGCACCGCTTCCAGAACCTGTTCCCGGTTGTGCAGATGCAGCGCATGCTCCACTGCCGAAATATCCCTGGCATAAATACTGCCGGGACTTTTATACGGATATGGTAGACGCTCAAAAAAGCAGCAGCGTCCGTTTAGTCCGCCCTCTTTTGCACGTGCTTTCTGTCCGCTCTGTGCTTCATATAAAGCCGCTTTTGCTTTTCTGTAGGACATGGGAATTCCCTTCATTCCAGACACTGCATCCCCAATTCCAAGCGCAGCATTACCGCCTTGTCCCTTCCCGTATTTCTTTAATTCCATCCAAATTTTTTCTATTGCATGTTCCCGGGTATCCACTCCTACCAGGATTATAACGATAATTCCATTTTTTATATAAACAATATACTGCTCATATGCCTGTTTTTGTAAAATTTTTTCGCAGTAATCCCTGATATGATCCGATTCAATTCCATTTCCTTTCACATCTCCTACGTTAACCGCCAATACTCTGTGAGGCATATGGATCTGCAGTTGTTCCATGTGCTCTTCATTTCCGGACATGCCCTCCTCTTCCAGGACCTTATCATAAATCGTGGACTGCAATTTTTTCTTCATTTCATTCTTATTCCCGATCACCCTGGCTGCATCTTCCAGCATTTTCTTTAAAAGGGTAGGATTGATGGGCTTGTTAATATAATCCAGCACCTGATACCGTATAGCCGCTCTGGCATATTCAAATTCACTGTAACCGCTTAGCAGAACAAATTCACACTGGATTTCTTTTTCTCTGCATGCGCCGATCAGTTGAATGCCATCCCATTTAGGCATGAGAATATCGCATATCACAAGATCCGGTTTTTTATCCTGTATTGCCTCAAATGCCATGAATCCATTTTCACAGATCTGCAATAATTCAAACCCCTCTGTTTCCTTTACAAATCTCCCGATTCCTTCCCGAATGACTTTTTCATCATCTACGACAATTACCCTGATCATTTTTATACCCACTGCATATTGCAGATCTGCTGCAATACAGCCACAATAAAACGTTGAAAGAATCACACCGTGGCTTCCTTTCTATAAATTTTCCTTCAACCTAACGCTCATCTTTGCATGTCCAAAACGCTTCTTCACTTAGTCTCTGCAACCGGTATTGATATTTCAATTCTGGTGTAATGTCCCACACGGCTTTTCATATTCAATCCTTTTTCCATCCCGTAAGTCAGGCAGATTCTTTGATTTACATTGGATAACCCAATACTCTCTTTTAATGTTCCTTTGGATTTCTCATACACCTCCCTGATTTTCTGCTGATCCATTCCATTTCCATTATCAAAAACCATGATCCTAAGCATCTGCTCCCGGATGCAAAGCTTTATTACCAGAACGCCGTCTTTCTTATCCTTTAGGCCATGAACGACTGCATTTTCCACTAAAGGCTGAATAATCAGGCATGGTATAACCTGCTTTAACGCTTCTTCCTCCACATGATAATAGGTCTGAAAGGAATGATCATACCGAATCTCCTGAATATAAAGATAATTCTTAATCTGGAGCATTTCCTGACTGGCCGTTACTTCTTTTCCATATTGATAAGTCGTGTAGCGCAGCATATCACCCAGGCAGGTAATCATGTTTGTAACCTCCGGCATATCCAAAAACATCACCTTCCAGTTAATGGTATCCAATGTATTAAATATAAAATGCGGGTTAATCTGGGATTGAAGAGCCTCAATCCGGGCATTCTTTTCATTCAGGCTGATCACATAATTCTCATTCACCAGATTCTGGATACGGGTCAGCATGTGATTAAAGTCATCGGCGATATTTTCAATCTCACTGTAGCCATTTGCATCTACCTGCCTGGCTATCTCCGTTATGCCTATATCCTGGATCTGATGTACAAAATCATGCATGGGTTTGGTTAATTTTTTGGAAATCAGAAGCACCAGAAGCAGGTTTAGAATAACTAAAATAATCAGAAACTCGATTAATGTATTCTTAAAGGAGCTGATCGACAGGCTGATATCCTGAAAAGGTGTTACAATCACCAGATTCTGCCCCAGAGAATCTATCCCCCTCTCCAGAATCTGCGGCATTGCTCCTCTGTCCGCTTCCTCTTTTTCCACTTCTGATAATAATTTCCCTGCAAGTCCGTCCCGGGTGGCATAAGTCACCTCCCCGCTGCCATTTACCAGCATGCCATAACTTCCCGGCGTAGTAACTGCACTTTTTAAAATATCCCGTATGTATTGCCCCCGGATCATTACCATTACTGTTCCGGTAATCTGGTCATCTTTGAGTACATTGCGAAAGTCTTTAATCGTCCTGGCAAATATAATACTGTGATCCTTGCCCACATCAAAGCACTTCATTGCCCCCTTATTCCTGATCACCTGTTCCTGGGCACATTCCCGGTAAGCCCGGTGAACCTGGTAGGTGGTACTGCTGTAATTCTTAATTAAATATATATCGGTCTTAGCTGCATCTTCCAGAAATAAGCCCACCGAATGTATAAAATTATAGGACAGTAAATAGTCATAGCACCGGCTCTCCGCCTGGAAAGCCAAAGACTGGCGCTGGGATTCATTCTCATACTCCCCTCTGAAAATCTGGCTACAAAGGTCATTCAGCGTTTCATCCGAGTACATTTTCAATGTGAGGTCGTTTAAATAGAACCGGACATCATCCATACCTTTTGCAATGTTATCCGCTGCTATTTGATTATTTTCCATAATATTAGACTTTGCAATTTTAAAATACTGGGAATTAATCAGGTAAAAGAACAGGAGAAAACTGACTACATTTAGTAGAATAAAATAAATAGAAATACTAAAAGCTATACTCTTTGATCTTTTCTTTTTCATAGGGCACCCCTCCCTGGGAAATCTGTACTTTATTGTTATCATATAATATCCCGGCAAAGGTTACAACTGTAGAATGCGGCTGCCCGCAAAAAGGCTGCCCCATAAACCTGATCTCTCAGCCCTATGGGACAGCCCTGCATTTATTTCGTTATTTTTACTGTCTTTGCCGGTCCTTTTCTTAAGCCATCAATTTTCCAATCTCACCGCTTACATCCTCATATCTTCGTTCCCCGGCATTCAGGTTATCAATTTCACCTGTAATCTTCTGGTCTTTAAATACCAGAATACGTCTGGCAAGGGTAATCATTTCAGGCATATCGGAAGAAATCAGGATAATGGATTTCCCTTCATCCTTGGCAAGACTCCAGATTAAATCATGAATATATTTTTTCGCCCCTACATCAACGCCAACCGTAGGCTCGTCGATAATGAGCACATCACAGTCTGCAGCCAGCCACTTCCCGATGCTCACCTTTTGCTGATTTCCGCCGGAGAGGCTTCCTACTTTGGTTTCCGCAGTGGGCGTCTTGATTTTCATTTTGTCGATCATATAGCGGATCGTTTTCTCTTCTTCCTTTACGCTGATCT
>Ga0137302_10243_pt1 | contig 34361 bp, 22 predicted proteins | sample Ramsor2O_GlcNAcB_FD_97184 | JGI IMG/M metagenome (GOLD analysis project Ga0137302, IMG submission 97184) | Mouse cecal microbial communities from Vienna, Austria - N-Acetylglucosamine amended with D2O_GlcNAcB | ecosystem: Host-associated > Mammals > Digestive system > Large intestine > Cecum... | reverse complement strand
GACCATCCTGGTAAAAGACAGCAAAGGAAAAGACCTGTCGAGTCTGGTAAATCAGGAAGCCAATCCTTTAGTGTTACCAGTACTCAAGGGCGATAACGTAAGAGTAGAAGCTCCAGTGATAACTGGCTACAAATTACAAGGAGAAAACTTCAAAGAATTCAGACCAATTACAACAAACGAAACGGTAGAATTTATTTATCAGGAAGAAATAAAACCAATTGAAAAAGTAACGGTTACAATCCATGTAAAAGATACTGCCGGAAAAGATCTGAGCAAGTTAGTAGACCAAAATGTAAATCCTTTAACCATACAGGTGGAGAAAGGAAGTGATGTTACGGTGGAGGCTCCTGTAATAGAGGGCTATAAACTGCAGGGACATAGTCAGATAGGATTCTACCCGATTGGAAAGGATGAATCAGTAGAATTTATTTATAAGGAAGAAGTAAAACCTGCAGAGAAAGTAACCGTAACGATTCAAACTCTGGATACGGATGGAATTGATTTGAACAGTCTGGTAAATACAGAAGAGAGTCCATTAATCTGGGAAGCAGAGAAAGGCAGCAATGTTAAAGTCGAAGCGCCTGTGATTGAGGGGTATATTGTGCAGGGAGAAAGCACGAAAGAATTTTCACCCATTCAACAGAATGAGCACATTGTATTCACATATGCAAAAGAAATAAAACCGGTAGAAAAAGTAAATATAACCATTATTCCAAGAGATGAGCAAGACAATGATCTTAGCAGTCTTGTAAATCAGGAAGAAAGCCCATTATTTATGACAGTGGAGAAAAATAGCAATGTTATTGTTTCTGCTCCGGTAATAGAAGGCTATAAAATCCAGGGATACAGTTATCAAGAATTTTACCCAATACTTCAGGACGAAACTGTTATCTTTACCTATAAGGAAACAGTAAAACCGGTGGAAAAAGTAAACATTTCCATACTGTTAAGGGATGATACCGGGAAGGATTTAAGCAGTCTTATTGACCAGGATATTTATCCATTGGTGAGAACTGCAGAAAAGGGCAGTAATGTGAGAATAGAGTATCCGGAAATAGAGGGATATGAAATTCAAGGGGAAAGTGTAAAGGAGTTCATACCGATTCTTCAGAATGAAGAGATTACATTTAACTATCACAAAAAAGAAAAACCCGTAGAAAAAGTATCCGTTACGATTCATGTTATGGATGAAAAGGGTAAAGATCTTAGCAGTCTGGTAGATCAGTCTGCGGAACCACTTGTGGTAGAAGCAGAAAAAGGCAGCGAAGTCAGGATTGAAGCGCCAGCAATAAATGGTTATGAAGTAATTGGAGAAGGTGTACAGATGTTTTATCCAATCATCAGGGATGAAATTGTTAAGTTTGTATACAAAGAGAAAGAAAAACCGGTTGAGAAGGTCAAAGTTCGCATTTTGGTAAAAGACGAGAATGGCAGGGACTTAACCGCATTGGTAGATCAGTCCGTTTCACCGCTGGAAATAGAGTCGGTAAAAGGTGAGTCTGTAAAAATCTGGGCACCGGTTATTGATGGATATTATGTGTATGGCTCAGATCATTATGAGTTTTCTCCGATTACAGGGGATCAGACGGTTACTTTCTGCTACAAACAAAAGATTATACCGGCAGAGAAAGTGAAGATCTATGTAAAAGTTTTTGACGATAATGATAGAGATATCAGTAGTTTAGTGGATCAGTCCGTTACAAAACTGGTTTATGAAGTTAACAAAGGAAGCAGTATAACAATTAATGCCCCGGCAATTAAAGGTTATGAGGTAATAAGCCAGTCTAAAATCCAGCTTCAAAATGTACGGTATGATCAGTCTGCAGTTTTTTATTACCGTAAAGTAAAAGAAAAACCTAAAAACCCGAAGTTGGTATTAAAACAGGATCGAATTGAAATATTTGTAGGAGATAATCTGCAATTGGAACAGATGGTATCATTAGCCACAGACTCTTCCAACCAGGACCTCAGATCTAAACTAAGGTATTCGGTATTTCCTTCCTATTTGATTGAGGGGCAGGTATTCTGTTCGCCAATAAAGGGTGAATTCAGAGTAGCCATAACTTTACCGCACGAAGCAGGTAACGTTACAAAATATCTGTACGTGAAAGTAAAAGAGCGTCCAAAGCCTGATTATGCAAAGCTGACTTTGAAAAAGAGCAAAGCAACAATGAAAGTTGGCAAGAAATTGAACTTAAGAGATCTGATTTCTGTTGCACAGGATTCCAATGGGAAAAATATCAAAGATAAGGTTACTTTCAGTGCTAAAAATAAGAAAATGATCAAAAAGAATTATTTTGTGGCATCAAAAACAGGAACATTTAATGTTACTTTTAAAATGCCCTATCAGAAAGGAACCTTGACAAAGGAGCTAAAAGTAGTAGTAAAACCTGCGAGCCCGGTTCTGCGCTTAAAGAAAACTGAGATAACGGTAAAATCCGGAGAAACAGTTAATATGAAACAGTACATTAAAGAAGCGTTGCAGTATAAGGGCGGTAAAAATGCCATAAAACTGGTGAAATGCAGAGTTGGTTCAGAAAATCTGTCTAAGAATATGAAATTTACTGCTTCCAAAGCAGGTAAATATAAAGTAATGTATTCTTTGACAAATAAGTATGGCATCACCGTTAAGAAATCCATGAACATGATTGTGAAGGCAAAAAAGCAGCTTCCTGTTCTGGAACTACCTACGGACAATTTAAGCATTACTCCTGGCAAACGCGTATATTTGAAAGATTTCATAAAAACAGCCAGTGATGATAAAGACGGCCCGAACTTAAAAAGCAAGGTGATTTGTACATTGAATGGAGAGCGGCTTTTAGGCGATACTTTCTACAGCTATAATACCGGAAGTTTTACGATATTGTACCGGTTAACAAACCAGGCCGGACAGACGGCAATGGCACAGTTAGAAATTAATGTAAAGCCATGGAGAAACTAAATGCATCAATCAGCTGAAAGAATGTTTTAACGGCCAAAACGGGATCCGCTGTATTTACGTACAGCGGGTCCTTCTGTCTGTAACTAATAAATGCCTCCTGTCTGTAATTTGTAAAAAATAAATGCCTGATGTCTGAAATGAATCAATTTTGCTGTGAAAATCATTTTTTATATAATATAAACTTGTGATGCTATATTAAAAAACGTTTCATGCAGTTAAATCAGCATTTTAGAACAAGTTTGAATCTTCCGGAATAAATCTATGATAAAATATGCTACAGAATAGCTTCCAGGAGGGAAATGAAAATGAATGATCAACATAAAAGGAATATGAATAACAAACCATATAAGAGGGCAGGAGCTACGATAGTGCTGGGATTCTTATTTGCAATGTTTTTCAGTATATCGGCATTAGCGGCACCGGGTGCTCCGTCGGGTTTAAAACAGCAGTCATCATCGGAGAGATCCGTTAAGGTCGTATGGAATCAGGTGATGGGAAGCAGTATCAGATACCAGATAGAATATTCACAGGACAATCGGAATTGGTATTCTGTTGGATATACTACAAGTACTCCAGAAATCAGCAAGAACGGACTTACACCTGGGATGACATATTACTTCAGAGTGCGTGCTTACGAAAATAAATATCCAAATGCTGAATATGGACCATGGTCAGCCGCTACAAGTGCTGTAACAACACCGGTTCAGATTCCTAACCAGAAAGTAATACAAACCAATGCCGGAACATCTAATATTACGCTGCAGTGGGATAAGTCACCCGGGGCAACAGGATATAATATATACCAGGTAGAAAGCAGCCAGGAAGTCTATGTAGGAAAAACGGCAGCCAATAGTTATATCATCAATAACCTGAAAGCGGGCAGTACTTACAAATACAGAGTATATCCGGAACGGAGCGCAGGCGGCTACACAGCAGTTACTAGTTATGGCACAATGGTTTATGATGTAAAAACAATTCCGGCAAGTATAAAAAACATTAATACCGATTATGGCTATACAAGTATAAGAAAAGCCTATGTTCAATGGGAAAAAGCAGAAAATGCAGATGGTTATGAGATAGCTTTATATTCATTGAAAAATAAAAAAATCGGTTCTACAAAAGTTTTGAATTACAACACGGGCAGCTATCAATTTTCAAATATTAAAAAAGAATTTTATAAAGTAAAAGTCCGGGCGTATATTCAGCTGAAAACCGGTAAAAAATACAGTTCCTGGTCAACCTCTTATATTGCAATTCAACCAAAGGTAGAAGGGGAAAAATCCGGTACAGGAATAAAGGCTTCCTGGGATAGAGTAAACGGAGCAACAAGCTATACGGTTTATATTTCGAGCAAACGGTCCTCGGGTTATAAAAAAGTCACCACAACGAAATCAACGAGGACAACAATTAAGAAATATGGAAGAAGCAAGCTGAGAAAAGGAAGAACCTATTACGTATATGTTGTAGCGAATAAAAAGGTAGGAAAGTACACATACAGAAGCAGTGACAATTATACTTTTCAGGTTCGGTTTAAATAAACAAAGTACATCAGCTGTTTGACAGGAGGATAAAATGGCGGCAGCAATTGTGGTCATAGCATTTATAGGATTTATAATTATACTTTATGGATGCATTAAAATTAATACCAGTTATGATATAATCATCAATGACGGGGAACAGGAAGCATACTTAAAGATGATAAATAAAGATTAATAGTTGATTTTATACTTATAATAAAAGCGGAAAGAATTGTAAAATTGCACAATTCTTTCCGCTTTTTGCATTAAAAAAAATATTCCAGTTCAAATTCTGAAATTTTGTGGCATAATATTTTATGAATATTTACTAATGGAGGGAACGACATGGAAAGTCAAAAGTATGGATACGTGCGCGTATCAACAAAAGATCAACACACAGACCGTCAAATGGCAGCAATGGAAAAAGCAGGTATATTGCCAAATCATATATACGAAGATAAGCAGTCCGGTAAAGACTTTAACCGTCCAAAGTACAAAAAGCTTATAAAAAAATTAAAAGCTGGAGATGTGTTATATGTGAAATCAATTGATCGGCTTGGAAGGGATTATGATGAAATTATATGCCAATGGCGGAAACTAACCAAGGAAATTAAAGCAGATATTGTCGTAATAGATTTTCCTCTGCTGGATACCAGGGTAAAAGAAAATGATATCACAGGTATCTTTATAGCAGATTTAGTTCTGCAAATCTTATCTTATGTAGCTCAGATCGAAAGAGAAAATATCCGACAGCGGCAAAAAGAAGGAATTGAAGTGGCGAAAGTGAAAGGCGTTCAGTTTGGACGCCCAAGTAAAAAACTGCCGGCAGATTTTTTGTTAGTTTATGAAGAATGGTCTGAAAACAGAATCAGCGGAAGGGAAGCTGCAAGGCGATTGAACGTAGATCATAAAACCTTCTTTAAATGGGCGGTACAAAGCAATCAACTGAGTTAATTTCAGCAAAAAAAGCAATTAAAAATAATGTCGAAAATAATATATTTTTGGAGAAAAAGGTAGACTTTTTTCCCCAGCTAAAAATACATAAAAATGACAGTCCGCATGCAGGCATACTCCAAGATGGAAGTCGGCAGCTGGCTGTCATTTTACAGACCCTGATAGCTTTGCGTCACAGGCTTTCGCCTGCTTTGCTATTGTCATTTCTTTTTGTTCTTTTTTGATATGTCTTATTTTATCATATGTGAAGAAAAAAGTCTGATTTAATCACCAATATTTCCCAGCGCCTTATTTGCAGAAATTAGAGGAAAGCCTTTATATATGCCAATATTTATAAAACGGAGGGATAACAAATGAATAAGAAAATAAAGAAAATAGTAGCTTTTTTGCTCTGTTTGGGAATTATTATATGCAGCCCGGGAATTACAGAAGCATCAGAGTCCGTTTCTGAGAAATTTTTGGACTCGGATAAAGTAAGTACGTTAAGCGAGTCTAGGGATGAAAGCAAGCCCGAAAGCAGTATAGAGACATCGGATCTGATTCAGAACAGGAGTACTGTACAACAGAGACCGGAGACAGAAAAAGCAGCAGAACCTGCAAAAGGGTCAGAAGCCGGAAAGTTAACAGCGAATTCCACGGAAACGCAGAAACCAACAGAGACGCAAAAGTCCTCAGATGCACAGAAACCAACAGAGACACAAAAGTCTTCAGATGCACAGAAACCAACGGAGACGCAAAAGTCTTCAGATGCACAGAAACCAACAGAGACACAAAAGTCTTCAGATGCACAGAAACCAACAGAGACACAAAAATCAACAGAAACGCAAAAGTCAACAGAAACAGAAAATAGAAAGGAAACATCCAAAGAAGAGGAAACAAATCATACAGAAAAAACAGAACAGCAGCCAGTTATTTACTGGGATCCTTCTGCAAATGCAGATGACACAGCAGATGGACAAAGTGCACTCACACCGGTTTCCGGGTTTGATGATGTACTGAGCGCAGCAGCGGAATTAAAAAAGAAATTAAACGAGGACATTACCGTTTATGTTATGTCGGCAAAGAGAATTACAGGACCGGAAAAGACAGTCTATGATGGTAATGGATTACATTTTGTGACCTGGGATGGCAGAAAAGGAGAAGATCAGGCAATATTCCTCATCGAAAGCGGGGAGCTTTGCCTTTCAAATATGACACTGTCATCTTCATCAGGGACACAGAATCAGATATTGGTAAAGACGGCTGGAGGAACTCTGGCAATCGGAAAGGATCTGATTGTCCGGGGAACTTTGGAAGTGGATTTCAAAAATAACGTAAATAATAAAGACGAGACTCCGATTCTGATCCAGAACCAACTGGAAAAGGATAAATTATACACAATTTCTTTACAGGCTGGCGATAGTTTTCAAGATGGAACAATGGTGGAGGGTGTATATGAAAATGGAGAAAGCGGAAAAAGTTTTTTAACGCATTTCGTATTAGCAAAGGAAATAGAAAATACGTGGAAGCTCTTAGTGAAACAGGACAGTGATAAGATGATCACCATTGCGCGACAGACAGAAGAACGTGATTCGGATACTAATTCGGATATTGATACTGACCGGGAAGAGGCAGTATCTGATCAGGTGAAACGAAAAAGTTCTTCTCGTGCGGTAGGCAGTCAGGTTGTATATTGGAATGTCAATAAGGATACAGCAAGTCCGGAAGGTGACCGTCCTGCAATTCCCGGAGGAAGTGACGGTAATTCAGGTATTGATGACCAGCATCCTGTTCAAAGCTGGGAAAAAGCAAAAGAACTTCTGGGTGGTGAAGGCGGTACCATTATTGTTATGAGCCCGGTGGTAGTGGGTGACCCGGAATTCTCACAGGGTGGGGTACCGGTGACGGAGTTAAACGGAGAAAACAAAATCGCTTTATCCCAGTGGGATAAATATCCCACGGAAATTATCATTATACCTCCGGGAGAGACATTTACAATGTCAAATATTGAGGTTGCCTGTAAACAGGGAATCGGTATTCGTATTGCCGGCAGCTATGGCACAGATACGCAGGATTCATTGGGGAAATTGATAATCGGTGAGGGAATGACTTTGACTGGGGGAAGCATTCAGACGGAGTTAAACCCGGATTCCAGAGATCGTCTGACCGATTGTACCATTGAACTGACAACGGCAGATCCGGAAGGCAGAAAGTTTAATGTTTATTTTTCAGGACTGGATGATAACCAGATATATCAATATGCAGATGTAATTAAAGGTCCGGTGGGGAGTGATGCGGATGATTATCTGGACGCATTTGAACTTCATAGCCGGAATCTAAATACGGGGTGGGGTCTTCGAAAAGATACGTATCAAGACAGTGATGGAGAATTTAAAAATCATATTGAACTTTATCGAAAATTTGTTTTTACCGGAGTATTCCTCAATGGCCAGGAAGGAAATGACACCTGGTTTGGAGGTAATTGTAACTGGCCTGTAAAGACTTTTGCCCAGGCAAAAAAGATTTTATTTGATAACTGGGATGAAATAGAACCTGAAAACCGGGTAATTTATATCTGTGATACCGTAGATATTACAGCCGCAGAAAAATGGAACTTTCTTGATGATGAAGGAAAGGACAGAAGCGGGGAAGCAAAAGTTGCCAACTGCAAGACCTACCCGGAATATAACAGCCATCACACGCTGATACCAACTGTGCTGGTGAATGTAAAAGAGGGAGGGAAGCTGACCACATCGTCTATTACCCTGCAATATGATAATGATGTATCGGGAAATGTAATGATTAATGTAATGCCCGGTGGAAACTATATCTCTGAGGAAGGGACACTTTTGAAAGGATATAGCGGATATTATCGGGGAACCGGTGTAAAAGTGCAGGGAGCAGCAGGGAAGACTACGGAATTTACAATGAATGGAGGTACGATCACTAGAAAATCTGTAGGAGTCTCTATCGTAGGTGTGAACACAGATGATACAATCTTCACGATGAATGGGGGGAGTATAACAGACAACAACCGCTATACGGAAATTGGATACGGCGGGGGTGTCTATATTAGTAATGGACGTATGGATATGACAGGCGGAACGATCAGTTCGAATATATCGTCCTACGGATATTATTATGGTTACGGTGGCGGAATCTATACTGTCGGAAGTAAAACAGCTATTAATATCAGCGGAGGAAGCATTACTAAAAATACGGCAAAACCATCATCCGGATACAACAGCAGCAGTTCATACAGCAGCTATGGAGGCGGAATTTTTATGGGAGGCGGAATTCTCCGCCTAAGTGGAAATGCTGTTATTTCAGAGAATAACGTAATAGGGGGAAATGCATACGGAGGAGGTATCTATCTCAATTCTTCAGCGGAAATGATAATGGACAGCGGATCAATATCCGCAAATACGCTTACTAGCTCCTATTCCGGTGGCCCTCAGGGTGGAGGCATTTATAATACTGGTGGGAAACTCACTGTTAATGGTGGCACCATTGAAAAGAATACAAATGCTTATTATGGTGGAGGAATCTATTCATCATCCGGTAGTATTTCTGTAACAGGAGGCTTTATACAGGGAAATGAAGGAACCTATGGTGGAGGATTATATCTTGGTGGAGGTTCATCCAGTAACCCATTGACCATATCCGGCGGCACCATACAGAAAAATAAAGGTCAGTACGGAGGTGGGTTATATAACGCTTCCGGATATGTCATAATCAGCCAGGGTGTAGAAATGAAAGAAAATAATGCCTATGGAAGCGGAGGAGGTATTTATAATGCCGGAGGTTCCCTGAAAGCAGACAGTGCAGTTGTGAAAGATAATACAGCTCAATATGGCGGAGGAGTGTATGTATCTTATGGAACTGTATATTTTGAAAATACTGAGATTTCCGGTAATACAGCCAATGAAAATGGAGGAGGTGTCTTAAGCAGCGGGGGAAGTACATATTTGGGAACCGGGACCTCTGTGATAAACAACAAAGCGGTGTTAGGTAGTACCTGTTATGGAAGCGCGAATATCTTTTTTATGGGGGGAACCTATGAAAGCGGGAATACAGATGCTAAGCATTTCGGCATTTATCTAAACATCAGCACAACTTCCACCAGTAAAATATATATAGATCCGGAAGCAGTGACAATAGGAGATAAAGTATATTTAAATACGGCAACCAGTAAGCTGAATCTCTTAAAGCCGGTACCGACAACTGGTTCTGAGGGAAAACTTCCATTATACCTCAATACAGATGCTTTTGAAGTGGGAAGTGTAGTGGTAGCTCCGGCAAATAGAGGGGACGTAAATGTCATGGGTATGATATATCGTTTTCCGAATCTTCAGGACGCGGAGCCTTATGTATCCTATTTTACAGGAGGGATTATTCCTCCGAAGACCCAGCTTGGCGGTTTCAATAAAAATATTATACTGGTGGGTGAAGGCGTTTACCTGGATGGAACAAAAGGCAGCAATGCCAACAGTGGAACTTCGCCATCAGATGCGGTAGGAACCTTTGAACATGCAAAAACTATTTTGGCGGATAGGATTGCAAATGCAAAAGTGAATGCTAAGAAACAGACAGATGAAACTGGCTACGATCCCGATGGATTTGAACCCTATATTTACATTTGCGGGCAGGTATCAATTCCTGGAAATGCTGGGGATCAGAGGTGGGAACTGGATTATGAGGCTGAAGAATATGTCCAGTCTGATACCGTTAACACAGAGGGAAATGTAATTAACCTGAATTTGGCACAGGTAAAGCGTTTTGCCAGTTATTATGATACGATGGTGAACCTGCAGGGAGTAGGTTCCGATAAATTTACAATTGGTAAACTTTTAATGGATGGTAATGCAGGAGCAGTAGACGGAGCCAATAATACGGTGAAAGCAATGATATATTTGAACTCCAATACTTCTTTAATACTGGAAAACGCGATTATCCAAAACAATTATAGTTATGGTATCGACAATTCAGGCGGATCCATATTAATGAAAGGTACAGCCCAAGATAAGAGTGATGGGGCAGTGGTACGAAGCCATGGAAATTGGGCGGTTTATCTGAAAAATGGCGGTACTCTGACCATGCAGGATCATTCCGGGATTGAAAATTCATATTATATCGATAATGACAGCAGCAAAGGAAGTGTACCAGGAGTTTCAATCAACACAGGAGGTATTGGAATTACAAATGACAGCTCTTCAGCAGTTATGAATGATACATCCTATATAACGGCACCGTCCAGATTCGGTATTGGTTTATTGGGCAGATCTACGGTCTCAGATACACCAATGCTGGTTATGAATGATAAAGCAATGCTGCAGGAAAATCATTCAGGAATATATATGGTTGGTGCCAATAATGTGGCGGTAATGCAAGGAGAGTCGCAAATATATGATTTTAGCAATTATGGCGTTTACGTATATAATGTATCAAAGGACAGCCGTCTCTATATGAAAGAGAAATCCGTGATAAGAAATAAGAGTCGAAATGGTTCCGGAATTAATCTGTATAATAGCAATTCTATTCCAAGCAGCGGAGATAATTTTTCTGTTATTATGGACGGACAGGCCAGAATTGAGCAGACTAACAGTGGAATTCAGACTTCTTCTTCCTATAACCTGTATTATACAAATTTAATTATGCGTGGCAACTCCCAAATAAGTGGAAACTCCTATGGGCTTAATTACGTATATGCCACTTCAACAGCAACCAGTGCGAACCGTTCTAAGATTATTATGGAGGGTAATTCAGTTATTGGAGGAGATTCACGGACAGAAGGCAATTCGTCTTATGGTATCTATAGCCAGAGGGCTGTGACGATCCAGATGAAAGACAATGCCCGTGTTTCTAATAATGGATCGTCCGGTATCTATCTGGAACGGTATAAAACAACCAGCTCCAGTTATTATTCCGGACCAAGCAGTATTTCCATGTCAGGCGCCGCTATGGTAAACGAGAATGGAAACCATGGTATCTTCGTTGACGATTATGTGTATAGTGGTACAACGATATATCCCAACGAAGTGGAAATAAACCTGGAAGGAAATACAAAAGTACTGAATAATCAGGGAAGGGGAATTATAACCGGTTCTGCAGGAACGCTATCTCTGAAAGATGGAACTGAGATAAAAGGGAATCGCAGTACAGAACGAGGCAGCGCAGTATATTGTGAAGGTAAGCTGAATCTGGGAGGAAAAGCGGAAGTAACCGGAGATATCTTTGTACAGGATGTAAATAAACCAATTACCCTGCTCAGTGAACCGGAAAACCAGAAGTTTAATATCGGATGCAGTGATAATTTTGTGGGACAGATTCTGGTTAAGCCGGATGCGTCTCTTACTTCCGGAGCCGATATCTTTATCGATCATTTTATAAAGACAGCTAATTTTCCAGCGGGCAAATCGATTCAGGCAGATGCGCCGAATCTCATTGTTCAGGGCGAAAATAATGTGTATCTGGCTGGGAGAGGAACAGTTACAAGTTCACTGGTGCCGGGAAATGATAATAACAATGGGGGAAGCCGGGGAGCACCGGTAGCGACTTTTGAAAAAGCAGTAGAACTACTGAAAAAGAGAGATTCCGGAGCTAATATTGTAATCTGTAATTATGTAATAGATTTTGGATATGCAGAGTCAGCGAAGCCCAATGGAGATACCTGGAGTTTTGATGAAGGCGGAACGTTTACCAATAATAAAGGACAGACCTGGAAGCCAAAAGTTATACGAGATGAAAACTATGCGGGACATATGATTCAATTGGCTGGAAATGCAGTATTAACGGTAAAAGACATTACAATAGACGGAAATAAAGAAAATATTCCATCGAATACAGCAATTACAGGATCCATAATCAATATCAATAGTGCTAACGCAGTCATTAATTTAGAAGAGGGGGGATTTTTACAGAATAACCGCAAAACAAATACAACGGAAGGCGGAGCGGCGATTTTAAACCGTGGTATTGTGAATATTAAGGGTGGAAGTATCGTTAATAATGAATGCGATGGGAAGGTTTCCCGCGATAGCTATGCATATGCTGCGGGTATTTATAATTACAACAAAGTAACTATGACGTCCGGTCATATCGACAATAATGTAAATCGTGCTGTCACCTATAGTTATGGTGTTGGTGTATATAATTCTAGTTCCAGTTCTATTTTTGAATTTTCCGGCGGAACCATCTCCGGAAACAGGGCAGAGCAAGTATCATCCTCCATATCTGGAACGGGTATATATAATGCCGGAACCTTGAATATGTCGGGAAGTGCAGCAGTTACAGAGAACGTATCAGATTCCTCTGCCTATGCTGCTGATATAAGGGGAACTGTATTTAACAATGGTACGTTCACAGCTAATGGGGGAATTATTTCTGATAACGAATTGGTTTATAATGGTGTCAGTACCTCACCTACATATGGTGTGCTGGGAGGCGGAATATACGTTAACAGCGGCCAGGTAACAATAAATGGTACGGAAATTCAAAACAATAGTTGCAAAGCACTCAAAAATGAAACAACATCAAGCTCGTTTAGCAAAGGAGGTGGGATTGCAGTTACAGGCGGAACCTTGAAATTCCTCAGCGGAAATATCAGGGGGAACAAGGCAAACAAAGGTGCAGGAATCTATTATTACGGGAATTCCGCCAGGGTGGAAGTAGCGGGAGGAGTTATCCGCGATAACATACCTTTGAATTCTGCAATACCCGCTGAGAAAACGAATGCCGGTATCTATGTGGAAGGGTCATCGTTTATTCTGAAAGGCGGAGGGAGTGTTATTTCTGACAGAATTTTTCTTGCAGGTACATCCTATCCGTTGATTTTAGGCGGATCCATCTATCAGAGAAACAGAAAATATATAATTGACTGTTCCAGCTCTTTTACAAAAGGCAGTGTTGTGGTGAAAGCGGATAATGATGTTATCTTAGATGCCACCGGTTATCTGGCATATTTTACAACTCAGGTAGCAGGATTTGTTTTAGAAAAACAGGCACCGAATCTTGTACTTAAACAATGTGTCTACATAGACAGTGAAAAAGGGTCAGACAACAATAATGGAGCAAATCCGGACAGGGCGGTTAAGACTATGGCAAAAGCCATATCTGCCGGAGGCGGCAGTCATTATGTTATCTATGCCAGCGGTCCGATTGAGGTCAGCCAGCAGGAGACCTGGAATCTGCCAGATTCAGCCTGGGTGTGTCGTTATACCGGATTTCCTATTTATGGAGCAGGTAAAGAATGGCCTGCCTATACAGGTGCTGTCGTACATGCAAAAGCTGGTGCGGATCTGAAGCTTCAGAACATTTCGATATTGGGAAGAAGAGAAATAGACAGTGTTATCGAAGGTGATTCTTTAATCCAGATCGATGAGGGAGCAGCTGTAGCCATGAGCGCAGACACAAAATTAAGATTAAACAGCCTTCCTACAGGAAAAACAGGAGGTGCAGTTAAAAATAATGGAGGAACCCTTACGGTAAATGGTGGGACCATACAGGATGTAAGTGCATCAAAAGGAAGTGCAGTTTATCAAGGCGGTTCCATGAGTATTGACGGAACTTCATCTATAAACGGAGAAGTATATCTGACGGGCAGCGGTGCTGCCGATGCCTCCAGCAATTATATCAGTGCAGCGAGTACTTATAAGCCTGCAAACGGCACAGTATTAAAACTGAATATGGACAATACCTATGGAGGACGCCGTGTCATCCAATATCCGTCCGGAGTGGAACCTGACAGCAATACCAAAAAATATTTCAGCCTGGATTCATCAATTTTAGCAATTTATCATCTGGAGAACCGGAGCAGCGATAAAAATATATTGGAACTTCAGCAAAAAGGGGTTGTTTATCTCAATGGTGAAAGCGGTGATGACACTTTGGATGGTAAAACACCTAAAAAGTCCGTTCGTACACTGGAAAGAGCATATAAAATTCTGGAGGCAGGTGCTGAAGGAGGGGTAATAACAATTGTAGGAAAAGTTACGGTAGATGATGAAATAAAAATGAATAATATAAATGATTCTGCCGGTGCACATGGATATTATGAAAATGGCGCTAAAAAGATTGATGCGAAAGGTCCGGTCTATTTCCAGCGATATGCACAGCCGGATGCATGGGAGGAACTTCCTCAAAAAGAACAGTATGAAATACCTGCCTATACCGGAGTAATGATGGAAATAGCTGTTTCTGGTAAATTAACCGCGGATAACATATATTTTGACGGTCACAGCCAGGAAGTAGTAGGAAACCCCATATATGCAGCAGGAAAAGTGGAAGCTAAGGCGCCCATCTTCCATGTAAAAGGGAGCCTGATAATACCGGCAGGTGCAACGATATACCGGAACCACAATACAGCGGCGGATGCCAAGAGTGCAGGTGTCTATGTTGACGGAGGAACATTCCAGGCAGTCAGCGTTGAAATCTCAGATGTAAAGACGCCGGACGGCAAAGGCAGCGCCATTTATCAGGATGGTACCTGTATCTTAGACCGGGCACCCAAAATCGAAGGAACGGTCCACCTGACCGGAAGCGGAAGCACAGGAAATACAGCGTCAAGTAAATTTATTGCAATCTCACTGCGTGGATTCAAGCCGGTGAATGGTGAATTACAGATAACCATGGACGATCCTTACCTTGGAAGACCGCTGGTACAGTATCCCGGGCGGACAAGTACACTGGAACCCTATGAACCAACACTGGAAGAGATATCCATTTACCAGCTTGAAAGGTCCGTTACCGACATCTTTTCCATAGGAAGCCGTACCGGAGAAGTAAATGTTCTGGAGCTGCAGTACCGTCACAGAGTTTATATCGATGGTGTGAATGGGGATGATAATACGAACAGCGGAGGGCTGCCTGACGATGCGGTTCAGACACTGAAAAAAGCATATGAACTGCTGGAAAATATCGGTGGAGGATATCTGTATGTGGTAGATACGGTAAGTATTAATAAGGACATTTCCATATCGGCAACTTCATATTCAGAAGCCGGCAGTCCGGGGAATATTAATATTATCGGGGGGGCGGTAGATATCCGAAGGTATGTGGTTCCTGATGCTATGAAGACAGATCCTCACTTTAGCAGTCCGGGAAATCATACGAAAGAATTGTTTAAAGTAAATGGAGGCAGCAGTTTCACTTTGCAGCAGATCAGTATTGATGGTCACCGTATGCCTGTTGCAATCGGAGATCCTTTGGAAGATGTTGCTTTCACAACTAAGTCTGAAGCACCGCTGATTGTCACGGAAACGAGAAGTACGTTGAATCTTAACGAAGGAACGATTCTTGAGAATAATGATAATACGCTGAATGTAGAAGGAAAAGAAGAAGGCGGAGCCGTGTCAAATCATGGTAGTTTAAACTTTGACGGAGCCGTGCTAAAGAATAATCGTGCAGGATGCGGAGCCGGAATTTACCAGGATGGATATTTTACCATAGTATATGGGACCGCCGGACTGGCAAATCAGGAAATCTATCTGACAACAGAGAATACTGGGACACAGGACAATCCGGTCTGGGGAGCTGACCGGGTAATACATATCCAGGAAAAGCTGAATGCAGACGATTACCTGGATATCAATGCAGATAATCCGGTAAATGGTAGAGATATTGCAGTGTATGACATTCGTGAGGCATATGAGGATGCTGTAGACGATGAGTATTACCACTATAAGCTGGGAACCTCTATTACCACGGTGAATCCGGCGCTTTATCTGGTGGAATCAACTACAGAGAATGACACTCTGGAGCTTTACAATTACGAAATAATGGATATTTCAGTTCCGTTAGAGGTCTGCCTGGCGGCAGTTGAGAATCCTCTTCAGGCAAGCGAAAAAAATAAAAATATACGCAAAGCTTCTTTAGATGCACCGGATTATACAATTACAAACGGTGGTAAATATAAGACAAAAGTCTCCGTAGTGGCTTTTCGAAATGATAATCATACGGCGGGGATTACCTGGGATCAGATGATACTGGTAGGCGATGAAACAGAACTGACAGGAGCCGATTTGGATAAGAAACTTTATCTGGCAGTAGCGGGAGCCGATCAGGAAAGCAGCAACGGATTTGCCGGACTTTCGGAATCCGCCCTGTCAAAAGCCAATACCACACCTATCCTATTCGGAGAATTAGAAGCAGGAGCCTCGGGGAAATTTACTTTTAAAGGAACAGCCGATACGGCATTTTTTGAAAAATATAATGATACCTTATTTGGAACCTCTTATGAGGAACCGGATACTTATGTAAAAGAAAATGCCAGGGCGAAATACCAGATGATTTATAAATTTGAAATAGTCCGCTGACAGAAAAGGAGTAATTAATGGAAAAGAAAGAGAGAAAGGTCAAAAAATGGGCCGTTCTGCTGCTGCTCCTTCTTCTGGCGGCAGCAGCTGTGGCAGGGTACTTCCTGCTGAATAGAAATAAGATGGATGATACCAGTAAATATTGGTTTGACAAGATGGCAAAGGACGGCACTCTGGAGGGGAAAACTCCTACAGAGCTGCAGGGTATGCTGGACGGCATTGTACAAGAAGGGATGTTCAATGTTTCCATGAACGTGGAACCGGTGTTTAAAGATGGTAACAGTGAAGGCAACCTGGGGATTGAAAATATAAAAGAGAACAGATATTACTGCCGTGTAACGCTTACTCTGGATAAAGACAAGACAGTTCTTTATCAAAGTGACGGCTTAAAACCGGGTCAATACATAGACAAAATAAAACTGGATCAGGTTCTGGAAGCAGGGGAGTATGACTGCACAGCAGTCGTAACTGCAACCGACCCGGAAAGCCTGGAGGATATCGGCCAGGTGAATGTTAAAGTCAGGATGAAGATCCTGAACTGACGAACAATCGATTTAAAGGGGTTTGCCATTTACCCTTTTAATATATATTAAAAAGTAAAACATACCATTGGAGGAAATTATAATGAGAAGAAAAAACACAGCAAAGAAAGTATTAGGAACCTTAACAGCAGCAGCACTCTGCATGTCAATGACAATTCCGGCTATGGCAGCTACCACCAATTCAGGCGGTGAAGTTGTAACAGTACCAGGCGGCACCGATGTATATGCCGGTGTTGTAGTAGATGATGAGACAAATGCAGATGCACGTATTCGTGTAACCGTACCTACCGTTTTTGCGTTTGTAGTAAATGGAACTTTGGATCCATTGAAATCGAATAATCCGCTGTCATCTGCAGATGGTACCATTTTACTGCCAAACGTAAAGGTAAATGTATTGGACCCTACTTCAAATAACAGTGATTATGAAATTGCAGTAGAACAGGACAGTACCATGACCTTTACCAACTATTCTACTAAAGAAAAAACGGGTGGCGGACGTGAAGGTATTCCGGTAAATCTCACAGGATCCATTGAAAATAAGGGATCCGATAAAGACCGTAACTACTGGAAGCACAGTGCAAACGCACAGGGATTCAAAGAATTTACCCTTAGTCTGGAAAGCCAGAAATTCAATAAGGCAGCTGGAGCAAATACTTTCGAGATGGCTAATGCCGTAGTACTGGCTGCTCCAGATGTATCCGATGCAGCAAATGTAGATACTACAACAAAGCTTGCTAAGACCGGCGCAGCAAAAGACCTGGCATTTGATGTACAGGTTGGCGGAAAACGTGGGGATTACAAACAGATTGAACAGTCTGCAAAAGTAGGTACCATCGTTTGGACAGTAGGATACCAGGTTGACAATACAACAAATAATATCCCAACTGCTCCAGGTAATGAATTCTTACAATAATTCAATTAAAACAAAAAATTAAATATAATAACAATTAAAATAATTTAAAACATTAAAATGGCATCATACCGGGGGATACCAATAAGCATATTTGGGTACAGCCCACTACGGAGTTATCCGTAATATGCGTTGGAGTCCCCGGGAATGGAAAAAGTTTGTTGCAGGCAAATCTAAAACAAAGCCTGTCTATAAGGTGCACAGCTTTCAGGAAGCATTTTTACTACATGCGCTGAGGTTTTTCTGCAAAAGATTTTTTCCATAAAAATACATTGGAAAGAAGGGAAGAAAAAATGAAGATAAATAGGAAATGGACTTTTGCCATGGGAATTTGCATAGCTGCCATTTTTATGGCGGAAAACGCCATAAGTATTCAGGCGGCTGACCCCGGTCCCAGCCAGGATGTGTGGCTGGATGTGGCAAAAAAAGATTATAGACCCAGAATATCCGTTACGGTTCCAACAACTTTTGCATTTGTTGTAAATGGAACTCTGGATGCAGGGAACAGGGTAAAAATCTCTGTGGACAATGGCACACTGCTGCTGCCCAATGTGGTAGTGAATGTACTGGATCATGACAATACGGCAAGTGATTATGAAATAGGGGTTGTAGGTGACTCCACACTCCGGGTAAAAAATTATTCCACTCAGACTGCGGATCAGGACGCAGACGGCAATGACAATTATGATCCCGCAGTCCGTCAGGGAAAAGCGGTCAGCCTAAATGCTTTTATGGAAGGTGTGGACAGTCCGGGAGAAGAGCGGGGATTTTGGAAAGCGGCGGCGGAAGATGAGAAGCTGACCACGGATGAAAGTAACTTCAAAAATTTTCGTATAAATCTGGCAGATGAGAACAGTACCTATGTATTTGACAGCAAGGACACAGTTGATAAAAGCATCTGGCTTGATCATGAGATATCTCTCCAGGCACCTCCCAGCAGTGGGGGATACACACCATCCGGAACAGCAAATAATCCCTATGAAAAGGAATTGAAGCTGGGAGTGGAGATAGGAGGATACCGTGGGCAGTATTCACAGATTGAGGAGTCGGTCAAAGCCGGCAAGATAATCTGGCAGATCAATGCAGATTAGAACTGTGATGTTACACTTAACGTGATATTACAGTAAGGGCGAACAGATTCAGAAAGGAAAATATCAGATATGGAACAAAAGAAAAAGGGCAAAAAGTGGCTTATAGTGTTGGCTCTGGTCTTAATTCTGGGAGGTATAGCAGGAGGTTTCTATTATCAATCCCAGAATTCTCAGGGCAAGGACAGGCTTACAAGAGATGAAGATGCCTTAGGAGGTATTCTTCCGGGGAAAAGCCCTTCGGAGATGGCAGAATTACTTAGCCAAAAGGTGGAAGAAGGAATGGTAGATATCGGGATTGCAGCAGAACCTGTATTTGAAGAAGGAGGTAAAAAAGGAAAGCTGGGAATAGAAAATGTTCCGGGAAACCGCTACTCTCTTCAGATTGATCTGGTTTTAGATGATACGGGAGAAACCATTTATCAATCGGGACTGATAGATCCTGGTTATTACATAGAATATGTGGAGCTGAACAAGACGTTAAAAAGCGGAGAATATCATGCCACTGCAGTATTCACCACATACGCGCTGGATGAAACAGAGGATGAAATAGCAAAAACAAAGGTAAATGTTCTGCTTCGGATCAAAGATGGAAAAGTTTATTCATGATGAGAATCAAGCAGGCGTGGATAAATAAGTTATTATTAGCAGCTTCCGCTATATGTATGCTGGCAGGAGGATTCTATACCGGACTTGGTATCTATACTGCCTGGAATCCTTCGGAACTTCCGCTGGCCAGGGACAATAAGGCCAGAGAAAGAGAAAATGACAATCGAGAAGAACGAAACATGTTATTGGCAGATGCCATGGAGTATATAAATATAGAATCTGTCATCTATTTTCAAAGTACGGAGGATAAAGGAACAATTCGTTTCGCCAATGACAGCCGGAACAGATTCTGCATCAGTGGAAGTATATATTCCGATCAGGATGGCAGTGTACTTTATGAATCAGATGGGATAGATCCCGGATTTTACATAGATTCCATATATCTGGATAAAAAACTGGAACCGGGTTTATACCCCTGTACCGTGCTGATCCAGTTCTATCAGCCGGAAGATGACAGATATATCGGAGAAACAGCCAGAAAAGTAGTGGTGATAATAGAGAGATGAGGTGGTTATGAAGTGCACGTATTATTAAAAAAAACACGCTGTCTTACGATTTTAATGCTGACCGGTTTTATAGCATGGTGTTGTTGCAGCAGCGGTGTAACTGCAAAATCAGGAACTTCAGGAGAAGTAAGGCCAACTGAGTCCTATACGCCGGGGAAAAGCAGTACGGATATATCGGCGGGAGTAGTTGTTGATTATATGGGAAAACTTCAATTTATAGTAAAGGATGAAGAAACAGCAAAGCCCATTGAGGGCGCATCAGTAGAATTGTATGTTCCACAGCTGGACAGATATGTATTGTTTGGACAAAGTGGTGCAGACGGTATATATCAATTGGATGTGGCATATGGAACAGGAACGGATGGGCAAAAGCAATATGTTCAGGGGGAAAGCGAATCCCAGGCAAAAGGTAAAATTGCAGAATTCGAAAACAACCAGATACGATGGAAAGTTTATAAGAAAGATTATCTGCCGTATCCTGCCGAAGGCGAGGTGCTTCTAGATGCAATTACCCTGCCTTATGAAATAGAGGTCAGTCTGTACCGGGAACCAAGGGAAACGGATGAAACCCAGGCTACGGAAGAACCTGATGATACAGAGGGAACTGAACCGACAGAAACAGAAACGACTACAACAAACAAAACTCCTGCTACAAATCCGCCAGGTAATAAAAATCCGCCCCACAGCGGACAGATACCCAAAACCGGAGTGGAACAGGCACTTGGATTTGGATTGATAGGACTGGGATTTTGTGTATCTGCCGCAATATTAATCATACTTTACCTATATAGAAAGAAGGAAAATGAAAAGAAATAAAGTGCCGGGAATTATTCTGACAATCTGTCTTGTGATTCTGTTAGGAGGTGCCGTATATTTTGGAGTGGGAATCTACAGAGATGCAGCACCCCTCATTGCATCGGAAGGCTATTACAAAGACCTTCGGGAAGATGTTTATATCCGGAAAGAACCCGGTCAGATACCGATACCGGATCTGGACAAACTGAACAGTCTGAATCGGGATGCAGCTGCCTGGTTGTTAAGCCCGGGGACTACAATTGACTATCCGGTGGTGCAGGGGGAGGACAATGATTATTATCTTCACCATCTGTCTGACGGAACACCAAACGAAATAGGCGCTATCTTTTTAGACTATCGGAACAACCCGGATTTCTCCGATGAGATTTCGATCATATACGGGCATCATATCACAATGGGCAGAATGTTTTCTACTTTGTCTTCGTATAAAGAACAGCGTTACTATGATGAACATCCACGGATGATGCTGTATGTCAGGGACAAGACTTATGAAGTGGAACTGTTTGCGGGAAATATACTGAGTGGAAGCGAGGGTTTTCCATTGAACTTTAAGACAGGGAAAAAGAAAAAAGAATGGATTCAGGATATCATTGAAAAGTCCACTTTTTCCAGCGGAATAATCCCCAAAAAGCAAGACAGAATTTTAGTTTTGTGTACCTGTTCGTATGAATTTTCCAATGCCCGGTATGCGGTGTTTGGGAGAGTAACGGAAGCGAGATAATGTGTTCAAACACGCTCCAGAGAGTTTCGAAAATTATAATACAGGAGATGAAGTTTGAAAGAAAATCGCTTTCAAACTACTAATTAAGGAATAGCACAAGCCAGCTTGCGCTATTCAGGAGGTATAAGTATGAAGAAACGGGTGTTATTTATAATTTGCGCCGTAATGGCAATGACAGCCCTGCAAGGCTGCAGCAGCAGTAACAATTATGTTACCAAAAGTGCGGATATATCAGAAACGTTTCCGATTGAGGCAAAAGATGCAGGGGAGAATCCCCAAAGGGCAGAAAGTAATGGACCCTACGCTATTTTCCACACCTCGGCGGGAGATATAACCGCAATACTTTATCCGGAACAGGCTCCCGAAATGACAGCATATTTTATAAATCTGGTTGAACAGGGGTACTACAACGGCAGCCCATTTGACTATATTGATAAAGATAATACGATTCAGGCAGGAGCAATCGGAACGGATGGAGAGCTGCCCGCTGCGGATAAATCACCTGCGAATGAATATGATGACGGACTTCACCATTTTCCAGGTGCGCTGGCAATGTCGGGGGGTAAAACAGATGCAGAAAGAAGTAAATTTTATTTTATAGTAAACAAGGATATTCCGGAAGACCAGAAGCTGGTGTCCGCAAATATGTATATGAATGAACTGATTCAGGATGGCAGCCTGGAATTAAATGAGAGAAATAAAAAGAGTAAAATGAGTGAAGATGAAATTCAGGAATACGAAGACAAGCTGAACCAGAGAATACAATCAATCGGTACCGATGGGGTACCGGAAAAGATACAGCAAAGGTATCAGACTGCAATTGATACTTATATGAAGATTGGCGGAGCCTATTATCTGGATTATAAGAGTACGGTTTTCGGACAGATAGTCAAAGGCCTGAATGTGGCAGAAAATCTTTCCAGAGTTCATGTAGATGCGGTAAAAAAGCCCAAGAAAGAACTGGTAATCAACAGCATTGAGATAAAAGATAAGCTGTAGTAAAGGAGGTGCCGGAACATGCAGAGTGTACAAAAGCGGATGGGAGTTCGCAGGTGGAAAAAGGGGGTGCTTTGGGGCGGATTGTGTATATTATTGTGCGCAGCAGGAGGACTACATATATATGAAGGTTATAAACTGGATCAGAATGCAAAGACAGGAACGCCCATAATGGAGGAACTGCAAGAGAAAGCGGATGCCGAAAATTTCCGGTTTCAGATATTGGCGCATCCACAATTTGAAAGTGCTGATGCTAAAGGTGAAATTATGATTGCGAATCCGGTGGAAAATCCTTATAAGATGACTGTAAAAATAACTCTGGATGAGTCTGATAAAGAGGTATATGCATCCGGAATTTTAAGTCCGGGAGATAGAATCCGCTATGCTGAATTAACAGACTATCTGGAAAAGGGAGATTACCCGGCAACCGCTGTCTTTTCTGTACTGGACCAGGAGACGGAAGAGGTGGTTGGGGCAGTAAAAGCAGGTTTGGTCATTACTGTAAAGAGCTGAGCAGTTAAATAGAAAAAAGAGAAAAGAGATGACAGATATGGAAAAAAATGAAAGCAGGAAACCATTGATATATTCTCTCGATGTTTTGGGAGATGTGCAGACAGGAAGAAGAAACCTTGGGCCTGAGATGCCTGTAATTGTCTATCGCTTATTTATGTATAGTATGAGAGACACGCTGGAACAGCAATATGGATTGGAAAAAACGGTTCAGATACTTAGGGATTGCGGCAAAAAAGCTGGTATGGAATTTGCTGAAAAAGTCCTGGATTTAACATTGGATATGGATGCCTTTTTAATCCATCTTCAAAAAATTCTTTCTGATTTTAAAATCGGAATTTTAAGAATAGAATCCTTTGATGATAAAGAACGCAAAGCGGTATTTACGATCAGTGAAGATGTGGACTGTTCCGGTCTTCCAATACTGGGGATGGCAGTCTGCAACTATGATGAAGGATTCCTGGATGGTATTCTGAAAAAATATACAGGAAATTCTTATAAAGTAACAGAAATTGACTGCTGGGCGAAGGGTGACCGTGTCTGCAGATTTGAAGCTGTGGAAGACGGCAATTAAGATCAGGAAAACAGGTGACGATTATGGATAAAAATATAGAACGGATGCAGAAATATGTAAACCATGTTCTTTATGACCATCCCGCGGCTTATCTGGATCCGCAACAGTTGGATCCACCGTATAGGGAATTTTCGGAATCACTGCTATTTTTAGGGAAATCAATTATGGATATGTACGAATACATATGTGAGATGTCAGATGGGGTGCTGGACAGGCAGATGGAGAGACAAAATCCGCTTCTTGGCCCACTGAAGGATTTACAATCGAAACTGAGCCATATAACATGGCAGACCAAGCAGGTGGCAAAGGGGAATTTTGATATCCAGATCCAGTACCTGGGAGAGTTTTCAGATGCATTTAAGATGATGGTGGATCAGCTGAGAAAACGTGCTGAGATAGCAAAACGAAATGCAGAGATGGAGAAGCAGATTCTGGAAACAGAAAAACAGCTTCTGGAACATGAGATGGAAAACCAGGTAAGGCACTATAAGTCAATTGTGAACATGAATCAGGAAATACGTGCTTACCAGCACGACATTAAAAATCATTTACTATGCCTGGGAAGTCTGTTGGAGGATGGGAACACGGAAAAGGCCAAAGAATACCTGAAGGGAATTTCTAAACAGGTTTACCACAAAGAAAAGATTGTTCGTACGGATAATTACATTCTGGATGCCCTTATATCTGAAAAAGCCCAGATTGCAAAAGAAAAAAATATCCGGTTAACAATAGATTTAAATCTGAAAAAAGAACTGAATATTCAGCCGGCTGACTGGTGTGCAATCTTTGGAAATGCTCTGGATAATGCCATAGAAGCATGTGAAAAGGTAGAAGAAGGAAAAAGATTTATCCATGTAGTCGCAAGCAGCGCTGGTAGTCTGTTGAAAATAAAAATTGAAAATGCAATGCAGGGAACACTTGATACAAATGGAAAAGTCTTAGAAACTACTAAAAAAAGAAAAGAGTATCATGGATTTGGGCTGAAAAATATAGAGAAGACAGTACAGCGTTATGATGGCATCATGGAACTTACAACAGAAAAAGGAATATTTATTATGCAGATTCTGCTTTGCGATATTATGAGCAGGGCTGTTTAAATATTAAATATGGACAGGGAGTGATATTATGGTAAATATTTGTTTATGCGATGATAATACCGTAATTTTAGAAAAATACGAAGCATGTTTGAAGAAATCTGCTGAAAAATATAATCTTGATATTTATATTAAGATATTTACCAGCGGTGAAGAAGTAATCGATTATTTTGAAATGTTTACAGAAAGCCATATAGATATTATTTTTATGGATATTATAATGGACAGAATGAATGGTGTGGAAACGTCCAGAATGCTGAGGGATAAAGGATATAAAGGGGAAATTATTTACCTCACCTCCAGCAGGGAATTTGCAGTAGATGCATATGATACTTTTCCATTTTATTATCTAATGAAAAGCGAATACCAGAAAAAACTGGAAGAAGTTTTTCTGCAGGCAATGAGCCGTAAAAAGGAAAAGATCAAAGATGGAATATTATGCAAAAAGGGCAGTGTAATGAAGAGAATCCAACTGGATGATATTCAGTTTATGGAGGTCTATGGCAGAAATATTATCATTCATATGCAAAAAGATGTGTTTGAATTTATAGCAAATATGGAAATAATAGAAGACAAGATCAGAAACAAAGGATTTTTGAGAACCAGCAGATCTTATATCGTCAATCTGAAGTATGTGAAAAATATAATGAAGAATAAACTGGAAATGTATTCCGGGGATATGGTCCCGCTAAGTACGAAAAACAGTATGGCAGTAAAGAAGGAAATCTTACAGATGAATCCGGACAGCTGGAATTGAGTACTTCCAAAAAAGAAACAGAAAGCAGGACGGTGACCATGAACAATATGTCAGATTCCGGATCCCTTTCGGATGGTAAGACACTTTATATTTTATTATGCAATGCTTCCTTGTATCTGCTGCAGGTCTATGAAAGCCTGATTCGCTATATAGCACAAAAGTATGGATATCAAACAAGCTTTCTATTGTACGAAAATGGAAAAGAAGCAGTTTTCTGTAAAGATGACTGGACACATGAATTAGATATTATCGTGATTGGCTGGGAACTGGGCAGGATGAAAGGGATTGAAATTGCCAGGGCATTTCGTGAAGATCATACACAGACCCAGATATTATTCCTGGGCAACCAGACAGAAGATATTATAGAATCCTATGAAGTGAATCCATTTTACTATTTTATAGAGAATGAAGTTACCCATAAAAAGTTTGAATTAGTTATGAAAAAATGTTTTCGGGAGATTGTGAGAAATAAGAGGAACTCCCTGCAGTTTATCAGTAATGGAAAAATACAGCGGATACCATTCGAACTAATCGTCTATTTGAAAGTAGACCACCGTATGATCAGCATAACATGCAGGGATAAGAAAGAGATTCTTTTTTATGACAGTTTGAAAAATATAGAAGAGAAAATAAAGGATGACACATTTATGAGGACACACAGAGGTTATATTGTGAATCTGAAATATGTGGATTATTTAGATAAAAATGAATTGTTTTTAAACACCGGAGAATCGATTCCTATTGCCCGAAAGTATAAACAGGAACTTGTAGAACGCATGATGGATCAGGAAAAGAATATCCTGATCTGATCGTCACAATAGAAAGCTTTACGGCAGGCTTTCTGTTTTGAAATGAGCGGTAAAGGAGGGAAACGCATGCAAACAATCACAACAAATACGATGCAGAAAATTATATTAAGATTATATCAGAATTTGCCAAGAGAGGTCTATATTCATCAGAGTTTTACGGCAAGAAATGCCTGCAGGCTATTTAAAAAAGCCTGTGAAGAACAGCTTTATCCGGATGAAACAGCCCAGGTTCGTTTAGAGGGGATCAGGCTGGGTGCTCTTTATCATGATGCCGGCAAAATTCTGATACCAAAAGAAGTACTCTGCAAAAAAGATCTGCTTTCGGAAAAAGAACGGTCCATGATTTACTGGCACGCTCTTTATGGGGGAGATATAGCAGTCAGTCTCTTAAAGGAATCACACCTGAAATATCTGCAGACAGTATGGGCAATGGCGGAGTACCATCATGAACGATGGGACGGTATGGGTTATCCCAAGGGCTTGAAAGGAAAGGACATTCCGATTGCAGCGAGAATATGTGCCATAGCGGACAGTTACGATGCCATGGTCAGCTGCCGGCCTTATAACAAAGATATTTCCAAAGAATATGCCTGCCATGAAATAGAGAATAATGCGGGGAGCCAGTTCGATCCTCTTCTGGCGGAGTTATTTTTATCTTACCAGAAAGAAAAGGCTGCTGTTTTATGCATATAAGTAAAAGAAACCCTTTATCTGTTGTTGAATATGACACAGATTGAAGGGTTATTTTATGTCAAAAAGTACTTTTACACAAAAACAGGGGGTTTGAGATTTGCAAATTCATAAATATATGATAATATGGTAACAGTTGACGGGGCCAATTATTAATGATCATACAGCAATATAAAATAACAGTGCAAAGGGCAGGTACCATTTACAAATGAAAGACCATCAAAAAGAAAAAAGTAAAAAAAGACTGGAGTTAAATCTCAAGATGAGGGTGAAAATTTTGATTCTGTGCCTGGGATTGACATTGTTTGCACTTATTTTACAGACGATCCTGTTTGAAAATTCTTCATCCGGTCTGATCTATAACCAGGCGAAAGCGGAAAGTTTTGCTTCTCTTCAAAACATGCAAAATGAAATTTACATATTTGTTAAAAACATGGAAAGCAACATGATCGAGATTTACAGTGAAAAGGATCTGATCCAGGGGCTGAAAAATAAAGAAAAAATCGAGAAACTGAGAACCGATTATTATCGATTGGCTTACAATTTTGGTACCAGCCATTTTGCCACTACAGACGGTGTGGTGGCGATGTATCTATATAATCCCCGGCATGAAATTATCAGCACATATCGGAGGGCGGTTACACCAAAGCATAACTACCAGACAGATATTTATAAAGATTCGGAGAATCAGAATGCGAACGCAGTGAAAGATTACGTGGAGTCCGATGATACAACGATGCTGATCTCCAGTTATTATAACCAATACCGGGAAACGGATATCATCCGGTTAGTTCTGAAGATTTATAATAACAGCAATTTAAATGATGTAATCGGATATGCGGTCTGTGATATTGACAGCAAAGTAATCCGTTCCATCATGGAAAAGTACAGTACGGATAAAACCATGTTCATGTGGCTACAGCCATCCGGAGACAGACCGGCTGTGAGTATTGGAAGCCTGGAAGGCAAGGATGTGGATTATTACAAGGAGATCAGTTCCAAGATACAGACTGCCCCATCCGGAGACGTAGCTAAATTATTAACTACATCCAAGCGGGTATTTTTCCAGGTACCTCAGAAGAAATATAATATGGATGCATATTCTCTGATGCCCAGGTCACTGCTGGTGCAGAATCAGAGGGCACTTACTAAGAATCTGATTTTTATTGCATTGATTATGATTTTAGCTGCTGCCATATTGACGATTCTGGTTTCCCGTGGACTGACAAAACCGCTGGATAAGCTGATGCAGACCATTGAACGGATAAAAGGTGGAGAAACCCATTTGCGGGTGGATATACAGAACAGAGATGAGGTGGGGATTCTGGGACAGAGTTTTAACGAAATGCTGGATCAGATGGAAGTGCTGATCAGCCAGGAGTATGAGACGAAGCTGCTGTTAAACAGGGCGGAATACAAGGCACTTCAGGCACAGATCAATCCGCATTTTCTGTACAATACCCTGGATACCATGAGCAGTATTGCGCAGATTCAGAATTGTCCCGAAGTCAGCGGACTCAGCCAGTCCCTGTCAAATATCTTCCGGTACAGTCTGGATATGAAGAATCCCTTTTCTACAGTGGCAAAAGAGATTGTGCATTTGAAAAATTACATATATGTTATGAATGTGAGGATGCGGGATAATGTGAAGTACAGCTTTGATATAGATGAAACTGTGCTGCAGGATACAGTTCCCAGGATTTCCATACAGCCATTGGTGGAGAATGCTTTAAACCATGGACTGCGCAATACCAGGGGGGAGAAAGAGGTTATAGTCTGCGCTCAGGTTCGGGAGGGAAATTTGTGGATCAGTGTCCAGGACAACGGCGTAGGGATGGATGCCGCAAAAGTAAATGAGATTCTGGAGAAAAATGATATTAACCTGGTGGAAAAAGGAAGTTCCATCGGATTAAATAATATTAATGCCCGTATGAAAATGCTGTACGGTAAGGAATATGGAATCCATGTGGAAAGTGAGGTGGGAAAAGGAACCAGAATATATCTGAAAATACCAAGAGTAAAAATGGAGGAGGTCAGTTCATGGATGCAGCAGCCTATAAAGTCCTGATTGCAGATGATGAGTATTGGACAAGGGAGAAAATAAGGAATATGATAAGTTGGGAGAAATATTCCTTAGAGTTTATGGAACCGGCAGTAGATGGGGAAGATGTGTTAAATAAGATCCAACTGGAAGAGCCGGATATACTGATAACCGATATAAACATGCCTTTTATCAATGGAGTAGAGCTTCTGTCTATTATAAAAGACAAATACCCTGACATTATTACCTTCGTCATAAGTGGGTATGATGATTTTCAATATGTTAAGGATACATTCATGTCCGGGGCAATTAACTATCTGGTAAAGCCTGTAACCAAAATCGATCTGGTAAATGCGCTGTCTAAGGCGCTTGAAATTATCAGCACCCGCAGGTGTGCAAAGCAGGAGGAAGAAGAGCGGCAGATGAAGCTTCTAAAAGCGGCATCTCTGATTCAGGATCGTGAATTCAGCCTTTTGGTGGAGCGGGAGGATACGCCATTCACCCCAACCATTACCATGAACAGCGAAATAAATTTTGCAGGCGCAAGCCTGATGCTGATTAAGATACATAACCTAAATGAGTTGACTAAGAAGTATCAATATGATATGAATAAGCTTTCCTATCATGTGAAAAAGGAAATAAAGAATATTGTTTCCAAAGAGAGTTCTATGGTATTTAACCATATTTTCCGCTCCAATGAATTTATTGTAGTTTCCGAAATTGAAAATGAAGAATTAAAAAAGGCAGCTGAAAAGCTTGTCATTTACCTTACACCAAAAGCCCATTCGCCTGTGACCGTTTGCATCAGCGAGCACAGTTATACTATGGACAGCATACATATGGCGTATGTTCAGACAGTGGCGCTGTTTATGACCAGGATTTATGAAAATAGAAATGAAATACTGGTTGCCGGCAGAAGAACGGAAAACCAGAAAAAGGTACATAACCAGTTGAGCAGTGAGTATGAAAAACAGATTAAGAGCCTCTTGCAAAGCGGAAATAAGACTGCATTAAAACAATTGATTTTTGATACCATTGGACTGCGAAGATGTCAGGAAGAGAAGTGGGAGTATCTGGAAGTAAAGCAGACAGTCAAGAAAATCCTTAATATTTTTACGGATTACACCGCAGATCAGGGGAATCCTAAAAAACTGGCGGATATGGAAAATATGACCGATGTGGCAGATAAGTTGATCGAACTTCTGGATGCAGATGTGCTGTGCGAGATGCTTTGTGATATTATAGAATTTACCGTTACCAATCAGGGGGAAATTGCAACAGAGTCTATACGAGGCGTAGTAAAACAGGCAGTACAGTATATAGACAGTCATTACTTCGAAGAATTATGCCTTTCCTCCCTCGCTCAGAAGTATAATGTAGAGAGTTCTTATTTTTCCAAGATGTTCCGGCAGGAAACAGGGGAAAATCTCATGGTCTATATCACACGTCTGAGAGTGGAAAAGGCAAAAGAATTTATGGCTAATAAAGAAGTTAGCCTTACCGAAATCGCTTTTATGGTTGGATACGATGATTATACTTATTTCAGCCGTGTGTTCCGGAAAGTGGAGGGGAAAAGTCCCAGAGATTACAGAACGGGTGCTACCGGGCAGAGGGAAATATGAGAGGATACAGCCCGCGCTCAAACAACGCACGCACAAACAACCCAACCACAATCTATGGTGCACTATTAGCGGAAAGTAATTTAATATCACGAGCTGTTAAGCTTATACTATGCCTGGCTGCCCTTACATTTCTTGCAGGATGCAGCCAGGCAGAATTGCCGGTATACCAACAGGATGAAGAGGGGATTTTGTTGACGGTTCTGGCTGGACAATCTACTTCCGATGCCGGTATAGAAGATATGATAGATGAAGTTCTTGCCGAGGAGTTTCCAAATGTTAAACTCCAGTGGGAGTGTGTGGATTGGGGTGAGAAATTCAATTCCCAAATGCAGGGCAGGTTTGCTACGGGAGACATTCCGGATATAATGATTGGAAAAGCCCAGGACGTGCAGGCTTATGCTCACACCGGCAATCTGGCTGTGCTGCAGGGGGATTATAAAGATAAAATCCGGGATGAAGCGCTGAAAGCAGTGACCGTCGATGGAGCCATCTATGGAATGCCATATAATGCCTGGTATCAGGGAGTAATTTATAACAAAGAAATATTCAGAAAGTATAACCTGAAAGTACCGGCAACGCAGAAAGAACTGAAACACATTATTAAAGTGTTAAAAGAAAATGAAGTTACGCCTTTTGCCAGCCATTTCCGGGAGAGCTGGAAAGTCGGGAATATGACTATGCAGTTTTTTATGAATGAAATATTCAGCAGTAACCCTGACTGGGGTGACCAGTTTCGTCAGGGTAAGGTAAACTTCGGGGACAGTCCGATAATCAGGAGCTGCCTTTCTTATAACAAAATGATACTGGATGCCAGCTGGCAGGACGCCCTTTTGATCGATCAGTTTGAAAGTGACAGCCGTTTTACAGATGGGCAGGCTGCCATGTATCTGACCGGATCCTGGTCCATGCAGTTTACCAGCCAGTATAATGAGAACATGGAGCTTGGGATCTTTCCGTTCCCAAATGAGAACGGAGATGCAAGGCTCATCAGGGAAACCAATATGACCTTTATGAAAAGCGCCAAGACAAAGCATAGTGAACTGATCACAGATATTTTCCATACCTTGCTCACAAGCGAAAAACTGGAACGGGAAATTCTGGATTTTACCCAGACAGCATCAGTAGTAAAAGGAATAGAGCCAGCCAGCCGCAGCAAAATACAGGATGACATAGACACATATGAGAAAAATGGTCAGGTCGTAGAAGTGAGCCTGGGCAACTCTCAGTTTGTCTGGTCCTTCCAGAATGATCTGGCGGCTCAGCAGCTTTTATGGCTACAGGGCGAGATAACCCTGGATGAAGTGCTGGCATATGCAGATCGGGAGCGGGAAGAGAGTGCGTATTGAATTTAGCTTAAAATATTAATTAATTAAATTATATGTTATATTTTAGGTTAGATTATGGGTTGGATTATAAGTTAAAAGGCAGCTTAAATTAGATTCAGATGTCTACCTTTTCAGATTGATTAGAGAATGGTATAATGTTTATAATTAATAAAATAGTGCAACATATGTTAAGAAGAATATGATATTTATAAAAAAGTCATAATGACTGTAAATAAAAATGACTGTAAATAATAATGCTAGATAGAAATGAGGTGGGGATTTGGAACTTAAAAAATTACCGGTTGGAATTGATGACTTTAAAAAAATGATTTCACAGGAATATTATTATGTAGATAAAACTTTGCTTATTAAAGAACTTATAGACTTAAAAGGTGAAGTAAACTTATTCACAAGGCCAAGAAGATTCGGTAAAACCCTGAATATGAGCATGTTACAATATTTCTTCGAAATATCGGAAGAAAATAATAAAGAAATATTTTCTGATTTAACGTAGAAGGTGATGCAGGTGTTTATCTGGATTCCATACAGCTTTTATCCAAGTGTCTGTATGAGTATTACCAGACGCCGGTAATCATACTGATCGATGAATATGATGTTCCATTGGAAAATGCATATTTCAGAGGATTTTACGACGAAATGGTTTCTTTTGTTCGATCCTTATTTGAATCGGCATTAAAAACTAATAAATATCTGGAATTTGCCGTAATGACGGGCTGTCTCCGCATTTCAAAAGAAAGCATTTTTACAGGCTTAAATAATCTGGAAATCATTTCTATACTAAGTGTGCATTACTCAGAGCATTTTGGTTTTACAGAAGAAGAGATTGATGATATGTTAAAGTATTACGGTTTGGAAGAAAAGAAGGAAGTGATAAAAGACTGGTATGACGGTTACCTGTTTGGAAACACAGAAGTATATAATCCCTGGAGTATCGTGCGTTATGTAAAGGACAGCTATTATGGATCGCATGGATTTCCCATTTCCTACTGGGGAACAACCAGCTCCAATTCAATAGTCCGTACAATGGTAGAAAAGGCAAATGATCTCCAGACAAAGAGCGATCTGGAGATGTTAATGCAGGGAGAAGAAATAGAGAAGCCCGTACATGAAGACGTCACTTATGATGAAATTTACAACAGTATGGATAACCTCTGGAATTTTATGTTTTTTACAGGTTATCTGAAAAAGGTAAGTGAAAGATTTGACGATAATGGTGATCACTTCATAACATTGAAAATACCAAATAAAGAAGTAGCTTATATTTTCCGCCATAAGATAATGGGATGGTTTCAGGAAATGATCCAATCCAGAAATTTACAGGATTTATATTTGGCGATTCTCAGATCAGACGAGGCAGAGGTTGAACAGGAATTAAAACAGTTGTTGAGGGATACAATCAGTTACGAAGATTATAATGAAAATTTTTATCATGGATTTCTGTTAGGATGCCTTTCCGGAATGAGTGACTATTATGTCAAATCAAACAGGGAAAGTGGAGATGGACGCAGTGATATTATCATTCGTCATCCGGATTTTAATGAAAAAGCTGTGATCATAGAATTAAAGTGCACTGCCAATCCAAGGAAAATGGAAGATAAGTGCAAAGAAGCCCTGAATCAGATTGAAGTAAAACATTATGATGATGAATTAATTGAGGAAGGGTATGAGAATATTATGAAATATGGAATTGCATTTTGTAAAAAGAATTGTCTGGTGAGAGTCAAAAAATAGCGCCAAAATAATAAACAATATGTGATCTAAGTAAAAATAAATATTCGCACTACATTTTGTATCGACAAAATTATTACAATATGATAAAATAATCTAAGATAACAGATTCGTAGGATAATTACGAGTGTTTGCCCTCTTACTTCAGACATAGGAGGAGGTGAACTTCCATAACTATAATAAATAGGAAAGGGGAGTGAGCCTGATGACAGTATCCGAAGCATTGACCTTAATGGTTTTATTTGGTACATTTGTTGTAGCATTAATCACTCTTATTGTTCAATTGATAAAATTGAGCA
>Ga0137302_10240_pt1 | contig 34455 bp, 47 predicted proteins | sample Ramsor2O_GlcNAcB_FD_97184 | JGI IMG/M metagenome (GOLD analysis project Ga0137302, IMG submission 97184) | Mouse cecal microbial communities from Vienna, Austria - N-Acetylglucosamine amended with D2O_GlcNAcB | ecosystem: Host-associated > Mammals > Digestive system > Large intestine > Cecum... | reverse complement strand
CACTGCCTGGAATCGTAATTGTCCCCTTGGCTGCAGCGGTACGCTCTGTCTGCTCCGCTGATACGTCAATAACAACTTCTCCCAAGAACTGCACATGGGTTTCCTCTGAAGATGCAAATTCAATGCTGATAATCTTTACAGCTGTATCTGCGACCGAAAAAGAAGAAGCATTGGTAAAGGTATGAATGCCAATCTTTCCAGCTTCAATCTGATTCAGCAGCCCGGAAATATTCTTGTCATTCTTTGATTTTGCCTGTGCCAGCCTTGGATTCTTGCCCACACATTTCAATGATTGTTTCCCGCCAATTTTATACTGAATAGCCGTGATACAGGTGTGCTTCGTCTCATCCGCCTGTCCTCCAGTAAAGGTTAAAGATATCTCCCAAATCCAGTGCCGGATTGCCGATGGTGTCGGAATCAAACGGAACGTAGGATACTGCCGACAAGTCATGCAGGATATTTTCACATAACTGTTTTCTGGTTTCTTCCAGTCCAAACTGCAAAAGAGGGTTCACTCCAAGGTTCATGGTCAGTCCATCATCCGTTTCCAGCGCATAATATTCTGCAATCTGTGTCCGCAGATTGGTGGAACTAACAGCAGTATATCTGGTAATAAAATCAGAAAAGCTGCTGGAAAACCGATGTCTGCTGCCGATTTGCTGGACAGGCAAAGCAGTGTATTTCCGAAGTTCCAGTTTTCCTTCCCGATTGATACAGCAAAAGCATCCAAGTACCTGCGCCGTAAAATAAAGCACGTCCCGGTAGGTTTCAATATCATTCTCCGAATAGATGGACAGTGTAATATCCGCATTTGGAAAAGCTGCAATCTGCTCTTTCGTCTGTGCCAGCTCCACACCACAGGCTTTGCTGCATAATGCAAGAAAATCATAAGCTGTTCCAATGGTTTCAAAGCCATTGAAATTCTTCTCAAAGCGGAGCATATAATCGTAGGCTTTTAGTTCCAGCGTTTTGATGTACCTGTTGGCTTCACTGACTTCAAAAATCCCCATCGGCAGTTCTTCATAAGTGCCGTCATTCAACCGCAGATGATAAAACAACTCTACTTTTGCATCTTCCAGTGTGTAGCGGTCAATCTGAGAAAACAGGGTAATGCACATTTCAGCGGCATAGACCGTTCCCAGTTCAATTTCTGTACTGCCGCAGCACTGGTGCGAAATATATCCGCTTCCTTTTACGATATCCTGATATTCAAATTCATGGACGGTTCCTGCTTTTGTTGTGATTCTTCCTGTCCAATAATATTTTCTTGTGTTTTCCTGCACTGCCTGCAGGAAGGCATCCGATACAGGATACACCGACACCACCTCCTTAAAATTCGTTCAGTGTGAATGACACCGTCCATAGACTCTTATACGATGTATCCTTATAGAGCTTCGCCTTGTAGCCTGTGATATACATTTCTGTTTCCTTCAATGCCAAATCCTCTGTATCAAAATACTGCACGGCTATCTTTTTCTGTTTGGAATAGGCCGTCAGCCGTTTCAGCCATGCGGCACTGACAGAGAAGGAGACGCCTATCGTGACTACTCCTGCCCGTACCACATCACGCTGTGTTGTCCCGGCTTCTGTTTCTCCGCCAGAATCTGCCTCCACATCCGTCAAGTCCAGATCATAGGAATCCGGCAGAGGGAGAGCCGTGCCGTCAAACTTTAAATATTGTATAAATGCCATCGCTTATCTCCCTCCGCTTCTTAGATTTGTTCTCTGCTGTGCATTGACCACAACCTCATCAAGCATCGTACCGCCAAGATAAACGGGGATGACAATATCGCCGCCCTGGCCGCTGATGCCGGAAAGGGCATCTGTGATTGCCGTCGTAATTCCTGCAAGGGTATCCCCGGCAGATGTCCCGCCTAACATTCCGCTGGTGTCTGCGGCGCTGATTTTCGGATTGACTACCATATCAGCTGCCACTCCGTCCATCGCCTTTGCCACCATGACTTTGCTCTTTTCAATGCCCTTTGCCAGTCCCCTCATAAAGTCCGGCATCCAGGTTTCGTAATCCGTCAGAGGCCCTTCATCCGGCACGGAGAAGTGCAGGAACGAACGAATCTTATCTGCCACACTGCTGACAGCATCACCAACAGCTCCGATGCAGCTTTTGATGCCGTTGACGATGCCCATGACTAAATCCTTGCCCCAATTAAAGGCAGATGAGGCAAGGTTCTTAATGTAATTCACGGCATTATCAAAACCACCCTTGATGGTATTGTAAATACCGCTAATGGTGTTTTTGATGCCGTTCCACATGGCAGAAAAGGCGTTGCTCACAGCCGTCTTGATTCCATTAACCACAGAAGATACCGTAGACTTGATGTTGTTCCAGACTGTTGTAATGTTATTTTTGATGCCGTTTACCACTGTGGTAATCACCGATTTGATGGCATTCCAAATGGTTGTGAACACTGTTTTTATCGCATTCAGAACTGTGGTGATGACCATCTTTATGGTGTTCCAAGCAGTTGTCAGAAAGGTTTGGATTGCTGTAACAATGGTTGTAATGAAGGTGCTGATAGCATTCCATACCGTAGTCACCACCGTCTGAATGGCTGTCAAAACTGTGGTAATTGCCGTCTTGATAACATTCCAAGCCGTGGTAAGGAAAGTCTGAATCGCTATGACCACGGTTTTCACAACCGTGCTGATGGCATTCCACACCGTAGTGAAAAAGGTCTGGATTGCCGTGAACACTGTAGTAACCACGGTCTTTATCGTATTCCATACGGTAAAAAGAAAGGTGGAAATTGCTGTTACCACTGTGGTAAAGATATTCTTGATGCCTTCCCACAAACCTGTGAAGAAATCACGCAGTCCGTTCCATACCGTTTCTGCGACAGATTTGATGCCCTCCCACGCTGCCGCAAAGAATTCTTTGATGGTATTCCATACGGCAATGGCTACTTCCTTGATGTTCTCCCACAGGTCGATCCAAAACTGGCGGAAATCCTCATTAGTATTCCACAGATAGATGAATGCCGCCACCAGTGCCGTAATCGCTGCAATAATCAGGAAGATAGGATTTGCAAGCATGGTCGCATTCAGTGCAGCAAAGGCTCTTTTGACCGTATTGATAACCCCGGCAATCTTCGGAACAACAGTCATAATCGTACCGACTGCCGAGATGACCTTACCGACTATAATCAGCACAGGCCCCAGTGCAGCCGCAAACAAGGCAACCGTCACTACAACCTTCTTTGTACCTTCGTCCATGCCATTCAGCCAGTCAACAAATTTCTGCACCCAGCCCACAATCTGCTTGATTGCAGGCATCAGAAGTTCGCCAAAGGAAATGGCAAGACCCTCAAGAGCCGATTTCAGAATCGTCAGCTGTCCTTGCAAGTTGTCCAGCTGTGTATCTGCCATCTGCTGCGCCGCACCGCCGCTGTTGACTATAGATGCCTGCAAATCATCCCAAGTATCGCCCGTATTAGCAAGCAGTGCATTGACAGAGGACAAGTCAGTCTTATTGAAGATGTTGCTGATAATATTGGACTTTTCTTCGGAGGTCATGCCATCCATACTCTTGTTCAAATCAAGTCGGTCATTTTTTGCAGACGGTTCAATACATGCCATCCTTTTCTGTTCCCTGCTCCTGCGTCTGCTCTCGTTTGCCCTTTCCAACTTTACTTTTCTGGCACAAACAGGGCAATACTTTGATATGGCAGAGCCAGGGACGTATTCAACGCCGCATACTGTACAATGTTTAGCGGGTAACGCTGTCCACCGCTTTGTGGGTGTGATATGTAATTCATCGACAAAGCCGATGAATTTATAGCAAATCTTGATTTTCTGCTGCACTGTTCCGTCTGCCATCTTCTCACGCTCCGAAACAAATATCTTGTCTATTAAGGCATTTACCACTGTTGCGTCCAGTTCTTTTAAGCCTTGATAGTTGCGGATAAGGGAGAGGAAGTCACGGATTCCCTGTGTTTTCTCATAGCTTTCGTTGAGCGTTTCCGTCACATCTTTCAGCCTTGCTTCGATTTCAAGCTGTTCTTTCTGGTATTTCCCCGACATCATCTCAAAATTCCGCTCGGTGATACGCTCCATGACCTTATCCTCATAGAGAGAGGAAAACAGCCTGTCAAGCTCCGCAAGGCGTTTGTTCAGCTTCTTTTGTTCTTTCTCCAATGTTTTCGCCCTGCTCTGGTCTGTTTCCGTGAGCCGCTTTTCTATGGCTCTTACCGCCTTTTCATCATTTACTGCCATATCCGCAAAGCGGTTGATGTCGGCAAGGACGGCGTTAAACAAGTCCCTCGCTTCCACGCTGTGTGCGGTACATATTGTATTGCCATATTTGCCATAATTGTTTCAGTTATATTTTACGCAGTCGATAATGTCGGGGCGTTTCCTCCTGTTTGCGCTCATTGCACGCATGGCATAGCCGCAGTCTGCACACTTGATAACGCCTGCAAATATATTTTTAAATCCCCCTGCGTTCTGTTCCCGCCTGCGGCTCGTCATAAGCTGCTGTACGGTGTCAAACTCCGCCTGCGTGACTATCCCCTCATGGGTGTTGGGTATCACTTCCCATTCTTCGGGCAGCCTGTACAGTTTTTTCTTGCTTTTCATGCTGACGGCAACCCGTCTGTAACCGACAAGGTTTCCTGCATAGACGGGGCTTCTTAGGATATTCCTTACGCTGTTGTTGCTCCAGAAATAGCGTCTGTCCTCGTCCCCCTCAAAATGCCTTTCATATCCTGTTTCCCCCTGCGAAACCGAAAAAGCGGCGGGGCATAGGATATGCTGCTTATTGAGATGTTTACGGATTTTTTCAATCCCATTTCCCGCTAACGCAAGGTCGAATATCTCCCTTATCACATGAGCCACCCTGTCATCTATCAGCAGATGGTTGTGGTCGGCAGGGTCTTTGATATATCCATATGGTGCATAAGTCGCCATAAATTTTCCCTGCTGAAACCTCGCCCGATATGCCGATTTTATTTTAACTGATATGTCGGCGGCATACATTTCGTTTAGGATATTTCGGAAAGGCGTGATGTCCATCGCCGATTTATTGAGCGTGTCCACGCCGTCATTGACTGCTATATACCTCACGTTATGCTCAGGAAAAAAGACTTCCAGATACAGTCCGCAGTCAAGATAATTCCTCCCTAATCTTGATAAATCCTTTGTAATTACACAATTTATCAGCCCGTTTTCAATGTCCTTAATCATGTTCTGAAAGCTTGGTCTTTGGAAATTCGTACCAGAATAACCGTCGTCCACATACGTTTTTGCCAAATGCCAGCCCTGCTTTTTTACATAATCCGTGAGTATGGATTTCTGTGTGGCAATGCTCGCACTCTCGTTTTCCGTGCCATCGTCCTTTGACAAGCGGCAGTAAATGCCGACTTCATAAATCTGGTTCTCTGTTATTATTCCTGCCATACTTTGATTCCTCCGTTTTTGTTTTACTTTTTTCATGTTCCATTGCGTACATTCTAAGCGGATAACCCGTCATTGTCGAAGGTGTCATTTTCTGTAATGCTCTTTCGGATGTCCTCAGAGATAATCGGGATAAACGCTTCCGCAACGGTCTGTGTGCCGACATATTCACGGCTGACAATCATCTGCACGGGTGCTGTTGTTGCCATTCGTTTCCTCTTTTCCATTGGTTTTTTATTTCTATCCTCGCCCAAAATCTAACCATCCTTTCCTTAAAATCCCCTATCTGCATACCTTTATGGCAGGGACAGGAACGTATAAAAAACGCTCCCATCCTGCAAAATCAGATACACTTAATCAGTCCATTTCTTTGTATTTACCTCCCGAAAAAAGAAGATTAGCGGCTTTCCCTGCCCCGTTTCCTCTGCAATTCACGCTCCAAAAGCTTGATGATGGTGTCCTCCATCTGCTTCGGCGTTGTTCCTTTCGGGAAGTATTTCTTTAACAGCTCCATGCCGATTTTCGCGGTTTCTTTCTGGTTTCCCTTTTCCTCCGTCATAATCGCAAAGATGGTATCCATGTCAAGCCGCCCGCTCTGGCTCAAGGTTTTCATCCGCTGTGCCTGTGACAGTGAGGGCGTTGCTTCTTCGCTTTCCATTGTGGCGAATAGGTTTTCCTGCTCGTCTTTCTTTAAAAAGGATAGCTCCACCGCAGGCGTGAGGGCGATCTTTCCCTCGTCCACCATCTGCAAAATTGGCGGTATCAGTTCCGTCAAACGGATAAACCTCTGCACGGTCATCCTGCCAACGCCGAAGCCCTGCGCCACCTTATCGTCCGTCCGCAACTTCGTCCCAACTTGTGACGAGGTTAAATCCGTGCGGAAGCCCTGCCGCTTCATGGCTTCGGATTTCATCTTATAGGCGAACGCCCGCTCCGATGGCAGGATGTTTTCACGCTGTAAGTTGCTGTCCACAAGGGTAATGATTGCTCGGTCACGGTCTAAAGGCAGGACAAAAGCGGGGATTGTGTTTATCCCTGCAAGCTCCGAAGCACGGACACGCCGCTGTCCCGCAATGATTTCATATCCGTTCCCGTCCTCTTTCGGGCGTGTGATTATCGGTGTTACAATGCCAAATTCCTTAATGCTTTCCGCTAACTCTGACAGCGTTTCATCCTCCACCACATGAAACGGGTTGTCAGGAAACGGGTACAAATCTGCTGTCTTTAATACCTTAAAATCCTGTTTCTTCATTCACATTCCTACCTTTCTTTCGCTCTATTTCTACTGGATTTTTGCAATTCCTCTAATACCTCTGGCGGGATTTTTGAGAGTAGCCGCCCCATCTGCTCGTTGGTTCTCTGCAACTCAAATATCCTCTGGTTGGCTTTCTGTACCTTTAATTCCTGCTCGTACTTTTCATCACGCATACGCCCCGCATAGTCGGCTTCCTGTCCGATTCTCTTTTTCAAACTGTCGATATACGCCTGCTGTTTTCCGATTTCCTTTGAGAATTTCTCCACGTCTGGAAGCCATGCGGAGAGCAGTTCTAACGCCTTATCCCTTTTCCTGCCTGCATTAAAGGCGTTGATGTCGGAGAGGGCAGACACGATTTCTGCATACTGTTTATCCAGCCTGCCGCCCAACTTGTAGAGCCATGTGGGGATGTGCCTGCGCTTCGTTTCCATTGAGGATTGACCTCTTTCCAATTCGCTCCACCGTGCCGACATCCGCTCATGGTAGGCGGTCTGCCACTCGGATAAGGATTTCTGGTTGCCTAAGATAGACTTCGCTGACAGCTTGTTGTCTGGCGTAAGCGGCACAAAGCATAGGTGCATATGGGGCGTTTTCTCGTCCATGTGGACGACTGCGGAGAGGATATTCTGCTTTCCCACACGCTCCGAGATGAAGTCAAGAGCCGTCTGGAAATAGGCTTTTTGCTCTTCGGGCGGTAGGCTGTTCATAAATTCTGGCGAAGCGGTGATGAGCGTTTCCACCATCATCACGCTGTCTTTCCTCGTCCTGCATCCTACTTCAGCCACCATTCGGTTTATCTCTTTTTTATAGGTGTACTTTGGCGGTGCTATGAGATGGTAATTGTTTTTAGAGCGTTCCATATCAATATCTGGGTTGCTTTTATAGGCTTCTTTCTTCCGCTCGTTGTGGCGTTCACAAGCCGCAACGCCGCCTGCCTTGCGTTTCTGGAAACGCAGGATTGCATAGGGCATAGTCAATCTTCCTTTCTTCGGCGGGTAATCTGTATGCGTGACGGTCATGACGATGATGACGGTGATTTTGGGATACCCCCTATCGCCAGTCGTAGCCGTCACTGTCACGCCGACATTCTTCCATCCGAAGCCGTAAGGCGCAGGATGGAGCAGGGCGTATGCCCTGCTTTAAGGGAGTCCAGAGGGAACGTCTGGACACGACTTTGCAGGGCAAAGTGTAGTGTGTTACACCCTGTAAACGCAGTCGGAAAAATCGGAAGATTTTTCTGACCGCAGGGGTGGCTTTACGAGCCGAAAAGGGCGAGTAATGCCCACACCTGCATCTTGCGTTTACGGGGTGTTCTCCCGTAGGGATGACAGCGGCGGGGGGTATCCCAATATTGCCGTCATCACCGTCACCGCTGTCACCCGCAGGGCAGAGCCGCCGATTTTACATACATCCGCTATGACGGTGACAGTGGCAGGGGGTATCCCAAAAACACCGTCATCATCGTCATGACCGTCACGCATAAGATAAAGCCGCCGATGTCACATAGGTTTAAATGTCGGTGGCAACAGCAAGGGAAATCATCCGTCCGCTGCTCCTGCGGCTGAAATCATAACGGATATGGTTTTCAAGCAGGAAGTCAAGACGGTACTCGTTCATCCATTTTGTCAAGACATTTGCCGCTGTTTCTGTTTCCCCCAGAGCGTCTAATAACTCTGTGGCTGTGCCAGTCCATTCCTCTTTGTCCTGCATAAAATTTACAATCCGAAAAAGGACGTCTGGTATCGCTTCTTTGGCAAGCTGTTCCTGCTCTTTCCTCTCCACCAGTTCCCAACTGCAATCACGGAAGCGGAGCGTGAACTCCTGATAGGGCGTGTCCCTGCCCGTCACATACAGCTTTGCGGCATTGGACGCACGGCTTTCCTGTTCCAGAACAAAGGTTGCGTCCGCACTCCCCGTCAATCCCGTCGTGCCAGACACTTTGTTGAACACGTCGCTGTCGTTCTGCTTTCGGATGTGGTGTACGACAATAACCGCCAGAGAGTGCCTGTCGGCAAAGTCTTTGATAAGGGAGATGTCCCCGTAGTCGCTTGCATAGGCGTTGTCTTTGGATGCGGTGCGGACTTTCTGCAAGGTGTCAATGACAATAAGCCTGCTGTCGGGGTATTCTTTTAAATAATCTTCCAACTGCACGATAAGACCGTCTGACAGCTTATCGCTCGCCACCGCAAAGTGGAGCCGCCCGCTTGCTTCGTCCGTCAAGCGGAACAGCCTGTCCTGTATGCGGCAGAACGTGTCCTCAAGGCAGAGGTAAAGCACGTCGCCCTCCCGTGTCGGCATATCCCACAAGGGGATTCCCTGCGACACGCATAGGCAGAGCTTTAACATAAGCCAGCTCTTGCCTATTTTCTGTGAACCGCAGAACAGGGTTAAGCCTGTGGGTATCAGACCGTCCACCACAAAGGACGGCTTCTCAAGCGGCTCATAGAGGAGCGTGTCGGCATTGACTGTCTGAAGCTTCTGCATGGGATTCCTCCTTTCGGGCGGTGTCTTTGGTTTTGTTGCACATAGGCGTGACCTCCTTAAAATAGATTTACTCCCACGAAAAGAAGTGAGAGTATGTAATGCCGCCAATCCCATGCAAAACGGATTTCTTTTTCGGATGGTGGCGGTCACGGTTGGAGATACTTTCTCATTTCCGCCTTGACTTTTTCCCTCGCAACCGAAACGGACTTCTGGACAGCGGAAGCGGTGCAATGCTCCATCTCTGCGATTTGGTAAAAATTGAAATCATACTCGTAATAGAGCAGGAAACGCCGCTTTTGTATCTCTGGCAGTCGGGCAACTGCTTTAGCAAATATTTCATTTCTCTCTTTTTCAATCATTCTTTCATCGAGCGTTTTTGGCACTCGCAAGGCACGTCTGTAAAGCGTTTCATCCCATACCTCGTTAAACTCCCTGTGCCGCTGGTTCCATTGCTGAAGGTTTCTGTTCCTCCTTTCCATCTGCCGAAATTCAATGAATAATTGTTCTGACACTTCCAGTTCGTGGTGTTCCCCCTGCCCGTCTTTAAAGCTGATAAAATACCTTTTGCCGCTTTCCGTGGATTCCTCCCGAAGCGTGTATGTCTTTACGCCGTATGCCATTTCCTTTCCTCCTGCCAAAAAGTAGGAGAGAGTTTTTCTCTCCCCACCCAATAGCCCACAGGAAAGTTCTGATTTCCCCTCTAACGCTTAAATGGCTTCAATCTGTTCCGAAGCCTTTCCATCCGTCTGTAAACAGACTTTGTTGACAGCTTTACGGATGCGGCAATCTCTTTTGTGGAATAGCCCTGCATTTTCAGCAGGACGATTTGTAACGTGCGCCTGTCCACTGTGATTAAGGCAAGGTACAGAGTTTCGCTCTCAATCTCGTCCAGTAAATCAGAAACAGACTTTACCTCCGCCTGCTTCTCCTTATCCGCCATGCCCTCAAGGTATTCGCCGAAGTCGCTCGCCCATCGGTAAAACCGCCTGTTGGAATTAAAATCTGCCCTGTCGTCTGTGCGGATTTGTTCAATGACCGCTTCATCAACGCCGCACTCACGCAGAACCTTTTCCTCTGCTTCTTTCCAGATACGCCATTTCCTGTCCTCCCGTCCGTGGTTGTATGCCATGCTTCTTTTCCTCCAATCGGTATTGATTGAGGGGGCAGGGAAAAGCCCCCTCATTTTCCCAAAGGAAAAAACAAGGGGGCTGAACGCCTTAAATTTTGTTTTCCAGTATCTTTCTCAGCTTCGCAAGGATTTTGGATTTGCGCTTGTTGACAACGCTCTGCGTTATGCCTAACCTTAATCCGACTTCCCGCTCGGATAGTTCTTCAAAGAAGATTGCGTTTACCAATACCCGCTCACTGTCCGACAATAAGGACAGGGCGGCTTTCAGCCTGTCCACCATCACCGCATGGACAACGGTTTCCGCAACATCCACCGCTTCATCAATAACGAAGTCAATCACATTTCCCTCGCTGTCCGTAAATCCCTCCAATGACAGCAGTTTGTGGTTCGTGTCCAGTTTTTTCAGATAACGCCACCTCTCCTTGTCCTTGTAGAAATCTGTATACTGTTCCCGAACGACTTCAAGCAGACAGCCCTGCACGGGGATAAACAGCTTGTCCATGTAACTCTGGTCGGCTTGCCTGCGGCTGCAGAAGTCCATATAGGATAGTTCCACATAGACATTGTTTTCTTTGATATATACTTTTCTTGGTGCATATTTCACCGTATTTTCCTCCAATCTGAACTTTTAAAAATGCAAAAATCCAGATTGGAAAGGCGGAGAACGACAGCCAACAGCGGAAACAGCCCTGCGGCACATTCCGATAAAAAACGACAAAAGAAAAACCGCAAAGGCTCTGTGACCTCTACGGTTATAGGAGATATATATTCTGTTAAGTGGAGATTCTACTTCTGGTTTCATGGTGAGAAGTAGCGTTGCATAAGCAGGGATTTTTTTAACTGGCTTCCTGCCAATCCCCGATATGCTATGTATAAGTCAAATCTGCGTTGCATGAGCAGATAGAATACTGCCCGAAAAAAGAACATAAAAAATCCCTCCAAACTCTAAAACAGGTCTGGAGAGTGTCTGTTAAGTCTTTTCGGGCATAGCAATACCGCCCACCACACGCCGTTTTTTTATATGGTGGACATTTGCCCTAAAACCCTATGAAATAGAATAGAGCCGACAAACCTGTGATTACTCACTTGTTCATCGGCTCTGCGTCCTAAGCGTCTGGCTCTTTGATGACGGTTACTTGTAAATTTGTTACTTCAATCAATGTTTCCTGCCTGCATTTCGGACAATAGAGAGGATAATTTTTCAATACCGAATCCTCTCTGATTTTGTCACGGGTTTTATTCCTACAAACAGGACAATACAGCCATTCTACTCTCATTGTATATCAAACCTCCACTTCAATAATCCTCATGGCAAAATTGCCTTACTAAGAAAGATTTGTTTAAATCTTTCTAACTTCCCGACAATTTTCTTTTATAACGCCATATTGCAAATATCGCCGTGGCGAGCCATGTAAAACCTGTTGTCAGCCAAATTCCCCACATACCAAGGACAGGAATAGATGTCAACAAGAAACCGAATATAATACGGACGGCAATTTCCAAGATTCCGCTGGTAAGCGTAAACGCAGAATCGCCTATTCCTGCGAGTAGCCGCCGCAAAATAGTTGTCACGCCAAATGCCATAAAGAACACCGCCGTTATGCGAACACCGTTTGCGGCAATCCCTGTCATGGCGTTGTCATCCACAAAAATTCCCATGATGTAATTTCCGCCAAGCAATGCACAAATCAGCCAAAGAGCAGAAACACCCGCACAAAGGAATAAGACCACTCGCAACGCCTGCTGAATCCGTTCTGGTTTTTTTGCTCCGATATTTTGTGCTGCATAGGTAGCCATTGTTGTTCCCAAAGTGGCGTATATCTGCTGAATCAGTACTTCTACCTGTGTTGTCGCCGCAAAAGCGCCAATCACGGGGGTTCCAAAACGGTTTACTATCATTTGAAGAATTACACTGGAAAGATAGACCAATGCAAATTGAACCCCAGTAGGCAATCCAATCCGAATGGTTTCTCTAATGATTTCTTTATCTATGGCGGCGTATTTTACAGCCATTTTCACGATTGGTATTTTACGGAACGCATAGACGGTACAGCAAAGAGCTGAAATACATTGTGCAAGAACCGTAGCGATAGCAGCGCCATTTACGCCCATTTGTAAAGGACCAACAAACAGAATGTCGAGCACTATATTTAAAATGCTGCAAAAAATCAAAAACAGCAAGGGTGTCGTGGAATCGCCTAACGCCTGCATAATGGAGAATGGAGCGTAATAGGCAGATACCGCAATCAATCCCGCCATAATAATAAGCATATAAGAAACTGCGTCGTCCATCAATTCGGCAGGTGTTTGAAGCAGCGCAAGGATAGGTTTCGTTGACGCCAATGCGATGACTGTCATAACTAACGCTATGGCAATATTTACATACATACCATTTGAAATTGCTCTTGCCGTATTCTTCTCATCTCTCGCACCGTAATACTTCGACACAACGACTCCTGTGCCGGCAGCAGCGCCCATACACATGGACATGAACATCGTGGTAATTGCGGTGGTGGAACCGACTGCCGAAAATGCGGTTGCCCCTACAAACTGCCCAACGATGATGCGGTCAACCAGAGAATATACCTGCTGAAAGAGATAGCCTATGAAAATGGGGACAGAAAATCGGACAATCAAAGAAAGGGGCTTGCCCTGCGTAAAATCAACAGCTTTATTCATGGATACCCACCTCCTCTGATGTTTCCAGTAAGTCCTTTAGTCCGTCTTTCACAAATTCGTAAAGTTTCTTCCGTATTGCAATGCACATCTCCCGCTCCCGTTCAGACAGTGTGGCAAAAGCCTGATTGTCTATGTCAATCACTGGGTGAACCCATTGGGCGCAAAAGGTTTCCCCTTTTTCTGTCAGAGTAATCACTTTATGATTTCTCGGCATGGATTTATCCTGCGTCAAAACCACATATCCTTGCTTGACTAATTTCAAAATAGCGGTATTTACGCTTTGCTTTGCGTAGTTCCACTCCCTGCAAATATCAATCTGCGTCAGTTTTTCCTCACTTTGGCAGAGCGCATATAAAATTCGGTAGGTAATTTCAGACATTCCCGCATTTTGTATAATTTTTTGATAAATGCCATCACACTGATTGTAAAGGTGTGTATGAAGAATCCGCTGCTCAATAATCTTGTTCATATTATCCATAGCATTCGCTCCTTGTAAATAAAAATATTATAAAAATCCGAAAACAGACTTTTATGGTATTATAAGTCCGCTTTCGGATTTTGTCAAGCATTTAATTTTACCGTAGAAGTGACACCTACAAACTATGAATAGATTATCTCACGCCCTACCACTTCCCGTACCAACGCCCGAATATTGTTCATTTTTTGTACCCATAAAAGCTGATTTTCATCCTTTAACCGTTCCGTCACTCCCTGCCTATCGGCATATTCTTTTACCAACCGAGAAAACATATCCTCTGCCTGTTTATCAATGTCGGCAAGGTAGGCGTTAAGCCTGCCGCTTGTGAGAAGATTCATGTATGTAACCTTGCGGGACTGCTTCAGATAGTCCAGATGCCGCTGCCCCCATACGCCTATCGGTTGTTCTTCTTCGGCGGGTAAAGCTATACACGGTATTAGATAATCTCCTTGCCGCTCGTATTTTCCGCCCAGTTCCTCAAAAATCGTCTTTGCCATTGTCTGTTACCTCCACATTCTTTTTTATTTGAATGTCCGCAAAATCCGTCCTACTCACCTAGGATGTCATTCATGCTTCGCATATTTCCCTCGGAATCGTAAATATCCACACCAAGGGACTTCATGCTTGCCGCCGCTTTGTCTGTGGTATTCTGCAAAGATAAAATAACATTCCGCAGGTGAGTGCCGCCTTCTGCACCCTTGATACCGTTATTGGCAAGGATACCAAGTGCTGTATTTAATTCCGCAGTGCCACCTCTGACGGATTTTGCCGTAGCACCAATGGTCAGAATACCTTCTCCAAGCTGTGCCACAGAGGTATTTGTGGTGGATGCCGTTTTCGCCATCTGGTCTACCATCGTTCCGGCTTCATCCACTCCCATACCGAGAGCGGACATGGCATCGGTAACCATATCAGATGCAGATGCAAGTTCAATACCGCCTGCTGCTGCAAGATTTAGGACGGTCGGCAGGGTGTCGCACATCTGCTGCGTGTCATATCCTGCAAGGGCAAGGTAATTTAAAGCCTCGGCACACTCACTTGCGGAGAAAGCCGTTTCTGCCCCCATCTTTTTTGCCAGTTCCGAAAGAGTGTCCATCGTGTTGACGGACTGCCCATCGACTTCTGACATGGAATCCTTGGTAATACCCATCGTAGCCTGCACCTGGGACATGGAGGACTCGAAGTTCGCCGCCGTGGTTACCGCCGCTGTTCCAAGGCCAGTCACTGCCGCTGTCACTGGCAACATCTTCTTACCGGCACTGGAAATGTTATCGCCTGCTGTTTTCAGCTTTTCTCCTGTTGCAGCAATCTTCTGCATGGCGGTGGCGGACTGGTTCGCTTGTTCTTCCAGCTTTTTTAAATCATTCTCTGTTTCTATAATTTCACGCTGAAGGGCATCGTACTGCTCCTGCGAAATCTCCCCATTGGCAAGAGCCGTGTTTGCCTGTTCAGCGGCAGTTTTGAGAGTAGCCAGCTTGCCTTTTGTTTCCTCCACTGCCTGCCCAAGGAGCTTGTGCTTTTGTGCAAGCAGTTCTGTATTGCCGGAATCCAGTTTCAGAAGTTTCTCCACATCCCTAAGCTGTGCCTGCGTATTTTTGATTTCTCCGTTGACACCCTTTAAGGCTGTCTGAAGTTTCGTGGTATCGCCGCCGATTTCCACTGTAATACCCTTGATTCTGTTTGCCACCTTAAGCACCTCCTCTCTGCAAAATAAAAGCACCGACCATAACAGCCGATGCACTTTTACTCAAAATTAAGTATATTAAAATCTGTCGAAATCCTCCTGCGTTGCGACCTCTCTGTACTTATAATCATCATTCCTGCTCTCTGCGTACATATCGTTGACCATGCCAATCGTAAGCAAATCCAAGTCACGAATGGAAAGGCCAAGCTGTACGCATCGGAGCAGAAATAATGGGGTTGTCATTTCCCGCTCCGTTGAGCGAAGTTTTTTTTAGACTGTACATCCGTCTGGGTATTCAGTCCCCAAAGCTGAATCAGCTGGGGAAGAATCTGATAGATGGAGAAGGTGTTGAAGCCGTCCAGCCAATCTTCCGGGGAATCCGGGATAGACGGATCAGCGTGTTTTGCCATGATATAGGCGATGTTCTCAAACATCTCAAGGGAAAACATATCCAGATTAGAGTTCTCCTCGCTGCCGTCACCGACCGATTTCTCTAAAGAACGCAGGTCTTTGTAAATGTCACGATGGAACTTCATTCTGTAAATGCGGGGAATGGCGGCGGATGCCTTAAATGGAACCTGCTTGCCATCAATCTCAATATTCTGTTTCATGCTCATGGCTTAGCCCTCCTTTACAGCCGCAGTCTTAGCGGGTGTACTTGCTTTTGCAGCATTTGCCGCAGGCTGCACTTCCGGTTCTGTTTCTGCAGCCGGCAGATACACCGCCTTATACCAATCCTGATATACTGCGTCCGTGGTATCGTCCCCAGTCTTTGCTTTGACATAACCACTCGCCAATGGGGTGGCTGTCAGTGCCAGCGTTTCTGTCTGCACTTCAATCTCATCCTCGCTCGTCTGGGATTCAATGCTCGGACGGCTTGCCGCACAGTTATACAGCACATGGCGGATTTTCTTCACATCACCGTCAAACTCGAAAAGCAGTGCAAAGTTGGCTGTCTCTACGTTTGCGTTCTCCACCAGCACCTTATTTTTGTCCAGTTCTTCCTTCAGCACATCGGTACGGAAACTTTCCGGCACCATCGCCAGCTCCAGGTCACCGTCATAACCCATATTGTTGGAAATAGTATAGTACGCATATCCATCCGCATAGAAATTGGACGGCTCACCGTTTGCATCCAATGCCAAGGATACCGCACCGGGCATTGTGACAGGTGTGCCAAAAGATACCTGCCCGTCCTCTGCAATTGTCTGCAGGGCATAATGCACATTGCAGATATTAAATTTCACTTTATTCTTTTTAAGGCTCATTTCAAACCCTCCTGTTCAAATTGATATAGGACCTCATACAGCTTTTCGCTATCGATCCATGTTTCGGACTTTTCATAGAAGATGCCGTATTTATCCAGCACATCCTCCAATTTCTGCTCCATCGGCAAGTCCTTGGTGTCGGTGTACAGTTCGATGTTCACATCGTTTATCTTGTAATACACTCTGCCGTCTGCAGCGAAGTTGTCACTGCCGGGGAGCAAATAGCAGATAAACGGCGGATCAGGCGATTCGCCCTCTGCAAAATGGTCATAGGCAAAGGGGATGCCGACCTCGTTCATGATTTCTATCAGCTTATCCATTCTGCAGGCTCCTTTCGATTTCTTCTTCCAGCTGACGGACTGCCTTTTCCTCTGCCGGAGCAATGTGTGCTTTTCCTGCCACACGGCCGCCGCCACGCTTGGCATGACCATGTTCCAGAAGATGTGCCATCTGATAGCGTTTCTTAGAATGAACAATCAACTGAAGAGAATCCGAGGTTTCCTTTTCCTTTTTCACTGCCCAGCTTTTCGCATACGCACCAGTATCAGATGGCGCAATCTGCTGTATCTCCTTGCGGACAGATGTCCCGGCTTTCCTGACTGCCTTTTTCATATCATACGCAGCAAGGTCAGCATATTCTTTCAGACCTTCCATAACGGCAGATGCCAGCTGATCTGACCGGATGCTGTTGTTTGCCATATTACCGCCTCACTTTCTGACATTTCAGCTTGACTGACTTCTTCTTAAAATTCATGTGGTCTATGCCGAGAATGTTGTAAATATCACCGCTGTAAACCACACGGTATTTGTCCGCAGTCATTGCCGAAATATTCCTGCACCACCTCACTGTAAAATCTATCTTGCCGCTGTCAACCACCACTCCCGCCTTAGTATCCTCTTTGGGCGATTCGCCGCTGACAGTCGCATAACAGGAATACCAGTCCGTCCATGTGTTGACGTGGTTTCCGATATTATCCACGGTCACAGTATTTTTCTGAATTGTGATTTTCACATTCATAAGTGCAATGTCCATCAGAATCCCTCCCGTCTGCTGCCAAAGAGCAAGGCTCGAATGGTAATCATCAGGGCATGATGGTCTGCATCCTCACGATGCTCATAAAGATATGCCACTGTATACAGAACTGCCGTCTTTGCATTCGGCTCAGATGTGAGCGCATTGGCATCATCGGTTCGCATGATATCCATGCAGATTTTCTCTGCACTGGAAAGCAGATACTCGATCAGCGAATCATCATCTTGAAAATCTACACGGAGATACTCCTTCATCTCCTCAAGGGTTACAATCATATCTGTCACCACCTCTATCTATAAAAGTAAGCGCCGCCCCAGAGGACGGCACCATAGGTTTACTTGCTTGCAGTCTTAGCTGTCACAGCAGCTTTTGCAGCACCAGTGATTTTCAGAATCTGCACGGCTTCCGGCAGAATCAGCTTGCCGTCCACACGCTCCTTTGCCACATAGCCAATCATGCCGTTGCCTGCGAACAGTTCCGTGAGCTGCTTGAAGGAACGGGTACCACGGTCACCGATGTTGTAGTAGCTGTAATCACCGAAAGCGATGGCATCGACAGGTGCAAACTGAGAAGTATGCACATCATAGCCGAGCAGCTTATCCGGCTCATCGAACTGATAAGACGGCTGCCACATATATGCGCCGTTGTTGTCCTTCAGAGTACGGATCTGTGCAATCAGCTGATCATTGATGATGAAGGACGCATCCTCTTCGGCATTGGCGAGTGCCTTGCCGAACTGGTCGATGATATAGTTCTCAAGGCCGAAAGCGTTATCGTAGAGCAGTTCCTCAGTTACCTTAATGGCAACGTGCAGCTTGTGAGCGTCCAACAGAATCTGGTCGAAGGTCGCATCGCCAAAGGTAAGCGCACCTCCTTCCTCAATCCATGCCGCCGCAGGCTTGGTGGCAGCAATGTTGATTTTATGCTCGCCGCTTGTCGTGATGCGTGTTGCCAGCTTACGCATGATGTTCTCGTCCTCAAGTGCCTGAATCAAGCGGCTGTCATATTCCTCCGGCACAAGGTAGCCGCCGTCAGCGTCCACGCCCTCCTGCAGAACATTGGAAATCTGCTTGAAGTTGGAACGCAGTGCTTTCAGCATACCTTCACGGTACTCATCGGATGCACGGCCTGTCTTTGCCTTATCCTGGCCGTCAGCCTTCATCGGCTTGGTCACGATAGGAGTATTCACAGGCTTATTGAGTTCATTTTCCAATGCTTCCATCTGCTCCATGCGTTCAATCTCCACACTGTAATCCTTGATTTTCTTTTCCATATCGGCATAGGCTTTTGCATCCTCTTCGGAAAGCAGACCATCCTTGTCACGCTTGCTTTCCACGAATGCCTTAGCGCCCTGCCATGCCTTGTTTCTTGCTTCTCTCAGTTCCAAAATAGTCATAAAAACACCATGCTGACCTGCGGAATGTCCATATTTTCCGCTGTACTTCTGTACATGATTTCATCTGCAAATCCCATCTCCACGGCACTGTTTGCATCCATCCAAGTCTCCGCATCCATAAGGTGCGACAGCTTGGCACGGGACAGTCCCGTCTTGATTTCGTAGGCATTGATGATGGACTCCTTTACCTCGGAGAGCATGGCGATGGCTTTCTCCATTTCCGCTGTATCTCCAAAAGCAATGGTGGCCGGATTGTGGATCATCATCATGGACACAGGGGAAACCTGTACCTTCGTTCCTGCCATTGCAATGACACTCGCCGCTGATGCCGCAATGCCGTCAATCTTGACTGTCACACTGCCTTTATAGTTCATCAGCATATTGTAGATTTGGGCGGCCGCCACGCAGTCACCGCCGGGGCTATTGATCCACACGGTAATGTCACCGCTGCCGGATAACAGTTCTTCCTTGAAAAGCTGCGGCGTGACATCATCGTCAAACCAGCTTTCCTCTGCGATTGTGCCGTTTAGAAACAGCGTCCTCTCCTGTGTCTGTTCCTGCGTTTCCTGATTGGTCACCGTCCTGTCCTTCCAGTTCCAGAACTTCTTCATCGGATTTTTCCTCCTTTCCGTCTGCTGCAAATATTCCCGCATCCGACAGCTTGGTCATGTTGCCGTTGATGAGGTATAAATCACCGCCGTTGACCGCAGGGATGCGGTCAAGGTTCTCAAGTTCACGGATGTCATTGGCACTCATCCAGCCGTTCTGCCTTGCCGTGGCATAGCCGCTCATACGGCTTGCATAATCCCCACGGAGCAGTCCGTCCACATTGAACTTGATAAAAAATGCAGCCTTGTCATTAGGCGAAATCAGCACCCTTGCCATAGCCTGTTCCCAGCGGATAAGCCACGGCTCCAAAGTGTATTTCACAAACTCCAAGGACTGCTGCTCAATATTAGAAAAGCTCGACTTCTCCAGATCACCGACCATGTGTGGCGGCACTCGGAAAATTCGAGCAATCTCATTGATTTGAAATTTTCTTGTTTCTAAAAACTGTGCTTCATTTGGGGAAATGGAAATCGGTGTGTACTTCATCCCTTCCTCAAGGATTGCCACCTTGTTGGAATTGCTGCTCCCGCCGAATCCCTTATTCCAAGACTCCCTGACCTTCTCCGGGTCTTTGACCGTTCCCGGATATTCCAGAAGTCCGCCCGGTGTCGCACCGTTTGCAAAGAACTTGGCACCGTATTCCTCACAGGCAATCGCCATGCCGATGGCATTCTTCGCCATAGCAATAGGCGAATAGCCGACCAGTCCGTCAAATCCAAGTCCCGGAATATGAAGCACATCGGTCGGTTTCAGCCTGACTGTTCCGCCTTTCATGGTGTGTGCTTCATCGCTTGAGGTCAGGTATTCATAATAAAGCTGCCCCTTATCGTCACGGTCAACCGTCATACGGTTCGGCATCAGCGGATACAGCGCCACCACCTCGCCCTTGCCGTTTCGGATAATCTGAGCATAGCCATTGCCCCACAGCAATAGGTGTGTCATAAGCGTTTCCCTAAATACAAATGACGTCATTTCCGGGTTCGGCTCATCATGCAGAAGGAAATACAGCGGATTGTCCACTGCCTTTTCCTTACTGCCATCCTCACTGTATTTGTATAAATGAAAGGGCAGACCTGCCACAGCTTCCGACAGTATCCTCACGCAGGAGTACACCGCCGTCATCTGCATGGCAGACCGCTCATTGACTGGCTTGCCGGAGGTGCTTCCGCCAAGGAAAAATCGGTAGGCACTGCCTGCCGTACTGTTTTTGGGTGCATCTCTTGACCTAAAAAGTCCGCTGAATAGTCCCATAGTAATCACGCTCCTTCCTAAATGAACAAAATCCCGCGATGGTTATACACGGAATCCCCGGCATCATTTCCACAGCGGATGGCTCTGTCCAGTGCCATAATCGTGGCAATGGCACCGTCAATCTTCTCTGTGGATTTTCCCTTGTCTGCCTTGATGTTTCCGGCAGGGTCGGTTCGGATGAAGATATTGTCCATATTCCATCTAAGAACCGGGTGGCCGCCGTGGGCAATCTTCTGCTCCAGCACCAGCTTCATCAGTTCTTTGGTCGGAGGAGACATATCCTTAAATCCCTGTCCGAATGGAACGACCGTAAATCCCATGCCCTCAAGGTTCTGCACCATCTGCACAGCACCCCAGCGGTCAAAGGCGATCTCCCGGATATTGAACCGTTCGCCCAACTTTTCGATGAACTTCTCAATGTATCCGTAATGCACCACATTGCCCTCCGTTGTCTGTAAATACCCCTGTCTCTCCCACACATCATAAGGAACATGGTCACGGCGGACACGCAGGTCGAGGGTTTCTTCCGGCACCCAGAAGAAGGGCAGAACACTGAATTTGTCCTCTTCATCAAGCGGTGGGAACACCAGCGAAAATGCCGTAATATCCGTGGTGCTGGAAAGGTCAAGACCGCCGTAGCAGACACGTCCTTCCAAATCTTCCTCACTGACGGCAAAGGAGCATTTATCCCATTTGTCCATCGGCATCCAGCGGATTGCCTGCTTGACCCATTGGTTCAAGCGAAGCTGTCGGAAGGAGTTCTCCTCACCCGGATTCTGCTTTGCTGAGTCGCAGGCTGCTTTGACCTTATCCATACCGACCGTGATGCCAAGAGACGGATTGGCTTTCTTCCACACCTTGGGGTCTGTCCAATCATCGGCTTCATCCGCACCGTAAATCACAGGGTAGAAGGTAGGGTCAAGTTTTCTTCCTTCCAGAATGTCCTTTGCTTTCTGATGTGTTTCATAGCAGATGGAATTGGTGTCCGTCCCGGCTGTTGTAATAAGGAAATACAGCGGCTGCATACGGGCATCGCCGGAACCTTTGGTCATAACATCAAACAGCTTTCGGTTCGGCTGGGTATGCAGTTCATCAAATACCACCCCGTGTATATTAAATCCATGCTTGGAGTAGGCTTCTGCCGACAGCACTTGATAGAAGCTGTTGGTCGGAGTATAGATGATCCGCTTCTGCGAAGTCAGTATCTTCACTCGCTTGGACAGAGCAGGACACATCCGCACCATATCCGCCGCCACATCAAATACAATGGCAGCCTGCTGTCTGTCGGCAGCACAGCCGTAAACCTCGGCGCGTTCTTCTCCGTCCCCACAGGTCAGAAGAAGTGCGACTGCCGCCGCCAGCTCCGATTTTCCCATCTTCTTTGGAATTTCCACATAGGCTGTATTGAACTGCCGATACCCGTTGGGTTTCAGCGTTCCGAATAAATCTCGGATAATCTGCTCCTGCCAGTCGATCAGTTCAAAGGGTTTTCCCGCCCATGTTCCTTTGGTATGGCAAAGGCTCTCAATGAAGGCAACAGCGAAGTCCGCCGCATCCTCATCATAGTGGCTGTCTTTTACCTTGAACTTGGTAGGTCTGTATTTTTTCAGTTTTCGCAAGAGTGCCACCTCCTTCATTTTGGCATAAAAAATGACCTGCCATCGGCAAGCCTTCGTAACAAGATACAGAGCCGCTTGGCTTCGTTCTTAGATTTTTCAGTTGTAAAAGTCCTTAGTTATGTTCGTACATCAGAATGGCAAGTGCCTGTTCCGCTTCCTTGGTCTGCGGTAGAATATCCCATCCTCTTCCATAGTCATAAACTATCTCACCATACTGCTTTAATACCAGGCTGCAAATCCTGCCGCCGTCAATGCCGTATTCTTCGCTTGGCTCATCAAAGTGTTTGCACCAATAACGCACCGCCGTGTATTTCCCATCCTCGTTCTTTACTCCAATCGTTCCTTCGCTCCACATATTCGTTTACCTCCGTTTGTTGTTTTCCCTTTCGGTAGTACACATATTACCGCTGAAAGCACTATATATCCACTCAATTCAGAGCATATACTACACAATCTTTTAAGAGGAAAACTGTGTATTTTACAGCGTTATCCACGCATGGAGCGATGAATTGTTTCGAGGATTTCTTCCTGCTCGGACGGCTTTACACCGATGCTCTCCAGGGCTTCTCTGGTGCCGCAGTCCGGGCAGATGATGGTTTCGCTGTCTGCCCTCGAAAGGGCAGGCGCACCGTGGTAGGCTTTGCTGCAGCGTGGGCAGATTCTGATTCTTTCATTAGCTTCAATCTTCATGGCATTTCCTCCTGCTGTTTTCCACAGCCTTAAACAAAATATTCTCATCAAATCCAAAACTGTTATATCCCTCAACACAGGTCTGCACGTAGTGCCAGCTTGGTGTTCCAAGCATTCTGTCCTCGTGCATGATATACACGAAGCAGTCACGGATTCTGGTCTTGCCGGACTTGATGCCCTTAATCGGCAGCTGCATTTCCTTCTTGTAGTAGAAGGTGGGAAAACCCTCGTAGCGGTCGAGAGCCGCTTCATCCTCATCAGTCACCGACCAAACGGCAACGGGAACAATCGCCCCAATTTTAGGTTCAATGGTAAGGTATGCTCCTGTCTGACTGCCTTTGAAAAGCAGTTCATAATCCTTGATTTCTGATGTTCCGATGATTCGTGCCGATGGGCATCGCATCCGCATCTGCGGGATGTTTAAATTGCTGCCGTAGGCAAGGTAGTATCGTTTCTTCATAATGGTATCCATCCTTTCCGAAGGGATTACCCTTCTACCGCCTTAAGACCGCCGAAGCGGTCGGAAGTAAGGTGGCAGGAGGCTAACTCCTGCGATTCTCGCCTGTCGGCTCGGTCGGTGCTTCTGCTTCGCAGAGGTGTCCACTGGACACCCGCACCCTTCAAGCGGCTCTGCCGTTTCTGAAGGCTGTATCTCCTGCCAGTCTCTTGGTAAGGATTTCTCTTGCCGTCTTGAATTCCTCTCCGATGAAGCCGAGTCGGAGAAGCCAAGTCCTCATGGCGTATTTCGGATTTTCATTCTGCTGTGGCTTTGGGCTGGCAGTCTTTACCATTTTCGCCATCTGGCTCAGTGCAAGGCAAAGCTGAATGTAGCTTTTCAGCTGTCCGGCATGAAGTCCGTTCAGTTTGCCGTCTGCCGGGGCATCGAACTGGAAAAGTCTGAACTCAATGGTCCCTTTGGTAAAGGTCGCATGGTAGTTAAGCATATGGTAGCGGCTGTCATTGTAATGGTGGTCTCTGCCGCAGCCTGCTCCGTTGGAAGTGTACCAGATATCTGCAAGTGCCGCCATTGTCTTTGGCTTTTTCTTGTTGACCTGCTCCAAGAACCGTGGGTCAACTGTGCGGCAGTAGCGGTGCATTCTTCCTCGTTCGAGGTCAAGGGCATCGGCTATCAGGCTTTCGTGGCTTGCCATGATGTTCGCAAGGTTTCTCATGGTCTGTGGGGTATGCCCGTTTGCACCGATGTGGATATGGACTCCGCAGCCCCTTGTGGCATCGCTTTTCGCTCCTGCGTGGCGAAGCTGTCGGATAAGTTCCTGCAGGGTTGCAATGTCACCGTAGTGAAGGATTGGGGTTACCAATTCGCATTTTTCGCTGTCGCATCCTGCAATGCTGACATCCTTTTGGAATTTCCATTCTCTTCCTTCTGTATCCCAAGCTGACCAAGTGCTGTAGCCGTTGCGTCCGGCCGTGTTTTCGTATCTACCTGTTCCGAAGTAGGTGGCTGCAAGCCTTGCTGCCTTATCCCTTGTGATGCCGTTCATCTCGACCTCAACTCCGATGGTCTGCTGTTTCATTTCTTCAACCTGTCTTGTGATTTTTTCGTTCATCGTATGTACCTCCGTTTGGTGTGTTTTCCTTTCGGTAGTACACATATTCGCTCTAAAACCACATAATAGCAAGTCATTTCAGCGATATATACTGGACAAATATCTGCCCTCATGAAGCCGCTGAAACTGTGCATTTTATGGCGGTTATTCCTCATGGATTATCCTGCATCTGTCCTCGCCATAGACCACATTCAGACCGCTGCCGTTGTCCCAGTGAACCATGATGGATGCGGTATCATCCACACCCCATACGGTTCCTTTTGTGCCGACTGGCGGAGCCTGCACATCATCCATCTGCACCAGCTCCACTCTCGTTCCCACGGGGTACTGACTGCGTAGCCGCTCGACCGTTTCTTTACTCGGAAATCTCATCGTCTGCCGCCTCCTTTTTCGCACCGCTCTTGAAAGCACTGCTGCCTGTCAGATTCTTCAACAGGATTTTTCGGTCTGACTTATATTCGGCACCCACAAATCCTAGCCGAAGGAGCAGGCATCGGAATGCATACTTTTCATTCTCCACCGCTTTTTCGGTGCTGGAGATGCGTTTCTGCTCCCGGCTCATTCTGCAAAGAGCAGCGATGAAATCGATGTAGGCTTTGACCGTATCGGCATCCAAACCGTCCGAAAACCAAGGGAAGGAAATCTGCTCCTCCGTGATTTCAATCGGAAGTTCGCTGATTCCCAGTGCCCTCTTGATAAGGCTGCCCTTGGCTTCCAAGAGGTTTGTGAGGTTGCCGACCAGCACCTTATCCAGCGGCATCGCCACCGTAAGGTCTCGCCTGCCGGCTCGGTCGGTGCTTCTTGCTTCGCAAGAGGTGTCCACCGGACACCCGCACCCCACAGTTTCGCCCTGTGGCTCGATTCCCGGCTCTCCGTATGCAGGCGGGCAGTCTTCCAACGGCTCCTCACAGCCCGTTTCCGGCGGGCAGTCATCGTATTCTGAACTCTCGCAGTGAAAACCTCTCTGGTCAAGTTCCTCAAGCACACGTTCGATTTCCTCGCTGTCTGCCATGTCATTGAAGGTAAGGTTGCCCTCACGGGTCACGGTAAAATAATCCACCGTGTATGCGTAGGTTGGAGTTTTCATGTAGACTGCTTTCGCCCCTGTGATTTCTTCCAGTGCCTTTACAAAAGGCTTTCTGTCGGTAATGTTGTAAATAACTTTCATGGTAAGTACCTCCTTTGTTTTTCGGTACTACATATATCACTCTAAAGGCGATAAATAGCAAGTCATTCTGTAGGAGAATATCTCACAATAAAAAGTTCGGGAGTTGTGAATAGTACACGATGCCGGAAAGCACGAATACCACATTGGGAAGTGCCACACCGTTTCCCCACATCTTATATTCCGCAGAATCGGAGTGTGGGTCTTTCAGCCATTTGATGATCTGCTTTTCAGTCTTTAGCTTTGAGGAAGTTCCCATGATATGACGATGGGTTTCAAATACCTCTGTCCACCATTTGATTTCTTCCTCGGTCGGTTCTGCTGTGCCAAGGTCACTGCACCACCAGTCCGGGAATCCCTGCAGCCTTGCACATTCCATAGGGGTAAGCCTGCGGACGATATACTCCGGCATCTCACTGACATCATTTACGATGGGCGGATCTTTATAATCCGTAGCCACCAGTGTGTTCGCCAGTTCCTCTTCCGCAGAAGTAAAGAAGGATACCTTGCTGGAAGAATAGACGGGTGCAGCCACGGCACTTGGTCCCTGTGCATTCAGCGTGGAATTGATACCGTCCTCTGAAATGCCCATCTTCCTTGCGTAATTCTGACCGCAGTTATAGCTTTCACGGTCAATGGCATATACCACTGCGTGCTGTTCGATAGTATTTAGGGTATACATGACATCGGATTCCTTATAGCCGTCACCCTTATGGGACGGTCTGCCGCCGTTGCCTTCCACCACAACAATGCCGCCCTGATTGCAGGCAGGATTGCCGCCGTTGGCATCAATAGTTCGGGAAGTGTCCGCTTCATAAAATCCACTCTTGGGATTATCCGATTTCATGGAATTGCTGTCCTTAGAGCAGATGCCGTATGCCTTTGGCACGAACAGCGTCTGGTCATTATTGCAGCCGAGGGTGGCAGACAAATCATCCTGAACCAACGCACCCTTGCCGCCGCCTTCACAGCCGCTTCGGATTTTCAGCGTTTTCGGTGTTTCCAGCACAAACGGCTGATTATTGCCGCCGGTTCCATAGGTGGAACTGACCGTGGGAGCCTGCTCCAAGGGACCCGTGTATCTGGTATCCTGACTATGATTTTCAAAGACCAGCGGAGGATGGTTTGATTCTGCACGAAGGGTACAGGTCATGCCCTCCGTTACATCCATACGGTTGCCGCCTTGGTCATTTAAGCAGACTGTGCCTGCCGCTCCAGTGCAGCCTTCAAAATCTCCGGCAGCTCCTTGCCACGGGCAGATGCCCTTCGGAGGATACCCTGACACGCCCTCTGACTCAAATAGTATTTTTCCGGCACATTGGCCTGCAAAATCTGCGACAAGGTAGATGCGTTTTCTTCTTTGGGGAACTCCCCAATACTGCGCATCAAGCACCCGCCATGCAAGGGAGAACTGTTCTCCCACGATTTCTCCTGCATTTGTCCATTTTCCAGACTGAGGAACAGAAATGCACTCGTCTTTGATTTTGCAGATTTCTTCGAGGACTGCCTTGAAGTCCTCGCCCTTGTTGCTGGAGAATGCGCCGGGGACGTTTTCCCAGACCACAAATCTTGGATATTTGCCATTTGTCTTACACCTCATTTCCTTCACGATTCGCACCGCTTGATAGAACAGACTGGAACGCTCACCGTCCAGTCCGCTTCGCTTGCCCGCCACAGACATATCCTGGCAGGGACTTCCGAATGTGATGATGTCCACGGGCGGAACTTCCGCACCACTTAGTTTGCTGACATCACCGTAATGTGTTATCTGCTGCAGCCGTTTGGTTGTTACACGGATAGGAAAAGGCTCAACTTCCGATGCCCACAAAGGGGTAATCCCGGAAATCAAGCCTCCCAGTGGAAATCCGCCGCTGCCGTCGAACAGACTTCCCAGTGTTAAATTGTTATTCTCCATTGGCACAGACCTCCAAATCCTCAAATCGGATGGTCTTGCCGTCATGGATAACGGATACAGTATCCGCAGAGCCGACCTGCTCGATGTACCGTTTTACGATAACATCACAGTATTTCTCGTCCAGTTCAATGGTGTGGCAGATTCTGCCCAGCTGTTCACAGGCAATCAAGGTACTGCCACTGCCGCCAAAGGGGTCGAGAATGATACAATTGCTCATACTGGAATTCTTCATCGGATAGGCAATCAGCGGAATCGGCTTCATGGTTGGATGGTCACCGTTCTTCTTCGGCTTATCAAACTCCCAGATAGTGGTCTGCTTCCTGTCGGAGTACCACTGATGCTTGCCTTTCTTCTTCCAGCCGTAAAGACATGGCTCATGCTGCCATTGGTATGGACTCCTGCCAAGCACAAGGCTCTGCTTCTTCCAGATACACGTCCCGGACAGGTAAAAGCCTGCATCCGAGAATGCCTTTCTGAAATTCAGTCCCTCGGTGTCCGCATGGAACACATACATGCTGGCATCGTCCTCCATTGCCTTTTCCATATTCAGGAACGCATCGAGCAGAAACTGATAGAACTTGTCATTCTCCATGTTATCATTCTGAATCTTCCCGGCACTGCCTTCGTAGTTGACGTTGTAAGGCGGGTCCGTTACTACAAGATTTGCTTTCTTGCCGTCCATAAGGACTGCATAGGTTTCTTCCTTGGTGCTGTCCCCACAAATCAAACGATGATTTCCAAGCAGCCACACATCACCGTTCTTGGAAACGGGCGGCTTCTGAAGTTCCTCATCCACATCAAAATCATCATCCTGTGCATCACCGTCTTCTCCTGCGAAAAGTTCAGCGATGTCCTTTTCATCAAACCCGGTCAGACCCACATCAAAAGATTCTGCCTGCAACGCTTCAATCTCCACACGCAAAAGTTCTTCATCCCATCCTGCATCCATCGCCATACGGTTGTCGGCTAAGATGTATGCCTTCTTCTGTGCCGGAGTAAGATAGTCCACAAATACACACGGAACTTCCTTGATGCCTTCTTCCTTTGCTGCAAGAATACGGCCATGCCCTGCAATCACATTGTATTCACGGTCAGTAATGACGGGATTGATAAAACCGAACTCCCGGAGGGAGGAACGGAGCTTCGTAATCTGCTGTGCATTATGCGTTCTGGCATTATTCACATACGGCACCAATTTGGATACCGCTACCAGCTGCATTTCCATTGTCGTTTTCGACATAATCCGACACCTCCTTAGAACAGACCCCATTCGGCAAACCTCTCAAAGCCGCCGATGGAGTCAATGTAATCTCTCACCTGTGCCACGATGTCCACATAAGGGATACCGTCCACTTCACGGTCACCAATCGCACAGACCAGCTGAACAGGCTGTCCTGTTTTCTGTGCTTTTAGGAACGCATAAATATTGACGGACACATCAGCCTTGGAGAAATCCTTGCCGTGCAGCCCGCCGCCTGTTACGGAATCTGCCATATCAGAACCCAGCTTGCGGTTCGTGGCTCCCGTATCCACATCCGTGCCGCCAGTCCAGCCGCCGAGCGGATTGATTTCTGCTCCCGGATATGTGTTTTTCAGTTCTTCCGTATCAGCATTTCTCTGACAGATGATCAGGCGGATACCGTCAAGAATGTACTTTCCGTCTGTGGGATGCTTTTCATAAATATTGTGAGCAACCACGGACAGTTCCTTCTGTTCTGCCGTCAACGGCATTCCCTTGAAGATGCCATTATCTCCGCAGCGTACACCGTCCGTTTGATTATCAGAGAGGTGTGCATCCTGTGGAACAACTACTATATCCGTTTCCACATCGCCAGCGATACGGGCGATGGCATCACAAATATCTGCTTCATACAGCTGTGCCGTGGTTTCGATAATCGCATGACACCTGCCATGTCCAATCAACACCTCCACAGCAATCTTCGGATTTTCCTCGGCTCTGTATGCCAAGTCTACAATCGCTCCTGCGATGCGGTCTGCCACTTTATCCGGGTGGCTCGGATTTACTTTTTCTATCATGCCGTCACATTCCTTTCCTTGCACGGAGCAGACGCTCCATCACATCATTCTGCGGTGCTTCATCGCTGTATTCGGTATTGCAGTTTTCCTTCACAATCTGAAATATCTCATTCCACAAACGCACCGCTTGGTTCATATAGTTAATCCCGATATTGATAAACGGGGAAGGGATAGGCTTCTGCGTAGTCGGATGCTTGGAAAGGAAACCAAGTTTACTGGTCATTTCCTCACACTGAATCCAACGGGCGGATGCCATCGCATAACGCTCCAAAAGCTGGCTGGATACCTTGGCACTGCATCCGATGCTTTTCAGCCACTCCCATGTTTCTCTGTATATATCAGCGGCCTGCAGTTCACTGCCGTCACGCTGTTCTGCGGATAGGAAATCGTGAGGCTTCGGCATCTCCACACCCTCAATGTCCGGGATATCCAAAACCTCCAGCTTTCTGCCGCCCGGATTTCCGTTCTCCGCTTTCTCCTTCACAGGAGATTTCTTACGGCCGGCTCCCGGTCTTGCACCGCCTCGGCCGCCGATGTTGTTCGATTTTGTTGGCATTTTTTCTCACCTTCCTTTATTACCCTTTTGAAATCGCCTTTTCTCTGCACGAAGGGGGGCGCCGTTTTCCGGCGGCTCCCCACACAGAGATTCAGACCGCCCCTCCTCGTCAGCTCCTTGCGTTTCTGTCACCCAGCTCGGCATGGATTTTGTTATGACAGGAACGGCAAAGACTCATCAGATTGCTTCGCTCGTGTGTTCCGCCCTTGGACACAGGCACCTTATGATGCACCTCATCCACAGGAACTAAGATCCCACGGTCAAAGCACTGCTCACAGAAGGGATGCTCCCTGACGTAACTGTCACGGATGCGTTTCCACACTCTGCCATACTTGCGGCGTACTGACGGGTCACGGCTGTACGTCTCGTAGCGTTTGGCGTCCTCTTTCTTGTGTTCCTCGCAGTACCTTCCCTCACATAACCTTGGACATCCGGGGTAGGCACAGGGCTGTAATGGTTTCCTTGGCACTCGGCTCACCTCCCTTTAGGCATAAGAAAAGCCCGGCAGGTCGGTGTGACCCACAAGGCTCTCTGTTACAGTCTTTCATGCTATAAGTATAACACGTCCTGCCGGGGAATGCGTCCGCGATATTACTCACGGGTGCTGCTCCCTTTGCAGTTTTTCATACTATCATTATAACAGGCTCCACCGCAAAATGCGTCCACGGTATTACTCATCACTTGCCGTACAGCAGAACCGCCAGCTTTGCCAAAGCGCGGTTCTTTCTGTTGTAGGCAGAGGAACGCTCAATGTGGAAGTGGTCGCAGATTTCGTAAACGGCTCCTGTCTGACCACCCTCATCACGATAGAAGGTTTCCAGTACATAGCGTTCCTCGGAACTCAGTTGTTCCCACGCTGGCTTGAACCAATCCATGTACTCCACCGCCTGTCGGTAACGCTCCTGCAGGATGTCGATTTCCTCAATGCCATTTAAGATACGTTCTTCTCCTGCCTGCGGATTGTGTGTCCTCGGCATCCCGTCAAACTGTGGACTTCGGACACCGCTCATCTTATCACGGGTATTTTTGATTTCACTGCTGGTATTCGCAATGATAAACGCCATGCTGTCATAATCCTTCAAAGCATCCACTGCTGCTGAACGCTTGTCTAAATACTTCCAAATAATGCTCATATCCTTACCTCCGAAATTTTGTATTCCACTCGGATTGGCTTGGATTGTCATAGGTTGACTCTGATTTTCAAATTGAAGTTGTCTTGTGGTCTTGAATTGTAACACTATCACGCTTTCCCACAATTATTGTTTTACCAGTCTGATAGTGTCACAATTCACACAATCAAAACATCATCTTTTCATAGATTGGCTTTTACGGCATCAATCAAAGTGGACTGGGAGGTATCCTTGGTTTTCAGTGCCTTCATAATCCGCTCGTCAATGGTGTCTTTTGTTATGATGTGGGTAATGACCACGGTTTCTGCCGACTGTCCCTGCCGCCAAAGTCTGGCATTGGTCTGCTGATATAATTCCAGTGACCATGTGATGCCAAACCACACCAGTGTGTTCCCTCCACTCTGAAGATTCAGTCCATGACCTGCCGATGCAGGATGTATCACGGCAACCGGGATACTGCCGTTATTCCAGTCGGCTATATCCTTTGCGGTCTTAATTTCCCTCACATCAAAGCGTTTTCTGATATGTTCCAAATCGTGACGGAACCAATATGCCACAAGGACGGGCTTGCCGTTTGCCGATTCGATAATATCCTCCAGTGCATCTAACTTTCTCTGGTGTATCTCCAAAACACTCTCATCATCCGAATAAACTGCACCATTTGCCATCTGGGACAGCTTGCCTATCAGCGATGCGGCATTGGCGGCTGTAATCTCTCCATCCGGCAGTGCCAGTACAAGGTCTTTTTTCAGTTCCTCATATTTCTTCTTTTCCGATTCCGATAATTCCACCTCCAGCTGTGTGCTGATCAATTCCGGCATTTTCAGATGGTCGGTGGACTTCATGGAAATCGTAATATCCGAAATCTTATCATAAATCTGCTGTTCGGCATTCGGCAGAGGTTTATAGCTGTAGATAATCTGACCATTCCTCTTATCAGGGGAAAAGTAAGCGGTTCGGTACTGACCGATGAATCTGCCAAGCCTTGCTCCCATATCCAAAAGTTTGAACTCTGCGAATAAATCCATCAAACCGTTGCTGGATGGAGTGCCTGTCAGACCCACCATTCTTTTTACCTTCGGTCTTGCTTTCATCAGTGCCTTAAACCGCTTGGACTGGTAATTCTTGAAGGAGGAAAGCTCATCCACAACCACCATATCAAAATCAAAGGGGCTGCCGCTTTTCTCAATCAGCCACTGCACATTCTCACGGTTGATGATGTAGATATCCGCCTGTGCTTTCAGTGCCGACAGCCGTTCCGACTCAGAACCGACTGCCACCGAATACTGCAATAGATGCAGATGCTCCCATTTTTCGATTTCGGCAGACCATGTCACCGAAGCCACACGAAAGGGTGCGATAACAAGGACTTTATGGATTTCAAAGCTGTCAAACAGCAGATTGGAAAGAGCTGTCAGCGTAATTCCCGTCTTGCCTTAACCTAAGCCCATATCAAGCAGGACTGCTGCAATCGGGTGGTTTTCAATATAATCAATTGCGAATTTCTGATAATCGTGTGGTATGAACTTCATTCGGCATCACCTCCAATCTCGTGAATTATCATTTCAATTTGCTCCACGCTGTCAAGAACATAGACCTTAAATCCTAATCGCTTTAACATACCATGCCTTGCCCTCTGCAGTGGTCTTGGTTTTTCTCCCGGTGCTTTGACTTCCATAAATGCCATCTTTCCATTCGGCATAAGCACAATACGGTCAGGCATACCATCAAAGCCGGGAGATGTAAACTTCGGACATATCCCGCCATGCTTTTTTACTGCTGCTGCAAGTTTCTGTTCTATGATTTTTTCTCTCATGTTTCCTCCTGTGGTGTGACAAGGTGACAAGTGTGACAGCATTTTCTATATACTCTATACGTGCGTACAGACATACACCTGTATCTTATATTTCATATATTTTAATCTATATATAATAGTTGTCACACTTGTCACAAAAAGCAATAAAAGCCTTTGTTTAAGCAGTTTTACTGCTGTGACAACTTTTCGTACATTCTTTGCATACCATACAGCGGTATTCTTTTTCGCTTGCCGCTTTTTTCCCAACCATCGATTTTCATCATAATTGCTGCTATCGCATAAGAGTCCGATACCTTGATGGCAGACAAACTGTTGCCGAAACATTCGCACCATATTTCCGCATTACTTACCTGCATTCTTTCCACAGTGCCTGTTTTCGTCCCGCCAAAGTGTGCGCTCTCAACATTTTTGGCAAAAATTATCAACATTTTTGGCAAAATATTTTGGGAAAATGGGAGCCTGAAATAGTGCTCTTCAAGCCCCCCCGTTTTGTCACTTATTTTGAGAATTCTGCTTTAAGAATTTCTTTCTCTCCATCACTCAATTTCGCATAGGAGTTAATTATCTCTACCGCACTTCCCTCTCCATTTTGAATTCTTACTTTTATCGAATTAACGAATATTGCTTTTTTCCATGCTTCCATAAAGTCAACCTCCCATTATTTGAGCAAGTGCTACCGACATGGCATCAATCAACTGCCCGTTATTATCTACCTTGCATTCCAAATCACTTTTTTTTAACAGCCTTATTGTAATCAGATTATCAATTGTGGCTGGCGCTGGCGTTACCTCTTCTGAAACGGTATGGCCTTCTTCATCCACAATAGCTGACCGGCCCTCTATAGCTTCTTTAACAATATAATCATTCAGAATGTTATATGTATCCAACTTAGAATAATTCATGTACTGATTTTCGAGAATTTCCTGGTCTGACATTAACGTAAGTGTAGAAAGCTCACTCTCTGTCTTGAAAAGTTTCAACAGGTCAATTTCCTGAACCTGTGATTCCAGGATTTGTATCTCCAATGCCGGAACAGCTGGATATCTTACCACATTAAAAACCGGTATGGATATCCCTGTTGTAGTAACTAATTTTGACATTACTTTCTTCCTCCTTCTTTTGAATCATCTATCCCATTATTGTTACAATCAGATGGCCCACCCACACCACTTTGATGCTTGCCCGGATGTGGCACATTTACCGGAGCATCATGCAGATACGGAGTAGGCTGTTTTTCTTCAAAATCTGGTCCCTTTTTTGTTTCTTTTGACATAATATCGTCCT
>Ga0137302_10235_pt1 | contig 34899 bp, 30 predicted proteins | sample Ramsor2O_GlcNAcB_FD_97184 | JGI IMG/M metagenome (GOLD analysis project Ga0137302, IMG submission 97184) | Mouse cecal microbial communities from Vienna, Austria - N-Acetylglucosamine amended with D2O_GlcNAcB | ecosystem: Host-associated > Mammals > Digestive system > Large intestine > Cecum... | reverse complement strand
GACCGGAAGCATCTGAATCTTCCGAACTGTCAGAACGCATTGATTGAGAACGTCTGTAAAGTGCAGAAGAATACAATCGTAGTGCTGCACAATGGTTCACCGGTGGCAATGCCGTGGAAAAATCAGGTTAAGGGAATTGTAGAAGCATATCTTGGTGGTCAGGCAGTAGGAAAAGCGGTAGTCAATGTTCTCTATGGAAATGTAAACCCCAGTGGCAGACTGGCAGAGACATTCCCCCTTCGACTGGAAGATACATCATGTTATCTGACCTATGGAAAAGGCGTAGATGAAGCCATTTACAGTGAAGGCGTATTTGTGGGATACCGATATTATACAAGTAAAAACCAGGAGGTATTATACCCGTTTGGCTATGGACTTTCTTACACCACATTTACATACAGCAATCTGAAAACGAATAAAACAAAGATAACAGACAAGGAAGTTCTCACAGTTTCCGTGGATGTGGAAAATACCGGAAACCGCGCCGGAAAAGAAGTTATTCAGATATATGTGGCTCCGGGAGAGACGGAAACAGCCCGCCCGGTAAAGGAACTGAAAGCATTTGACAAGCTGGAACTTGTTCCGGGGGAAATGAAAACTGTATCTTTTGAATTGAATGGGAGGACATTTGCCTATTGGAATACCGAGATTCACGACTGGTATGTTGAAAGCGGTGTATACGAGATTCAGATTGGAAAAAATGCAGAAGAAGTATTACTGCATACACAGATTCAGGTGGAGGGAACCAGAAAGATAGAAAAAACCTATACATTGAATACTTGTATGGGAGAGTTGATGAGGGATGAGAAAGCACAGACTGTACTCAGTCAGATGATGAACAAAAATCAGCAGGCGGCTGACATGGCTAACGCGAATCAGGATACATCCGGTGTAATAAATGCGGAGATGATGGCTGCCATGATGAACGATATGCCGCTTCGGCAGTTGTTAAGCTTTGTACCCGGAATGACACGGGAGATGTTGGAACAGCTTTTGGCGGCAGTGAACCAATAAGAGAAAAAGGAAGGGAGTAAACACAACATGGCTAAGGAATTAGGAAAAGACAAATTTGGCGTACAGCGGACGATGCGCAGAAGAGATTTCCTGGGGGATTCACTGGGGCAGTTCGCTTTGAATGCGATGAGTGGATTGATCGGACAGATGACATACTTTTATACAGATAAAGTAGGTGTAGCAGCAGGTGCAGTAGCCACGGTTCTGATGCTCTGCAAGATTGTAGATGCGTTCACAGATCTGATTATGGGAAATATCGTAGACCATACAAAACCGGGAAAAGAAAAATACAGGCCATGGCTTTTGAAAGCCGGTATACCTGCGGGTATTCTCACGGTATTGATGTTCACCGTACCAAAGGGAAGCTCCGGATTGCAGCTTGCTTATTTATTAATTACGAACCTGTTATTTTCAGCAGTAGCTTATACGGCAGTATGTATTCCTTTTTCATCCTTGATGATTGTTCGTACCAACAGCCAGGAAGAACGGGGCAGAATGGGAACCTGGCGTGCTGCTGCGGGATATGTATCCGGTATGATCATTGCAGTTGCAATCATTCCGATTACCAATATGCTGGGTGGTACGCAGAGCGCCTGGATCAAATTTGGGGCTATTGCAGGTGCCCTTGTGATTTTGGCATTTTTAATCTGCTATAAGACAAGTAGAGAAACGATTCAGGGCGAAACAGCTGTAAAGGAAAACGAGGAAGAGGCAGTTCCGTTTAAAGAAGCGCTTGTGAAATTGTTCCACAATAAGTACTGGGTTATGATTTTGATCATGAATTTTATAGCCAATGTTCTGTATGGCATCAATGGGGCTTCCGGAGCTTATTATGCAAAATGGATTTATGGCAATGACAACTTAATGGGAATTATGGGGGCGGTCGGTTTGATTCCAACATTGATCGGGTTTATTCTGGTAGGACCCATGATCAAACGGCTTGGTGTCACAAAGACTTTGAAGGTATCTTTTGCAATTGGAGTTCTATGTACGATTATAAGAATTATAAACCCATATAATTTTGCATTTAATGTGGGAATGGGATGCTTTGCAACCTTTGCCAATATCCCCATGATGTGTCTGATGGGCGTTTTGACGGCAATGTCCATCGATTATAATGAATACAAATATGGCAAGAAAATGGTAGCTTCATCCCAGGCTGCATCCGGTTTTGGCTCGAAAGTAGGAAGTGGTATCGGAGCATCTGTCATTGGATGGTGCTTATCATTGGCTGCATATGATGCAACCATGGCAGTGGCAACAGAGGCTGCAAAGCAGGCAATCTTTGCATTCTCCATTTTCATTCCGGCAGTGATGTTTGCGATTCTGTTTGTAATGAGCATGAAGTTTGATTTGGAGAATCGACTTCCTCAGTTGAGAGAGGAAATCGCAAAGCGAAAAGGGCAGAAAGAGGCATAAGAAGGAGCAGAGGCAGGAGAGGGAAATAGCGTTTTTCAGTTGATCAGCGCTCGTTTTCCAGCAGCCCGCGTCCATAAAGTTCCGGCTGCTTCCGGAACTGAAGGGGTGTGACTTGATACTGCTTCTTAAAGGCTGTTTGAAAATGACTCTGGCTGGAGAAACACAGATAATTGCTGATAATGCTGAGGGGTTTATCCGTAAATTGCAGCAGGTGTTTTCCTTCTTCTAATTTGCAGCGCAGGATAAATGCGCTGAGTGTGAACCCAAGCTGCTCCTTAAAATAAGTGGAAAAATAGGAACGGCTGAACCCCGCATGTTCGGCGACCTCAGCGGCTGTAATGGGACAGTTGATATGTTGAAGAACATACCGGATTGCCTGTTGCAGCGCTTCGTCGGAGGTACTTGGAATCAGCTTGTTCTTTACTTTTTGCGTAAAGGCCAGAAGCATTTGGAAATTCAGATTCTGGACAGCAGAAGAGTCATTTAAAGTTTCTGCAGTCTGAATATATAGGTCAGACATCTGAAAGGCGTCATCCGAATCCACGCCGCTGGAAATTGCACAGCGTGTTGCAAGCGCAGTCATAATGATATGTAGATTTTTCATTTGGCGGAGCTGGTTTGGCGCAATTGTACCGGAACGCACAACAGAGGACTGTAAAGTCATACTTTTTAAACCTTCTACATCACCTTTCTCCACATAATGAAGAATCATGGATTCGATTTCAAAGGAATTGTTGTGTTGGAAATCTTCTTTCTGCTGATAGATGGATTCCACATATTTTTCTGCCTGTTCAGAAGAACCTGTCTTTCTGGCAGGATCCAACAGGTCAAAAGGAGAAAGTACTTCGTGATTCAGGAAATAGTTAAAAACAACAGCCTTTGACATAAGACCGCTTAAAGAAGTCGGCGGGATGAGCTGGAAGAAGTTCTTAAATGCCACACGCTCCTCCTGTATAATTACATAGTCCGCGTACATGGCATGAAAATCGGTGTCTGTAAAGGGAATATAATTTGCCGGACCTAGGACAATCAAAAACTCTGGTAAGTCTGTTGCTTTTACAGCAGCAAAATAAGTTCCATACGGAGTGGAAATATATGATATGGTGTCAGGCATATCCACAAGCTGTTCTATGTAATATGTCGGCGGACAGGTGCAGGAAGACTGTATGGGAAAAGCCTGTATCAAGGTACCTTTTTGATAAAGGTAAACAGGGATACCGGAATCCAGATTATTCAGGAAACAAAAGTCTTTGATATCTTGTAAGGAAGTCATCAATTTTCTCCATATTTGTGAATAGTTGAGTGGTACATTTTTTAAGGAACCCTTTCGGTACAGTTAAATTATAAAAGAAATCGAACACATCTGCAATAAAAAAGTTGCTCATATGCAGAATCAGAGTAACAGTTCATGCTGTCTGAACTGTTACGTTTCAGATAATTAAGTGAAAATAAGGAGGATCATGCAGCATGAAGCTTTATGATTTAAGAACAGAGTACAGGGTGAATCCAATGGGAATCACAGAAAAGCGGCCACGGTTTTCCTGGAAACTGGGCGCGGAAGAAAAAGATACCGTACAACAGTCTTATCACATTGTGATAAAAGACCAAGATTGCATTGTCTGGGAGAACAGGGCGGAAAGTGAGGAATCCGTACTGGTTGCCTATGCAGGGGAAGACTTGAAAGATGAGACTTCTTATAGTGTGACAGTGGAAGTGACGGATAACCATGGAAATACGGCGATAGGAGAAACATCTTTTGAGACGGGCATTTTTAATCCGGAAACATTTCACGCAAAGATGATCACACATGATTTCCCGGAGGAAGAGACGGCATGTCCAATCTTTTCCAAGTCATTTACTGTCAAAGGCGCTGTAAAGAGAGCCAGGATTTATGCCACATCCAGAGGGGTATATGAGGCATATCTGAATGGAAAGCGGATTGGGGAAGAGCGAATGACGCCGGGCTGGACCAGCTATCATCACCGCCTGCAATATCAGATTTATGATATTACCACCGTGCTTCGAGAAGAGAATGAGATTGAAATGATAGTTGGAAATGGCTGGTATAAAGGAATCCTGGGGTTTATGCTGACACCGAATATTTACGGTGACAGAGTAGGTGCTTTTGCGGAAATCCATTTGGAATATGAAGACGGAAGCAGAGAGATCATCTGCACGGATGAAACCTGGAGAGTGGGGACCGGTGAAATCCGCTATAGTGAGATCTATATGGGCGAGACGATAGATACGACAGTCAAGGAAGCCGAATCAGCATGTGGAGCCGGAAGGGGAACGGTTTCTGTTATGGACTTTGATTATGCGACTCTCACCGCACAGGAAAACGAGCCGGTTCGTATCACTGAAAGAATCCCGGCAAAGGAATTGATTGTTACTCCTAAAGGAGAAAGGCTGGTGGACTTCGGGCAGAATCTGACCGGTGTTGTAGAAGTAAAGGTTCATGGCAGGAAAGGGCAGAAGATTGTAATACGTCATGCTGAGGTGCTGGATAAGGATGGTAACTTCTATCCGGAAACATTGCGGCAGGCAAAATCAGAAGATACCTATATCTGCAACGGGGAGGAGCAGACATTTCTGCCACATTTTACATTCCACGGTTTCCGCTATATCTGTGTGGAAGGACTGGAAGAATTGACATTGAATCAGTTTACTGCCTGCGTGATGCATTCCGATATGGAGCTGCTGGGGGATTTTCAAAGTTCCAATGGAAAGGTTAATCAACTGCAAAGCAATATCGCATGGGGACAGAGAGGAAATTTCCTGGACATTCCCACAGACTGTCCCCAGCGGGATGAGCGTCTTGGATGGACGGGAGATGCACAGATTTTCTCATGGACGGCGGCATTTAACCGGAATACTGCGCTGTTCTTTGGCAAATGGATGCGGGATGTGTCTGCTGAATCCTCATTGGAAAAAGGCGTACCCCACGTAGTGCCGGATATTCTGGGCTCGTATAGTTCTTCCGCTTGGAGTGATGTAGCAGTTATTGTGCCCTGGGTCGTATATCAGACCTATGGAGACAAAGGTATTCTGGAAGAAAACTGGAAATGTATGCATGAATGGGTGGACTATATCAGGAACCAGTGTGGAGAGAATAAGCTCTGGCAGACCGGATTCCAATATGGCGACTGGCTGGCGCTGGATAAGGAGGAAAGCGCGGACAGAACCGGGGCAACCGACAGATATATGATTGCCAATGCATATTATTTGTATGTGACAGAGCTGGTGAGACAGACCGCAGAAGTGCTTGGGCTTGCAGATGAGGAAAAAAAATATCAGGAATTGCATGATACCACATTAGAGGCATTTCGGCAGGAATATTATACGAATACCGGGCGAATCGTCAGTGAAACACAGACGGGAGCGATTTTGTCTCTGTATTTTAACCTGGCGAGAGAAAAAGACAGAGAACGTATTTTACAGACCTTGAAGACCAACATCGAAAATCACAAGAATCACCTTGCAACCGGATTTGTAGGAACGCCCTATCTGTGTCATACATTATCCGAAAACGGAGAACATGAACTGGCATCGGGTATCTTCATGAAAGAAGATTATCCGTCATGGCTCTATGCAGTGAATATGGGAGCTACAACCATCTGGGAGCGGTGGAATTCCATTATGCCGGATGGAAGCTTTGATGTGTCGGGAATGAATTCGTTGAATCACTATGCCTATGGCTCCATCGGAGACTGGATGTATCGGAAAGTTGCAGGGGTGAGCCAATTGAAGCCGGGATATAAGAGGTTCAAAGTACAGCCGATGTTTGTGAAAGGAATGGATGAAGCCGGAGTTAAATTTGAGTCAGTGTATGGATTAATTGAAAGTAAATGGAGCTGCAAAGATGGAAAGATTCGGGGATTCGTAAAAGTGCCGGCAAATACAACCGCAGAGATTCATCTGCCGGAGAAAGAAGATGTGCTTACTGTCGGCTCCGGCGTATATGAATACGAATATGAAACGACTACCAATCTTGCATATGAGCGGTTCAGTCTGGACAGTACGCTGGAAGATATTTTGGCGCAGCCGCTGGCAGTGGAACTGCTTCAACAGATGGTTCCGGGAATACTGGACAATCCCATGCTTGCCATGGCACAGCAGATGACCCTTGCAGAGCTGCTGGGAGCTGCACCGGAAGCCAGACCGCTGTATGAGGCGGTGGTCAATGCGCTGAATGAAGCGGAGAAAGACTGATTGCCAACTGGGATTATATGGGTTATGATGAATAAGTGATTCTAATATATAATCTCAATTGACAGGGAGGTAACAGCTATGTACAAATTATGGGAAGAATTAGAGAAACTGAAAAACTACCGCTGGATCGAATTATCACATCCCCTGAATAACAACAGTCCTTATTGGAGCGGCATACCGGAAGGTGCGGTAGAACTTTCAAAAACGGTCTATGACTGGGGAAATGAATTGGAGTGCCTGATTCAGACCTTCAAGTTTCCGGGGCAGTTTGGTACGCATATTGATTTCCCGGGGCATTTTATCAAAGGGGATGCGTTATCGGAAGCATATTCCGTTAAAGATATGGTATTTCCATTAGTAGTCATTGATATTGCGGATAAGGTAAAACAAGATGTGCACTATGCGGTAACGGTAGAGGATCTAAAAGAATATGAAGAAAAATACGGTGAAATTCCGGACGGCGCTTTTGTGGCATTGTATACAGGATGGGTGCGCCCAGAAATAAAGGGCGGATAGTTTAGCGGGTGGAACACCCGCATGGCAAGGCGTAGCGAGCCACCATTAGCGAGTCTTGGGTTCTGACTGGTAACAGGCAGAGCTAAGCGTAGACAGTTAGGGAGCAGGGTTGTAATGCTATAGAGCTTCGAAATTTTACAAAGTCTCAGAGGCCGACGCAGTCTATCCATGCGGAAGGCAACATCACAACAAGCGATATGCGAGTCTGTTGTGACTTTGACGGAGTCAGAGGGCCAATCATGTTTCACAATGACTATCCAGTCAACTGGGGAGAGCCTGTGATCTCTTGCGGCATAGCAAGTATGACGTACAACTATAAAACGAAGGAAATCAAATGGGTCACAGGCAGTCGGATATTCCCATATTACCAGAGAAACCGCTAATCACGGTGGAGGGAAGGGGAATACATAATAACACTCTTTCTGAGGACACATTTACCGTACTCAGGGACGGGAGGATAAATGGAAACGAAATTAGAAAGAATAGCAGACAAATCGGCTCATGAAAACCGACCGATATTTACTTCATTGTACCACCTGCTAAACGAGGAACTACTGTACCAATGCCACAAGGAACTAAACGGAAAGAAAGCAGTAGGAATAGACGAAATAACCAAAGAGGAATACGCACAGAACATAAGGGAAAACATCAGGAATCTGTTGAAAAGGCTAAAGAATAAAGCTTATAAGCCAAAGCCGACGTTACGGGTATACATCCCGAAAGCAAACGGAAAGAAACGTCCTCTGGGAATTGCGTCCTATGAAGATAAGATAGTGCAGTTAGGATTAAAGAAGATACTGGAAGCAGTATACGAGCCAAAGTTTCATGAGAATATGTATGGCTTCCGACCTAACCGCAACTGTCATATGGCAATCAAAGAGTTGTGTATCAGCATCGTACGCAAACGAATCAATTACGTTGTGGATGCAGATATAAAGGGATTCTTTGACCATATGAGCCATGAATGGACACTGAAATTTGTAGAGTACTATATCAAAGATCCAAACATACTCTGGCTGATAAAGAAATATCTGAAAGCAGGAGTGCTGGAAAGTGGAAAGTACCAAACGAATGAGGTGGGTTCCGTGCAGGGAAATATCATAAGTCCGATATTGGCAAATATCTATATGCACCATGTATTGGTACTGTGGTACAAAGCGTATTTTGAGAAGCGAGGTTCCGGTAAGAGTATTCTGGTAATTTATGCGGATGATTACCTGGCAGGATTCGAACATAAGCACGAAGCAGAACGCTACTTTAAAGAGATGCAAAAGCGAATGAGTAAATATGGATTAGAGATTGAGACGAGTAAAAGCAGACTTCTGGAATTCGGGAGATATGCGAAAGAAAGAAGAAAGCGAAGAGGAGAGGGAAAACCCAAGACCTTTGACTTCTTAGGATTTACATTCTATTGCGGAGAAAACCAGGCAGGAAGGTTCTGTGTAAAACCAAAGACGAATGGTAAACGATTAGCAACCAAGCGAAAGGAAATGAAACAGTGGTTGAAATATAACCGGACAACACCACTAAAAGTGCTGATGCCGATTCTAAACCTGAAACTGATAGGACATTACAGGTACTATGGTTTGACCTATAACATCCAGTCACTGGTAAAATATCACTACTACACAACCCAGCTGCTATATCGTTGGATGAACCGCAGAAGTCAGAAGAAAAGCTACAATTGGGAGGGATTCAAGCAGATGTTGGAGTATTACCCACTAGCTTACCCAAAGAAATATTTCAATCTCTATGCGTAGCATGAAACTGTAAATGTTATTATGAAGAGCCGTATGCGGGAAAGCCGCACGTACGGTTCTGGAAAGGACTTTACATCGTGAGATGTAATTTTACTAAACAGTGCCCGTTGGCCCGATATGGATGCCATATCCAATTTCGATGAAAATGGCGGTGAACATTTTCCAGGATGGTCTATGGAGGCGCTTCAGTACATATACGAGATAAGAAATGCTGCCGCAAACGGTCATGAGACGCTGGATACCGATGCCTCCCAGCTGGCAGAACAAGCAGGGGATCTGGCATGTGAGCGTTATCTTCTGAAACAGGGAAAGCTTCAGGTAGAGGTAATGTGCAATCTGGACAAAGTCCCTCCAGCCGGAGCCGTAGTCATTGCAGCGTTTCTTCCTATAGAGGGAGCAACGGGACTTCCTGTGCGGATGTGGGCGATTGCAGAATAATATTAAAAAGTTAGATTGGTATTTTTTAAATACTCTTAAGTGTGCAGGTATGGATCACTGGTGAAATAGAAAAAAATCGGTTATACTCTTAGGATAGGTGTATAACCGATTTTTATATAAAGGGGGATAATTTTATGAATTACTTAAATAGAAATAATCCTATTATTTTATTTCAGGAATCACGAAACAGTGAGATCTATGTAGATAAAAGCATGTTGATTGAAAAGTATCCACTAAGATAAAAACAGGAAATAAATATATCTGTATTACCAGGCCAAGGCGTTTTGGAAAAACGGTGAATGCAAATATGCTGGGTGTTTTTGTGGATCTTAGTCGAATGCCAGACCCTTGCAGTTCCTATGAGGCATATATTTCTTATGTAAAACAAAGGCTGGCGGCAAATATAGAGAAAGCATATGGATTAAAAAAAGAAGAAGGAGTTCCGGTTAGTGATCTGTTTACCGCATCAGGAGAATCTTGTCTTATCATGATGGCTATCTGTGCATTCCCAATCATGAATTAATGGAAAAATACCAGGATGTTCTGACAAGAAAGAGCATGGGAGAAGGGAAGAAGATTGTAGAACGCTCAAAAGAAATGCTGGAAGCAACTCTGGCATGTGATGAAGATAAAGTATCAGCCATGTTATCTATGTTTGGCATAGGTTATAATCGATTGACTTCTCAAAAAATCCTATATATTATACCCATTTCTGCAAGCCGTGCATATATATAAAAAGAACGCTTTAAGGCGTGTTTGTAAATATCTTTCAAACACGATCTGGTAAGGTAGAGATTAAATATGCATCACTTTATTACACAATCTTTGGAACTACATCTGTTTTTTGCAAGAATTATGAAAGAACATTCCCTGTTTCTTGAAGCGGGATTTATGAGAAAGGATGCGGCCTGTATCAGGACGGCATCATGCTACAGAGTACAATTTGAAAATTTATTGGCAGAAACTGCAAGAATCAGCGATGGGATTATCAGCTGTGAAGCCTTGGAGTCATGTGAAATTGTAACACCTTACACGTTGCTTGCAGAAAAGAAGACGCAGCATCTTACAGGAATTCCGATCAATAGCAACATTACCCTGATTGAGCATCAGCTTAGATGTAACTGTGAGGTTTGTAATGTGCAAGAGTTAGAAAAACGAACGAGAGCTTTAAACCGAAGAGCTTTCGAGCTGGTGAGCGGATTAATAGATTTTAAAGAGAACATTTTAAAGGATGTAAATACATGCCGGCTTTTTACCGCCAATTATCCGCTTCTCATTCAGCATATTATCCGGGAAGCAAAGCTATATCAATCATTTTTAAAGGAATTAGAGTGTGAAGGAACCATATGTCAAGAGAATAGAAGAGAGATGGAATTATTCTGGAACCAGATTATGATGGAACATGCCTTGTTTATCCGGGGATTACTGGATCCTTCAGAGGCGGAACTGATCGAAACTGCGAATAATTTTGCCAAAGAGTATGCCTGTCTTCTGGAAGAAGCAAATGCCAAGAATTGCATGACAATGGATGCGCTTACCCAGAGAACACTGGAGGAAACCTGCAGATACCGTGATTTTAAAGAAGCGGGTACAAAAGGAATTTCGGATTGTGAGATCTCATCCATTATACTTCCGCTCCTTGCAGACCATGTTCTGAGGGAAGCGAACCATTACCTGAGATTATTGCAGGAACAGGATTAGATGAAATGAAAATAAGAAGTATTTAGCGGTAGTTATGATCCGCCCATATACTTCTTATTTTTATGCAGTAATTTGCAAATATTTGAGGAGCGTCTATCTATAGCACGGAAATTATCTTCGATTTTATTTCTCAATCTGTTGATATGTACATTAACGGCATTTTCATCACCCCAATATGTGTTATTACAGATCAGAGACTGCCGGCGAAAGCGGGCGTATTGCTGGGTTCTGCGCAGATTTGCCGCTGCATGACTTCCATGCCGCATTCGAATCAGCATTAGTTGTTTTTTCATTATAGTGCCAGGGAATGAACATTGCAGACAGATAATGAGTTCAGGTCATGGAATTATATTAACATATATATGGTTAATGGGTTCAGGTCTTAGCATCATAGGAATCTTGCGGTAAAATAATGGACTAAGATCCGCATATTGGGTATACACTACTGGAAAAGGAGGTTTCGAACGACGATGATATTTAAAGGAAGATTTGAAGATAAGGTTATGATCATAACCGGGGCTTCCAGAGGAATCGGGAAAGCAACGGCAAAGAGAGCGGCTGCAGAAGGAGCAAAGGTGGTGTTAGTTGATATCCGGGCAGAGCAGGGGGAAGAGGTTTTACGGGAAATAACAGAAATCGGCGGCGAGGGCATCTTTTTAAATCTGGATATTTCGAAGCAGGAGAATGCAGACAGGATGGTTGAGGAAGCTGTGCAGCATTTTGGAAAACTGGATATCGCCATTAATAATGCAGGAGTGATGGGTAACCCCAGTCCTTTGCATAACTTAAAAAAAGAAGATATGGATTATACAATGGGGAATAACTTTTACAGTGTTTATTTTTGCTGCAAAAGTGAACTGTCCCAATTTTTGAGCCAGGGTACAGGAGGCGTTATCGTAAATAATGCATCCATAGCAGGAGTGACGGGCTTGCCGGGAAATCCGGCTTATGTTTCCTCAAAACATGCCGTAAATGGACTGACCAAGAATCTGGCGCTGGATTATGCCCGTTATGGTATTCGTGTCAACTCTGTAAACCCTGCAGGGACGGCAACCCCTATGGTGGAGGAAGCATATGCATTTGTAATGAAGAAGCAGAAGGAAGCTCTGGATGCAGGACTGGACCCGAAAAAAGCACAGTCCATGGCAGGGCAGAAAACGAAGACCATGCAGGAGAGAGAAGCGACGGCAGAGGAACAGGCGGCATCTATTTTATTTATGGTTTCTGAGGATGCGACCCATATGACAGGTGCCGTGGTTCAGACTGATGGAGGATGGACTTCGTTTTGATTTTGCAGCCAGTACAGCAATGCTGTACCAGAGGTATGATTTACCAGTCATGCCCCTCACTTAGATTTTGCAGGAAATCCTTGATATAGTACAGAGCAGCTCCGGTAGCAACGGTGCTGCTTTTTCTTTTCCCAAGGGAAAGGAATGTTTCTGTCTCCGGAAAGGCTGTGATTTTTTGCATGCGGGCATGGAGGTATGCCAGATCCTGCTCGTTCATGTAAGGTGCCAGATGTCCGCCCAGGATGACCTCGCTGTCGATCACCATATGGAGATTGTTGATTGCCATGGCAAGATAGTTGAGATAGCGTACCCAGCGGTCCTCTTGTTCCCGGCTGCCGGCATTTTTGGCTTCAAAGAATGCATCCAGATCCTCATTCCCGGAATCCCCGGTTCCTGCAAGCAGGGCATTGGCTGAGCAATAGCATTCCATGCAGCCCATTTGTCCGCAGTAACAGGGAAGTCCTCCGGGAACAAGGGTCATATGTTCAATGGTGCCGCTCCGTCCTGTGCGCCCGCTCTGGATTTCTCCATTGATTATGATTGCGCCGCCCAAATGGTAGCCCAGCGAAAAATATACGGCGTGTGAAAGCTCCGGATGATCCCAGAGTTCGGTCATGGCAGCACACTCTGCGTCATGTACAAAGCGGCAGGGATAGTCCAGGTATTTTTCAAAAGAAGCGATGGACAGCCCGGTGCAGTCCAGAATTTTGCCATAGATGATATTCCGGCTGTCCTGAGATACCAGACCCTGCAGAGCAAATGCAATTCCAAGAACATTTTTACCCTCGATTTCATGTTCCAGGATAAACTGCCTGATTTCGGTGCTGACTTCTTTAAAATAATCCGCCGAGTCCTGAAAAGGGATCCGGCAGACTTTCTGAAACCGGATATGTCCATACAGGTCCAGAATAGCGATGGTCAGTTTGTTTTTTAGAATTTCCACGCCAATGGATACTCTGGCAGCAGGGGTAATGGTATAGGCAACCGCCTTTCTGCCAATCTGAGACTGAAGCTGTCCGCAGGTCTCAATAAAGCCTTCTTCCAGAAGCATGTTTAAATGCTGTGTTACGGTAGGAAGGCTCATCTGCAGTGCATTTGCAATTGATTGCTTGGAACATTTATCATTGGCATAGATAAAATGATAAACGTCAGAATAGTTCATTTTTTTTATATCGGTAAGAGAAAACTTTTCCATAATAACAGACTCCTTTTATAAAAGTAAATCGTAGCTTTTATTTAGTTATGTAAAATAGATTTGCAAAATCATTATAGCATATTATTTTATGTAAATAAATTACAAAAAGACTTTTGGTAAATTTAACTAAAAATTAGATGGAATTTTTGAGTATTATTCCATCTTGCACATATTGTAAAAAAGAGCTATTATTTAATTACATTTTACAAAATCATTTTATAAAATGAAAATACATAAATTGAAATTTCAAAGACGGTACTACCAAAGGACCTATAAACAGAGACAATGCGAAACAAAGTTGTAAACAGACTACAACAGAAACTTTTTGCAAAAGGAAATTAGAAAGCAAAATACGTAAAAGTGTAGAAAGGATGGAACGATATGGGAATTATTGAAAAAATGAGACTGGACGGTAAAAAAATCTTTATAACAGGAGGAGCTAGAGGTATCGGGAAATCAGTTGCTGCGGCATTTGCCCAAGCAGGGGCAGATCTGGCGATTGTGGATGTGGATATAGAAGAGGCTGAAAAAACTGCAGAACAGCTTGCTGCAGAAAATGGAGTTGAAACCATTGCTGTCAAAACAGATGTCACAAAGCCGGATGAAGTGCAGGCAATGATGGATACGATTTTAAACAAATTTCAGAGACTGGATGTTGCTTTTTGTAATGCGGGAATCTGCATGAATATACCGGCTGAAGAGATGACCTATGACCAGTGGAAAAAAGTGATCGATATTAATCTCACCGGTGTATTTCTAACGGCTCAGGCGGCAGGGAAAGTGATGCTGAAGCAGGGCGGCGGTTCCATTATTAATACGGCGTCCATGTCTGCCCACATTGTAAATGTACCCCAGCCCCAGTGTTCCTACAATGCATCAAAAGCAGGAGTGATCCAGCTGACGAAATCACTGGCTATTGAATGGGCGAAGAGAAATGTACGGGTTAACTGTATCAGCCCGGGATATATCGGGACTGAACTGACCCTGAATTCACCAAGCCTGCAGCCACTGATTGAGCAGTGGAACGCAATGGCACCCCTTGGCAGAATGGGCAGACCCGAGGAACTCCAGTCTATCTGCGTCTATCTGGCAGGAGATACCAGTTCCTTTACAACAGGATCAGACTTTATTGTGGACGGAGCATTTACCTGCTTCTAATGCGATTCGGTATATCGTTTGCGAGAGAAGTACCAATAAAATGAACAGTAAAAAACACATTAAATAGGAATAGCATAGATGAAAAGTATAAAATCCCACCAGGAGGAAGAAAGATGAATTATTTATTAGGAACGGATATCGGAACATCCGGTACGAAAACTATTTTGATGGATACCCAGGGAAAATTGATTGCCCAGAATCTGCAGGAATATGATGTGCTGACGCCAAAGCCATTATGGGCAGAGCAGTGGCCGGAGGTGTGGGAGCATGCAGCTTTGGCATCCATTAAGAATACAATAGCGGAATCGGGGGTGAATCCACAAGATATCCGGGGAATTGCAATCAGTGGATTATACGGAGGCTCCGGTATTCCCCTGGACGAACTGATGAACCCGGTCAGACCCTGTATGATCTGGATGGACAGGCGGGCAGATGAAGAGGCTTCCTGGGTGCTGGAAAATATCGGGGAAGAGAAACTGCTTGAAATCACACACAATGGAGCAGATCCCTACTACGGCTATACCAAGATTCTTTGGATGAAGAACCATGAACCGGAAAACTGGGAAAAGACCAGGCTGTTTCTTCCTCCAAATGACTATGTCATCTATAAAATGACAGGAGAAATTGCCATTGATTATTCTTCAGCAGGTAATATCGGAGGCATCTTTGATATGAACCGAAGAGAATGGTCAGAAGAAATGATGGAAGCCATGGGAATACCGCTGTCCATGATGCCTCAGAAAATTGTTGAGTCCACGGACATTATAGGAGGACTTACAGAAGAGATGGCACAGGAACTGGGACTGTGGGAAGGAATGCCTGTTATAGCAGGAGGGATTGACTGCGGAGCTGCGAATATAGGTCTTGGTGTTTTTGATTCCGGCATCTATGCAGCTGCCATTGGAACCTCGATGTGTGCGGCACTGATTTCGGATAAACCGGTAAAGGGAAAAGGACTGATTGTATGGCCTTATCTGTATGACGCAAAGAAACTGTCTTATTATTTTGCCGGGGGAGCTACAGCCGGGGCAATTGTGAAATGGTTTCGCAATACGATCTGCCAGTTCGAAGTGGAGGCGGAAAAAGCGGGTGGTCCAAAGGCATATGATGTATTAAATGCTGAAGCAGAAAAGCTTCCGGCTGGAAGTGAAGGGCTTGTGGTGCTGCCGTATTTTATGGGTGAAAGAAGCCCTGTATGGGATTCTGATGCAAAAGGAACCATTCTGGGACTGTCTCTGACTCACACCAGGGCACATCTGTACCGGGCATTTTTGGAAGCTGTGGCATATTCTCTTAGAAATGCAATGGAAGCTACCGGAGAAAATCTGGGTGAATACATTCTGCTGGCAGGGGGAGTGACCAAGTCAAAGGTATGGCGTCAGATTTTCGCGGATGTAACGGGATATCCTGTGGTATGCCCCATTTATGATGTGGAGGCAAATATGGGGGATGTAATGCTGGCTGGTATCGGAACAGGGCTGCTCACCTACGAACAGGTAAAGCAATGGCAGGTTCTGGATGAGAAAATTATGCCTAACCAGCAAAATCATGAAAAATACAATGAATATTATGCTGTTTACCAGTCAGTGTATGAAAATTTGAAAGAAGACATGAAAAAACTGTCAAAGATATAAATGCAAAGAAATTCAGAAAGTCTTTTAGAGGAGAATGATTATGAAAAAGTGGAGAAAAAGAGTGGGATATGGAATCGGTGACCTGGGGTGCAATCTTGTATTCAGTACAATGGCGTCCTATCTGATGATATTTTATACGGATGTATTTGGTATATCGGCAGCTGTTGCCGGTACCCTGATGCTTGTTACCAAATTTATTGATGCACTTACCGATACGGGGATGGGGATTATTGTGGATAAGACTCATACCCGGTGGGGGCAGGGCAGGCCGTATTTTCTAATAGGTGCGATCCCTTTTGCCGTATTTACCATTGCGACTTTCTATATACCGGAGCTGGGGAGTGTGGGAAAAATTGTATGGGCGTATGTTACGTACTGTCTTCTCTGTACTGCGTATACCGTTGTAAATATCCCCCTGAATACCATCGTGCCAAGGCTCACATCTGATCTGCATGAGAGAAACTGTCTGGTTTCGACCAGGATGATTTGTGCAATGCTTGGGACTGCGGTTGTTATGACAATCACTGCACCACTGGTGGAATTCTTTGGAAAAGGAGACAAAGCCCGGGGATATCTGATCACCATGAGTCTGTATGGAATTGTGGCTATGATTATATTTATAATTACTTTTCTCAGTACGAAAGAGGTTGTTCCTTCTACTGTGCAGGAGCAAAAGGTGACGCTTCGGGAAAGCCTGAAGGGGCTGACAGACCAGAGTATCTTGTTTTTTATCCTGAACTTTCTGTATTTTGGACTGTATGTATTCCGAAGTACCACGGTCATTTACTATTTTACATATAATCTCCAAAAGACACAATGGCTGACACTTGTGGGGCTTCTTGGAATTCTTTCGGGGCTTCCAATGCTCCTGGTTCTGCCGGCACTTCAGAGGAAATATGGAAAGAAGTGGGTGATGTATCTAAGCCTCATCATTTATATTGCAGGAGACATCATGATTTATGCGGGCAGATCATCTTCCTTTTTCCTGCTGGCCGGGCTGGTAGTTACCGGACTTGGAATTTATGGAATCTTTGGTGTTACTTTTGCCATCCAGCCGGATGTGATTGATTATTCGGAGTATAAAAAGAATAAGAATATATCAGGACTGATTGCAGCGTTTCAGGGGTTCTTCGTGAAGGCGAGCATGGGACTTGCAAGTGCGGTGATCGGAGGAATTTTGAAATGGGGCGGCTATGCGGCAAATGAAAAACAGTCCCCGAAGGCGCTGGCATGTATCGAAGCAAGCTTTATCTGGATTCCACTGGGACTGTGTCTGGTAATTGGAATATTAATGTATTTTTATAATCTGGATAAGAAAAGGGCGGAAATGAGCAAGGTTTTGGACGAGAGAAGAATAAGTGTCAATCCTTAGCAAATTCCCCAAATTACACCACAGTTACATTTACCCCTTTGCTTTTTAAAAACTCCGCTATTTCATCAGAAATCCCGGAATCAGTGATCAGGCAGGATACTTCATGGTATTGCAGAAGCGAGACGGCTCCTTTTTGGGAAAACTTCTCGCATTCTGTTAATATGGTGGTGTGTTCTGCCTGTTCGGACATGGCGCGGATCACCTCACGGCGCATTAAATTACTCCCGGTAAAGCCAAAACTTTCCTGGAATCCGTCTATTCCGATAAAAAGCCTGTTTACAAAAAAAGTCCGCACATTATGAATGGTTAACGGACCTACCACCGCCTGGGAATCTTTCTGGTAGGTACCGCCAAGCAGGATGACCTGCACCGTAGGATAGTGGCGGATATACCCGGCTATAAATGCAGAGTTGGTAATGATAGTCAGGTCTTTTTTGGTGCGTGCCAGTTCGTCGGCGAGCAGGATGCAGCAGGATCCCGATTCGATCATTAAGGTTTCCCCGTCCTGCACCATGCCGGCAGCTGCCCGGGCAATCTGTTTCTTTTTTTCATAATGAAATGCCAGATGGTAATTCATATCTTCCCGGGAACCAAGCACTGCAAATCCATGTTCCCTTTTTATCAAGCCCTTTTCCTCTAAACTGTCCAGGTCTTTTCGGATTGTGACTTTAGAAACGTCTAACAGATCGGAAAGCCTGGCTACTTCTATTTTATTTTCCAGTGTAAGCAGTTCTAAGATTTTTTCTTCACGATGATTCATCTGGCATCCCCTTTACATGTTTGGATATTTTATTAATTATATCATAAAGAAAGTAAAAGTACAATCACCGGGTTTCGTAAGAAAGAGATTCTGGGTTCGAATAAAAAATATTTTCCCAAAAAGATAAAACCAATTACCATACAAAATATGATACTATATAGCTATATGGTATATTGAGTAAGGAGGTGTTCTTATGCTGTGTCAGCAAAAAGGAGTATTGCCCGGATCGGATTTTTACTTTTTCACACCTTCGGCAGTGGCAAGAGAACGGTTGTTTTATTTTACATCCCTGGGACATTTTTTCTGTGACCTGGGGTATCGCATAGAGCGGGAAGAGGACTATGGGAATTATCTGCTGCTGTTGGTGAAGAAAGGGCGGCTGATGATCTCTGTGGAAGGGAAAAAGTCTCTGGTAAAGGCAGGAGATATGGCATTCTTGAATTGTCATCTGCCTCATGGATATTATGCTGCAGGATATACAGAATTTCTGTGGATTCATTTTGACGGCTCCAATGCCGGGCAGTTTTACCGGGATATTATAAGTAATTTTGGCGGCAGGAATGTATTCTGCCCCGACCGTGTCAGGCAGATGGAAGATAAACTGCGGGAAATTATATCTAACTGCCGGTATGAAAAAGCAATTACGGAGTATGATGATTCCCTGAACATTTATCAGCTGCTGATTGAACTTTCCAAAAATGTAGTGGGCAGCGGGCAGCCGGTAGATGCAGCGGGAGAAAAGGTGATTGATGAGGCACTGCAGTATATCCGGGAGAATCTGAGTAAAGAGTTGTCCGTGGGGATGATTGCAGATCATGTGGGAATGAGTGAATCCCACTTTTCCAGAAGATTTCGTAAGGTTATGAACAGTTCGCCAAAGGAATATATCATCCGGAAAAGGCTGAACGAGGCGAAGCGTCTGCTGAAAACGACCCCTTTGACAATTAAGGAAATTGCATTCTGCGTTGGATTTAACAGTGAATCACATTTTATCAATACCTTTACCGCACAAAACGGACTGTCTCCGAAAAAGTTCCGGGAATTTCCGCTGTAGGAAAAGAGCAGAAAATTACAATGTCATGGTCAGATTCTTTATTGGAATTTAGTTGATTTTGCATTAATATATTTATAAAGTTATAAGAAATAAACTAAATTATCAAAAAATAGAAAGGAAAAGACTATGATATCAGAAAAAGAAAGACTTAGACTTCGCAATCTGGCTAATACCCAGCTGGAAATTGCAAACAGCGAAAAAAATTTAGTCAGAACAAAGGAATGGATTTTACATAACTCCTGTAAGGGACAGCGTCCCATGCTTCATCTGGAAATTGACAATTTTACACAGGAGGTATTGCTGCCGCAGATGCAGTGTGAGGATCCCATGGCACGAAAAATAGAAGAACGTCTGCTGCATAATTTTTACAACATGCAGGTGCTGGATGATGACAAAGTTGTGGCACCGTATTTTGGAGTTTGGTGGGATCTGGATTTAAAACCCTGGGGATTTCATGTAAAGAAAGAACTGGCTTCAGACGGCGGCCTGGGGCAGCATTTTGCAGAGCAGGTGGAAGACCTGGGAGAGGAGATGGACAAATTCAAACCCTCTGTGTTCCGGCTGAAAACGGAAGAGACCAATGCATACTTCAAAGCAGCCCAGGATGCCTTCGGAGATATTCTTCCGGTAAAACACGTTGGAAAATCACTGACATGCTGGCTTACGCAGGACATCGTCCATATCTTGGGAATGGAAAATATGTACTATGTGCTCTACGATTATCCCGATGAATTTATGCAGATTCTAAGTCAGCTGGCGGATGACTATCTGAAGTTTTTTGAAGAATGGCAGGACAGCGGACTGCTGTATCCCACCTCAGGCTATGAAGAGTGCAATCAGGGCTCCATCTGCCTGAATGAGGAACTTCCGTCAGAGGGACCGGTGAAGCTGAACCAGATCTGGCTGCATATGGATTCCCAGGAAACCATCAACATTTCCCAGGATATGTTTGAGACTATGATCTGGGATTCTTATAAAAAGGTAGCAGATCGTTTTGGACTGGTTTCTTTTGGATGCTGTGACCCGCTGGAGCGCCTCTGGCCTTCTCTCAGCCAGTTAAAGAATTTGAGAAAAGCATCGATTTCCCCCTGGACGGATGAAGCCTATATGGGAGAAGCGCTTGCGGGAAAGAAGATCATTTATCAGAGAAAGCCAAGTCCAAACTATCTGGGGGTCGCCAGGGAACTGGATGAGGATGCGTGGCGCAGTCATATCATGACCACACTGAAACATGCTGAGAATTGTTCTCTAGAGTTTACAATCCGTGATGTTTATACGATTCATCATGATGTAGATAAAGCAAAGAGATGCGTTGCTATTATGAAGGAATGCATTGCCGACGCCTGGAACAGATAAGATCAGGACAGGTATAAACTATGTAGCAGAAAAGGGGGATTTTTATGCGGCAGGATAAGAATATAGGAAAAGTTGGAAAAGATGGTCATATTGATTTTCTGACAAGAGCAGCATATGGCAGCGGCGATGTAGCTTGTAATATTGTATATGGGATGATCAGTACGCTGCTGGTTTTATTTTACACAGATTATGCGGGAATATCGCCAATTACCGTAGGGGCGGTAATGATGATTTCCAGAATATTTGACGGTGTGTCCGATGTCATTATGGGATTTATTGTCTCCAAAACAAAATCCAGATGGGGGCAGTCGAGGCCCTGGATATTATGGATGGCAGCGCCTTACGCCCTGGGGGCGGTTTTACTGTTTACGGTTCCTCATACCAATGAGGTTTTGCAGTTTATCTATATGTTTATCACGTATAATTTCTGTACCACAATTTGTTATACGGCAATTAATCTTCCATACGGATCCCTGTCAGCCATGATGACCCGTAATTCCGGGGAACGGGATCTGCTATCCATTTTCCGCATGGGGATGTCACCTTTCGGGCGTATTATTGCAGTTACATTCACCTTGCCCCTGGTCAAATTTTTTGGAAATGACCAGATGGCTTGGATTAAGTGTATGTCCATCTGGGCGGTTCTGGCACTGATTCTGCTGATTGTCTGTTTTGCCAGGTGTAAAGAGAATGTACATATTGCGGCAAGGGAGAAGCAGGGGAAAGTTTCCATGGGAAAGAATCTGAAAGCGCTGGCTAAGAACCAGTACTTTTGGGCGGTGCTGCTTCTCTGGACCTTTCAGGGAACTACACAGACCATCGTAGGGACTATTTTACCGTATTATTGCAAATATGTATTCCACAATGATTCCTGGATGTACAGTACGTTGTATCTGATTGAGACCGTAGTTATTATTATCATAACTTTTTTATGCCCGCTGCTGCGCAGATATTTTGCGAAAAGCAGACTCATTCTAATGGGGGGAATTCTGGTACTTTCCAGCCAGTTTTTGTTTATGCTCAATCCATATGATTATAACTGGTGTGTATTCACTACCGTGCTGCGGGGAATAGGCCAGGCGCCGCTCAGTGCCTTCATATTCGGTATGATCGGTGATGTAGTGGAATTCGGACAGTGGAAAACCCATCTGCGGCAGGAAAGTTTTATCTTCTCCGGCGGTTCGGTAGGGGCGAAAATTGGAATGGGGGCATCCCAGGCTGTGATTACAGGTATTTTAAGTCTGTGCGGCTATATCGCTTCCACCGGCGCAGCAGTTACGCAGCCTCAAACCGTTATACAGGGGATAATCGGCATATATGTCTTTGCACCGGTTATTGTGTGGGTATTCGTTTTGATTGTGGCATTCTTATACCGGCTGGATAAAAAATATCCGGTGATTATGGCAGAGCTGGGAGAGCGGGAAGCCCGGGGAGAAATGTAGTGAGGAAAGGAATTTACACTTACGAAAGAAATAAATAATACTTTCATAAGTAAATATAGTGTTGACAAACAGATGAAATAAAACTATAATCCTCTTATAGAAAAAGAAAGAGGAGATCAGTATGGAACTATTATTTGATACAGCCAATTTAGAAGAGATTAAAAAGTACAGCCAGTATTATCCGATAACAGGGGTTACCAGCAATCCCAGTATACTTAAGGCAGAGGGAAATGTGGATCTGTACGGCACGTTACGTGAAATCAGGAAAGTAATTGGCATGGAAAGGTCTCTCCATGTGCAGGTACTTGCGGAAGATGCAGATGGAATGCTCAAAGAAGCAGAGGCGGTTTTGAAAAATGTAGATGATAAAGTGTTTATTAAAATTCCGGCTACGGAAGAGGGATTAAAAGCGATGATGCTGTTAAAGTCTAAGGGAATCGGTGTTACAGCAACCGCCATTTATACCGAAATCCAGGGATTCATGGCAATTATGGCGGGGGCTGATTTCATTGCACCCTACTGCAACCGCATGGAAAATCTGGATGTGGATTTTGAAGAAACGATTGCTGATTTCCGCCAGATGATTGAAGAAAATAATTCTTCCTGTAAGATTCTTGCAGCCAGTTTTAAGAATATCCGCCAGGTGAACCGTGCTTTTACTGCTGGGGCACATACGGCTACGGTACAGCCGATGCTGATGCACAGTTCTTTTGAAATGGCGGCAGTGAAGAAAGCAGTGGATGACTTTAAAGCAGACTGGGCAGCAGTGAGAGGAGACGTCTCTCTTACGGATTTGTAGAAAATGTGTTTCGAATGAAAGCAGGAGAGAAGGTGACTTTATGAAACAGTATTTGATTGCCCATGATTTGGGGACATCGGGAGACAAAGCCACGCTGTTTACCACAGAAGGTGAAATGATCCGAAGCGCAGTGGTTTCCTATGACGTAGATTTCTTCGGTGACAATCGTGCTGAACAGAATCCTCAGGACTGGTGGAATGCTTTTTGTCAGGCTACGGGAGAAATTCTGGAAGGTATTGACCCGAACCAGGTTCTGGCAATTTCATTCAGTGCCCAGATGCAGGGATGTCTGCCGGTAGATGAGCAGGGGATTCCTCTTCGGAAATCCATTATATGGGCGGATCAAAGAGCCGTGAAGGAAGCGGCAATATTAGAAGAAAAGCTGGGAGCAGACCACATCTATGAATTGACCGGTCACAGAGTCAGCCCAAGCTACACGATTGAAAAGCTGATGTGGCTGAAAAAACATGAACCGGATATTTATCAGAAAACATATAAGGTACTTCAGGCAAAAGATTACATTATATTCCGCCTGACCGGAAAATTTGTTACGGATTATTCTGATGGTTCCGGTACCCAGGCGATGGATCTGAAAAAAATGGAATGGTCCCGGGAAATACTGGCTGCTGCTGAAATAGACGTTGATAAATTCCCGGAGTTACATAACGCTACGGACATCGCAGGAAAGGTTACGGCACATGCTTCTTCTGCCTGCGGTCTGGGAGAGCATACCCTTGTAATCTGCGGTGGCGGGGACGGACCCTGTTCTGCAGTAGGTGCAGGCTGTGTAAAAGACGGGGAATTATTTACTACCTTTGGCACCTCTGCCTGGATTGGCGGCACATCCACGGACCCCTTTGCAGACGAAGAGAAAGTATTGTTCTGCTTTGCCCATGTGATACCCGGAAAATACATGCCCTGCGGAACCATGCAGGCAGCAGGGAGTGCCTATTCCTATGTACGCCGCGTCATTTGTGACGGAGAAGACTATCATTTGCTGGATGAACGGATGAAACGCTCCCCGGCAGGGGCAAAAGGATTGATTTTCCTTCCCTATCTTCTCGGGGAGAGAAGCCCCAGGTGGAATTCCGATACCAGCGGAGCCTATCTTGGGATTCATCCGGAGCATACAAAGGATGATTATGTCCGTGCTGCGATGGAAGGCATCGCCATGAATCTGGAGTTGATTTTGAAGGCTTACCGCAGGAAAATGTCCGTTGTTTCAATGATATTGACAGGAGGCGGAGCCAAAAGCCAGGTAAATGCCGGGATACTGGCTGATGTTATGCAGGTGGATTTTCAGGTGCCGGATCATGTGGAAGAAGCAACTTCCATTGGTGCAGCAATGATCGCCGGCGTGGGAGCCGGGGTATTTGGTAGTTTTGACGAGGTGGGCAAATTTCTGCATTTCCGTCAAAGGTATCAGGCAGACAGAGAAAAAGAAAACGTGTATGGCTTTGTAAAACAAAGATTTGAATTGGCTTATCAGGGGCTTTTACCTTTTTTTAAAGCTCATGAATGATAGTACTATTAATTTTATATGTTATCCTGCGAAGGCGGTTTTGAGAGTTAGATTTCGAAACCGCCTTCTTTTTATTGAAATTTGTTCTGTTTTTTACAATCATCTTAATTTTGCCAGGGGCTTATTCTGCGCTGTGAAATTTATGTATATGGAGAATGGAGAAGCTATAAAAATAAAAAGATGAAAATAAAATGTTTACAAATACTGTAAACGATGTTATATTGGGTTTATAAAATATTAGAACGGAGGAAACTATGGATTACGGTAAATTCACATTGGAAGAGTTAAAGAAGGGATATCGGTTTGACAAGGATAAGGAAGCCTATGTCTGTATATATTGTGACCAGACTTTCCCGGCAGGGCAGATCTTTTCAATGGATGATCATTTTTATATGGCAGAGCACGCAGTGGCTAAACATATTGCAAAAGAGCATGATGGCAGCTTTGAACGGCTGGTGAATGCAGATACGAAATACAATACATTAACGCAAAATCAAAGAGAACTTATGACCTTATTTTATTCTGGGCTGACCGACAGTGAGATTGCTAAAAAATCCGGAATTTCCGATTCTACGGTCAGACGGCAGAGATTTACATTCCGTGAAAAAGCAAAACAGGCCAGACTATACCTTGCAGTTTATGAACAGGTGTTTGAAGATCATACGGATAATGAAAATGCGTTTATTCCTATCCATGACAAAGCAATTTATGTAGATGACCGGTATCTGATTACGGAGCAGGAGAAACGCCATATTTTAGAAACGTCTTTCAAATCCCTGTCACCTTTAGTACTAAAAAACTTCTCCCCAAAAGAAAAGAAAAAAATTGTTATTTTAGGAAAAATAGCCGGGGAATTCCAACGGGAAAGGCATTATAGTGAGAAAGAGGTAAACGAAATTTTGAAGCCGGTTTATGAAGATTATATGACTTTGCGGCGCTATTTGGTTATGTATGGATTTATGGAAAGAACGAAAGACGGGGCGGAATACTGGCTCACAGTGTAATTGTAAATGTATCCAGAACGCTGTTTGATCCTGCAGGGCACCCATTCTGTCTGGACACATACCGGGCGGAATAAAAGGGATTCCCCAGCTGATATAGCTGATTCCGGCATGGGGAACCCTGCTGTTCACTGCAGTATTAAAATTCCAGGTGATAATCTCTGCATGCTTCCACATATGCCAGGATATTTTCCCACGGAACTTCCGGTTCCAGCAAATGGGTTGGTGCCAGGAAGAGCCTGCCGGAATTGCCGGCAATGTCCAGTAAACGTTTAACGGTTTCTTTCACTTCCCGGGGGGAAGCAAAGGGCATGGTGGTCTGAGTGCCAATGGTGCCATGGAATCCAATTTTCCCCCCATATTTTCGGAAAATTTCCTGAAAGTCCATGCATTCACTTTGAATCGGATTCAGTACATCAATCCCGGCTTCAATTAAATAAGGTATAAATGGGGTTACATAGCCGCAGCTGTGGTAAAATATTAGAATGTCAGGATTGACGGAGCGGATAGTTTGAATTACCTTTTTTAAACGGGGCAAAATCCATTCACAATAGAGTTCTTCGCTCATCATCAGCGTGTGCTGCATACCGATATCGTCACCCAGATAAATGATATCCACTCCTGCCAGGGCAAAAGATCTGGCACGAATCTGTGCTTCTTCCGTGACCTTGTCAAAAATGAAAGCAGCCATTTCCGGTTCACAGATCATATCCGACATGAGATTTTCCATGCCCCGGATGTACCAGGAGGTTTCCCAGATGGTTGTCTGCATATTGCCTACAGCAGCCAGACCCTCTTCGTGTATTGCCTTTACCTGTTTTGGCTGGTGGGAAGCATCTCCTGCGGAAAAATCGGGGAAAGGAAAGGCTTTCAATTCTTCCAGATCCTCTGCCAGATCCAGGGGATAGCGCATTCTTGTCATATGCTTCGCAGCGGCACTTCCCGGTTCATGAGCAATCCCCCACAGATCGATATGGGTTCCTTCTTTTAGACCATATGGATAGTATTTTAGAAACTGCTTGGGATTCGCTTCAATGGCGATATCATCCACGTTTCGCCAGGGCATCTGAAAGTATTCCATATAGTTCTGATCACTTCCTGTTTTTTCATGATAGGTTTCCACCAGTTCCGGGCATAAATTGAATTCAACAGGTACTTCCTGGTAAGGTTTTCCCCTCAGCATTGCAATTAAATTTTCTTTTTTTGTCATCGTATCACCTGTTTTTAATCCTTTCTTAGTCTCATGGTTAATAAAATTCTTGATCTTATATTTAATGAAATTCTTGATCTTATATCTAAATTAAATTTCTGAGTTCATATATAATCAGATTCTTGATGTCATATTTTATAATTTCTGATTCTGGTTTTTTCTATATTGACTTATTCACATGGTAGCATATATGATTAAAAATAAGAATGGGCATTTTGGCATGTGCATGTCATTTTTGGTAATAGAAAGGGCGAAGAATAATGAGAATACCAGAGCAGCTGTATCGCAATCAAACCATACATTATAATATAACCCACAGTCCCCAGGATGGTGTTTTAAGCTGTGGATTCCTGCATAAACCCAATGCTGGTTTTTCCCAATCGGGACTTGTATTTGAACACTACGGTGCATTTTTGCTGTTAGACGGATCAGGCACTTATACGGATTCCGAAGGATATGAATATGAATTGGAACCGGGTGCGTATGTGCAGAGGCTGCCGGGCAGGGAGCATACTACCTTGGTAAATCCCGATGGAAAATGGCTGGAGTTTTTTGTTTGCTTTGGGAAAAGAACCTATGAAAATCTAAGGGATTTGAAGTTGATATCAGACACACCAGTAGTATATCCCGGTTTAACGCCCCATACTTTTCAGAGGTGCAATTATTTAATGGGGTGTTTTCAAAAACTGACAGAAGACCAGCTGTCGGTTTTGTACCTTTACAGCCAGGAATTTGCAATCGAGATGTTTCGGTATGCCAGAAATTTATATGTGGACGGCAGGGAATTTGCCAAAATGCAGGATGCGGAGGAATTACTCAACCAGAGAAAGCCCCGGTTTTTAAATGTCAGGGAGGTTTCGGAACATATTGGAATGCCTTATGACACATTTCGCAAAAGATTTAAAGAAATGTACGGAATTTCACCGGGGGCATATCAGATAGACAGCCGTATTAATTATTCGAAAACATTGCTGCTGGACACTCAGAAAAGCTTGAATGAAATAGCACTTTTATGTAATTTTGCAGATGGATTTTCTTATTCCAAAGCATTTAAGCAGCGCTGTCATTTGTCTCCCCGGGAGTTTCGGAAGAATCATCTGAATATGTGATAGAAAAGGGATTTATTTTAATTTTTAAATATATGCGAATATGACATAATATTTATACAACATGACATTTTTATTATATGAAAAGTTAAGGACTGCCATTATAATAAGGTTCTATGCGGTGCAGAATTCTTCGGAGTTTTTAACGGAATGAAGAGCCGCAGCCGTGCGTTTGGATTTCCAGACGTGCTATTATAAAGAGATGGAGAGTCAGTTATGTTTTCGTTTTTACTAGTGATTATTTATGTTGCATTTATCAGTCTGGGACTGCCGGATTCCCTGGTGGGTTCCGCATGGCCTGTGATGCATTCTGAATTGGGCGTTCCTGTTTCCTATGCAGGTATCATTACCATGATTATAGCCTGTGGGACAATTGTTTCAAGTCTTTTATCAGACAGGCTGACCAGGAAGCTTGGAGCAGGATTGGTTACGGCTTTCAGCGTATTTTTAACAGCTCTGGCGCTGTTTGGCTTTTCGGTATCAGATTCTTTTATTCTGCTTTGTTTATGGGCAATACCATATGGTCTGGGGGCAGGAGCGGTAGATGCGGCTCTGAATAACTACGTTGCCCTGCACTATGCGTCCCGCCATATGAGCTGGCTGCATTGCTTCTGGGGAGTTGGCGCCGCTGTCAGTCCGTACATAATGAGCTTTTGTCTGACCGGCGGCTATGGATGGCACAATGGTTATCGTGTGGTCAGTATAGTGCAGATTGTATTAACGGTAATACTCTTTATCAGTCTGCCCCTTTGGAAGCGGGGAAATACGGACCATATGCAACATGCAGAACTGGATAAGGAGGTATCTTCCAAACCCCTGAGCTTTGCACAGATTATCAGAATGAAAGGGGTTCCCCTGGTTTTGGTAACTTTCTTCTCATATTGTGCGCTGGAACAGACTGCAATGTTATGGGCAAGCAGTTACCTGGTGCAGCATCGGGGAGTGGATGTGAGTATTGCAGCCAGGTTCGCTTCTCTGTTCTGCCTTGGTATTACAGCGGGAAGATTTCTATGCGGATTTATAGCAGATAAAATCGGAGATAAGCTATTAATCCGTCTTGGTATTCTGGTTTCACTGATCGGAATCATTTTCGTTGCACTTCCGGTAGAGACCACGTTTTTAGCAATGCTTGGATTAATGATTACCGGGCTGGGATGCGCGCCTACGTATCCGGCTATTATCCATTCAACACCCTTTAATTTCGGCAGAGAAAATTCTCAGGGAATCATCGGAATCCAAATGGCAAGCGCCTACGTAGGTACAACGTTTATGCCGCCGCTTTTTGGTTTCCTTGCGTCCGCAGTTAATATTAGTATTTTTCCGTTATACTTAAGCATCTTTGCAATTCTAATGTTGATTATGTCGGAGCGTTTAAATAAGATCGTGGCGAAAAAATATGCATCTTCTAGGGAATGATTTCCCTGAGAATGTCAACACCCGCTGTGATTGCTTCAAAATTCAAATGGGAGTATCCCATAAGTATTTGATTGGAATGGCTGGTGTCAGAGTGTTCCAATAGATAATTTTCAACCGGGTAAATGCGGACGCCATGGTGTTCTATTTCCTGTACCAGTTCCTTTGAAAAGACGGTGTTGTGAAATTGAACGACCATATGCAGTCCGGCAGCCTGCCCGAGAATGTGAAACTCACCGGCAAATTGTCTGTTTAATTCCCGGATCAGATGGTTTCTGTTTTTGTGATAGTATTTTTTCATTTTCCAGATATGTTTTTCTAAAGAGCCGCTGCGTATAAATTCAGCCAGCGTATATTGGGACAGGGCATCCGTGTGCACGTCTGAGTACGTTTTCAGCGTTTTGCAGTCTTTCAATAATTGATCGGGTAGAATCATGAATCCCAACCGAATTGCCGGAGTCAATATTTTACTAAAAGAGCCGAGATAAATTACCCGTTCCGGGTTCAGTTCATAGAGCGCATTTACCGGCGGTCCCTCATAGCGAAACTCACTGTCGTAGTCGTCTTCCACCACATAACAATTGTTAGCTTCAGCAAATGACAGCAGAGACAGCCGTCTTTGAATGGGAAGGATTCCCCCCAGAGGATACTGATGGGATGGGGTTGTATAAATAAAGGAAAGAGGATCAGCAGGGTTGAGAAGCTCCGTTTTGATGCCCCGTTCATCCGTTGGGTGGGTTTTTATCCTGCATCCTGCTGTGGTTATTACTTTACGAAGTCCCGGATGAGTCGGATCTTCTACGAGAACGTTTTTGTTTTCCTGATTCAGGAGATGGGCGACCAGGGACAGGCCCTGGGTTGCGCCGGAGGTAATGATAATGCGCTCCGGTGTACAGGAAATACCCCGGGAACGGGACAGATAGCGGGAAATTTCTTCCCGCAGTGCCCAAACACCGGAAGAGCTGCAATAACCATAGGATGCGGCAGGAAGATTGCTGCAGGTATTCTGATAGAGCTTTGCCCATGCTTTTTGCGGAAATAATTCCAATGCTGGAACACCGGATCGAAAATCGATTCGCTGCTGTTTTTGAACTTCTTCTTTGTTATTTATACTTTTCTTTCGATTAAATTCGTCTTCACTCCGATACCCATTTACACTATTCACAGGGAATTTTAAATCCTGCATACCTCCTGATACTACAGTGCCGGAACCATGGTGTCCCTCCAGATAGCCTTCTGCAATCATTTGATTGTATACTTCCAAAATGGTATTTCTGGATACACCTAAATCTTTTGATAGGCGGCGGGTGGAAGGAAGTTTTTCTCCGGATATCAGAGTTCCATTCAAAATCATTTCCCGAATCCGATTATAAATCTGCCTGTTGAGGGGCATTTTACAATTGCTGTCAATTGCTATCCACATAAAAATATATCCTTTCGTTAAAGTGGTTCTATAAAAATAGTAGAAAAGTGGAACTGTACAGACCACTTGTGAGATTATAGAATTATAACACACTTTAAAAAATAAAAATATGGAGGATAACAAAATGATAAAAGTATCAACAGCCGTGAGAGAAGTCTATCCAGATGTCAAATTTGGCATTATGAAGGCTTATGGATTTCAGGAAAATACCGGGATTCCGGTAGAAGCTATGTTTCTTTCTGATGAAGCTGTTATTCCGGATTTGAAAATCCGGTCTGTTGAGGTTTAATGAATATGAAATCGAGTTCAGAGACCTTCCGTTCTTCTTACTTATATCTTGCAGGAGCCATGTTCATAGCGGGCAGTGCGGTAGTTGCCAGTAAAATCTTGGCAGGCTCCATGCCATCTTTTTTGGCAACGGAACTTGGCATTTTAGTAGGATTGCTGTTTTTAATTCCTTTGCTGTTCCTTGTAAAGAAAGAAACTTTCCAGACAGATTTAAAAACCAATGCCATACTTCTAATCCAGGCTCTTTTCGGTGTGTTTCTCTACCGTATATTTACATTCGTGGGTCTGCAGTATACAACCGCTGCAAACAGCGGCTTAATTACAAGCTGTTCGCCGGTAATCGTAGCGCTGCTGGCATTTTTGTTCCTCCGGGAAAAATTAACGATCACACGGATGATCGGCATATTGGTTGTGGTGATCGGGATGCTGGCAATTAATATTTATCCCTTTTTAAACAGCAATATGGAAAGCTCAAATGCAGTAAAAGGAAATCTCTTCATACTGTTGGCGGTATTATGTGAGGCTTTGTTTTCTATTTTGAGTAAAGTATCCTGTAAACCAATGTCCGCTTTGTACCGCACAACGATAATCACTTTTTATGCTTTTATTTTGCTGCTGCCTTTCTCTGTCTACGATGGATTGCAGTATGACTGGGCGGGCATAGAGCTTTCATCTGTAATTTGCGTGCTTTATTACGGCTTTTTTGTTTCATTTCTCTCTTATGTGTTCTGGTTTAAAGGGATAGAAAAAGTCCCCGCCAGCAATGCGGCTGTTTTTACCAGTGTGGTTCCGGTCAGCAGCATTGTGTTGTCAGCGGTAGTTTTGAAAGAAACTGTTATGGCGGTACATATGGTTGGACTGGGGTGTGTGATTGGGGGGATTTTGATATCCTGCCTGGGCTTGGGCAGGAAACGTAAGGGTCTTGCTGATTGAAGTGAGTTATATTTTTTATCGAATTATATCCATAAGTGCCTGAAAAGCAGTACAAAACGCTTCCGGTCCATCTGTCCGTCCTTTTTCCTGCTCTTCCTGCTCCAGTGTTTTCAGGGCATCAAAATCTACAAGATGAGGTTCCAGGCTGATATATCCGCTGTATCCGCCCATATCCAGTTGTTTCAGGATAGAGAGAATCTGTCCGTCCCCTTTACCTGCCGGAACAACTTCACCGGTAGCCTTTATGGCATCTTTGATATGAAGATAGGTAATATAGGGTTTCAGCATTTCGTAAGCCTCCAGGGTGTCCTGGCCGCATTGAATGAAGTTAGCAAAATCAAAGATGGCACCAAAATTTGGACCGTAGAATTCCTTCATCAAATCCAGACAGCGTATGGCTGTATCGCCGTAGATCCCTTTTTCGTTTTCATGAAGTAAGACCAGGTTTTTCTTTGCGGCATAATTCACCAGCAGTTCCACGCGTTTCAGGACCTCATCCCGATAGACCCCGGGAGCGCTGTCTTTGGGAAGATAGAAGCTGAACATCCGGATATAAGGTGTCTCAAAAATTTCAGCCAATTCTGTTATATGCTGAAATTGTTTAAAGTGGGATGTGAAATCATCCGTAACAGATATTTTTCCAACAGGTGAGCCTATGGCGGAAACAGCAATTCTGTTATGGTCCAGTTCTTTTTTTACCTGTAATGCCTCAGCAATGGTATAATCTGCAACGCCTTTGTGATTGGCACTGCGGAATTCGATAAAACGTAATTTCAATTCTTTCAAAAGCTTCATCTGTTTTAATAGGTTGGTATCAATTTCATCAGCAAAACAGGATATCTTTGCATTTTCCAACATAATTCGTAATCCTTTCTTTCTACTTCCAAATTTGTTATACACTTCTAAACTACGTTATCTATGAAAATTTCTTTCTGCGTTCTGGCGGATTCGTAAGAAGCAAGCATCAGACGGATGGTATCCTGTGTTCCAGCAAGATCCAGGGTAAACCGGCTGTTTTCACGAATAGATTGATAAAAATCTGCTATACAGCTCATGTGTCCGCTTCCCCAGTAGTCTTTCCCCAGTGCTTCCACGGAGGGCAGTTTGGGAGTTTCTATGCGCCCATCCCGATAGTAGTAAGTGACTGCGTGGTCTTCGATCCGAATGGTTCTGTTTTCACAGGACAGTTCGATTAATGGAGGAACATTGTCACAGTAAGCGGTGGTTGCATAGAAGACGGCACCTGCATCTGGAAAACGAATGTAGGCTTCCAGTGTATCCTCCACTTCAATTACCTCTTTTAAATGATGATTATGCATGACCGCGTCTACGCTTCGGGGTGTTCCCAGCAGATAGACCAGCAGATCCATCGTGTGGATGGCCTGGTTTATCAGTGCTCCGCCACCTTCCGTGGCTTGTTTCCCTCTCCAGGTGCTTTCGGTGTAATAGGATGCATCTCTTTCCCAGGTTACGATTCCTCTGGCACCTATGACATTTCCCGCGGCGTTGGATTCCAGCAGTTTTTTTACCAGGCAGATGCTGGGATTATAACGATTCTGAAAGCAAAATCCTAAATACTTTTCTGGGTGGTGAGAGAGCAGTTCATCCAGCTGTTGTTTTGAAATTACCGGAGGTTTTTCGGAAAAGACATGGACTCCGTGTTTAAGTGCATACAGCATCATCGGTACATGTAAATAGTGGGGTGTGCAGATATGCAGCACATCGGGTTTTTCCTTTGCCAGCATTTCTTCCAATGTGACGTAGGCATTACCTCCATATTTATTTGCGAATTCCTGTGCCCGTTCCCCAATAATATCTGCAAAAGCAGCCAGGGTGATTCCATCCAGCCGGGAGATGCTTTCTGCGTGGACGTGGGCGATACTGCCGCATCCTACAATAGCCGCTCTCATGGTTTCCCCCCGGAACCGTAAGTTCCTTCTGTGTTAAATGTGATGTCCTCCACTTCTTTTATTTTAGAACCAGCCCGCAGCTGGTTTAATTTCTCCAGATACAGATTTTCATCAATTGGAAGCTCCACAGTTCTGCCCAGCCAGCCGGACAGGTACATTGCATTGGAAAGTGCAAGTCCGTTAATGCCTTCTTCGCCGTTTGCCACCAGGGGTTCTCCTCTTAAAATGTTTGCGGCAAATGCTCTTAAAACGCCTGTATGCTGTAGATTCTCTCCGTCTGTAACGATTTCGGTCCAGTGTCCGGCAGGAGGCTGGAAGCCCTCCCGGGTGGTAAAGCAGTATTCCCGTTCGCTGCAATCCAGTTCATAAAAGCGCAATAGATCATTTTCACAGACGATTTTACCTTTTTCCAGGGTGATTTCCAGGCGGTTGGTGCCGGGGGCATCCCCAGTTGTAGTTACAAATACGCCGGTGGCTCCATTTGGGAATTCCATATATGCAGTTACATCGTCTTCTACCTCTATATCATGCCATTTTCCCATATGACAGAATGCGTGTACCTTTGAGGGCATTCCGCAGATCCACTGCAGAAGATCCAGGTTATGGGGACATTGGTTAGTAAGCACGCCGCCGCCTTCTCCCGCCCAGGTGGCACGCCAACCGCCGGAATTGTAATACGCCTGGGTACGGTACCAGTCAGTTATAATCCAATTTACCCGCTTGACAGCCCCGTAATTTTGGCTGTGTACCATTTCATATATTTTACGGTACACAGGATTGGTGCGCTGGTTAAACATCATGCCGAAAACCCTGTCTGTTTTCCCGGCGGCTTCATTCATTTCACGTACCTGCTGGGTATATACACCCGCCGGTTTTTCACACATGGCATGGAGTCCGTGTTCAAATGCGTTTATGACTAAACGCGGATGGTCATAGTGGGGAACTGCAACCAGGACGGCATCACAGCAGCTTGC
>Ga0137302_10228_pt1 | contig 36187 bp, 34 predicted proteins | sample Ramsor2O_GlcNAcB_FD_97184 | JGI IMG/M metagenome (GOLD analysis project Ga0137302, IMG submission 97184) | Mouse cecal microbial communities from Vienna, Austria - N-Acetylglucosamine amended with D2O_GlcNAcB | ecosystem: Host-associated > Mammals > Digestive system > Large intestine > Cecum... | reverse complement strand
CACGGAGATTTCCCGGTGGTCAATCATCCGGCAACAATGGCTGATATTCCGGTCACATCGCCTGAGTCGGATGCAATCTCTAAAGACATGAAGAAGCGAGGATTCAAATTCTTCGGGTCAACCATCTGTTATGCCCATCTGCAAGCGATTGGTTTTATTGACGACCACATTGACGGGTGTTATTGCAAAAGAAACAAGTAAGTTATCTTGCTCCTTTTACGCGGTTACAGTTGCGGCATAGCATCTGGCAGTTTTCGGCAACTGTTGTGCCTCCCTCTTTCCAAGGGGTGATATGGTCTGCCTCCATTTCTTCCAACTCAAAGTGTTTGTGACAATGGGGACAGCTTCCTTGCTGACGCTCGTATGCCTCTCGTTTCTGTTTCTTGTCGAATGTTCGGAATGAAAGGTCACGCAAGTCTCCGCTGAGGACATAGCGGTAGATGCCCGACTTCTTCATTATCTCTTCATCCTCCATAAGGTCATGGATTTGCTTTTCAAGTTCTGTAATATCGAAATTTATATCACCGAACTCATCAAACATTTCAGCCCAGTCGAGACCTTTCATCTCCTTGCGATATTTCGGGAATGTTGAACGTACCCAAGTTATGATTGAAACAAAGTAAGCCCATAACTTATTGGCATTCGGATCAAACTGATGTTGTGCCATATAGTTATCAACTTTGGCAATTCCATCATGACGAGCGGCCCACTTCAAAATGGTTGAAAGGTAAGCCTGTTCTTTGGCAACACCATTCAACAGGTCATTTGCCATTTTATAGGCCGGACAACCATCTTTTGAGAAATGACGACGAGCATCCGTTACAAATGGCCCTACATATACCGCATTGAGCAATTCTTGATCAAGAAGTTTCTCTCCGGCTATATTGATAACGCGGAACCAATCGAGTTTCTCCTTGTCTGTTCCACTGCAAAAATAAACTGTCAGTTCGTAGTCAAGAAATTTCTTTTTCTCATCGGCAGTAAGAGTTGAGAAATAGAGCGTTCCCCGGTCTTTATCCTCAATGTTGAAGCCATGAGTAAAAAACTCACAGATAGAGAGGGTGCGCTGTTGTCCATCAATCATTTCGTAATTGCCGTTGCCATCCTCACTCCAATACATTATATTGAGCGGAAAACCTTTTAGAATGGTTTCTATAACCGCTTGCTGTTGCTTTACATCATAACGGAACTCTCGTTGATATGGAGGACGAATATCCAGCTTACCACTAAATCCACGCACACCGGTATCCGGGTCATTGACATAACCGTCAATGAGGTCTGCTATCTTGACTTTCTTCAAATCTATATCCATGACTTTATCTTTTTCTACGGATTAAAAGACGTTTGTAGGCAGAATGGACAATCTCTCCATTTGGGCCGAGGTAATATGTTTTCTTCGTCCCTTTGCCTTTAAGTACAGCGTTTTCGTTGGTTTTACCACCACTTTGCCCCGTAGGTGTGTCTGAGGCTCTATCTATTTCTTTATAGTCATTATACTTTTTAGTATCAGGACATAAATCATGACACCCAATCTGAGTCAATCCAATTATTTCAAACTGATCAGGATTATATTTGTCAAAGAATGTGATAGGCACACCCATGATGTCTTCATAATCACCGGGTATATCTTCCGTTTTGCCAATTTCGATTGCCGGGAAATTGTCATAAGTAGGATATTCATCTTCAGAATACCTTTTATAAAGGATGAGATCTTCATGCCTCTCTTTATAATCAAGGTTGGTAAACCATCTTACTCCCTTGACTTTGATGAACTTTTTACCAGTGTCATCCACTCCACAACCAGCAGCATTTAGAGGATAATCGTCTGGTACCCAAAATTTGCGGTCTCCGCTATGAATGCTCGCACCAAACCACATTTTACCCTCCATTATAAGAGGGAAAATGTCTTTAGTCGTAATCGCATTTACATTACCAATAATCAGAAACTTCTTGTCGTATTTGATTAGTTGGGCTACATATTCGCGGAATAATGAAAAAGGAGGATTGGTTACGACTATATCAGCTTCTTTGAGAAACTCGATGCACTCTTCTGAACGGAAATCGCCGTCACCTTTGAGTGGCAATACTTCTATTTCTTCGTCATCTGGAATATGATTCCCGTTCTTGTCGCCCTCATAGACAAGATAAACGGCCTGTTCTGATGTCCCCTCTGAAAAGAGATTCACATCCTGATTCTTGTAGCAAGTGGCAATCAATTTCTTCAAACCAAGGAATTCAAAGTTGTATGCGAAATATTTGAAGAAATTGCTGACACGAGGATCATCGCAGTTGCACAGCACTGTCTTACCACGAAAGTGTTCGCGGTAATGGCGCAGCTCATTGTTTATGTCTTCAAGTTGAGTATAAAACTCATCTTTCTTGGCTTCCTTAGCCTTATTCAAGTTCTTGTTTGCCATTATCTCTATCCAAGAGATTGTGATGGCAAACAAAATCGTCTAAATCAATAAAATATCGCCATAGGCTGAGAGCGTTTGCTAAACAAACTCTACCTATGGCGTTTCTATTTTCGTTTCAAAATGAAATAATGCTGTTACAAACGGCGTTATTATTCAGGATATTGACTAACTTTGCATTTTGAATAAGTAACTCTTGGATAGAGATTTGGACGTTTGCTAAACATTCTTGCCAATCGTTGTTATATATAATCACTCAAATTCTTCAAATGGAATACACAACTGGTGTACTTGCATGATATCCTCTAAATTTACTACTCTGTAATCCGTAATTTCATTACTCTCACAAAATGAGTTTATCTTTTGAAGATTCTGATTCTTAAAGTCACTAAATTGCCATTGTGCATCTTTGAACTTTAATGCTAAATATTGTATATATGGCACATCTACATCTGATAAGGATAAACCATATATACAAATATTTTTTACTTCATCCATTGTCCCTATAAAATCAGCGAACCTATGTAAGAGCGTATCAACAGGTTTCCTTTGTGCGGCAACACCACTGATAGCCGCGTCCAGTGCAAGTTGTTCATGGAGTTCTTGTCCTACTGCGTTATCCTCATAAAATTGAGCAAGCTCATCCGAAGATATGTCTTCTGGAGGTTTGGGCAATTCAATACTGTTCAGTTGTTGGAGTTCATCAAAACTTTTCCCATGCCCTAAAATAAACTCCTCGTCATAATCAACACAACCATGAATGTGTAAAATGTGTTTAGGATTGATATTATATAAATTTTCCAGCGTTAGAGTGTAGTTGAAATTTACAAAGAGAGCCTCTTTAGCCTCCAATTTTATTTTTCTGGCATATACCGGTGTATTCAGTTGAATAATCCAATTATGGAAATCTTGTCTAAGAGAACAGAAAAGTCCCTCTAATTCCTGTTCGACTGCGATCTGAGCATCATTCCAAGTCCTATCGCAGTGTTCAGACATCAAATCTGGCTGATTCTCGAAAGCAATACCTCCACTATATTCTATAGCATTTAGGGATGCCAATTGGTTTTCAAAGTCTTTCCACCAATCAGAATCACAATCACCATAAATTTTATCAAACTGATAGAGTAAATCGCAATCATTTTCGGACAGCCATTCTCGGAAATTTCCATAGGAACTATTTATTCCATGATGTAAATCAAATCCGTTCCCGATAATATATAAACTGCTGATTGTAGCCATAGCTAATAGATCTAATCAAATATGATTTTGCCTTTTGTATAACCGTAGTTGGATTCTATTATCAGAACAACTTTCTCTGAGAATGATGCCCATTCGTGACAATAGCGGGTTTCAATACATAGATCAGTGTCTTTTACTTGATAGAGATTGTCCCCAATTTTCTTTACCTCAACCACATACTTGCCCTTGTCCACCTTTGTTGGTGATAGGATATATTCAACGTCAACGACCTTATCATATCTGCCGACAGCCTTCGTGCCAGATGTCGGTTTGATTACTGAGTAGAATTCGGATATGTCATAACTGCTTTCGGCATATGCAAAACGACACGACAATAGTAGCGATAAACAGAAAATTATTTTGCGGATATGTTTCATGATATTGTTGGTTGCAAGATTCTATTTTCTCTCATTGTCCGATTGTGATTGAAGCATAAGCAATGTACGTCCGTCTCTTTTCCCAGCAAAGAATTTTAACAATACTTGGTTGAAGATGTTGTCAGGGCAAACGGAATCAAACAACGTCATGGATGACCGTAATTTTGCTGCATCCAATTCACCAAATATAATCTTTGCATCGTTTTCGTCAGATGCCAATAGAATGGCAAGGAGAGTGTTCATGTGGTCACTGAGAAGAGGATTCTCCAGATAATTTTTTGCCTCTTCAAGATTGGTAATCCCATAATAATTGGAATTATAGGTATGACCCAAACCTCGAAGTTGGGGAAATATATACCAAATCCAGTGGGACTCTTTCCGACCGTTACAAATCTCGGCCAAGGCGGTCTCATACATATTTTCATGTGCCTTTACGAATCTGGTGATGTCGTCACTCCATTCGTTTTTCCATGAAGCGTGTCGTAATTGCATTTTGTTGATTATAAGAAAGCACACCGGGAAGTAATTCCCCGATGTGCTTTCGGGTTTCTGTATTCGTCTTAATAATCGTATTCGCGAAGTGCCTGACGGGTCTCCTCTTTGAGTTCTTCAACCTGCCTATCAATGTCGGCATCGTTGAAGAGCTCATCATAGTCGGCACCTGCCTCGCGACATGCTTGGCGGAGTTCTGCTTTAGTCTCATCCGCTACACCGTCATACATCTCATCCACTTCATCACATGAGGAATAACTCCCGGAATATGATGGCGTAGAATACGACTCTGAAGAAGTGTCGTAGTATTCGGTAGAACCCGATGTTTCTTGATTGTTACTCTCGGTCGCTTGTTTGGAGTTACAGCCTGTTGCCATAACAGACAGCGCGACCATGGTTGAAATTGCAAGAGCTTTCATATCAGATCTATTTGAAGAGACGGTAGATTTCGCGAATCCAAAGAACGAGTGATGATGCTCCCACGATGATGAGGAGATCGAGCGCACCGGAGGGGTTGAAGCTCCAGTCAAGGGTATGGAGCATGGGCTCTACATTGAAGAATTCGTAAGCGATTTCGGTTATGAATAGCTGGCCGATGACTATGATTGCGACTATTGTCCAGAATCCGCTGCTCATTTTGAGTTTGAAAACGCTTTCGCCGGTTTCAAAGCTGCGGGCGTTGAACATATACCAGAAGTGAGTCCATACGAAAATTGAGAACAGTAGGGTCGCCTCGTAAGGTGTCATTTCCTGTGCTGCTCCAATGACGGTGTGGAACATCTGTGGAATGGAAGTAATAGTTGCATGGTTAAATAACCAGTAGAATCCGAGAGTAATCGCGAAGAATATGAAGCCCACACTGCAAAGTTCCCACAACATGGAACTGGAAAGGATAGAGGCTTCGCGACGGCGAGGTTTTTCATTCATCACGCTTTCCGATGGGGGCAGAGATGCCAAAGCCATTGCTCCGAAGGTATCCATAATCAGGTTGACCCACAGCATCTGTGTTACGGTAAGCGGCGACTCTGTGCCCATGAATGAGCCGAACAGCACGAGGAAGCAGGCTGCCACGTTAACTGTGAGCTGGAACAGCAGGAAACGCTGGATGTTTTTGTAGAGTGAGCGTCCCCACATCACCGCACGACCAATCGAAGAGAATGAGTTGTCGATGATAGTAATGTCGGAGGCCTCTTTAGCAACGGATGTTCCGTCGCCCATCGAAAGACCGACATGGGCCGTTTTCAGTGCAGGTGCATCGTTTGTGCCGTCACCAGTTACGGCAACAATCTCATTGTTTGCTTGGAGCGCTTCAACCAACCGCTTCTTATCCATCGGGCGGGCGCGGGCAATAATCTTCAGATCTCCGACACGTTCACAGAGTTGACTATCCGTAAGTTCTGCGAACTCAACACCAGTGATGATATTGCGGTCGGTGTCAGTCTCATCATTCCAAAGACCAATCTGACGTCCGATTTCCTTTGCTGTTCCGGGGGTATCGCCTGTTACAATCTTAACCTTGATTCCTGCGTCTATTACCTCGTTTACGGCATTAGGAACATCTATACGAACCGGATCGGAAATAGCCACAATTCCGAGGAATGTAAGGCTTGTGGCAACGACTTTGCCATTTTCAATCGTCACATCCTTGTCGCCAAGTTCCTGATATGCGAAGCCGAGGGTACGCATGGCCTGATTCTGATATTCGAGAAGTTGTGCATTAACCTCTCTATCGGTTACGCCACATGTATTTTTGCACATTCCGAAAACGATTTCGGGTGCGCCTTTGACGTAGAGGATATTTTTGCCGGTGGCTGACTTAACCACTGTTGCCATGTATTTGCGTTCAGTAGTGAATGGCAATTCTTCAATGCGGCTTGCTTTGGTACGAAGTCGCTGATAATCCGCTCCGCGTTCTTTCAGCCATAATAGCAACGCGCCTTCTGTTGGATTTCCAAGAACGGTTGGTTTGTCACCTGTGAGGTCAAGTTGAGCGGTTGAGTTTACAGCAATACCTTCATATAGAACCTCATTTGAAGGTTCACCAAAGAAATTGGTCTTATAGACCTGCATCTGATTCTGTGTCAGTGTACCGGTTTTGTCGGTACAGATAACTGTGGTTGCTCCCATTGTCTCGCAAGCGTGCATCTTGCGCACGAGATTGTTGGTCTTGAGCATTCGGCTCATACTGTATGCCAACGAAAGAGTAACCGCCATTGGCAGACCTTCAGGCACAGCAACCACAATAAGTGTAACTGCAACCATCAGAGTTTTGAGTGTATGGGCGAGTAACAGCGACCAGTCGGCACTTGTTGCTTCAGGTGTTACCATAGAGAACGCGCCTATCACCATCCCGAAGAAGATGATAAAGAAGCCAACGATTGTAAGGATACACTTTGCTTTCGACCAATCTTCAAATTTCTTGATAACAAGCCAAAAGAACAACGCGACAGGAACAATGAGAGTGTAGGCTTGCCAATTACCCCATCCGAGGAAATGGATAAGCTGGCCAACGATAATTAGCCCGGCGAAACCATAGCTGACATTGGTAATCCAATCTGCAAGGCCATCAAGTTGCTCATTGAGGGGTGTCTTGACACTGTCATCAATCTGGGCTTCCTCAAACACCTTACCCATTTCAGTCGCATCACCCACTTTGAGAACACGCATAACGCCATGTCCTTCCATTACCTTAGTACCACGCATAACGTGGTTTGAAGGATAGGTAGCATCCTTATCAAAGTGTGCCGGGTCAGTTGTTTTGGCACAAAGCGGTTCACCGGTAAGAGTTGATTCGTCAACGCTGAGGGTTACGGCATCAAGAAGCTCACCATCGGCGGGAATTTCGTCGCCTGTGTTGATGATAACAATATCTCCTACAACTACATCTTTGCGGGCAATAGTAGTGGTTGTACCATTGCGCATAACCTCGACAAGCTCATCATCATTTACCTGATTGAGAATCTGAAAAGCCTTGTTTGCCCGCTGCTCAAAGATAAATGCGAGAGTAGTTGCGAGGCCGATAGCTACGAAAATACCGATTGGCTCGAAGAAAACCTTCCAGTCCTGTCCCAATCCGAAATATTCATAGAATGAAATTCCGATTGACAGCACACCGGCAACCAACAGGATAATGATTAACGGGTCAGAGAACTTGTCAAGAAACTCTTTCCACCACGGATCCTTTTCGGGTGGGGTAAGGACATTAACCCCGTTCTTTCTGCGGCTCTCCAACACTTCAGCATCGGTCAAGCCTGTGTAAAGTTGTTTTTGTGACATATGATTGTTGTTTAATTATTGTTGTCAAGGTCGTCGATATTGATATTCAGCAGCGGTGGCTTCCGCTTCTTCAGCCCATTCTTCACAGACTTCACATAGTTTGTGGTCGGTTTCCAACAACTCTTTTCCACTTATTCTGACAATAATAGGTTTGTCGATGGGTTCATCATCTTCATCAATTCCGATATATTCGCAATCGTCTATGATGTGATATATTCCGGTATTTTGTTCAAGATAAAATTCTGACAAAGAAATCCATAATATTTCTTATAAACTGAAGAATAATACAGACTTGCAGTTCCGGCAATACATAATAAAACACCCCAAACTGTTGAAAACTTAAATCGTTTGGCCTTATGATGTTCTTTATGCGAGTATGAGTAGTCCTCAACCGTAAATTCTTTGTCAAAAGCAACGATTATGACCCCTACAAAAGGAATGGATAACAAAGTCCATCCCATCATGCAATCAAGGAAGAATTTTATAAAACTCCATTGAAAGAACATAGAAAGAATGACCATCAATCCCAAAACCAGGGCATATAGTAATGCAATTGGTTTTAGGTCTTTCAAGAATTGATACGTATCGGGTGCCAATTCCATTAAGAATGATGTCCTTCTATATTCTTTCATTGTTTATTATTATTCCTTAGGTGCTTGCAATGCTCTTGTTGATTCAAGTATGGGAAGATTGGTTTCCGTCGGCACGTAGATGACGGTCTTGTTATTCAAGTCGCCTTGCTGACGCACCCAAAGATATTGGATATAAGTCGGAGTGATTGACCCATTCTCAATGCGGATAGCCTCAGCTGCACCCTTGGCGCGTTCAATCTCTGCCTGAGCATTGAGCTTCTCGGCTTCAAGATTAGCTTTAGCCTCTTCTATTTTGATTTTACGGTTCTGTTCAGCTTTGGCAAATTCTGCTTTGCCTTCCATTTCCTGCGACCACACATTGTACCATGGACGAATGAAAGCCATAGCCACAAAGAGAAGTATTATGCCGCCAACAGTCCAAAGACCACTTTTAATGACCTTCGGGCTTATGTTGAGATTGTTATTGTTGTTGTTCATTATATATTTCGTGTGTTATTTTAGTTATCGACGTTTGGGGACATAAGTCTTGTTGCCATTACTATTGATATAGTATTGACCTCCGCGAGAACCTGTGTGGATTGTATGGCCAGTTCCGTAGTTGTAGGCTCCGGTTGAATAGTCCTTGGCACGACTACCGGATGTGCCTGTATAGATGTTAGTGTTTCCCGTCGTTGACCAATTGTCATGGTTGGTGTTGTTACGGGTACTACGATAATGCCCCTGTACGTATGTGCCGTTGGACTTGGTGTAGCAACTGACATAGGTCGAGTTTGTGTTCGTTCCATAGGTGGAAGTGCCGTATGTGCTGCCGTAGTTGTACTGAGCGTTTGCGGAGAGGAGTGTTGCTGCAATTGCAACGAAGAGTGTCATTAACTTTTTCATCGTCAGAAATGTTTAAGTGGTTATTTATTTTTGATGATGCAAAGTTACTTCCCGATATTCACGAAAGCATCATTTCTATAATGTTTCAAAAATCTCCTTACCATACGGCTCTCTTATCTTGCAATGTTGCAATCTATGCGTCTTTGAACTTCTTGAATAGTTTGGAGTTTGTCAAAGGAATTGGTTCCGCTGAATCCAATTCGGTGACAAGCACCATATTGTCATCAATATTCACTGAGAATACTCCATCACGATTCTTGGTTAAATTGTAGTCTTCCGGATTGTAGAGCGATGGTATATTCTTCAATGAGCGTTTCAGACAACTAAAGATTGGTCGCCTAATTTCTGGGATGCTCAAATCTGGTGCTGTATCAGCCGTTCCGCCAAACAGTGAGTATATGATACTATATCGTGTTTGTATCTTCTCCATACGCTTCGTGTATTTGGAGAGGCCATCGGTTGACTTCGGCTGATTGAAATTTATTCCATCTTTCCCATAGCATAATAGTAGAGTATAAAGAGCTCGCTCCCTGCGGTGCAATCCGTTTGCTTTAGCATCCACATCAGGGAAGAAAATTTCCTCTTTGTATGGATCAATCAAAATATGGCTTCTGATATTCTTTCGGATAAGAAAGATGTCGAGCAACTGCTTGTAGAATCCATGAAAATGGAACTGGCTGTCACGCTCTTCTGATGTGTTAACCACATAGACATCACTGCTCAACATCTCGCAGAACCTATCTATAAATGATTGGACTGTTGAAAGAATATCTTCATCCACCTCTATTTTAAGATAGTTAGCATAAGCATCCTCACCAACAAAACTATTGCCTATCTTAATCAGCAAAGACGGATAAGTGTTGCGTAAATCTGTGATACCACACTTGTTGCAGAGTAAGTCCTTGCAGAAAACTCCAGTTGTCATCTTCATAAGTGACTTATAGGCATTCTCTATACCAGACTCACTCATTGAAGGAGCAAGGAATGAAAGTATCTGATGAAACAGTTTAGGGTCTGTGTCTTGATAATGTTCAATTATCTTAGGCGGATATACGAAGTGGAAGCCGGCCAACTGAAACTCTTTGAAAAGTGAGCGGTAATTCACACGTATTGCCTCATTGGTAGCGGCATCATAATCACTCTCGATATAGAGTGACGTTGCTATGTCGATATTAAAACTTGCCTTGGGAATAGAGAACGTCTCAACCCTGAAAGGTTGGTACGAGTCAAGCATCAATATCAGTGCTATCAATATCAGTGCTTCGGAATGGGCGCAGAAGCCATCGCTCACGGTCATTGAACGGCAATCGCTCAATAGGTCTTCTTTCAAGCCCTGAACACCGGAATTGCAAATAGATTCCAATGCGTCGGAGAAAGACACATATTGAGCATCAGTTTCAACTTCTTTGTCAATAGAATATTTTGCGCAAACCCGATTCCAGCATTCCATCTCACCCGTATCAATGATACGGTCAGCTTTAATCAAGTCTGCAAATATTCTGGCGACAGCTATTTTATGAGCCCTAAGCATAGACTGTTAATCGATGGTAAAGGTTATTTCATGAATTCAGATTCTGAAATTTCAACAGTTCCGAAACTATTCTGAAGTTCACTATCCACGACATTTATTTGAAGGAGATAATTTACGACATTTGAAGAATTCTTTTTCCCAAAGTCAAAAATGTCGGTACTCCTATCGTATGTTACATTTGAAGTGAATTTAGCACTAAGAGTACCATCGCCATTGTCATATTCCATCCAATCCTTGCCGTAGGCTAACTTCAGATAATATTTGCCCTGTGGAATCATCTGAATATTTGCCGATGAGTTTTCCGGTACAAAAACATATCGGATACATTTATCTGTAGCAACATCCATTATTTTTATTGCCACATCACAACCTTTACCAATCTCTATATCAAAGTAATTGTCCTGCTGGCCAAATTTGCTTTTGACTCCATATTCTTTTGGCAACTCTCCCGATGGTTTTATCTTTGGGATATACCAGCCTTCGCTAATGAGATTATTTTGAGAATCTGATAGTGTTATTGACTCTGATTGGTGATTGGACGCATTATTAGCACATCCGCTAATAGTTATAGAAACGAATACAACGAGTAGTGAAAGTAGTATCTTATATGTTTTCATTGAAAAAAGGATGTCAAATAGTTAAGAATACACACAACTATAATTGCTATGCCAATTATTCGGCACAACAGAGCAATTGCTTTTTTGTATGATTTCTTTTTCACCATATCATTGGTCAGAATTGGAACCACTAACCAAACTACAAGACCGATAATTATCGTTATTATGCTCATATCTTTGAGAATAACATAGGTGAAGAAGTTTTGTCATTGACTCCACCCCTTCACCTATGTGATATTAGGAATGATTAGAATACACCTTCGCGTTTCAGTTCATTTACTCGGTTCTGAATCGGCTGATATTTTGCGCCAAGTTTATCTTTACGTTCCTGACCAATACCATACTCACCACGGATAACTTTCATCGCCTCTGCCTCAACATCATTAGAGATTGATGTTGATTCTGTGGCTTTTTGTTGTGTTTGTTCGGGCACAACGTTCGTTACAGGGGCTTGTGCTCCAGCTTTAGGGTCTTCAGCGGGTTGTTCAGTCTGAGATGCTTTGAATGCTTCTTCAGCGTTAGCCTCATCTTGAACAACTTCGGGTTGATCAGTAGCCTCATCAACACCTTCAATGGCTGAGACCTCTTCTATAACCTCTGTTTCGGGTTGAGCAGGTTGCTCTTTTCCCGATTTTGAGAATAAGAAGTATCCGATGATGCACAGAATAATCACGCCAACTACCCACCAAATCCACCTGTTGGACTTGGTATTTTCCGGCTCGGGAGTGGGAGTAGGAGTTGGCTCGGGCTTAGGCGCAACAACAGGCTGAGGTTCTTCTTCAACCTTTTTGCGAAGTTGAACCTTGTGCTTGAGTTTTACGTCCGAATTGGCCATCAGTCTTCGCAAATTAGAGCAAAGCCGGGGATTTCGTCGAACGCCTTACCAAGACTCATAACTCGGCTTTCGTTCTTAAGAGCGAACTCTCCACCCTTATTCTTGATTGAACATACGCAGTACACGTGACCTTCATCTGATGAGTCTGCGAGTACTTCCAGATAGTCACCGCTGTCGCTCTTGACTTCGATACGACCGCCCTCTTCAGCGTAAGTAACATCATCACCTTCGATAGCTGCACCGTAATTGACAATGCAAACGAAAGCCTCATCTATATCATCAAGTTTGGCGATATTGATCTGTTCGCTTTCTTCACCACCGGGAGCGGGTTCCTTGTTGTCCCCGAGATGGAGCATGAACGGGAACTTTTCGAGTGAACCAAGGTCACTCTTTTTCTGACGGTACTCGTTGGAGAATACGCCACCTACTTCACCGTCTTTCTTACGGAAGAAAAGACATAAGTCGAGGTCAGTGTCTGAGGTCCAGTAGAGGTTGACCTTGAGTTTGCCGCCAAAAGTGAAAGCGGCTTCCTCCTGCTTGCGGCGGAGGGTAATTTTCTTTTTAAGTTTTACTTCTGCCATATTGTTATGTTATTAAAAATTGAAGTCATCATTAGTTGTACGTTTGGTTGGTTGATGGTCTCCAACCCGATTCGAGTTGTTATCAAAGAAGTCATCAGTCTTCTTTGGAGTAATCGGAATTGTTCTCTTTTGCTGCGTATTCTGTTTAGCTCTTTTGGGAGTTTCAGGAATAGCAAAGAATTCATCTTCTGTGTTACTTTCAGATTGGGGTGAGTTGAACCCTATACGTGTACGTTTAGGAGTCTCAACTGTAGTATGCACTGTAGTACCTCCGAAAGAAAAGATTTTACGCCGTAAGTCTTTTACAGTTGCTTGTTCTGATGGATAATTTTGAGCAAACCTGTTTAGCTCAACTTCTGCCTCATTCATTCGCTGGTCTAAAATCAGCTTATTTATGGCTGCAAGGGCTTTTTCTTTCGCTTCTCTTACGCGGGTTTCTTCCAGTCGTTTTTTTGCCTTCAATAAAAATTGTGACACTAAATTATCCGATGATATACTAAGATAGTTCTCACAGAGTAATTTGAGTTTAGTCCAATCCTCATCGTAATGTGCCTTGTTTATGTCTTCCTTGAGCTCTGCAAGTTTACGCTTGTTTTCATCATGTTCTTTACGAAGGGAAATGAGTCGTTCCTTCTTTGAAGTCCATTTGGAGAGATTGGCTACATCTTCCTCTATTAGAACTTCGCAAACCAGAATTGCCGCATCAAAGTCATTAGCAGCCTCCGACTCCCTCAGTCTTGCCACAAACTCCTGAACTTTCTCTTCTTGCTTAGAACGCACATCCGAAATACGACGCTGTATGGATTTAGCCTCGGCATTTGAAGAATCAAGATTAAGAACTTTGCCCACTTCTTCAAGAGCTTCGTCATAAAGTTTTTGAGCAAAGAACATATCCGCACGATTAAGGAAGTTAGTTACTTTTTCCTTAATATCGAGCTGACGCTTCGAGTCGCGTTTGATCCGGAGAACTTCCTCAGAATCAGGACGCATTTCCAATGCCATATCGCTTTGAGAAATAGCATCATTCCATCTCCCTTCAGAATAAGCGTTTTTTATCCTTTGAAGAATCGTTGAAAATTGCTTATTATTGGCTCTTTGCTCTGCAAGTAACTGTTGAGCAAGAGCTTGTTTCTCTTTGGCATATTCATCATCGGGATGATGAGTCAATGCAATTCCAGCCCACTCACGCATATTTTCGTAGTCATGTTCACTTTCGTAACGTTCTACGTTTTCTATTGCGTTTTTATATTCCTTTTCAGATTTTAGAGCGGCATCTTTCTTTGCTTGCTCTTCTTGAGCCGCAACCATTGCAGCCTCCTTTCGTGCCGCTTCTTCTCTTGCCTGACGATTAAGTTCCTCCTGAAGTTTTGCATCTTTTACAAAATCCTCAGTTGCCTCCTTAAACTGAGCGCAATCGATTTGTGCATAAACACTAACTACTTTAGGCAACTCAACTTCACGGTATTTCACAAGCTTATTCTCATTGACTATGAACTTGCTGTTAATAGCAGCTGAGAATTTTGTATTTGTAAAGGTATTGCCGATGAATACAATACCCTCTATTTCGTGAGATTGAACGTTGTTAGAACGCACAAAATCTGCAATTTTACGAACAATTTCATCAACTAATCCTTCAGTACGCTGATCTAAATCAATTGGTTTGATAGGCACAGTGTAAGGATTGTTTGGAGCAACTGCAAAAGTGATATTGGGCAGACTTATTGGAATTCCCGGACGACGATTCGCAATTTGGCTCAACCAATTATCTGCAAATCGTTCCTGACGCTTGTATTCTTTGGCAAATTCATCTGAAGTTGATAAGAACCTTGTTGTTCTGTTGATGTTCTCAACTACAGATTCAATCAATGCTCTTTTTCTGACATCAAGTCCAAATCCGAGTAATATTGATTCGTTTACTCTGACAAAAAGATTTTCTACCAACCTATACAATGAGAAGTGCATGTTGTCATTGGTTGCAACAAGCACAAGATACAATCCGGGTATAGTGAATACTCCTCGTTTTTTCGATTCCTCAAGACCAAGATGAGAAATTCGCGCAACACTCTCGATAACATTGAAATTCGCCTCTTCCAGTTCTTGAAGGAACTTCCAACGTGCTACGTCAGAGATATCTGCTGAGAAAGAGATATATGTATCTACTTTCCCCTGTTCTTGAACAGCCTCATGAAGATGACTGAAGATATTAGCCACTTTGAATATCTCTCTCATCTCCTCCGGCCGATTGTCATAACGAGTGAAATGGTTTTCGTCAGACTCTATCAATGGGAAAATGTCACCGAAATAATGTGGTTCCTTATCTCTATAATTGTCCTCAAACGTTTTTCCGTAAACTATTCTATTGTTTGCAGTATCTTCATGGAAGAACAACCATACGCGATCCTCTCCATTTGGCAAAGTGAGGGGTATCACGTTACCGTCGATGTTGACGGCAACCGTGATGAACCATTTGTCTATATATAGAGAGAGTGATTTCATATTATCACGTTATTGATTAAAGACCTTGCGAACGAGGGATTTGAGGAAACAAGCCCCCTCAGCTATGATAATAGGTTGGTGATAGTGGAATCCATCGCCATTCTTGCTATTACGTGATGCTTTCTTGTATTCCTGATCACTTGTACAGAAAGGTATAATCCTGTTGGGAAGATCATCGAGTTCATCACGAAGTTGCTCGTCAGCCTTCTTATAGAGATTAGTCCGCTTGCTTACAAAATCAATGAATAAATCCATATATTTCTCAAAGTTTTGAACACCTGAGAAATCAAAATTACTCATATCGTCAGCAAACTGGTCTCCTGTAACTTCTTCATCCGGAGCTATGGTTATATTAACCCCATCACGTAGGAATGTTACGCCAGTCTCACCACAAATATCCGAATCTGACAGCGTTGATACTACTGCAAGTTCTTTCTGCTCACAAAGACCTCTTGCTACTTCAGTCTTGTTATCGTTCTCAATCTCTTCACGATATGTGACCTTCACATTACTCTCAGGCATTACAAGTTTTAGGCCTGTGTTTACACAGTTATTGTAGAACTCATTCGTAGTTCGTGTGCTTGTTGCATGACGCAGCCAATGGAAGATGCGACCACCTTTACCAAATGGGAGCAAATCCACTTTCTCAATATTGCCCAGACGATTCTCCTTGATTGACTTACCAATGAGCATTCCTGAATAGAATAGCAATAAGCCGCAGACATAAGCCGGTATTGTGAATACGAACTTGGCGTTTGCTGCCAGCGAATCGTAGAATACATCATATTCTTCCTGAGTTTTGAGCTGGTCAAAGATGTTGTTCAAGAAATACGGTGCTTTATCCGGATGAGTAAGAACATCCTTTATATTTTCTATGTGAACATTTGTATTATGTCCTTCGTGGAAGTCAACAAGGGCTTGACGGAATTGCTCTGATTTAATGACTGCATCAAAGAATACTCCGGCAGCAAGACGGACAGAACTTTCTCTAAAGAGAGACGGCTTATTGCTGTCTTGTGGATTCTTTGCGATTAGTAAAATATCACTTGTACTTCCGCCGACGTCTATTCCAAGGAACATGTTGTTTCCGGATAAACCGAAATCCTGTGACATTGCATAACTGCAAACAGCCTCCGCTTCCGTGATAAAATCACCCGGAAGTTCTGGCTTGCGACCAAATGGCGTAATTTTACACAAGTCTTCATAGATTCTTTCCAGTTCGTCTCTGTCTGATGGCATCATTGAACCCGGAAAACTCCAGAAAATTTCTTCTGGCCGAATACGGTTTGTATAAAGGAAAGCACAGGCTTGAAGCCATATTGATTTGAGGAAAGCTCTTTTCTTTTCACGACCTTTGTCATTGTCAAGCCACTTCATATTGTAATGAAGTGTACCTGCCTGAGTCTTTATTTCAAACTCGTTCATTTCTTGAACTCGCACATTCGGTCTGTTCACCGGAACGCCTCCGGCGACTTCCTCCGATTGATTGGGGCCAACATAGCGTGAGTCGTGTTCATGAAGCCAAGATTTGAGTTGTCCGTTCTCAGAAGGATAATTTGTGAAGAACAAGAGTTCGTTATTCTCAGCCACAGCACGTTTGTCGTTATTTTCTCGTCCTACCAAAACGGCGCGGTAGTTACCAAAGACCATTGGCCTTGCACCACGGTCATTGGCATTGTAGAACAGACAGGTGTTATTACTGCCAAAGTCCACACCAACTACTGCCGGCGAGTTCATATCAACTGATGTCAGATCCTTGACAACATCCTGACGCATCATTAAGAATCCTGCTCCCATTGTCTTGCCCGTAACACGAACAACTGCATAAAGGCCGCACATAGGCTTATTGGAAGCGATGATATTATATTTCGGTAGATTATCACTTTGTCCACTTGGGAATGTCACGAGTTTCTTAATATCTACCTGCTTTTCCTCTTCAGGAGTGGGTTCGTAACGCGAAGTCAAGAACTGACCATCAATAGTTTTAAGTATCTCACCCTTTGTCTTATACAATGGCAAGAACTGTTCTGTATCCGTATCCGTGAATTCTGAGAATAGGTAATACTTGTTCCATTTCTCTGAAACGAAGTTTGGCCAAGCGATAACCTTACCTTGATTCTGAACCCAGTGAATGTTGTACTCGCGGTCGTTTAGAGTAACACTTTCTCCATCAATCTCGACTACCAACGATACACTGAGCATTCCGGCATCGGTAAGATGACAACTCAAACGAGTGTTGGAATTTCCACTATATCCGAGAATAGTGTCAAACTTATTTTGGAAAATGTCTATGCCTATTTCGGACAAGGGAACACTGAAATAGAATGTTTCCCCTGTCTGAATATCGTTAAACGATAGATAGTAAACAGGTGCATCTGAAAGTTTTGGACGTTGTGCTTTAGGCTCAATCCATCCAACGACATATTCATCGCGACTAAGAAGTTCTTGAATATCTCCGATGGTCTGATAATCACCTTCATTCACATACGTGAAAGTGAAATCCGGTTTTAGGTACACCGGCACATCGCTCTTGAAAAGCCCAGCAAATGGTTCTTGAAGACCACCGTATTGTGCGACAGGTCCAACTTTCTTCAATCCATTACCCTTGTCTGTAAGTTCCTGCTCCCACTTACGAGCCATTCCCTTGAAGCCGGAAAGATTGATTGTCTTTTTCCCACCTCGCTGAGAGTTAATCATAGTCTCAAACTGTGCAACATTTTTATTCAAGTTCTGAATAAAAAGAAATACTTTCTGTAGTTGCTGGGGAGTTAGGTAGCGAGTAGGATCCTCAAATTTACCATTTCTATACCAATTGATATCTGAAGCGGTATCTCCCAATCCTGAGTAGTTGACCCCGGTGAAAACTCCTGTTAATGGCGATGTTCCACCGACAAGTTGATTGCGGTAGTAAATCAGATGCACAAAAGGTTGTGCATCAGGATTCTTTGCCAGTTCCTGTTGGTTAGACCACACGTCTTTGTCATCAAATAGCATCCTGCCAAAAGCGGAGGCTATCCCATAGTCATCACCTTTTATATTCATGTGAACCGGAGCAGAGAATCGTATGCGGTCGGGATAGAGTGCTATTGTGGCTAACAACCCACGCCATTCACCATGAAGTATCTCATAGAAATTGAGTAGTCCTCCATTATCAATATTGGGATTAGGATTGTTGATTGTATCAAGAGCATACTTGAATAGTTTGGCTCGAGCCCACGGAGAAGGCACACCGGAGATGAGTGCACTCAAAGTCTGGGCATTTACATTGCCGAGAATGTCGCCTGTCTGGATGCCCTGAATATAGGGATTCGCCATATTCAGCTCATTCCATTCACCTTGTGTTCCGGTGTTCAGAGTGGTGTAACTCTGGATGAGAAGTGCTTTAGACATATCCTATATCAATTAAAGTTATATAGTTTTGTGAGTGTATCGTAGATAAGTTTATACAACTGCTCTCCTCGGTTTGTAATTCCTTTACTTCCTTCACTATGAAGTTCTTGCAGGAACAACTTCTTGAAACTGTTGAACTTACTTCCAAACATGCCGGTAGAGTATTTGTTGTCTTTGCCAATACCTTCATTACGATAGAGGTTTTTGTTCCAGTCAAGTTTCATCAGTTCCTTCCGAGTCTGTGGAGCAAATAGTTTCGGGTTAAGAAGGAATTTATCCCCACCTCCAGCTGAACGGTGAAGCTGACGGAGCCATCCTTCTTCCAAAGCCCCTCCTTCAATCATACGAGCAAAGAATAGCCGGAAGTAATCTTTAAGATATTTAACTTGCGATGGATCGATTTCCTCAAATCCTACGACCTCCTTGTCTTCTCCGGAGCGGGCCTTCTCTACGAAATCGTCTTCGCCATTGTTAAACAACGCGAACGCTACAAGGCAACCAAGTTTCTTAGCAAATTCTGTCTGTCTTTCCTTACCAACAAAGTCTTGAAAATCGAATTTGTCATTATCCTCAACGGCACGATAAAGATACTCTGTTTTATAGTTGTCCTTATCTTGCTGTAACTTGTCCTCGTCAGTATTCAAAAAGTCAAGAGCTGCGCTTGCAGCAAGCAATTCTATATAATGCGAATCGTTCTTTTGTTGGGATCCCCCCGTAAGTGTTTTGTTGGAGCTTTTATCTTCAGTCTGCATGGGGTTCCAATTTAAGCCATCAGTGCCCATCATATAGAAACGCTGATAAATGCTTCTAACAGTAGCATCATCGTCATAGAACATCATTGCCACTTGCGAATTAAGCGCAAACTTGTCACTTGTGGCAATAATCTTCTGCTGGCTTATTTCTCCAGCAGTGGGAAGAGTAAAATTAAAATATGCTGTAAGCAACGTAGAACCGAAATAGGCATTTTTCAAAATATCCGCACTACCATTGCTTATTATTTGTGCGGCGCGAGACAAAGCCTGTGGAATAATGGGAATAGAGGAAGCTCCTGTACCACCAAATACTGATCCAAGAATAAATACCTTAGCCTTCCCGGAGGTTGTTTCCGTAATAAGTGCGCTGACGAAATCCTTTAGACCATTAGGAAGCCTTGATTTTGAAGCCTCTACTATGGACTGATACATCATCATCGAACCCAGATGGGTTTGTGCGCGATAACCATGTTGAAGATTAAACTCTTCAACATTACGGTCAAGCACAAGGTCTGCTAAATCAGTTTCCTCGCGGTGATTATACTGCGTGTCTCCATAATTGAAGACCTCTTTGAATGTACTTTTTGTTTCGTAGTCCGGAGAGAACTCGTAATATTTTATGTTGGCTGAGAAGAAAGTGTCTTTATGTGCAACGCGACTTTCTGCTTTGAGTCCTTTAGCGTTGACATAGGCTTCTTTCAACTCTTTGAGACGTCCGAAATTACCGTTGTTTTTATCAGTATCGAGTGCGAGAAGATGAATATCCGTGTCATCGAACATTCCCATAGCACAAAGATGTATCAAACTTTCAATGCACCTCATGCCTGTGCCACCTATTCCAAGGACAAAAAATTGTTGTGCCATAGTTTAGTTCTTTTTCTTGCCTAAGATAGATCCTAATTTAGTATTGCGGAAACCGAACATCAGCAGAATGCCGGCTACAAAATATATGCCGATGGAGGCAAGAAGAACGTAAAGGTTTGTCTCTTCAAACATACTTTGGAAGCCGGGATTAGAGATTTTCGGAACAATGGCTTGCATATTATAGAACCAATATCCTGCTGGTATAACAAGACCTATTACGATAAACCAAATACGACGAGTGATGAAGTCGCGGCGATCGCTTCTCCAATTTATGATGAAGGCAATGGCAATAGCCAAAGCAAGTGCTATGCCGCAGAATATTAACCCGTACACCCAAGCATCGGCTTGTGCTTGCTGTAGTTGAAGCGGTGTTCTAATGATGGTATTCATTGCTTTTTAGTATTTGTCAGATTTAACGTAGATAGTGTAGAGTATTTTACCGTTTAATTGCTTTAGCAGCTCCGGGTCAAAAACACAGTTTTTCAAGCTTTCGGATATTGACTCGTTAGTCGTGCCACTTTGGACAATTGAATCGAAATTAAACATATCGATACTATTGCCGAGTATGTTTTCAAGTTCTTTAATTGATATTTCAATCTTGAAGTAATTGAATGGCTTACCACTAAGTACAGGAGCAAAATTGTTAATATCAAAATAAAGGTCAATATTCCCATGTTGCTTGAATTCCTTCGCATCAGCTATGATGAAATTGGGAATCTCTATGGGCTGTATTTCAGCTTGACCAATCTTCTCTTCAGCTTCTAAACGATTGTATATGTCGGAATAATCGTTGTTAATGTCATACACCTTTACGTCTATATCCTTAATACGATAGCAACCAAAAGCGTTCTTGTTGATTTTAAGTCCACCGATGAGTTTTTCCCCATTTGGAAGAGGATTGCCTTGCTCATCCACTCCATTCATTATGAAATCCAGTATGTTTTTCCAATCAACTTGCCAATCCTGAATTTCCATAGGACCATATCCTTTCAGTTCGGCGGCAAGCACTGCATTGGGAACGGATGTAACACCATTTTGTGTTACTGCCCATGGGTAATTTCCGCTCAGATGAAACTCGTCAATTTGAGGAAAGTCTTCCAGATTGACTACTTCGCTTATTCGGCTATAAATATTGCCTTCAATTCGGTCATCGGTAAAGATGATGTAAAAGCGTTTTTTGTTAAATGTTTGCCCTTTGTACACTTCTTGATATGGTTCTGCAATGATATGGATGTCATGTCCTTTAAGCAACCATTTCTTAAAAGCTGCGTGCATATATGGGTTATTGGGATTGTTCTTGGTCGCCGTTTGAGTAAAAAGCTCTCCATCCGTAAGCATTACAGACTCTCCATTTCGTTCTGCCATCTGATTGATAGCATTGTCAAGGGCTGCATAGTCTTCTTCTTTAACATTGTTCAGCAATTCAAAAACTTTTCCATCCTCCTTCTGAATGTCTTTACCCTTGATTGACCAATATTCTTTAGTGGCGGCTGTAAGAGGAGACACCATCTTCTGATAAAATGGTGAGGACATTCCTTTTGCGATACAGTTAGAATAATCCACAAAAAGTGCCAACTGATCATTTGGTAAGTCTGTATTTTCAACACCTTCCGTAAGAATATGGAATTCTGCCAAATGACCACTATCATAGGGTACATTGTCCCTCTTGCAAGACACGAATGATAATCCGGCAAGGATTGTGCCGATTACAGCTGCTATCAGAAGCGATATTTTGGTATGGTATGTCATCTGCGTGTAATAATTGGTTTAAGTCCATATCTCTTGGCAAGAGATTTGGATGCAAAATATTAGACTATCAGTCAATGGATTATCGCAGACAAATTCTGCAAACCGCTAAACAAATCGAATTCGTATAATGATGAATTCTAATTTTAGGACTTAATTTTATATCTATTTCAAATATTTTTTGTAACTTTGTGTTTGGGTAAGTATCTCTTGCCAAGAGATTTGGATGATTGCTAAACGCAGTGAGGAGTGGGTGGACGCAACTTGTGGCAACGTCCTTGACTCTCTGATATATGATGGTTCGTTTCGTCATGTCTATTTGGTTGTTTGTAGGTAACTCTAAACAAGAGATTGGGATTTTTTAGTGCTCGCTGATAATCATGGAGATACTGATATTCGCTCGTGATATTTGCTCAACAAAGTGGCTGTAAAGACTTTATATGTTGTAAAACATAATAAATTTGGTTAACGGTTTTAGTCCTCATTTCCAGATTTTTTCGTAACTTTGCAAACTGAATAAGTATCTCTTGTTTAGAGATTTGGATGCTTGCTAAACAAAATAGCCTCGATGCCGGAGCACCGAGGCGTTCGTGTGTTTTATAGGGACTTTAGGATTAGACTATTGGCTTTGTCAACGACTGAGGTGTCAAGGGAGGCGAGGTAGATTTGGGTAGTGGCTTCGCTGTCGTGGCCCATGCCTTCGCTGATTACGCTGAGGGGGATGCCCTTTGCTTTTGCGGCACTGGCCCATGAGTGGCGAGCAACGTACATCGTCAAGGGGATGTTTATTCTGACCAAGTCGGCTATCTTCTTCAAGTTGTGATTGATGTTGTAACCGATGTTGCGGTAGGCACATCGCTCGTTGATACCATCTGTCTTGATGATGGGTAACAAATATTGCGTAGGATTGTCGGGATATTTGTCGAGGATGGCTTGCATTTCCGGCGCCCATGCGATTGTGAGCTGCTGTCCGGTCTTGCGACGGCGATAGACAATTGATCCGTTTTTAAGGTCTGTTTTCTTCAAATAAGCCATATCTATGAAACTCATACCACGAAGATAGAAACTCATCAGGAACATATCGCGGGCGTAGTCTAATGGCGGTGAGAGTGATAAGTCCAATGCCTTTATTTTCTTTATGGAGGGAAGAGGCAATGCGCGTTTAATGGTCTTATCTACGCCAGTATAGACATGACGGAAAGGATTGCGGTTCTCGATGATGTCATCCTCAACTGCCCGGTGATAGACCGCCCGAAGAATGCGGGTGTAAAAGGATATGGTGTTAGGAGAATTGCCACGCTGCTTGTGCCATGCCTCGTATGCTTCCATTATCTCGGAGGTCATGCAATCGAGCATGATGTCTTCGTCTTCTCGGAACTTCTTAAAACTGTTGAGTGCAGCTGTATAGGTTTCGGAGGTTCTTGTCTTACCGTGCTGCTTGAACTTGATAATCAAACTCTCCATGAAATTGAACAATGAGTATTCGCTTGCATATCTGCGAAACTCGTCAATCACATCATCGGCGGTATAGGACAATCCTTCTGCATCAAGGCGTTTGTCAATTTTGGTCAGTCGCTCTACATCCCAGCGGATTCTCTCGCGGATTGAGAGAATGAATGATTTCCTTTCGCTGGATTGCTTTGTTGTTACCATTGAACGGTTTTCATCCCATTCATCAGGCATTACATGATACTCAGTGTTTAGTTGACGGACTTTTCTCTCATGGATAATCTGGTAGTAGATTGCACCCTCATGGTCTGCAATCGTTGATGGTCGGTATTTTACTTTTATTGAGGCCATAGTGTATCGTTTTTTAGTCTATAAGATACGACAAAGGGACACACCCCGAATGGAGTGCATCCCTTCGACGCAACTTATTAGACTGTTATTAAGGGAGAAAAAGGGCGGCAAGTTCCGTTAGCCTCCGAGTTAACAAACCTTTGTGTTTCTTGCCTTTGTAATGGCAATGGGAGGTGTAGGCTTTGAAGATGTTGCGGTTGCCGGATTTGAGGAGGCGGAGGACGCTGGATTTGTTGACTACGCCGGGGCCACAGTTGTATGCGAGGGCGGCGAGGAGATATTTGTCTTTGCCATATTTCTCATACAGTGCACAGAATTTGGAATAGTCTTTGCGAAGAAGTGCGTCAGCCTGTGTTTCGGTTAGTTGGCAACCACGGCGGTAGGGTTCGCCCGGCTGAACTTGGTGTCCATATCCAACGTAAGGCTTATCCATAGCTTTTGATAAGCCCTATTATCAAAAGTATAACGTTATCCAAAGTAATGATATAAAAAGCTTCTATACTCATGGTTATACATTGGATTTTGGATGTTATTCTTGTGATAATAAATCAGCCCTTACATTGTCAAAACATATAGAGAAAAGATCTATTTTGTCAGCTCCACTGAGAAAGATTATTGTTACATCCCATTTTGGGAGGCGTACAGATCCGTTTACAAAAAAATCCAGATGGCATAATGGCGTGGATTTAAAAGCAGTTGCCGGAGAACCGACATATGCAATGTTCGCGGGAGTGGTTGCCGAGGTGGGTTTTGATAATAGCAGGGGCCGGTATGTTATAGTCCGTAGTGGTCGGTATGCTTTTGAGTATTATCATTTAAGCCGGTGTCTTGTGTCCGAAGGAAGCTTGGTTTTAGCGGGAGATTCGATTGGGAATGCCGGTTCCACTGGTCGTTCTACTGGTCCCCATCTTCACATCACTTTAAAATGTGATGGAGTAAGCATCAACCCGGCGATTCTTATTGACAGGATAAGGCGTCATCGCTATTGATTATTTAATGATTTCTGGAACCAAGCCTTTTAAGCCATTCTTTAAGGTTCCTGTCTGTTTCCCAAGACGGTCTCGATCCATCATCTGAAGTCTCGGGGATGACATCCCTGTATGCTTTCTCCAGGGCCTCCCGTTTCTGCCTGGAGTCCGCACGGGCATATATTTCAGTAGTCAGGATTGAGACATGTCCGAGAATATCTCTGATATATACAAGATTCACTCCGGCTTGCAAAAGATGCATTGCCCTTGTGTGACGTAGGCAATGCGGAGACAGTTTCACAGGAACTAAATCAGGATTGGCAGAATGAGCCTTTCGGATGTATTTCATAAGTATATACGTTACCCCTGCACATGTGAGCCGTCCTCCAACTCTATTTTTAAATAATGGTTCCGTCTGCATTTCCGGCCGATGCAGAAGGTTGTCATTAAGGTATTCGGTCAGTAGTGCCACGTTCTTCTTTTGCAGAGGCACCGCCCTGTTTTTGTTTCCTTTCCCTTGAAGAACCAGATACGCCGGTTCTTCAAGGTGAAGGTCGCAGGGACGTAAAAGTACCAGCTCATTGACCCTCGCCCCTGTGTCATAGAGCAGTGCCAGCATGGCAAGATCTCGTCGGTGGCTGATTGTGTCTGTTGGAATTTGGTTTAGCAACAGCCTGATTCCGTCAACTGATAGAAACAACATGGGCTTGGCAGTACCTTTCTTTGTTTTTATGGTCAGCACATCCTGCCATCTGTCAATATGAGGCACATCAACACGTTGCAGGTATCGGCATAACGAGTGGATAGCGGCAAGCCGCTGATTGCGGGTTGATACCGAGACATTTTTCTTGTCCTCAAGCCATGAAAGGTATTCAAGCACAAGTTTTTTTGTGACATACGCCGTGGTGATACGTTCTGAACGAATGTGTTGTGTCGTTTCAATGAAATCAATATATGATGACAACGCATTGGCATAAGATCTTACAGTGTGGGGACTGCAACCTTTCTCGGCACACAAATAGACCGAAAAGAAGTTTCCGATGTATCTGGCTATATATGTTTCTGTCCTGTTCATAAACTATATTGTTTTTATCGTTGGGAATACGTATTCTGATATGGGTGTGGTCAGTTCGGAGAAGTCTGGATATGCCTGATTGGTGATTCTGACATAATATTCGGTGTCGGTGACACATTTGTGCCCTAACGCCACGGACAGTACCGGCAGGATGCAGTAAACATCACGGCCCTCTTTTGCCATCCGGTCAAGAGCATGCACGGCAAAGGTGTGTCGGAGGTCGTGTATCCTCGGTCCAATTCCGGGTATGTACTTTATGTCAGCATCCCTGAGTATCTTATGGAACCATGCGCCTATGCAGCTCGGATGTAGCCTATCGCCCCTGAGATTCACCAAAAAATAAGAGTCGGGATTATCTATGTTTTTGACAGGTAGTTTTCTCCTATAATCAAGATATTGCGTTACTGCATATTGAAGCGTAGGGATTATAGGCAGTAGGCGTTCCTGCCTGTTTTTCGTATTCCGGACGGTTATCTTACCCGTTTGTATATCAACATCTGAATTCTTCAGGCTGCACGCCTCTCCGATTCTCATACCGGTCGAGTAAAGAAGCCGAAGAAGAACCGGGACTGAAAATATTACTGAATGATAGCGCAACGAACCGAGGCGTAAGGCGTCGGCTGCTCGAAAAATCTTCTGTATTTCCTCCCTGGAATAGATATATGGCGTATACGTCTTTTTGGGTTTGCGGGGATATGCCGGCACCTCGCATTTTATTCCGAGTCTGATAAGATATTTACAGAACTGACCGATGGCGCTAATCTTCTCATATATTGTTGCGGGCTTGTTCCCGGACATGGTTTTCTCAACCCAATGGGCTATTGTTTCTGCCCTCAGCTCTACATTAGGGATACTTTCCTGAGTGGCGAATCGGTCAAAAAGACGCAATGCGTCATAGAGTCCGCTGCGGGGACTAAGACCGCCGGCATCCTTCATGGCTACAAAACGTTCCAGATACGGTGCAAACACGCTGGTGTATTTCCTGTTCTCATTCATAAAATCCACCGTTTGATTGATTGTAAAAATTATCATCCACTTGTGGCACATCATGCATACAACGTGTCAATGAATTGATGTCTATGCGCAAGTAGTTCATTGTCACGTCAGTCCCACTATGGCCCAACGTTTCAGAGATGCACACGAGCCCTGTCCCTTGCTGGAGCAGACGGGTCGCAAGTGAAAACCGCATTGAATGAGGCCCGTGTTTACGTCCGGCGGTATGTATGTTGCTTCCCACAATCACATTTGAAATGTGTCTTGCTGCACCGGATCGGTTCATTGGGGTATATGGAAGTACATGAGTCACGAAAATATTGGGGCTTGATGTCTTTGGTCTTACTTTCAGATATGACACAATCGCCTCTCCGACATCTTTCAACAAAGGCAGTTCAACGGTTCTACCTGTTTTCGCTTGAATGATATTCAGCATGGATCTGTCCCAGTCCAAATCGTCAAATGTAAGTCCGATGATGTCGGAAATCCTTAAACCGAGCCTCGTGGAAAGGAGGAGCATGGCATATGTGCGCTTACCTATCGGGCCGCTACGATCAACATGGGATTCTATGGCCTTAATTTCGTCCCTTTCATATGTCGATGGCAATCTACTTGTTCTCGTCGAATGCATTAACTCAAAGATATATGTCATATCCTTTATGTCGGGATGCCTTTTAGATACATACCGGTAGAATTGCCTCATGGTGCTAAGACGGCTGCTTTTCGATTCCTCCACATTGAGAAACGCAATGATGTCGGACTCTTCTATCTGGGCAAAAGTGGTCTTTCCATTGACATTTAATGATGTCACAAAGTATGAGAGAAGTCTCTGATAATTCTCGACGGTAATAAGCCGGCAACGTTGTCCTATCTTATAGACAAGGAATTCTTTGCAGACAGCTCCTATTTCGCCGGGTAATGGGGGTTCTGCGACACGTTTGGCATGTTTAGGTATGTTACCGGTTTGGAAAAATGCATCTAATATTCTGATACTTCGCTTATACCGTCTTTGTGCGGACGGAGTAAGTGTTGGAAGTGTCTCAAATAGGAACCGCCTCCCAATCTCACAAGTATAAGCCGTTGCTCCGATCTTTTTAAGGTAAGGCAACACATGGAGTATCCATCGGCGCATGTGGACTTTTACGCAGCCGGGGGAATAGCCTGATTCATCCATTTGTCTTGAACAATTCCGGATGAGTTCATCGAAAGAGGAAATTGAGGTGGTCTTGGCTGTAAATTTTAGAAGTTTATCATTTTAACACATAAATTGTGTCAATAGTTTAATATTATCCAAACATATTATCTTAAAGATAAATTGGTGTGCAATGATATACATGTTCATAGTCAATATTGCTTTGGATAACGTTATACTTTTGATAATAAGGCCAATGCTTCGGCTTATGGAGTGTTTCAAACTTCTTGATTATTAAAACTGCGCGCTCAAAGAGCGGCAATTCCATTATGCTTCTTTTTGTTTTATGCTCCCTTGTGGGGGCAGTTCGCTGTGAGGCGGCGTTGCCGGGCATTGTTCCCACGAGGGAGAACAATGCCACAAAGAGTATCAGAAGTTTCTTCATTTGCCGATGGGTGTTAGTGTTCCGGGATTGATAGGAGTCACAACCAGACTTCCTGTGCCGCCGTTGTCGTCGCTGTCGTTGTTATTGAACTCAAATGTTTGTTCCCAGTGGGTCCCATAATTATCCTCTACCGTGACCAGAAGTTCGTGTGAGCCTGTGCTTCGGGCGGTGTAGTTGAGTCGGAATTGTTTGGATTCGATTAGGACGCGGTCATTGTTGACGAGTGTCGGGCCATCGACAAGTTTCAGTGTACCTTTCCCCTCATACTGGAAGTATCGGATTGTGTAGAGGGTGTTGGTGTAATTCCCTTCGGGGACGATGGTCATACGCAGTTCGACTGTTTCGCCATTGGCGATTTTGTCGGCGTATGGCATGACTTCCACGGTGAATGGATATGACTGCTGCACATCGAGGTCGTCAGAACATGAAGTGAGGGAGAACACGAGTGCGAAGAGGACTGCCCAGAATCCGAAGAAACAGGCGGGAGTGACGCGTATTGCGCCGATTCTATTGAGGATTGTTTTCATCAGAGTTTGAGTTTTGATTTTGTTGTCTGTTTGGGATAGAGCGACATTAGATAGTCGTTCAGATCTTTGTGATTAGGGTAAAGTGCGGACTTGTCCATTACCTTGTCGCCTAACTCCTGCTGGAGCTTGACGACGGCGGCTCGTCCTGCATTGTCGTTGTCGAGATAGCAACTCACCACGCTGTATTCTCTCAGTGGCGCAATGGCCTTATTCAGATTTGATACGGAGTTAAGCACGATTGTATCAGTGCCGTCATTATATCCGAGTCGTTCCGCTGAGAGAAAGTCGATGAAGCCTTCAAAGACATTACATCGGGCGTTGCCATTGGAAATGTGGGTTATATGCTTGGGTGGATAAGAGCCTTTGAAAAAGGAATTTCGCAGTTCATAGCCATGCGCGTTATTTTCAAAGCCGATGGCGTAAAACCTCTTGCCGTGCAATTCATAATCAACCTGCACACAATAGCATTGGGCTATGTCGCGTGATATGCCACGGTCAGCAAGGTATTTAAGCAGAGCCGGAGCCTCCAGTCTGGAGATTTCAACATTTTCAAAGGTTGGTTCTTCCTTGAACGGCATTGGCTTGTAGGGCTTCTCCACAGCCAACTGCATCTTTTGGGCGATGAACTCCGCACGTTTGATGAAGTCTTTTTCGCCTGTCAATTCTCCGGCAAGATTGAAGATGTCGCCACCGGCACCGCTCCCAAAATCGTACCATAGATTTTTGCGAGGATTGACATGGAAAGACGGCTTTCGCTCATTGCGATATGGAGAGTAGAACCACAATCCTTTGCTGTCGCGGCCTGTCGGCTGATAGCCGAGGTGGTTGAGAAAATCCACCAACGGGATTTGTCTGATTTCGTCAATGTTCATAGACGCATCTTTCGTTTGGGCTTTGGCGGTTCAGTTTTCTCTTCGGCCTTCAACTGCTTTTTCTGTAAGGCGTTCATCTCACCGGCAATATATCGGTTTAGTTCCGACTTGTTGGCACAGCCGGTCATTTCATACGCAAGGTCATAGATTCCACCATTGGCACCAGACTTGGTATCACGCCATAAGTTCGTGCGGACATTGATAACCATCGTACCTTTGGCCGATGAATCGTAGGGAGAATTGTAGATTCTCAAATCGCCGTCAGCGGCTACCGGGTGTTTCTGACCCAATGCCTTCATAAAGTCAGTGAGCTGCATCTTGGCAATGTCAAGGTGTATTACCTGTGGCTCAATGGCTCTTTTTGTGAGCATTTCTTTGGCTATCTCATTATCGTTCATCATCTTGACAATGTAGCCGCTAATATCCTTCCGATGGTCGCCCCTTGCTGTAAGTTCCGCTAAATCATATAAATTACCGGATTCATCAGTCCCGTGATCATACCAATTATTCATTTTGGTGTCAACCACTAATAATGCCTCTGCATCATCACGGTACGGAGCATAGTAAAGTTTCAAATATCCATAGCCGCCAACTGACTTTTCGCCAAGGGCATCCAAGAATGCCGTAATCGGCATTCCCGGAATATCTTTCTCAGTGTATCTCATAGTTTGTTAGTCCATCATAATTCTAATGCCCAGTCCGTAGGAGAAATGGCAGTGTCCCGTTGAGTTACCGAAAATGAATCTCTCTTTGAGGTTGGCGGTGAGGGCGATTCTGTCTGAGAGATAGAAGTCAGCCTGAATGTTGACTGCTCCACCATAGATAAAGGCGTCCGAGTTGTGGAGTGTTGCACCGTCGGATAAAATTGTCTTACCCCAGTTGACCGTCTCATATCCGGCAAGAGCTGAGATTCCTCCATAGAGGTGAAAGAACTGTGTATAGTTGCTGTAAAGGTGGAGATTATATTCTGCTTCGCCAGTAAATTCAGCTACGGGGATACGACCTTTCTCGCCGTAAGACTTATAGGTTTGGAGATACTCACCCCCGAAGACCCATTCGTGGGCATTGTTGCCTTTGAAAACGGAGTAATAGACACCGAAAGAATAGCCACAATTGCGGGCTGAGCCGGTATAGAAACCGTCAACCATATTCGCCTTGACTTCTACCGACCTCATGCCGGGAAGTGTTCGCTGAGCCATTGCCTGCCCTGTGAAAAGGGCAAGCATGGCAGCGAAAATTATCATCGCTTTTCTCATTGGATTACTGGATTGAAAGTTCATCAATTACGTTGGCTCTTACGATGTCTTCATTATCGACTACAAAGGACTGATGGCGACCACCTTCTTTTTCGGCGACCTCGATAACGAGCTGTTTGTCATCGGGGATTGTGAATTTCTCCAAGGCGAACACTGTGTGTTCCGTTGATTTACCGTGTACCACCGTCACATAGTTCTGGGCGCGTAGCGGTTCAAGAATCTGCTCCTGCATGGCGGTTCGTTTGATAACTTTCTTATCCACAATCTTGAACATCACATAGTCAATGTCAAAAGCTATGTTTGAGGTATTCTTCAGTTCTGTGTGGAAATAGAGAAGTCCGTTGTTGGTGTAGATGCTTTTCAGTAGGAACTGGACTCCAAAACGCTTACTACCGATGTGCTTGATTTCTCGCTTGTTCTGCTTGTAGATACTTTTCATGATGAGCTTTACAAGCATCGGCGACTCCTGACCGAGTTTTTCCAGATAAATCTCCTGCGCGTTGTTGGGGCGGTTCACAGCCCCACCGTCATGGAGAAAATCAGTCATCTCGATACTGAGCAACTGCGGTTCTTTGGCGAATTTTACGTTAAATGTGTAATAGCTACCATCTTCAGTGATAACCGAAAGATTGGTTTCCTGCTTGAACGACTTGAAAGCTGATTTTACACGCAGCACATTCTTCGCACCATCGGCGAGTCCGGCAACAAGGTTCTCATTACCGAGATCCACGTAGGTAATCTCAGCCGGGAAGATGATATGCGTGGTTTTGTTGTAGCATACCTCCAGCGCATGAGGCGGAATCATTCGGTCGAAGCCGACTTTTCGGGTAAGACCATTGAATTTGTCGCCGTCGGTATAGTTAGCACCGTACACATTCATGTCGTGTTCGGCGACCGTTTCAGTGTCAGAAGACACATTGCTATCGGTGTTTTTGTCTGTTTTTGCGTTGACAGCGGTGGCTGCTCCGAAGAGCGCCACTGCCGCAACGAAGAGTTTTGTGATTGTTTTCATTCGTTGTGTTGGTGTGTTTTGTTGATTACTGCTCAACCTGTTTGAGCATCACTTTGTAGCCGGATTTCAGATGAACTTTCACCTGCCGGACTTTCTTGGTAAGATATTGACCTACGCCGTTGAGTAAGCCTCGACCCACGTCGGAGACAATCTGCGCTCCGGCATTGGTGGATATGTTGATTGAACTGCCGACGGTGCTCCCCATATTGGCTCCGATTTCTTTCAGTGCGTCAGACTCCATAGAGTTGGGTATGTTGATACCCTCCTGACCATCGGAGTCATAGACAGCGAGGTCAACCTCCATGATACAACCTAATGCCTCAATGCTTTCAATCGTGATTTCAAGGCGTTCTCCTTGCAATCGTGCCGAGCCGACAACGGTTGTATTCTTTGGCAACAGCGAGTTGCCTATCCACATAGGTTCAAGGGTTCTCAGTTTCACGCTCTGACCGTCAATTACCGACTGGTCAGAGGCTATGCACGCTGAAATGGTATTCTTGAAATTCTGACGCTTGCCGCCGACAGCGGTAGAGAATGACCGTTCAGATGTTGCCGCACTGAGAGAGGAAACCACATTACGGTTGACCTGATTCACGGGCATAACCTTACGCTCTTTCTCGGGTTCATCAACTATGACCGCCTGCTGACTGCCATTGCCGGTGCTGAAATACTGCGCCGCCAACTGATAAGACTTCTCCATCAGCTCCACTTCATTGGGCTGCTGAGTCTGCTGCTGGGCGTAGGCATTCTGCATTTCCAGTTCATCAATCCTCGCTTGAAGTTCTGCGACCTGTGCCGCAGACTGGTCTTCGGGAATATAAAAATCTTCAAGTGACGCTTGGACTGACTGGTATGCCTGTGCCGATGACTCTATTGCAGTCGGCTCTTCTGAAATATTTGTCGGCATCGTATCCGCCATTTCAGTGAATGTCTGGACTACGCTATCCTGTCGGTGCTTTTCATCTTCAAGTGCCTTAGCCTCCATTGCTTTGAGTTTGTTCCCTTCAATTTCGGCATTGTCACCATCCGGCAGCTCCATATTGGCGTTGCTTGTGTCGGTCATGTCTGACGAGAATCCACTGCCGAAAATTAACCAAAGGACAACTATGAATGTCAGGAACATCGCGGGAAATACAATGGCATACTTTTTAAGTTTGGCTCTCTCAGCCTCATTTTTCGGCTGAAACCAGCCATTGACTTTCGTTTTCAGTTCTTCAAATGTCATCAAATGTTGGTAGTGACTGTTTTTCAGTTGAAGCTGGTAACTCCACTGCCTTTATATGCTTTATCTCATCAATGTGCTGACGGACTTGCCCCAGTCCTATGTGGTAACAGGCATTGCCGAACAATAGAAATGCGATCAGGACAAACAATCCGAAGAATACACCCACGATTGTCAACCGTCGTTTCTGCGGTATATTATCACATTTGCATCTAAGGAAATTTCTCAATTTCCCTTTGGGAGTGTGCCACACCTTATTATATATGGTGTCGCGTACTTTTGATAAAACTCTCACTTATCGTTTGATTGTGGAAATATCTTTATTTTCAAGGATATTGAAACCCTCGATTATAAAGCCGTTAGGATTGTCATCTGATCTTGACGAATTGGTCAGCTTGCAGGTTGTTATAAGACTGCGCTCAGTCACGTTGCTCTGACGAATGATTTTCTGCTTCGCATAAGTCACCGCCGTGTATGGATAGTTGGTGAAGTTGCATACAACGCTGTCCACCTGACATATCTGGTTGATGTTGCCGGAGATGATTCGGTTATAGTAACCTTTTTCAGAGAAGTCTGAGTAGTAATTGTATGCGCTGTTGTCAGAGAGAATCAATGCGCGGTTGATATTGTGTTCGATGGCTGATTTGTCCGGAGAGAGAGTGAAAAACAATTCATGGAAACGTCTTACATGCTCCCGTGCCTCTGCCGGACGGTTCTGGCTCATGTCCTGTGACAAGGCAAGCATCAAGGACTTGCCATTGTCAAGGACATAGATTTTTTCACGCTGCTTCTCAGCAAAGTTGAAAACCATTACCAGAGCCACCGAAACAATCACTGCACACATCGCCACAAATACAATTCCGAAAAGCCTTATCTGACGGAAAGATGACTCTATGTTTTTAAGTGATTTGAACTCCATTTAATCGGTGGTTGAATGTCATTTTAATAGTTTTCCGGCTCTGCCGGCCACGTTCCCTGCTACTGCACCGCCGACACTTCCGGCCATAGACCCTGCTTGCATCGCTGTATTGTTGACAGCCCGATTGTAATTTCCGGCACCGCCAGCTTGGATAATCCACCCCGCCACAGTGGGTATTGTAAAGTAGCCTATAATGCCGATAATCATAAATATAACATACGCGGTATTTGTCCCGTCGAGGTCTGCATTGGGGTTATTAGTCAGTTCTGAAATGTCGTTTTGAAGCATCAAGACTTGTATTTTGGCAAGAATGGTACTGAACAAATCCGCCACAGGCAACCATAGATAAGTCTGAATATATCGTTGGATCCACATGGTCAGAGTTGACTGGAAACCGTCCCATACCGAGAGGGCAAACGCTATCGGGCCGAGGATTGCCAACACAATCATAAAGAATGTCCTTATTGTGTCTATCGTAAGGGAGGCTGCCTGAAACAGCATTTCAAGTAATTCCCTGAAAAAGTTCTGAATGGCTTTCTTGACCTTATACATTCCTCGCTCGATATACATTCCTGCGGCTGTCCCTATTTCAGTCACGCCCAACTCATCAATCTGACGGTCAAACTCAGCATCATCAACGAGGTAGGCGGTTGACGGGTCATTCATCATCTGCTCATATTCCAATCGGTCTTTTTCTTCACGGTACTTTTGCATATCGAGGGTTTGCCCCTCCAGCATCGAGGCTGTTCCTTGAACGATTGGCGACATCACCGCATTGATTGTCCCAAGTACAACCGACGGAAAAAACATTATGCAGAAGCCGATAACAAAGGGCCGAAGAAGCGGGAACACATCAATAGGTTCTGCTCTCGCCAGTGATTGCCAAATACGGTAGGCGACATAGAACAATGCACCTAATCCGGCGATTGCCTGTGCCACGCCCGCCATATCCGAACATAGTGGCATCATCTCATCATAGAGCGAGCGGAGGATTGTGTGAAGGTTGCTGAAATCTATCGCACACAGCATGGTTACCAGTATTTTTCACTGCCGTCGCCGTATAGGTTTACAACCCTTTGTGTGTCGGCTTTCTTTTTCGCCCTCAGATAAGAGACGCTGATGTTCTTATTGGTGTAATAGGCGGTCAGATTCTTCAACCGCTTCATCTCCTTGTAACAGTTATCCACCACATCCATACGGTCTTTGTCGGTCATTGAGAGAGTGGTAATGTTGACCACCTGTTTCAAATCCCCAAGGACACCATTGGCTTCTTCCAAGATTCGGGTATAACCGGAGGCTATTGCAGACAGTTCCGAGGAAGTGAAGTTTGGATCCGTGAGCATCTTCTGGAAGTTATTGACGTAGTAGCCGGATATATTGCCGAGCATGAGGATTGTCTGCTGCACCTTTCTGGCATCGCGGACGAGATTGTTGACTGACTGGAGAGCGTCGTAATATTTCTTTGCCTGCTGATAAATTTTCACGGTTTCTTGAAAATTTTTCACCATGTGGGTCGCCGTCTGCGACTCTTGAACGAGTGATTTGGAGTTGTTTACGATGCTCTGCGCAATGTTGGACGGGTCTATTACGGTCCATTGGGCTCTTGCCATATTTGTTCCGAGAAACAAGCAAATGGCAAATATCGGAATTAGAAATTTCAGTTGTTTCATTTTAGATTTTTGTTTTTATTCAAGACTAAAGTCAGTGTATTCAGATAGAGCTTTTTTAGTTAGTTTATAAGCTCCAAAAGAATCGGCAAAAAACTGAAGAAACACGTTTCAGTCTTCGAGCTGAATTAGTAATTCAGTGCGGATACCTTGTCGATAGAAATAGAATACCGAATTTTCTCGGTCAAAATGAAGTGGATAAAGTTCCGATTTT